>ERZ791879.77-NODE-77-length-117822-cov-18.431904_pt1 | contig 117822 bp, 121 predicted proteins | sample MGYA00510162_ERZ791879 | MGnify/ENA primary metagenome ERZ791879 (study PRJEB30046, sample SAMN00792113) | human gut metagenome | study: EMG produced TPA metagenomics assembly of the A metagenome-wide association study of gut microbiota in type 2... | reverse complement strand
CCTATGTGAAATATACACTGGATGGACAAAACGTGACAGAGGATGTGATTGCCGGGGCAATTCCAAAAGCAATGATGGCAGGATATGAAGAGGAAGAAACTGAAATTGAAGATACTGAAACCAAAGATGATGAAAATTCAGATATCGAGGACGAGGATACCGGAAAAGATGGTAATGACGCGGATATAGTAGAAACAGACACACCAGATGACATGGACGAAGCAGAAGCTACGGAAACAGAAGATGATTCTGACGATGCAAATGACGAAGAGCTGGATAAAATTGAAGAAGATAAGAAAGCCGAGGAGCCAAAGAAAAAGGTATATGCATCCATTTTTATGGGATGGGCTTTGGAAGATGGCAAAGATACCTTTATCCCGAAGTGGAAAGCCGGAGATATCGTTCAGAACCTTGTAGCAGAAGATGGTGGAGAGATCACACTTTATGCTGTATGGGATGATTGTCCGTGGATTCAGGCGCAGGATCTGTATTACACTTTAGAACAGGCACAGAGCGGATTTATCACGGAAGAAGAGATTTTAAGCCATGCAACAGCTACCGACCGTGAGGATGGAAGCCCGATTTTGCCGGGAACAAACCCGGCTCCAAGTGATCCGGAAGTTTTCACATCCTTTACGATCCCGGACTATCAGGAAAGTGAGTTTACAAACCTGCAGCATGATTTTGCAACATCCGAGAATCTGACTGTAGTTGACCATACAGGAAATACTTATGTGAAACAGATCATGGTGTATGTAGTTGACACAACGCCTGTTGTAGAAAAGCCAGAGGGAAAAACCAGATTTATCAGTGAAAAATATTTTAAATTAGATCATGAACATGGTGGATTAGAAGAAAATTCTATCTGGATGACGAATCCGGAATATCACGCCGCACTGCAGAGGGCATTTGATAATTTGAAAAATGACACGCCAGAAGATGAGTTTTTAATCCCGCATGAAACGATTCTTGAAATGAAACAATATGTCCAAGATCACGGGATCGGAAACAGTAAGGAGCCTGGAACATTGACAGAATTTTATAACCGTTTTATGGCACCGAATAAAGTAGAATAATTGCGACGTCGCAACAAGGGAAGATGGAGAGATAAAACATCTTCCCTGTTAATTGGTTTGGGAGGAAATAAATTGAATAAAAGACAGGCAAAAAAGAGAATGAATAAGGCAATAAAATCTGGTGTGGGTGTATTAATTATAACACAGGCTTGGATAGATGAAACAGGGAGAAAATGTGATGTTATGCAGAAAAATGCAAGGCTTATTATTCTTAAACGTCCTAAGATTCAATATTCTAAGCCTGCAAAATATCGGAGGATCATAGAATGATAGTGTTAAGAATGATAGCAATAATTATAAGCTCTTTGTTCGGCTGTTATATTGGTCAGGAGATGATAGAAAGATACCATTTGCTGGATGTATTGCCAGTAGTAAAAGTGTTAAGTTTGGAAAATGGTAAAGATTATAAAGCAGATCAGATGATAGGAGAAAAGAAAAATCAGCTGGTTTTTATGGAATTTTGCAGCTCATCAGAAATTAGTATACAATTAATATGTGCGGTTGATAAATGGGGCATTAAGCACGAATTGTCGCATATACCTATGTATATTGATAAAAATGTAAAATGTGTCTTTGCGTGTGATGTGGAGAATATGCCGCTAAAAATATATGGTGCACGTTGCGAAAGAAAGGTTGTTTATAAAATAAATGGTGCAGATAAAAAATATATTCGTCCTAGGATAAAAAATTTTGACAGATCAGAAACAATGTAAAAAGGAAGATGACAAAAGAGCATCTTCCTTTTTTTTGTTGAAAAGAATTATTTTGGAGTATCGGCATTAGTTAGTTCATCTGGAATATATTCTAGGATATCGCCGGGTTGACAGTCTAAAAGAGCGCAGATGCATTCTAGCGGCTTTATGCCTATTATTTTATTTTCACGTAAGTATTGAATAGCACTTTCGTTTAAAAGTTTTTCTTTGCGTAATTTATTTGTATTGTAACCGGTTTCTTTTAAAGTTTGTAGTACATCTATTTTGTATTTGAACATATCAGTATCCTCCTTATTTATAAGATACATGAAAAATCGTTCAAAGTCAATACATGAAAAAACATGTAAATATACACAAAAATGCAGAAAATATTACATGAAAAATCGTGCATAATTCGAATTGAAATTACATGAAAAATCATGTATTATAATATCATAAAGAACAGGAAAACAAATCACAGGAGGACGAGAACATGATCTATAGAATCAAGATTGAAGGAAAAGAATACAACGAAAATTACACATTCGAGACACCAAAGGAAGGGGATATCCTGGATGAGTTGAAAGCGATTGTTGAGGACATGAAAGAGGGAAATATCGATAAGCTGGAAGTTGAGAGGGAGGCATAGAAACATGAAAAAAGTATTTACACCAGACGGAACATTTTTAGGAAGGGCGTTAAAAATTGAAACTACCGGGAACGACGTTGAGATAACGATGCCGGGCGATTTTCCGGGGATGGCAGAGAAAACAGTCATATATGTTGGCGGCTCTATCGTTTATGAAGATGAGAACCGCGTGTATATAAAATATTAAGCCGAAACGCTCCGATCTGGAGCGTCAGCTGCGGACCGGTCGCCGCGGCTCTGACGATGGCAGACCAACACATATAGAAAGGTTATGATGAAATATGATGACAGCATTAGAAAAAAGATACCAAGTTGCGATTGATAAAATCGGTCATGCAAGATTGTTAAATCTTCCGGAGCAAATAAAAGAATTGTTAAAAAATACAAAAGACTTGAAAACCAAAACGGAATTGCTAGAAGAGATAGCCAAAAATATTTAGTCGAAACCGCCGCGTGGCGGTCTGCGGGAACTGCCCCACCTGCACCGATGAGACAGGGCATAAAACGAAAGGATGGTTGATTATATGAAGATGATGGCACTTGAAGAAGCGAAAGAATACACACGCCAAAAGTTGGCACCGTATTACAGCAACGAGCGAATCGAGAACGTTGTAAAACACTATGTTTCCGTTGTCCGCCCAGGCGTTGTCTTAGTTGAAAATAAAAATGTGGGACTTATGGAACTGTATCTATAGGAAAATGAAAGGATGGTTGATTTTATGAAAAAACTGAACTTATGAAAGAATTTCAAGAGCTCGAAGAAGAAAAACAGGTGCATATTGACGGTATTGCCTGGAATAGTAAGAAAAGCGAAATCCAAAACGCTATAGAATGTTTAAAATGCCCGGATGAACTGTTAGAAAAATATCTGATAGTTTTAAGTCTGAAATATGAAAAGATCGGGCGTTTAATCGCTGGTAATGGAGATTTTAAACATCATTCACATAACAGACTTTATGTTTTTAATACTGCAAGACAGATTTTAGCAGATTAGCCGAAACGCTCCACCTTGGAGCGTCAGCCGCGGGATGATCGCCCGGCTCTGATGATGGCAGATCAAAAAGAATGGAGGCAGGAAGATGTTAAAAGGATTAACACTTACAGAATTTAAAGAGAAATTTCCACAGGTCAGTACATATGGATTGGAAGATCCGTTAAATGTATTTTTGGAAAATGGAGAGATCCTGATCGAAAGAGAATGGAATGGAGAAAAGTATATTTTGGGAAATGGAAAAAGTTACCGACCGGTATATAGACAGCTGGATGAAGATGATTATGAAATCATCGGTTATATAGAAGATTAGCGCAGGAGGGGATAAGATGGCGAAAATATGCAGCGTGCAGGTTGAAATATTATTGACTGCTGATGAAAAAGCGTTACTTGATCATTATGTGAAGGAACAAAATCAGAGATATAAAAAACGCGGAGCAACCCGGAACTGGTGGACACTGGAGAAACTGTTACAGTGTTTATTAAGCGATATAACTTACCAGGCGGTAAAGTATCGCAGCGTTAGGGCTGTTTGGCAGAAACTGTCGTGATTTGTCCCTGCCTTGTTTACAAATTCACACAGCGGAGGCGCTTGGATGTCTGGCGTCTTCGCCACAAAGAAAAGATCCTTTTTGTTTGTTGATCAAAAAAACAAAATAAGAGGATACCAGCAGACCTTAGCCGCAGTGAAGAAAAGGATGATCGAATAAGAGGGAGAGAAGAGAAAATGAAAGAAACAGGAAGAATAAAATTAAAAGAGATACCGTTTAGTCGGACGTTTGAAACGGGGAATGGGGAAGAGCTGTGCAATGCTACTGGTTATGCGGTGCAATTTGACAATGAAAAAACACCTTTAGGTTTTCCATTGTTCTGGAATGAGTTTCAGGACCGAGAAGGTAATTTGTATTATGGCAATTAGGATCAAAGATATGAAATCATCGGTTATATAGAAGATTAGCGTAGGAGGGGATAAGATGGCGAAAGTATACTGTATGCAGGTTGAAATATTATTGACTGCTAGCGATATAACCTACCAGGCGGTAAAACATCGCAGTGTTCGGGCTGTCTGGCAGAAACTGTCGTGATCCTGTCCCTGCCTTGTTTATAAATTCACACAGCGGAGCGTTTTGATGTCTGGCGTCTTCGCCACAAGGAAAAGATCCTTTCTCTTTGTTGATCAAAAAAACAAAATAAAAGGATACCAGCAGACCTTAGTCGCAGGGTGGAGTTTGTGGGTAAGCTGCTGTTTATGGAATCGTTGATAACTGGGTGGGAAATGTGTGGGAAAATTGTGGGAAAGACGGTTTTCCTTTTCCATGATTTTTCCATGCATTATCCACGCGGTTATCAATGATGGAATAGCTGTTTATCCATAAAATCCACGCTGTTCTTACGGTGTTGCAAGACGGGGAGAGCGACCGCTGTCCTGAAGGGTTTAGTGCTGTTCCGGAGGGGTGTCCCGCGGCGCGCGGACGGAGTGTAAGCAGCGAAGCGGGGCGCCCCTCCGGGGCGGCACTAAGCCCTTCAGGGCTTCTGCCGGGCGCGTAAGCGCCCGGCTTAACCCCCGGATTGTAACACGGGGGTATAAATGCGATAGGCGACTCTTAATCCAGAGGGCACAAATGCCGGAAATACGGCAAAAACTCCGGTAAAAACTTTAGTTTACACCTTGTTGACTGATACCCCAAAAGTCAACATGATGTAAACTATCCGCAAAAATACAAAAAATAACCTGCCTGCATACGGTATTGCGGGGAGTTACAGGTATTTTGAATTTTGAAAAAACGAAACGAAAAAAGAATCTTTTAAGGAGGTGGAGAAGATGGCGCAGACAGAAAACAGTGTTACTGCTTATGATGTGGAAGACTGGAAGAATAAAGGCAGAATGCAGATGTCGCCGGCAGAGCGTGAAAGCTGGTTAAATGAAGGACAGCTTCTTTTAACTGATTACGCAGAAGGAATCGAACGGGAGTGGGAGCTGATCAAGTTTTATGGACAGCTCCTTGCGGCGGTGGCAGACTGGTGCATCGTCTTTTTAAAAGGTGCGCACGGGCCGAAGTGGACGGACGGGCAGGAACTTAATTATAAGCGCAGGCGGATTGAATACCAGCAGGAAGAAATGATTGCACACGGCTTTTTCATTCCGCCAGAGTTTGCTGATCTGCCGCCGGAGATGGATGTAAATTATATGCGTGGCAGGGAGAACATAAAGAAAAATGCAAAAGCAGCGTTAAAACAGATTTTAGAAAATCCGGATTATCAGTTTGTAGCAGATCATGCAAGTTTTCTCGGGCGGATCCAGACGGCGTGCATGCGCATACGACCGGACGAAGTGACCGGAAGAGTAGGAAAGCTGCAGGAAGCGGTTGAAAAAAATGATTTTCCAGGAATGCGGCGTTATGCAGATGCGGATCCGGTCATTGCGGCGGCAGCCGTCTGCAGGGCAGAAATGGAACCAGCGTTAGATGATTTGAACCCGTTTTAACTGTGATAATGTCGGAAAAAAAAGAAAAAAGGTTATGTGGTGGGAGCCTTGTTTCAAGATAAGGCAGTAACCAAAAACAGCTTAATCATACCGGCTGTTTTGGTGGGTGGAAGAAAGAAAAAACATACAGAAGGGAGGAATGTATATATGGGTGTGAGAGTTGTTATCCCGAACATGTCAAAGACGTTTGGAGCGTTGCACTATGCCGGCGAAGGCGAAGCGGTCACATGGAACATCTATGGAGAAGATGTCAAAGGAAATTTCTACACGTTCTTTGCCGACGCACTCCGCGGGGAAGTTGTAGAAGCTTTGGTGATCGGCGCAAACGGATCCCAGCCGTTTGAGTTTGGTGAAGCGGTCGTTTTGGAAAATCCAAGCATTATTGCAAGAAGTCATGAGACGCGGAGCGACGGAATGAATAACTTGCTTTTAATGGCAGATGGTATCTATCGGGAATCAGATGTCTGCCTGGAAGATAAACCGGATGATGGCAGTGTAGACGAGCTGGTGGAAGAATACCTGGTAAAACACGGGTACAGCATTATGAAGCGGGACGAATGAAGAAAAGGTAAATGAGAAAAGCAGATCAGAAAAACAAACAAAACGATATGTGAAAACAGGAAGAGAGGAAAATATCATGGAATTAAAAAATGTATTTATTGATGCAGGAAAATCATTAGGAAACATCACCTTTGCTGGAGCAGGAAAAGAAAACCAGCAGCGTGCAAATGGCAGGCGTACGGTTACATCAAGAACTTACAGCCTTTATTCCGATGTACAGCGCGCGGATAACGTTGAGGTTACCATTCCTGGAAAGGCAGGGGTAAAGCATTTTGAGTACGAGGAACCGGTGGCGCTTATTAATCCCCGTGTGGAAATTGAAGGATACGCGATCAATAACAGGGGTTATGTGAATTATAAAATTTATGCGGATGATATCATTTCCGTGGATGAGCTGGCAGATACAGGGGTAAAGCAGTAATCCGGTAAAAGAAGCATATGCAGCATAGCAAATGAAACAAAAGAAAACAATTCAAAAAGAAAAGAATAGAAAATAAAAAAGATTAGAAAGATGGAGGAAAGACAATGAGATTTTCAGAAGGATTATTTATCGATACAGAGAAAACATTAGGAGAATTAAAGTTTGCGGCATTGCGCAGAGAGAACTACGCACAGGACGAAGAAGGGAATGTGACCGATGAGGTTACAAAACGTACATATGACCTGAAATGTCAGCGCCAGGGGCACACGATCACAGTCAGCATTCCACCGGAAGCCGGAGAAAAATACTTCCCATACAATGCGGCGGTAACGCTTGTAAATCCGGTAGTAAGCGCAAGAGCGGATGCAACGTTTGGTGGAAGGGCAACGGCAGACTGGTACATCAATGCGGACGATATCGTATTGGCAGATGCTGCAGGAAAACCTGCTGATCAGACAAAAGCTGCCGGAGCAGACGCATCGAAAACAGCAGATCAGAACAAACCATCTGATAAGACAGCAGATAAGACCGGAACGGACGCAAAGGACGGAGGGAACAAAAAATAAATAACCGGATGGGAGAGTGGAATAGATGAACAGATTTCCAATCTGGAAAGGAAACCGCATCGGGCGTTATGATGACAGGCTGATTTTACGGTCTGTCATTTTTTTCGCCCTGGTCATTACAGCATTATCCGCTTTTGTGATCCGGCTGACAGAAGGGAATATCCTGCTTAGGGTATTCCTTCTCTTCCTGATCGTGGTTTTATACCTGCTGGATATGCTTTATAAATGGAAAAGCGGCAACATGACAGATATCCGCAACCGCCAGGCAATGGCGCGTATGTTATTAGAAAACCGGTGGTTTGAGACAGAACCGTTGCGACAGAGCAGAACCGGCGGCAGAATGGAGCGGATCACATATTTTCCGGCACTTTATTACAGACGGAAAAAACAGTATATTTATGTGACAGTCAAGATCAGTATGGGAAAGTACCAGGATAAATTGCTTACCTTGGAGGAGAAATTAGAAACCGGGTTAAATTGTGAACTGGTAAAAAAAGATACAAGAGATATCTGGGTTAAATATGAATTCCTGACCGGAGTTGAAAAGAACCGGATCGATATTCAGGATGTGAAGGCGGAAAACGGAGAATTGAACCTGATGGAACATATTTCATGGAAGTATGACAAATTGCCGCACATGTTGATTTCAGGTGATACAGGAAGCGGAAAGACAATCTTTCTGCTGATCGTGATAAAAGCGTTATTAGAATCCGGTGCAGTGCTGCATATCTGTGATCCGAAGAAAGCGGACCTGTCCTATTTATCCAGGATCATGCCGGATGTGAACTACGATACAGAGAGCATGATGGGGTGTGTGAAAACTTTTTATGAAGGAATGGAAGCCCGTTATGATGAAATGCAGGAACATCCGGATTTTAGGATGGGTGCGAATTATGCAAAAGTTGGACTGACACCGCATTTTTTAATTTTTGATGAATATGTGGCTTTTATGGATACGCTTGCAAAAAAAGAGTGGGAAGAGGTCATGAAGCTGATCCGGATTATTATCATGAAAGGCAGACAAGCAGGATATTTTATTATTCTTGCGTGTCAGCGACCAGATGCAAAATACCTCGGAGATGGTGTCCGCGATCAGTTCGGTTTCCGTGTTGCGCTGGGTAGTATGTCTGCAAGCGGGTACACCATGATGTTTGGCAGTATTGATAAACAATTTAAAGAAAAAGATATTGCGGGGCGCGGCTATGTAAACACCGGAAACGGTGTTGTAACAGAGTTTTACGCTCCATATGTAGATCCGCGATATGATTTTTTTACAGAGCTGTCGCGGATCTATGAGAAAAGACAGCAGGAAGGAGAAGCGTGTGATCGAATGTATGAAAACGGCAGCGAAACTGCCGGAGAGGAATGAAGAAAAAGAAAATAAAAAACAGACGGAACATATTTACATCAGTGGACCGATTACCGGAACATCGGATTATATGAAACGTTTTGAGAAAGCAGAAAAGGAATTAACAGAAAATGGATATTCCGTGATCAATCCGGCGAAAGTCAATGCAATGCTGCCGGAAGATGCGACGTGGGAGGAATATATAAAAGTATCATTGACGCTGCTGTCGATCTGCACCGGGGTGTACATGATGCCGGGCTGGAGGGAGAGCCGTGGTGCAGTGCTTGAGTTTATGCAGGCAAGACGTAATGAAATGCAGATCTATGAGGATATTCCCCGGAAGCTGCAGAACGGAATTATAAAATGGGATGGTGGCAGATGTGGAAAAGAACCGGGAGATGTTAAAAGAAATTGAGAAAAAACGCAAAGAACTGGGATTATCCCAGGTAGAACTTGCAAAACGCATTGGTTTTTCAAGAGGCTATTATAACATGCTGGTGCACGGGAAAAAGCCGGTCAGTGACAAACTGGCTGACCAGCTGCAAAACGTGCTTCAGGAATACCGGAAAGAAAAAGAAAGCGGTTATGGAACACGGACAGAAGATCCGGCGGACTGTTTTAGAACAGCGGATGACGTATGGAACGCCGGAGAAACAGGAGAGATGGCAGACGAGTACATAGAAGAAAATGAAGATTCCATTGCATTTGATCCGGTGGAATGGATCACGAACCTGGAAACAAGACGGAAAAGCTACGGCGTATCGCAAAGTGAATATGCAGAAACGGCAGGAATCAATAGAAGTTATTACAGTGTATTGTTGACCGGAAAAAAACGGGCAACAAAAAAGCTGTTAGAACATTTGGAAATGGTTCTTGAGATATTTAATCCGGATAAAGAAATGGAAATTTTATTTGACTATGTTCGGATCCGGTTTGCAACCACGGATGAGAGACGCGTGATCGAAGATGCCATGAATATCCGGATGCAGTACATGATCGAGGAAGCGCACAGTTTTTATGGATACGGGCGTCAGTATATTTACGGAGATATCACAGTCATGGTATCGCCGGAACATGAAAAAGGCATTCTGCTTGAATTAAAAGGTAAAGGGTGCAGGCAGTTTGAGGCATTTTTGAAAGTACAGAAACGTACCTGGTACGATTTCTTCCGGACGGCAAGAGAAATGGGGGCGGTATTTAAGCGGATCGATATTGCGATCAACGACCGTGCCGGAATTTTAAATATACCGGAGCTGATAGTAAAATGCCGTCGGGATGAATGCATCACGATTTTTCACAGTTATAAGGATTACCAGTCCGGGGAACTGATAAGGAATCGGGAAAAAGATGCGGCAAGCATGGGAAATACATTGTACCTGGGATCCTTAAAAAGTGAAATTTATTTCTGCATTTACGAAAAAGATTATGAGCAGTATGTAAAAAATGGCACGCCGCTGGATGAGGCGGAAACGAAAAACCGTTTTGAAATACGGTTAAAAGATGAGCGTGCGGAGGTGGCGGTGGATGATCTTTTGGAGATGGAAGATGTAGCCTGTACGGCTTATTCTATTATCAACCACTATGTCCGTTTTGTAGATGCCGATCCGGAGAAGGAATGCAGAAACTGGCCGTTAAATGAGCGCTGGGTGTGGTTTTTAAACGGACAGTACCGGAGCATTAAGTTGACGACAAAACCGGAAGAGTACACACTTGACCGGACACTCCTTTGGCTTACAAGACAGGTCGCACCGTCCCTTAAAATGGTACAGAAGCTGGATGATCTCAGAGGCACGCGCCTGGCGAAGGATATGATCGAGGAAGCCAATCTGTCCCCGCATCATAAAAAAATCTTAAAACAACAGCAGGCGGCACTGGACGATGTTGTCACAGTAAGGCAGAAAGGAAGAAAATGGATTGATGATCTTAAGCAGGAATACATGGAATCCTGAAATTGCGGCGTCGCAATTTTTAAAGCGCAAAGCTGGATGTGTTATGGAACATGCGCCATAAAGAAGAAATAAAAAGAAAAAAGAAAAAATGTAACAGTAAACAGACGGCAATAAAAAAGCTGTCTTTTTTTATGCGCAAAATGCGCGGAAAGGAAAGAGAAAGATGAATTTTGGACAGGGAATTTATACGTGGCTCATGACGAATATACAGCCTCTGGTTTTAGGAGGGATTATTATCGTTGGTCTTGTGCTTTTATTTAAACACAAGATTGCGGAGCTGATTGTTTTTGCAATTATCGCGGTCATAGCGGTTGGTTTTGTCTTTAATCCCTCTGGGACAAAAGACACGATGTTAAAGATCTATAATGGCACGATCATCGAGGGCGGTGCTGCAGATGATGTAGAAGATGGAGGAAAATAATCTCTGATAAAAATAAGGTGCGGGGCGGGCTGCCCTGTGCCTTAGCTAAATGAAAAAGGATGAAGAAAACCGCCGGACAGGCAGAAAGGAAAGAAAGGGAAGAAATGAAACAGGTAAAGTCATATACAAGCATCTGGAATGTTGAAAAAGTGATACATGCGATCGGGGATATTAATTTATTGTTTCCGGTCACGATAACGCAGATCGGTTATTTTGCCGGGGCTGCGGTTGTGTGTTTTATGGTACGCAGTCTGCCGCCTTTTGTGTATATAAAAAGCACAGTCATATGGATTGCGATATGTATAGGGATTGCATATCTGATGTCAAAAAAGAGCTTTGACGGGAAAAATCCATATCGTTTTTTATGCTCCGCATTTAATTATCTGATACGTCCGAAGGAAACTTATGCAGGAAAACGTGTGATATACCGTAAAAAGACGGTAAATGAATATATTACCGCAGTGAGGAGGGATATCTATGTTCCCGATTAAGTACATTGAAAATAATATGATCTTAAACCAGCAGGGAGAATGGTGGGCGTATTATGAACTGATCCCGTACAACTATGCTTTTTTATCTCCGGATGAAAAGATGGCAGTACATGAACGGTTCCGTCAGATCATGACGGTAAACAGGGAAGGCAAGATGCATGCGCTCTGCATTGCATCTGAAACATCCATAAGGGACAGGCAGGAACGCTGCAAGAGACACTTAAAGGGGGATCTTAAAGAAACAGCAGAAAAAGTGATCGACATCCAGACAGAAGGGTTGATCACTTCCATGGGTGGAATGGAAAATGAAGTTACTTACCGTTTCTTTTTAGGATTCAAGCTTATCAAAGGGGAGGAAGAGGTCAGTGTAAAGAAGATAAAAGAAGACGCTTTAGCTGTATTTACAGAGTTCATAAACAGTGTCAATCATAATCTGATGGGGGATTTTGTCAGTGTAAACAGTGCGGAGATAGAGCGGTATGTGAAACTGGAAGACTTTTTAAGGCAGCGCGTAAAAGGAAAATTTTCCTTAAGACGCTTAGAAAAGAAAGACATTGGTTACATCGTGGAGCATATCTATGGACAGCAGAAAACACCGTATTATAAATACGAGTATTCATTTCCAAAAGAAAAACTGGAAAAAAAGACCGTAGTCCGTAAATACGATATTCTCCGTCTGACACGCTGCATGCTGCAGGAGCATCAGAAACATATCCGGATGATAAGGGAAGAGGGGGAAAGCTATGCTGCATACCTGACAATCAATGCTTTAATCGGGGAACTGGAGTTTCCATCGTCGGAGATCTTTTATTATGAGCAGGAGCGTTTCCGTTTTCCGGTAGACGTCAGTATGAACGTTGAAATCATGCCGAACAGAAGCGCATTGACGACGGTCAGAAATAAGAAAAAGGAATTAAATGACTTAGATGAGCATGCGTATGAGGCTGGTGCCGATACGGATAATTCCGTGGTAGAGGCACTGGTGGATGTGGACGAGCTGGAAAAGGACTTAGGCAGAACAAAAGAATCCATGTACAAATTAAGCTACGTTGTCCGGATTGCTGCAGAAAGCGAAGAGGAGCTGGAACGTCGTATCGCGGAGGTCAGGGATTATTACGAGAATGATTTTAACATTAAACTGGTACGCCCGTTTGGCGATATGATCGGATTCCACGAAGAATTTATTCCGTCTGGATCAAGATATGAAAATGATTATATCCAGTATGTGAAAGCAGATTTCCTGGCGGGACTTGGATTCGGTGCAGCGCGCATCCTGGGTGATCCGGATGGAAGTTATATCGGGTATGACACAGAAACCGGAAACAATATTTATATAGATCCGTCCCTTGCATGTCAGAACGTAGCCGGGAGCGTTACCAATGCCCTTGCTGTTGCGTTTACCGGAACGCTTGGTGGTGGTAAATCGATGTCTGCAAATAACATTATTTACCAGGAAGTTTTACACGGTGCAAGGGCGCTGATCCTTGATCCGAAGTCGGAACGCGGGAAATGGAAAGAAAAGCTGTGGGAGCTTTCAGATCAGATCAATATTATCAACCTGACCAGTGATGAGAATAACAAAGGCATGCTGGATCCGTATGTGATCATGCAGAATAAAAAAGATGCAGACAGCCTTGCAATGGATATTTTAACATTTTTAACAGGCGTCAATATCAAGGATGGAAAGCGTTTCCCTCTCCTGCGTGATGCGGTAAAAGCAGTCACAAAAAGGGAAAATAGCGGACTTTTATATGTGATCGATGAATTAAATGCAATGGAGGATGAAGAAGCGCATCTGCTCGCAAGCCACATAGCCGCATTTACGGATTATGATTTTGCAGGGCTTTTGTTTTCAGATGGAAAAGCAACGCATAAGATCAGTGCAGACAAAGCTTTGAATATTTTACAGGTACAGGATCTGATGCTGCCGGATTCCGAAAAGAACGTGGAAGAGTATACCAGTATCGAATACTTAAGCATTGCGGTCATGATCGCGATCGGAACCTTTGCCCTGAATTTCATTTATTCGGACAGGGAAATATATAAAATCGTTGCTTTAGATGAAGCGTGGAGCCTTCTGCAGGTAGCACAGGGAAAAGCGCTGTCAAATAAGCTTGTACGTGCCGGACGTTCCATGCAGTCTGGCGTTTTTTTTATCACACAGAGTTCCTCGGATCTTTTGGATGAGAAGATCAAGAACAACATCGGTTTGAAATTTGCATTCCATTCCACGGATAAGACGGAGATCCGGAATACATTAAGATTCTTTGGGCTGGATCCGGATGATGAAGAAAACCAGAATGCGATCATGGCATTAGAAACTGGGGAATGTCTGATGCAGGACATTTACGGTCGTGTTGGAAAAGTACACACGCAGATATTGTTACAACATGTATTTGATGCATTTGACACCAGACCTCCAAGAAGGGAGGAAGCTTCATGAAGAAAAAGTGGAGAATGAAAACGAAAAGACCGCGAAAGCTGCACAAACGGATCCTGTCAGCATTTCTTGTATATATACTTCTGACAGGATTGTTTTTATCGGCTGCAAATATGGAAGTATCTGCAGCTTCCGGGCTGGTTGATGAGACGATTGATGCCGGAAACCTGTATAGTCAGTACCGGTGGGATAATTATCAGATCGATTTCTATGTGGACACTTCCTGGGACTGGCTTCCCTGGAATTGGATGGACAGGATAGATAATAAGATTTCATCCGTTTTTTATGGAATCAGTGACGGAATCTGGCTGATCAGTGTATTGCTGAGCAGCGGAACGGGATATATTGTGCAGCAGACGTATTCGCTTGATTTTATCGGTGATATGGCAGACGACATCGGAAAGAACATTCAGATCCTGGCGGGCATGAATACCGGATCGAAGAAATTCAATGCGGATGGTTTTTATACCTGGCTGTTACTGTTTATCGTATTGATCGTGGGCGGCTACATGGCATATGCCGGGCTGATCAAAAGAAAAACCACAGAGGCAGTCAGCGCAGCGGTAAATATGCTTGTGATCTTTCTTTTAACTGCCGCGTTTATTGCTTATGCGCCGCAGTACATTAAAAATATCAATGATTTTTCCGCGGATTTAAGCAATGGTGTCCTGGAGCTTGGGGCAAAACTTGTCATGCCGGGAAATGATGAGATGGGAGTAAAAGCAACAGACAAGATCCGGAATAACCTGTTTGCAATTCAGGTCTATAAACCATGGCTGCTTTTGCAGTTTGGTACGACGGATGAAACTGCAATCGAATCAGAGCGTATTGCAGCGGGAGTTGATGGAGATCGTATTAAATCAATTTTATCTGTCAGTCCTGTAACGAATTTCGGAGAAGACCGTCAGACTGCAGTAAAGACAGATATTGAAACTTATAAAAATGTAAATATGACTGTGACGAATGTAGCAGGCAGATTTGGAACAGTTATTTTAATAGGTTTTTTGAATCTGATCATCAGTATTTTTGTGGTCATAATGTGTGGGCTGGTTATATTTACCCAGCTTTTGTTTATCATATTTGCGTTGTATCTGCCGCTGAATTTTATTTTATCCATGCTGCCGACTTATAACGGATTGTTGAAAAAGGCGGTGTTAAAACTGTTCAATACGATTTTAATGCGCGCAGGATTAACACTTCTCATTACGATTGCGTTTTCTCTATCTGCAATGATCTATTCCATGTCAGGAGATTATCCGTTTTTAATGGTTGCATTTTTACAGATCGTTGTTTTTGTTGGAACGTATTTAAAGATGGATGAAATTTTATCTATGGTTGCGTTAGGAGATGGCGGCAGCAATAAGCGTGGTCGTTTCTTAAAGAGCATGGGAAGATATATGGTTATGAGAAAATTGTTTGGACGAAGGTATTATTCTGGCGGCAGACGTGCTGCAGTAAGCAGAAGTGCAGGAAATGGAACTGGCGGCGGTACAGGTGGAAATGCTGGAAGCAGTTCTGGAAATGAACCGGCGCCTTCAGGTGAAAGCAATTCACAGAGGGCATCATCACATACAAATAATAGTGGCAGTAAGCCTGTAAGAGAACCAGTCCGGGCAAATGAAAATGTGAATGGGACGGAAAACAATGGAGCGTCTGAAAATGAAAGAACGACAGTATCTTACGGCAGTAAAACACAGTCTGCAGGTACAAAAGCCGGAAAACGTGTCGGTATGGTTATGGATTCCGGAAAACGCTTAAAAGAACGTTTTGGCATGGTGAAAGATAATGTAAAGAATACGCCGACTGAAATAAAATACCAGGCAGGACTGCATCGGAAAGCAATGGAACAGAATGTAAAAGACTTTAAAGAGGGCATAGCTGGAGAACGGAACAGAAGAGAAACGGGACGTCTGCAGGAGCAAAACCGGATTCAGGCAGATGCAGGAAGGAAACGCCGTGAGATGTATCTTGCAAAACGAAGAAGCGAAACTGCGCTAAAACGTTATGATGGAATTGACTTCCACCAACGGATTCCGGTAAATGGAAAAGAACTGGATAAATACCGTGGTGTGGATGGTTTAAACCGCAGTGCGAAGGCTGGAAAGAGTTTTATTGACAGCAGAGGACAGATGCGAAAGGCATCCGATGAAAAGTTAAGGGACATGGCAGGAAGTGAAGAACGGATCAGAAAGAATGATCAGAAGACGGAACGAATAGGAACACCGTTAGAGGAGATCCGTTACAAACAGAGCATAACCCGTCTTCCGTATTCAGATAAGGACGTGAGAAAAGAGCTTGGAACTTATGGAACGATGTTAAACAGTACGGATCAGGAAAAATTTATGAAAGGATTAGAACAGCAGAGAGCGGGAAACAAAGGACTGCAGGAGAAAAATGCCGGACAGGATCTAAGGGAAGCAAAGCCGGAGTCTGTACCGGGAAAAACCGTAATAAGATCCAGTAGAAATGCAAAGGATCTGAGAAACGATGTGTTAGCAGAGCAGAGGAAGACAGGAAGTGCTGATCGGAGAACAGACAGGAGGAAGTAAAGATGAAACGTGTAAAGTGGATCATATGCGCTTTATGTATTTTATTTCCTGTTTTTCTGTTGTTTATTTGTGGCGTGATGCTTATTGGAGTGTCAGATGAAAGCGAAGATGGGGATCCGGTACATGCGTCCGGTCTTGGGTTATCTGACAAAGTAAGGGAATATGCAGCCTTTGTCGGGGATACGGCAGCGGAATACAACATACATGAGTATGAAAAGTATCTGCTTGCCATCATGATGGTGGAGACTGGAGGGGAAGGAAATGATCCGATGCAGTCACTTGGAAACAGTGGTCTGACAGAAGAAGAGAAAACCCCTTCGGAATCTATCAAGGCTGCGGTTGCATATTTTGCCATGTTGCTGCAGAAAGCGGACACGTTAGGTTGCGATCTTGATGCAGTGATCCAGGCATACAATTATGGAGCCGGATATATTGATTATATATCAGTCAGGGGAAAGGCTCATACATTTCAGTTGTCGTGTGATTTTGCAAGTAGCAAATGCGGCGGCAGAAAAGTAAAGTATGATAATCCGGTTGCGATCGCGCAGAATGGCGGATGGAGATATGGCTACGGAAACATGTTTTATGTATATCTTGTAAAACAATATCTGGAGTCAGAGCCGTTACCAGCAGATACGGCGAATGCGGTTCTTACGGAAGCTTATAAATATCAGGGATGGAAATATGTCTGGGGTGGTTCAAGTCCGCAGACATCCTTTGACTGCTCCGGGTTAACGCAATGGTGTTTTGGACAGGCGGGAGTGTCACTGCCAAGGACAGCACAGGAACAGTATGAAGCCGTGCAGCATCTGGAGTTGGAGGAAGCGCAGCCGGGAGATCTGGTCTTTTTCACGAAAACATATAAGACAGACAATTACATCACGCACGTTGGGATCTATGCCGGAAATGGAAGGATGTTTCATGCCGGTAACCCGATCGGCTTTGCGGACTTAAATACAAGCTTTTGGAAGGAACACTTTGTATGTATTGGAAGGGTCAGCATGCCGTCAACATAAATGCGATGTCGCAACGGCAGAAAGGGAAAAGAAATGGAAAAAGAAAACAAAATGGGACAGGAAAAGAAAGTACAGATAAAAGTAATGATCAAAAAAATAAAAAATAAGGTCTGGCTGTTTTTAAAAAAGATATATACAAAACTGCCGGAAAAAATGAAAGTACATATCAGGAAATTAAAACCAAAAGAAAAGATAAAAGGTGAGTATAGAGGCAGTGATCGGGCAGAAGAGATGCCGGTTTTAAAGGTATCTCCAAACAGGAACTGGATCCGGTTATTCTGGGTTTTGTTAGTGATCAGCATTATACTGGGAATTTATAACAATTTCACATCAGTTGATACGGTCACAGTTGAAAAAGAAACTGTGATCGAGGAAAAATTAAAAGATACAAATGCCCTGGAGAGTTATGTAAAAGGTTTTGCAGGTGTATATCATGCCTGGGAAAATACAGACCGGGAGATCAGCAAGAGAGAAAAAGCACTGGAAAAGTATCTTCCGGAAACACTGCAGCTTATGGATCATGGAATGATAACGACAGACTGCCCGACTGCAGTAGAGGTTGAATCCGTAGATATCTGGTCTGTGAAGGATCTTACGGATACAGAGTACGAAGTAACGTATTGTGTAAAGCAGCGGATATCGGAAGGTGAACAGACCACGGAGCAGAGCAATGTGTATCAGATAGCAGTGCATAGAGATGAAAATGGAAAAATGTTAGTTGTAAAAAACCCGACAGCGTATGCGCTGCCGGGAAAATCCTCTTATGAAGTAAAAGCGAAAGAAACAGATGGGAGCATAGATTTAAAAACCCAGACACAGATCGAAGATTTTTTGAATACGTTTTTCAAGCTGTATCCCCAGGCATCGGCGAAGGAACTTGTCTATTATGTAAAGGATGGTGTCCTTCCGGCGATCGGAAAGAATTATGTATATGATGGACTGGCAGGAAAAGCCTACTATATGGAAGGTGATCAGACGAAAGCAGAAGTTTATGTAAAATACCTCGACCAGGATCTGAAGATCACACAGATCATGCAGTATAAGCTGACGCTGGAGAAGGGGGATAACTGGAAGATTGTGAATGTAGAGTGAAATAAAATGAACAGAACAAAGGCTTCATTTCAGTGTGATGCTGGGATGAGGTCTTTTTTAGTGTTAAAAATTAGTGTTTAAAAGGATAAAAAGAGTTGTCATGAGTTATTACTTGATATATGGTATACATGTGATATACAAAAATATATGGAAAGTAGCTGTTTTTAAGGGATTTGAGATTAACATTTTCATAACTAAACTCCTCGGAGAAACCCCGGAACAGCGATGTTGCCGGGGTTTCTTCATTTATGGGATTAGATTATCAAAAGGTGGATTTCATTTTTTGAAAATCGAATCATATTAAAATTCAGAAAATTATCAGAAAGGCCGGATATGAGAGAAAAAACATACAGTTTCACGATAGAAGAGATCCCGATCATTGTGACGAAAAAACGCATGAAAAATATGTATCTGCGTATCAGTAAAGAGGATGGCAGTGTGCGCATTTCGGCGCCGCATCAGATGAGCGACGAGCGGATTTACCGTTTTGCAAAGGAGCGGATCGACTGGATCCGGGTTTACAGGGAAAAATATCTGCGTGCGAAAGAGGGACGCAGGGAAGTAAGACAATTAAGCGAAGCGGAATTAAAACAGCAGAAACTGCTTTTGAAAAAAGACGTGGAAAAATTGATTGCAAAATGGGAACCCGTCATGGGCGTAAAGGCATCCGGTGTTACGATACGCCAGATGAAAACACGCTGGGGTTCCTGCAATGTGAGGACACACCACATCAATATCAATCTCGCACTGGCGAAAAAGCCGCCGGAGTGTCTGGAGTATGTGGTCGTGCATGAGCTGACACATATTTTAGAACCGAGTCATAATGCCGTGTTCTGGGGCTATATGACACAGTTTTATCCGAATTGGAAGCGTGTCAGAAAATATCTGAATGATGAAGTACCAGAATAAATGTTATACAAACTGATTTTGGGTTTCGTCATATTCGTAATCGATCATTTTTAATTTTTCAGTGATCGCATCGGCATCTGCATGAAATGCGGCAACAAGCTCAGAAAAAGACGGATAATTGTCGCGGAGCTGTGTATTGACGAAACTTAAAAGCATAGCAGGATCGTTTGGAAGATTTTGATATTCAGTCATAATAAACCTCGTTTCTTCTATATTATGGTAAACGGTTTGCCCGTGTAGTGGGTTGCCCATGATTACCGCAGATATGCGGTCTTTTCTGTGAACGGTTTCTATGCTAAAATAACATGGGAACGCAAAAAATGCAAGGAGACGATAACAGCATGGAACAAAAGATTGACAAAGAAGTGTTTGATAAATTTTTTACGGAGAGTTACTGCCCGGTTGACTATACAACGGTAAAGGAAGAGTTCGAACAGATCGCATCGGTGGGAAATGATATTTTTGCCGGAAGTTATGAGGCAAGAAATTTAAACCGCGAGAATTTCATCCTATACCTGACCAGTGAGGCGTATTGTGATTTTGAGGCTGCCGTGCAGGAGGCGATGGATGATCTGAACCCGGAGATCTTAGATGCAGTTATGGATGTGACGGAAAACACACCGGACGGAGACGAGATCACTGAGAAATACTGGGATACCCAGCGCACACTTTTGAAAGAATTTTTAGAACAGCTTTATGACGAAGTGATCTCAACATGGAGATAATGTTCTGCGGAAGAGTCGGAAGTGAAAGATAAGCAGCAGACAGGATATGGAAAATACGGCAATAAGAATTGGAGGATGTTATGGCGAGCTGTGACAGTTGTGTATACAATGTATACGATGAAGATGATGAGGAATATTACTGCGAAGTGGATATGGACGAGGATGATGCTGCGCGCCTGATGCAGGGACATTATAAAGAGTGTCCGTACTACCAGCTGGATGATGAGTATGCGGTGGTAAGGCATCAGATGTAATATTGAAGACAGATAATAAGCAAAAAGAATGGAGAAATATATGAGTTTTGGCAATATAAAAAAGAAGAAAAGATTACTGGCGTTATTGTTATGTACGATACTGGCGGGGGCGTCTTTTATGACGGGATGTGGCAGCAAAGCGGATGAAAACGGATCTGCCCAGGTGTCTGCTGAAGAGAAAAATGTCACAGAAACACAAGAACAGACAGAGGCAGAGCCGGAGCAGATCATGACAGAAGCGACAGAAACTGCACAGACAAAAACACAGGAAACAGAGCAGACGGAAGAAACAGAGCCGGCAGAACTGGCACCAACGGAGACCCGGGAAACAGAAGAAATCATTACAACAGAGGTGATTAAGGGAGAAGCAGATTCGGAGCAGGAGAGTGCATCATCACAGACTGCGGACACAGAGCAGTCTGCTGAGGCTGGAAATCCCCAGACTGGCACAGAGCAGTCTGCTGAGATGGAAAACACGCAGACAGATACAGCCCAGACAAACATTTCCGGTAATCTCGTTGTGATCGACGCCGGACATCAGGCAAAAGGAAATAACGAAAAAGAGCCGATCGGGCCAGGCGCATCTGAGACAAAAGCGAAAGTTGCTTCCGGTACAACAGGTGTGGCGAGCGGGCTTGCGGAATACGAACTGACACTTCAGGTATCTTTAAAGCTGCAGCAGGAACTTACGGCGCGCGGCTATCAGGTGTTGATGATCCGGACGACCAATGATGTCAATATCAGTAATTCCGAGCGTGCGGCAGTTGCCAATAATAATCATGCGGCAGCGTTTATCCGAATCCATGCAAATGGAAGCACCAATGCAGCAGCAAACGGTGCGATGACGATCTGCCCGACGGCGGCAAATCCATATTGTTCAAATATTTATCAAAATTCGAGAAAACTTTCTGACTGCATTATTAACTCCATGTGTGTGGCAACCGGGGCAAAGAGCGAAGGCGTCTGGGAGACAGACACGATGAGCGGTATCAACTGGTGCCAGGTTCCGGTTACGATCGTTGAGATGGGGTATATGACCAATGCAGAGGAAGATCTTAAGATGGCAACCGACGATTACCAGCAGAAGATCGCATCAGGAATCGCAGATGGTGTAGATGCTTATTTTGGAAAATAAAATGAGGAATGTGTACGGGTCACATGGATGTGTGAACAGTTGTAGAATGGTTACAAGATCTTAAGATAATAAAAAAGAAAAGCTGACTGCCGGAATGACCGGTAAGCCAGCTTTTCTTTTTCATGTGTCAAATTTATTTCATACTGTTTTTTACAGCAGCTTCTACAAATCCTTTGAATAACGGATGCGGACGGTTCGGTCTGGATTTGAACTCCGGATGTGCCTGTGTTGCAAGGAACCACGGATGATCCGGAATCTCGATCATTTCTACGATTCTTCCATCCGGGGAAGTACCACAGAGTTTCATGCCGCCTTCGGTAAGTGCTGCACGGAAATCGTTGTTAACCTCGTAACGATGACGATGTCTTTCGTGAATTTCCTCGGAACCGTAAAGCTCGCGGGCTTTAGATGTTGGATCTAATACACATGGATAAGAACCAAGTCTTAAAGTACCGCCGATATCTTCCACACCATTCTGATCCGGCATCAGTGCGATGACAGGATGTGTGGTGTTCGGATCAAGCTCAACGCTGTGTGCATCATGGAAGCCACAGACATGTCTTGCAAATTCAATGATGGCTACCTGCATACCAAGGCAGAGACCAAGGTATGGAACATTGTTTTCACGGGCATACTTTGCAGCGGAGATCATACCTTCAACACCGCGGGAACCAAATCCTCCCGGAACAATGATGCCTGCCATATCGCCAAGCAGCTCTTTGGCATTGTCGTCATTTAAAGTTTCAGAATCGATCCAGTGAAGATCAATGGTAGCGCGCTCAGCGATACCGCCGTGTTTTAATGCCTCTACTACGGAGATATATGCATCATGCAGAGCGATATATTTTCCGACTAAAGCGATCTTTACTTCTTTGTTCGGATGACGCAGGGCGTCTACCATGGATTCCCAGTCTTTTAAATCGGGTTCCGGGCAGTCTAAATGCAGAGCCTTACATGCAACCTTGGCAAGATTTTCTTTTTCCATGGCAAGAGGTGCTTCGTAAAGGTACTCAACATCAAGATTCTGCAGTACATTGCCGTTTGGAACATTACAGAACAGGGCAATCTTGTCTTTTAAACTCTGGTCAAGTTCATGTTCGGAACGGCAGACGATGATATCCGGCTGGATACCCATTCCCTGAAGTTCTTTTACACTTGCCTGTGTCGGTTTCGTCTTAAGTTCACCGGAAGCCTTGATATAAGGGATCAGTGTCACATGGATCAGGATCGCATTTTCGTGTCCGACCTCATGCTGGAACTGACGGATCGCCTCTAAGAAAGGCTGGCTTTCGATATCTCCTACGGTACCACCAACCTCGATGATCGCGATATGTGTTTCATCGGAAGTGAAATTGCGGTAAAAACGGCTCTTGATCTCATTTGTAATATGCGGAATAACCTGAACGGTACCTCCACCGAAATCACCGCGGCGCTCTTTCTGGAGCACAGACCAGTAAACTTTACCGGTGGTCACGTTGGAATTTTTTGTTAAACTTTCATCGATAAAACGTTCATAATGTCCCAAGTCCAAGTCTGTTTCTGCACCGTCATCGGTAACGAAGACTTCACCATGCTGGATCGGGTTCATGGTTCCGGGATCGATATTGATATACGGATCGAATTTCTGCATGGTTACTTTGTATCCACGTGCTTTTAATAATCTTCCAAGGGAAGCTGCCGTGATACCTTTACCAAGACCGGAAACGACACCGCCGGTGACAAAGACATATTTTACAGGCATAGGGTTTTCCTCCTCATAATTATAGTAAATTAAAAAAATTTCACGTATTTAATAACCCATATAGTATACAACTAAGTTTACGCAAAATCCAGCAAAACTTAAAAAAGATAAAAGTGAATTTAGAAATAATTTAGAAATCACACCAAAAGTTCATGAACTGCGTATTGCTTTTGCGTTTGGTTTTCAATATAATAAAGAAGATATTGACGAATATCAGATAAAATCCAGATGTGGCATAGGCCGCAGATGTTTGGAAAGGATAGATTATGGATAATCAGGGACCAAATAATTACAATAATGGAAATAACAATTACAACAATAACGGTGGTAATAACGGCGGCAATGGCGGTGGAAATAATGGCGGTAACGGCGGCAGGGACAACCATAACGGACAGCTCATCATGGCATTTGTCCTGGTTTCCCTCATCGTGTTGTTTATCATGAGCATGGTGTCAAACCGTTTTTCACAGATGAGCACTCAGGAGATCTCTTATTCGGAATTTTTAGAAAAAGTAGAGGCAGGAGAAGTCAAATCCGTAGAGATCGGTTCTTACGAGATCGATATCACGCCGGTCACAAAGGATAAGAGTCCTTATCAGCCGACTTATTACTGCGGACGTGTGGCAGATGAAGATCTGATCCCGCTTTTGAAAGAAAAAGGTGTGGAGATCTATGGAGTGATTCCGGATAACACTTCCACCTGGATCTACAGCATTTTAAGTTATCTGATCCCATTAGTACTGATCTGGGTACTGCTCGGCTTTTTGATGAAACGTATGGGCGGCGGTGCTATGGGTGTTGGCAAGAGCAATGCCAAAGTTTATGTCGAGAAGCAGACAGGTGTTACCTTTAAGGATGTAGCAGGACAGGACGAGGCAAAAGAATCCTTACAGGAGGTTGTTGATTTCCTGCATAACCCGAAGAAATATTCCGAGATCGGTGCAAAACTGCCGAAGGGTGCACTTTTAGTCGGACCTCCTGGTACCGGTAAGACACTGCTTGCAAAAGCAGTTGCAGGTGAGGCGAAGGTTCCGTTCTTCTCACTGGCAGGTTCTGATTTTGTGGAGATGTTTGTCGGTGTCGGAGCTTCCCGTGTGCGTGACCTGTTTAAAGAAGCACAGAAACAGGCACCGTGTATCATTTTCATCGATGAGATCGATGCGATCGGTAAGAGCCGTGATACCCGTTACGGCGGCAATGATGAGCGTGAGCAGACGTTAAACCAGTTACTGGCAGAGATGGATGGTTTCGATACATCGAAGGGACTTCTGATCTTAGCAGCGACAAACCGTCCGGAGGTACTTGATAAGGCGCTGCTTCGGCCGGGACGTTTTGACCGTCGTATTATCGTAGATAAACCTGACTTAAAAGGACGTTTAGAGACATTAAAAGTCCATTCCAAAGATGTTATGATGGATGAGACCGTAGATCTTGATGCACTTGCACTGGCAACGGCCGGACTCGTAGGATCTGATCTTGCAAATATGATCAACGAGGCTGCGATCAATGCTGTTAAAAATGGAAGAAAGTTTGTCAATCAGGCGGATTTATTTGATGCATTTGAGCTTGTTGCAGTCGGAGGAAAAGAGAAAAAAGACCGTATCATGAGTGACAAGGAGCGCAAGATCGTATCTTATCATGAAGTAGGACATGCGATGGTAACAGCATTGCAGAAAAATACCGAGCCGGTACAGAAGATCACGATTGTGCCGCGTACCATGGGTGCACTTGGATATACCTTACAGACTCCGGAAGAAGAAAAATATTTACAGACCAAAGATGAACTGCTTGCAAAGATCACGACTTATATGGCAGGCCGTGCAGCAGAGATGCTTGTATTTGGTTCTGCGACCAGTGGTGCAGCAAACGATATCGAGAGTGCGACCTCGATCGCAAGAGCTATGGTCACACAGTACGGTATGTCTGATAAATTTGGCATGATGTGTCTTGCAACGGTTGAAAACCAGTACTTAGATAACCGTGCAGGGCTAATCTGCGGTGAGGAGACGGCTGCACAGATCGATCAGGAAGTACTGTCCATTATCAACAGCAGTTATGATGAAGCATACCGCATGCTTGAAGAAAACAGGGAGGTTCTCGACAAGATCTCAGAATATCTCTACGAGCATGAGACAATCACCGGAAAAGAATTCATGAAGATTTTCCGCGAGTTAAAAGGAATCCCGGAGCCGGAAGAAGAGGAGAAAAAAACATTCTTCGAACAGGCAGAGGATGCTAAAAATGCGTTAGAGCAGGCGAAAACAGAAGAACATGCAAAAACGGAAGGACAGACAGAAATAAAAAAGCAGGCAGAAGCAGAAACTTCACGTGCAGCGGAAGATCAGAATACTGTATCCTTGGAAAAGGGCAGTTTTATTGATCAGGTCGTAGACGATCAGACAGCAGCACATGAGGAACACCAGAAATAACGCAGCAGAGGCTTCGCTGAAGAAGTATCAGAAATAAAAGCTGAAAAATAAGATAAATATCAGCAGGATAAGTATAAACAGAACGATCAGAGCAGGAATGAGGTTTCATGTTTAACATCGCAGAAGAATTAAAAAAACTCCCGGATCAGCCGGGAGTTTATATTATGCACGACAGCCACGATGCGATCATATATATTGGAAAGGCTGTCAGCTTACGAAAGAGAGTACACCAGTATTTCCAGCCGAGTCATGATGAGGGAATCAAAAAGGCGCAGATGGTAAAACAGATCGCACGTTTCGAGTATATTATTACAGACTCGGAATTAGAGGCACTTGTCTTAGAGTGCAATCTGATCAAGGAGCATTGTCCAAAATACAATACCATGCTGCGTGATGATAAAACATATCCCTATATCCGGGTAACGGTCGGCGAGGATTTTCCAAGGGTACTTTTTTCACGTCAGCAGAAAAAAGATAAGTCCAGATATTTTGGACCATATACCAGTGCAGGGGCGGTAAAGGATACGATCGAACTGATCAATAAACTTTACCAGCTCCGCACCTGCAGCCGTGTTCTGCCAAGAGATATCGGCAAGGAGCGTCCGTGTCTGAACTATCACATCCACCAGTGTCAGGCACCGTGCCAGGGATATATCAGTAAAGAAGAGTATCGGGAAAGAGTCGATGCTGCCGTTGAATTTTTAAATGGAAATTATGCGCCGATCTTAAAATCATTAGAACAGAAAATGAATGAGGCATCCGAAAATCTGGAGTTTGAGAAGGCAATCGAATACCGGGAACTTTTAGGCAGTGTGCGTCAGATCGCGCAGAAGCAGAAGATCACGCATACAGATGGAGAGGATAAAGATATCATCGCACTTGCGTCGGATGACAGGGATGCAGTGGTTCAGGTATTTTTCATCCGCGATGGAAAGCTGATCGGCAGGGATCATTTTTATGTCAGAGTCGGAACAGAAGATACCAAAAGCCAGATCTTAACAACCTTTTTAAAACAGTTTTATTCAGGGACACCGTTTATCCCAAGAGAGATCATGCTGCCGGAGGAGATCGAGGATCACGAGGTCCTAGCTGAGTGGCTGGGTGAAAAACGTGGTGCAAAGGTTTATATCCGTGTTCCGCAGAAGGGCATGAAGGAGAAGTTAGTCGAGCTGGCACAGAAAAATGCAGAACTGGTTCTTTCGCAGGATCGTGAGAAAATCAAACGCGAGGAGGGAAGAACCATCGGTGCAATGAAAGAAATCGAACATCTTCTGGGGATGGAAGGTCTTTCGCGTGTCGAGGCATACGATATTTCAAACATTAATGGTTTTGAGACAGTTGGTTCCATGATCGTTTATGAGAAAGGAAAGCCAAAGCGCAGTGATTACCGTAAATTTAAGTTAAAAACGATCACAGGACCGGATGATTATGCGTCGATGCATGAGGTGCTGACCAGACGTTTTACGCACGGCATGCAGGAGAAAAAAGATCTTGCTGAACGTGAAATAGCGGAAGAATATGGAAGTTTTACAAGATTTCCGAACCTTATCATGATGGATGGCGGACGTGGGCAGGTCAATATTGCGCTTAAAGTACTCGATGAGCTGAAGATAAATATTCCGGTCTGTGGTATGGTAAAAGATGATAATCACCGTACCCGCGGGTTATACTATCAGAATAAGGAAATACCGATCGAGCGGACGAGTGAGGGATTTAAACTGATCACAAGAATCCAGGACGAGGCACACCGGTTTGCGATCGAATATCACAGATCCCTGCGAAGCAAAGAACAGGTACACTCTGTGCTTGACGATATTCCGGGAATCGGACCTGCGCGGAGAAAAGCGTTGATGCGCCGCTTTCAGTCGCTTGAAGCAATCCGGGAGGCATCGGAGGAAGAACTTGCAAAGACAGAGTCGATGAACGAGCAGGCGGCGCAGGCGGTTTATCAGTTTTTCCACGAGTATTCAAGTTGAAGAATTTTAGCGTCTATGGTAAAATGGCGTCAGAATCGTTACGAAAAAATGCTTAGGAGAGGACAAAGGATATGGAAGGTGTTGGAGTAGCAAAGATCGCACAGATCATGGATTTATGTAATTTTCTGCCGGATATGGAATTAAAGGGACATCGCATTATGATCAGTGATGTGAACAGACCGGCATTACAGCTCAGTGGATATTTTAAACATTTTGAACAGTCCAGGGTTCAGATCATCGGTACTGTAGAGTACACATATCTGCAGCAGTTAGATGAAGAAAAACGTGAAAAGATCTATCGTGAATTTATGGGATATGATATCCCTTGTGTCATTTTCTGCAGGGATTTACAGCCGGATGAATCATTCTTAAAGATTGCAGAGGAGAAGAACATCCCGGTGCTTGGCACAAAACGCAGTACTTCTGAGTTTATGGCAGAACTTATCTACTGCCTGAATGAACAGCTTGCACCGTGTATCACGATCCATGGAGTTTTAGTAGATGTCTATGGTGAGGGACTTCTGATCATGGGCGAGAGCGGTATCGGAAAGAGCGAAGCAGCCCTTGAGCTGATCAAGAGAGGACACCGTCTTGTAACAGATGATGTGGTAGAGATCCGCAAGATCAATGAGCACACGCTGATCGGAACATCACCGGATATCACACGTTATTTTATCGAACTCCGCGGTATCGGGATCATCGATGTAAAGACACTGTTTGGTGTAGAATGTGTAAAGGAAAAACAGCAGATCGACCTCGTCATCAAGTTAGAGGACTGGAAGAAAGAAAATGAGTATGACCGTCTCGGCTTAGAGGAAGAATATACAGAGTTCCTTGGCAACAAGGTAGTGTGTCATTCCCTGCCGATCCGTCCGGGACGTAACCTTGCCGTCATCTGTGAGGCGGCGGCTGTCAACCACAGACAGAAAAAGATGGGATACAATGCGGCACAGGAGCTTTACCGTCGTGTGCAGGAGAATCTCACCAAAAAGTCTTCGGATGATGATGAATAATAAAAGTCCGGAGTTAAAAAGAATAGCATAAATGGAGGCATAATCAGTCATGGAAAGAAAAAACGCATGGGAGAAATACCCGGAAGGCAAAAAAAGAAAAGAGGTATTTCAGTTTGCAGAAGATTACAGAAAGTTTATTTCGGAATGCAAAACAGAGCGTGAGTGTACCACAGAGTTTGCAAAAAGAGCTGAGGAAGCTGGATTTGTAAATCTGGATAAAGTATTGGAAAAAGGAACAAAATTAAAAGCCGGAGACCGTGTGTATGCAAACAACATGGGAAAAGGAATCGCCATGTTTGTGATCGGAAAGAAGAGCATGGAAGAAGGAATGAACATTCTCGGAGCACATATCGATTCCCCACGTATGGATTTAAAACAGGACCCGTTATATGAGGATACAGATTTTGCAATGTTAGATACCCATTATTATGGAGGTATCAAAAAATACCAGTGGGTAACACTTCCACTTGCATTGCACGGCGTGATCGTCAAAAAAGACGGAACTGTTGTGAAAGTCAATGTCGGAGATAAACCTGGTGACCCGGTATTTGGCGTCAGCGATCTTTTAATTCACTTATCAGGAGAGCAGCTTGAGAAAAAGGCAGCAAAGGTGATCGAGGGAGAGAACCTTGATCTTATCATTGGAAGTATTCCTGCAGAGGAAACAGGCGATGACAAGGAAGCTGCAAAAGAAAAAGTAAAAGCAAATATCATGAAGATCCTTGCAAAGGAATATGATATAGAGGAAGAAGATTTCTTATCAGCAGAGATCGAGGTTGTTCCGGCAGGAGAGGCAAGAGATTACGGTTTTGACCGTAGCATCATTATGGGATATGGTCATGATGACAGAGTATGTGCATACCCGTCCTTTATGGCAATGCTTGCAATGAAAAAACCGGAGATCACGAGTGTCTGTCTGCTTGTAGATAAAGAGGAGATCGGCAGTGTCGGTGCAAGCGGCATGCAGTCACGTTTCTTTGAAAATACGGTTGCAGAGGTTATGAATGCAGCAGAGGATTATTCAGAATTAAAATTAAGACGTGCCCTGAAAAATTCCAAAGTACTTTCATCCGATGTGTCCGCAGCATTTGATCCGAATTATCCGTCTGTTATGACAAAACGCAATGCAGCATACTTTGGAAGAGGACTTGTATTTAATAAATATACCGGTGCAAGAGGAAAATCCGGTTCAAATGATGCAAATGCAGAGTATGTCGGATATTTAAGAAATATCATGGATAACAATGATGTATCATTCCAGACAGCAGAGCTTGGAAAAGTAGACCAGGGCGGCGGCGGAACGATCGCATACATTCTGGCAAATTACGGAATGAGTGTTATCGACAGTGGTGTTGCAGTATTAAATATGCATGCTCCATGGGAACTTATCAGCAAAGTAGACTTATATGAAGCATATAACGGTTATGTTGCATTCTTAAAAGAAGCGTAAAACCATAGAATTGAGGAAAGCATGAATCAGCAGTTTTTGACAGAACTTAAAGCAGTCACAGCAGAAAACAGAATATTTACGGATGAACCGATGAAAAAACATACGACATTCCGTGTGGGTGGTCCGGCAGATGTTTTAATACAGCCTAAGAGAGCAGAACTGGCATCCGTTATCCGTCTGTGCAGAGAGTATGATATCCCGTATCAGGTCATCGGAAACGGAAGCAATCTTTTAGTGGGCGACCGTGGAATCAGAGGTGCTGTGATCGAGATGCTGTCAAAAAAAGATGAGATTTGTGTGGAAGATGACTGCATCACTGTGGGAGCAGGAATGTTGTTGTCAAAGACAGCAAACTGTGCGGCAGAGCATGGTCTGACCGGCATGGAATTTGCAGCCGGGATTCCGGGCAGCATCGGTGGTGCTGTTGTCATGAATGCGGGCGCTTACGGCGGTGAGATGAAGGATATCTTAACCGCTGTGACCGTCTTAGATAAAGATGGCAATGAGAAAAAACTTACGGTAGAAGAACTTGAACTTGGCTACCGGACAAGCTGTATTTTAAAAAAAGGTTATATTGTAACAGAAGCAAAGATGAAACTTTTGCATGGAGAGGAAAAAGAGATCCGTGCCCGCATGGATGAGTTAAAGAAACAGAGGGTGGAAAAACAGCCGCTTGAGTTTCCAAGTGCAGGAAGTACTTTTAAAAGACCGGAAGGATATTTTGCGGGAAAACTCATCATGGATGCAGGGTTAAGAGGTTATCAGGTGGGAGATGCGCAGGTGTCAGAAAAACACTGTGGATTTGTCATCAACCGGGGAAATGCTACGGCAGCGGATGTAAGGACCCTGATGCAGAATGTTTCAGATATTGTAGAAGAAAAGTTTGACGTCAGGTTAGAACCGGAAGTCAAGATAACCGGTGAATTTTAAACAGGCTTTAGATGCGCGGAAAACGCTCTGGAATGGAGAATAGTGTGAAAAATAAGATTTTTCACACGCAAGATTTGTGCTTACGCACAAACTTGAGATGCGCAAAAAGCAGCGCAAGAATGGAGAATAAGATGAAGTTCGTAATTTTAACAGGAATGTCGGGAGCAGGAAAAAGTACAGCGATAAAAATGATGGAAGATATAGGATTTTATTGCGTGGATAATCTGCCTATCCCACTGCTGGAAAAGTTTGTGGAACTTACAACATTACAGAGCGCGGAACTGCAGAAAGTTGCAGTCGGCATTGATATCAGAAGCGGTCAGTCATTTGATGAGCTGCATAGTGTGTTAGACCGGATGAAAGATAATGGCGTTGAATATGAGATCCTGTTTTTGGATGCCGAGGATTCTGTCCTGGTAAAACGATATAAAGAAACGAGAAGAAACCATCCGTTATCCGGCGGCGAGCGTGTGGATAAGGGAATTGAAGAGGAAAGAAAGCGTCTGGCGTTTTTAAAAGAGCGTGCAGATTATATTATAGATACAAGCCAGCTTTTGACGAGAGAGTTAAAAGCCGAGTTGGACAAAATATTTATACAGAATCAGGATTATAAGAATTTATTTATCACGATTCTGTCGTTTGGATTCAAATATGGAATACCGGTCGATTCCGATCTGGTATTTGATGTCCGTTTTCTCCCAAACCCATATTATGTGGAGGGATTGCGGGCAAAGACCGGAAATGATAAAGAAATTCAGGATTATGTCATGCAGTTTCAGGAAGCAAATGTCTTTCTTGACAAACTCGAAGATATGCTGGAATTTCTGATCCCGAATTACATTACGGAGGGCAAGAACCAGCTTGTGATCTCCATCGGATGTACCGGGGGAAAACACCGGTCTGTTACACTGGCGAATGAATTATACAAACGTTTGTCGGGAAGAAAAGGTTATGGACTTAAAATCGAGCATCGGGATATTGGCAAAGATGCTTTAAGGGGAAAATAAAGAATGTCTTTTTCAAGTGAAGTGAAACAGGAGCTGGCAAAGCAGAGTGGAAAGAGCAGACATTGCCAGATCGCAGAACTTGCAGCGCTGGTTGCTTTTGAAGGAAAACGTCAGCGGCTGATCGGGGATGCAGGTGATGTGTTAGATTCGGAAAATCCGCTTTTGCAGGAAAAATATGGACTGTTACTGACTCAGTTGTTCCAGATTAATATAGAGGAAATAGATACACTGTCAGCCGAACGTGTCCTTGAGACGATCAAAATGTGGAACCAGTCTTTTGGAGGGGCACAGATCACTGATACGGTAAATGGAATTTTGCTGCAGCAGACCTGCTGCAGGCGGGCATTTATCCGGGGAGCATTTTTAGCGGGTGGATCGATCAGTGATCCGAATAAATCTTACCATTTTGAAATTGTCTGCAGAGGTATCGAACAGGCAAAACAGCTTCAGGATACGATCAACAGTTTTGATATGGAAGCAAAGATCGTGGTGCGAAAAAAACATCAGGTCGTATATTTAAAAGAGGGTGCGCAGATCGTGGATATGTTAAATATTATGGAAGCGCATGTGGCATTGATGAATCTTGAGAATGTGCGGATATTAAAAGAAATGAGAAACTCCGTTAACCGCAAGGTAAATTGTGAGACGGCAAATATCAGCAAAACTGTTACAGCAGCAGTAAAACAGCTTGGCGATATTGAATATATTAAGCAGAATGCAGGTTTAGACAGTCTGCCGGAAAACTTAAAAGAAATGGCATTGCTGCGGTTAGAGTACCCGGATACACCACTTAAGGAACTGGGAACTTACCTTGATCCGCCTGTCGGAAAATCAGGAGTGAACCACAGACTGCGCAGAATCAGTGAGATCGCAGATGAACTGCGTGGGAAAGAACCGTGTGAAAAATAATATTTTCACATACGAACTTGACATGCTCTTAGAATTGAGAACAGAGCAAACAGGAATGGAGGATATCATGAAAAAGAGTGTAGTGGTAAATATGCAAAACGACATGGAAGCAAGACCGATCGCACTTTTAGTGCAGAAGGCAAATCAGTTTTCAAGCCGGATCTATATGGAATCTGCTGACAACAAGAGAGTGAATGTCAAAAGCATTATGGGAATGATGAACATGGCTCTTTTAAATGGTGAAGAAGTTGTGATCGATGCTGAGGGCGAGGATGAACAGGAAGCAATCGCAGCAATCGAGGAATTTCTGACAAAATAACAGGACAGGTGTAGGAAACTTATGGAAGAAAAGAAAACACTATTATTTATTTTCAATCCATTTTCTGGAAAAGCGCAGATTAAAAACCAGCTTATGGATATCGTGGATACCATGGTGAAGGCAGGGTATGAGGTAACAATTTATCCGACACAGGCACCGGAAGATGCGATACATAAAGTGGAAACAGATGCAGAAAAATATGATCTTGTTGTATGCAGCGGAGGAGACGGTACGCTTGATGAAGTGGTAAGTGGTATCATGCATAAAGGACTTACTGTACCGTTAGGATATATTCCGGCGGGAAGCACCAATGATTTTGCAACTTCACTTGGAATTCCAAAGGATATGGTAAAGGCAGCAGATGCAGCAGTGAATGGAAGAGCATTTCCGTGTGATATCGGTGCATTTAACAATGATTATTTTGTCTATGTGGCAGCTTTCGGACTTTTTACGGAGGTCTCTTATAAGACAAGCCAGGAATGGAAAAATGTACTTGGACATGCAGCATATATTCTGGAAGGAATGCGCAGTCTGCATGATATCCCATCGTTTACCATGCAGGTTGAGTATAATAATGTGCGTATCCAGGATGAATTTATCTATGGAATGATCAGCAATTCCACATCGGTGGGTGGATTTAAGGGAATGACCGGAAAAGATGTGCGCTTAGACGATGGCGTGTTTGAGGTTACCCTGATCAAAAAACCACGCAATCCGATTGAACTCAACGAAATTATCGCATCTCTGATCAATCTTGTGGATGACACAGATATGATTTATTCATTTAAATCTAATGAAGTAAAGTTCCTTGTAAGAGAGGAAGTTCCGTGGACGTTAGACGGCGAATTTGGCGGGGCACACGAAGAAGTTGTCGTAAAAAATATCTGCCGTGCTGTTGATATTATGGTTCCGGGAAACAAATGATTAAGATTGTTATAAATTTAACTTTATTTTTTGAAAGAAGTAATATATAATACCCATAGGGTAAAAATATTAATTTTATGGAGGAATAAGACATGTTAGTATCTGCAAAAGAAATGTTAGACAAAGCAAAAGCTGGTCACTATGCAGTTGGTCAGTTCAACATTAATAACCTGGAGTGGACAAAATCTGTTCTGCTTACAGCAGAGGAGTTAAGATCCCCGGTTATCTTAGGCGTTTCTGAAGGCGCTGGAAAATATATGACAGGTTTCGGTACTGTAGCAGCTATGGTAAAAGCTATGCATGATGAGTTAGGAATCACAGTTCCTGTTGCATTACACTTAGATCATGGTACTTACGAAGGATGCTATAAATGTATCAAAGCAGGATTTACATCCATCATGTTCGACGGTTCCCATTATCCAATCGATGAGAACGTTGAGAAAACAAAAGAGCTCGTATCCGTTGCTCATGCAATGGGAATGTCCATCGAGGCAGAAGTTGGTTCTATCGGTGGTGAGGAAGACGGCGTTGTAGGTATGGGCGAGTGCGCTGATCCGGAAGAGTGCAAGAGAGTTGCAGATCTTGGTGTGGACATGCTTGCAGCCGGTATCGGTAATATTCATGGTAAATATCCGGCAAACTGGAAAGGATTAAGCTTTGAGACTCTTGATGCTATCCAGAAATTAACAGGTCAGATGCCGTTAGTACTTCACGGAGGTACAGGTATTCCGGAAGACATGATCAAGAAAGCAATCTCCCTTGGAGTAGCTAAGATCAACGTTAACACAGAGTGCCAGTTATCTTTCGCAGATGCTACACGTAAATATATCGAAGCTGGTAAAGATTTAGAGGGTAAAGGATTTGATCCTCGTAAATTATTAGCTCCGGGTGCAGAAGCAATCAAAGCTACTGTAAAAGAGAAAATGGAACTGTTCGGTTCTGTTGGCAAAGCTGAATAATATTGTCGCACAGACGGAAGTCCACTTTCCATAATGTTATATTTAACAAAGATTTCAGACTTTACATGAATTTATTGTTCAATATAGCAAAATGATAAAAAAGTGAAATTTTTCTCTTGCATTTTGGAGAGAAAAGTATTATCTTAAGTTCAACAAAACAAATGTGAGAGATGAACAAGGGCGTTCCAAGTAGCTTGGAATGCTCTTTTTTTGTAAGAAGTTGTCACACAATTTCTCATAAAAGCCATATAGGAGAAATTTCTTACTGACATTCATCCACTTTCAAGGTACAATAAGAAATGAGAATTTAAGATCTCTTACATTTGTTCAAAAAAGCAGGGAATAGTCTCAGGGGATTAGACCGGTGAAGAAGAAAGGATGTAGAACATGAGCGAAACAGGATACTTAAATGTAGCAGAGATTTTTGGCGAGAACGTATTCAATGATGCAGTGATGCAGGAGCGTCTGCCAAAGAAGGTTTACAAGAAGTTAAAGGAAGTAATTCAGGAAGGTCGCGAGTTAGACCTTGAAACAGCAGATGTTGTTGCGCATGAGATGAAAGAATGGGCAATCGAAAAAGGTGCAACACATTATACTCACTGGTTCCAGCCGCTGACCGGAGTAACAGCAGAGAAACATGATTCATTCATTACAGCACCGATGGAGAATGGCAAGGTACTAATGAGCTTTTCCGGTAAAGAGCTGATCAAAGGTGAGCCGGATGCATCTTCTTTCCCATCCGGTGGTTTAAGAGCTACATTCGAGGCAAGAGGATATACAGCCTGGGATTGTACCTCACCGGCATTTGTAAGACAGGATGCAGCAGGCGCAACACTTTGTATCCCAACAGCTTTCTGTTCTTACACAGGAGAAGCACTCGATCAGAAAACACCGCTTCTTCGTTCCATGGAAGCTATCAATGAACAGGCATTACGTCTTGTAAGATTATTCGGTAATACGACATCAAAGAGAGTTACTCCTTCTGTTGGACCGGAGCAGGAGTACTTCATCGTAGACAGACAGAAATATTTACAGAGAAAAGACCTTATCTTTACCGGTCGTACTTTATTCGGTGCAATGCCTCCAAAAGGTCAGGAGATGGACGATCATTACTTCGGTGCAATCCGTGAGAGAATCGCAGCATTCATGAAGGATGTAAACGAAGAACTCTGGAAATTAGGTGTCAGCGCAAAGACACAGCACAACGAAGTTGCACCTGCACAGCATGAGTTAGCTCCGATCTACGCACAGGCTAACATTGCAGTAGACCACAACCAGTTGGTAATGGAGACATTAAAGAAAGTAGCCGGACGTCATGGCTTACAGTGCCTGCTTCATGAAAAACCATTTGCAGGTGTCAATGGTTCTGGTAAACATAACAACTGGTCAATTACAACGGATGATGGAATCAACCTGTTAGAGCCAGGCAAGACACCTCATGAGAATGTACAGTTCTTATTAGTACTTACCTGTATCTTAAAAGCAGTTGACAAACATGCAGATCTTTTAAGAGAGTCCGCAGCAGATGTCGGAAACGACCACAGATTAGGAGCAAACGAGGCACCGCCAGCAATCGTTTCCGTATACTTAGGAGAGCAGCTTCAGGATGTATTATCACAGCTGATCAGCACAGGTGAAGCTACACACAGTCTTGCTGGACAGAAATTAGAGACAGGTGTTAAGACACTTCCTGATTTTATGAAAGATGCGACAGACCGTAACAGAACATCACCGTTTGCATTTACCGGTAATAAATTTGAATTCCGTATGGTAGGTTCTCAGGATTCTATCGCTCAGCCGAACGTTGTATTAAATACAATCGTTGCAGAGGCATTTGCAGAGGCATGTGATGTTCTTGAAAAAGCAGATGATTTTGATATGGCAGTACATGATCTGATCAAAGAATATGCAACAGAGCATCAGAGAATCGTATTCAACGGAAACGGTTATTCCGATGAGTGGGTAGCAGAAGCTGAGAGACGCGGACTTCCAAATATCCGTTCCATGGTAGATGCGATCCCTGCATTAAATACAGAGAAATCTGTGAAATTATTTGAAAAATTCAAAGTATTTACAAAGGCAGAGTTAGACTCCCGTGTTGAAATCGAGTATGAGACATACTCAAAAGAGATTAACATCGAGGCAAGAGCTGCAATTGATATCGCAACCAAGCAGATCATTCCGGCTGTTATCAAATACACAACCGTACTTGCGGAGTCTATCACTTCCGTAAAAGCAGCATGTGGTGCAGATGTCAGCGCACAGACAGAGATCCTGACACAGGTTTCCTCTTTACTGGCTGATTCCAAGAAGGCACTGGCAAAATTACAGGAAGTAACGGAAAAAGCTGCAGAGATGGAAGAAGGCAGAGATCAGGCTGTATACTACAGAGATGAAGTTAAGACAGCAATGGATGAGTTAAGAGCACCGATTGATAAACTTGAAATGTTAGTAGACAAATCTATGTGGCCAATGCCATCTTATGGTGATCTGTTATTTGAGGTATAAACATATCTCAAAACAATAATAGATGTGTGAATCCTGGATTTAACAGCGGGTTTGGCAGCAGATGAAAATCTGCTGTCATGACCGCAGACAGGATGGAAAACAAGGAGGAAAATCCTCTGCTCCTGCAAAGGCAGTCGCATTTTCCTTCGGAAAACAAGGAGGAAAATCCTCTGCTCGCCAATGGGCTCGCATTTTCCTTCGGAAAACAAGGAGGAAAATCCTCTGCTCGCCAATGGGCTCGCATTTTCCTTCGGAAAACAAGGAGGATTGGGATGAAGAAGTTAGAGATTATTATCAAACCTGAAAAATTAGAGGATCTTAAGGCTTTGCTTGACAGTGAAGAAGTAAATGGTCTTAACATTGTAAATAGCATGGGTTATGGTAATCAGAAGGGTATTATCAAAAATTACCGTGGTGCAGAGTATGCAGTCAATCTATTGCCGAAAATTAAAGTAGAAACAGTTGTGACAGATGAAGTTGCTCCAAAGCTGATTGACAAGATCGTAGAGCAGATTAATACCGGTCACATCGGTGATGGTAAAATTTTCATGTATGAGGTGGAAGACGCGATCCGTATCCGAACAGGCGAGCATGGTGTAGATGCACTGTAAGTTTTTTGGATGAAATGAGGAGTCATCTGAAAAATAAGAAAAGGATCATGAATATAACATTATGAGAAAAATTGAATCAGGAAGAAATCATTATCAAAGGAGATAATTGTGACACAGGGAGAACCTGGGGTCGTGATTATCTTTTTTTATTTCTTCGCAAAACAAGGAGGATTTGATTATGGATATGAGTGTATGGTACCTTATGGGTGCAGCGTTAGTATTTTTTATGCAATGTGGATTTGCTATGGTTGAGGCTGGTTTTACCAGATCAAAGAATGTAGGTAATATTACAATGAAGAACCTGATGGATTTTTGTATTGGTACAGTCGCATTTTATCTGTTAGGATACAATCTCTTATGTGGAGATGGCGGATTCATCGGCTGGGGTTTAAACCCATTTGCTCATTTTGGAGAGACAGACTGGTCCGGATTTGTATTTAACCTGGTATTCTGTGCAACGGCAGCAACGATCGTTTCCGGAGCAATGGCAGAGCGTACCAAATTTATTACCTATTGTATTTACAGTTTTATTATCAGTTTATGTGTTTATCCGATCGAGGCTCACTGGGTATGGGGCGGAACACCTTGGCTGACAGATCTTGGATTTACAGATTTTGCAGGTTCTGCATGTATCCATATGGTAGGTGGTATCACCGCTTTCATCGGTGCAGCAATGTTAGGACCTCGTATTGGTAAATATGACAAAAATGGAAAACCAAGACCAATTCTTGGACACAACATTTTAATCGGTGCACTTGGCGTATTCATTCTCTGGTTTGGCTGGTATGGATTCAACGGTGCAGCAGCAACCGATACGATGCAGTTATCACAGATCTTTGCTACAACGACTGTTGCTCCTGCAGTAGCAACCTGTACAGCAATGATCTATACATGGATCAGAAATGGTAAACCGGATGTTTCAATGTCGTTAAATGGTTCTCTTGCAGGTCTTGTAGCCGTTACCGCTGGCTGCGCAAATGTAGATGTGATCGGTTCTTTTATTATCGGTGCGATCGCAGGTGTGCTTGTCTGCGTAGCAGTATATTTTGTTGAGGATAAATTAAAAGTAGATGACCCGGTTGGTGCAGTTGCAGTACATGGCTGTAACGGTATCTGGGGAACAATCGCAGTAGGACTTTTCGATTACAAAGATGGACTGTTCTATGGCGGCGGTGTTCATCATCTGCTGATCCAGTTACTTGGCATCCTCTGCATCGCGGGCTGGACGATCATTACAATGGGAATCGTATTTACCGTCTTAAAGAAAACGATCGGTCTCCGTGTAACTGCACAGGAAGAAATTGAGGGACTTGATTCCACTGAGCATGGATTAGAGTCAGGTTATCCGGATTTCGTATCCAGAGAGTTACATTAATATGCACTAATCTAATTTGATTAGATTGGTGAAATCTAATCCCCTTAGTTAGTATATACATCAACAGTGAAAACCCCGAAGGCGACTTCGGGGTTTTTGCTGTTGATATTAGTACCAGAGGCAGAGGAAGCGATAAAAAGCCAGTTAGAGTTACGGAAAATTATTGTTAAACCAATACAAGAAGATATAAAGGGCGAGTTTGAAAGCTTATTATTTGTAAATACTAAGGGAAAACCCGTAAATGTCGGTTCGGTCAGACAGAGCATCAATCGGATTGTTGAGAAGATACGTGCCGATGGAAACGACTGTCCGGACATATGGATACATGCTATGAGGCATGGGTATGTATCTATTGCGGTGGCAAGAGGTGTGCCATTAGAGGTAGTGCAGGCAAATGTCGGACATACGAGTATTGAGACGACAATGCGTTATTTGGAGTTGCAGCCAGACTATATTAGGAAGCAGAGTATGAAGATATCAGATCTTTATCAGACAGAGAAAGCTGATAACAAGTCTATTGAATAGTTGCAGAGATTCCATTATAATTTTAAATAGGAATGCAGAAGGAAAGGGGGAAGCGGAATGCCAGTAAGTATATCTAATATTTTGAGAGAATATGTTAAAGGAATAAAAAACATTTTTGGGTGTGATTATGAGAAAACGATTTTGTATGGCTCTTATGCGAGGGGGGATAACCGTCTTGATTCCGATATAGATATTATGATATTGGTAAAATGTGATGATGATATGATACATCAATATATGAGGGCGGTAAGAGATTATACCTATGATATCAATGAGAAATATGACTCAGAGATTATGCCGATTGTAAAGAATGCAGAGCATTTTAAAATCTGGATACCGAATTACCCGTTTTATAATAACGTGGCAAAGGAGGGAATTGAGATAAATGGCTGATGAGAAGGAGTCTGGATATGTGCAGGATTTGGCAAAAGGGCGGTTGCAGCAGGCAAGAGATGATTTGAAATCCGCACAATTAAATTTTTCAGCAGGACTTTTAAAGGCTGCGAACAACAGAGCTTATTATGCGATATTTCATGCAGTAGCGGCAGTACTCTCTATGGAGAATGTTGCATTTAAGCGTCACAAGGATACAATAGCATATTTCAATAAGAATTATGTACGCACGGAAGTGTTCCCAAGAAAGATAGGACGAATGATTTCAGAGGCATAGGAAATTCGACATGCCAGTGATTATGATGTTTTTTATATTGCAGTAAAAAGCGATACAGAAGAACAAATAGCGGCAGCGGAAGAAATCATACATCTGGTGGAGGAATATCTTGAAAAAGCTGTAAGTAAGCCAGGACAGGAATGATTTTATGGCACCATTAGCACAGGAAACTGTAAAATATAGCGAGCAGGAAGAAAAACTCTTTCGTGAATTGGATAAAGGAATTGATGATATGGAACAGGGGAATATCATTCCACATGAAGAAGCAATGAGACAAATTCGCGAAAGGCTGTTAAAGGAATATGCAATATAGGTTACGTGTGACAAGGGAAGCGTCAGAAGATGTAACAGGGTTGGAAGTCAGGATGAATATCATTTTGAATAGAACGGATATGGAAAGACAGCCAGAAAATAGTCTGGGAATTTGTCTGGGAATCTGACTGGGAATTTCAGTTTAGAGTAAAACGACAGATAATCAGAGAACGCCGAAAATGAAGGCTTTTATCAAATCAGAAACTAAGGAAAATGCGAAAAAATGTATCCCCTTAGTTAGTATATAGGAAAATCAATGGTTGAGAGGATTTTTTTGCGTATGAAAAATTAGAAAAATCAAAGTATATATTCAAAGATATGCCAGGAAATGGTATTATGTCTGGTGAAATGGGTATGCAGATATAGTATGAGGAAGGAAAAAATACAAATGAAAAAGAAAGTAATATTTCTTTTACTGGTTATTTGTTTCGGAGTAAGTTTTTTTGCATATAGAAGAGCGCAAGTCAAAGAACATACAGTATTTTATGCCAATGATCAGGAAAAAAATTCAGTGGAGGATGACAGATATACGATAGAGCGAATCGAAGGCGGTGATATAAAAAATTCTCTTGGGCAAGCTGTGGTATATGGTTATTATGATAAAGTCGTTTTTGGGGACAGTGAATATCTGGCATGCAATCAGGTGATAGAGAAAAAGGCTGCTGAGTTTCAAAGTCAGTATGAAAATTTGAAAGAACAGGTAAAGGAAGCTGATGGGGCGAAAAGTGATTACAGAGAAGGAGAGTTTCCCTATTATGATACCTGTGAAGTGCAGAATATTGAGTTTTGGGAAGATTATGTCAGTATTTTATTTCAGACAAAATGGTTTGCCGGAGGAGTTAATGAAACAGATTTTGAAGCAGCAAATATGGATAAAAATGGAAATGAAATCACGATAGCAGATATATTAAAAAAATCTGACGAGGAAAGCTGCGAATATGCATATGAAACAACATCAGACTTTTTAAAGAAAAATGAGATATATGATGAAACGTATATGGAAATGCTGCAGGGATACAAGGCAGAAGACTATGGATTTTATCTGGAGAATGGTGTATGTTATCTGTATTTCCGGCAGGGAGAGACCACGTATAATGCGGCAGGAAGTTTTCGGATAAAACTTGCAGAATATCAGTAGGATCAGGAGACAGCTGTAAAGCCGCCACCTGATCCATTATATTTTTTCATATCTTCCGGAAAGATCAGAATAGTTTTGCGTGTAATCGTAACGAATCAAAAGAACTACCTCACTTCCCCAGATTAGAGTGAAATCAATATCGTCTGTTGAAATACAGGCATATGTGGAAGTAAAATCTGCATTTTGGATATCAAGCAGTACTTCATTCGTGCTGGTGTCTATGACAGAAAATGAAATCTGACCGTTCGTATCGGTATCTGCTTTGTTGAAATCGGTTACTTTGATGCAAATATTGTCACAGGCAGAATTTTTATAAGTCCCAAGTATGTCAGAAGAGGTTAAGGGAGCATACTCTGTTAACATTTGTTCAAGTCCTTCATTTTCTAAAATATTTACATACTTTCCATCTAAAAACATATAAATATAACCATAAACAGTATCATAAAAAAAGTAATTTTCACATGTGGTGTCTTTCCCTATGTGTTTTACTATGGCATAGTAGCATTCATGTCCATATAATAAAGTGGGTGTATCTGAAACAGAAATACTGTCAAGGGGATTCAGATACATATATTGAGTTCCCAGTCTGTCTTTCAGGGTGGCAGCGACATCGTCCGTTGACAATTTTGTATCCGGTGAAGAATACTGCAGACCGGAATGCAGATCCAGATTCAGATCATCTAACGCATAATTTATATAATTTTCGCAGATTACCCGTTTTTCGGAACGGACATATCCTTTGATATAATTTAACAACAGCTTACGTTGATCTGTCGTAACAGACTTTGCCTGATATGTGGAGTCGTCCTGTACAAATGATATGATATAGTGATAAGCGTCATCTATATGATCTGTTTCCACAAGGGCAGTGGAATATAAACATGCAAAATAAAAGCAGTCAGCCCCGGAATTTTTTAACAGTTCACAGTCATACAGGGCTTTTTTATTCTGACCGGAATATAATTCTTTTTCGATCTGATAATATAACTCAGCATATTTCTGGCACTCTGTGAGGATATTTTCCACTCTTGCAGCAGTATTGCCGGTGGTGCCGCCGGTATCTTCACAAAGACTTCGAAAAGCGTCTGTAAAGTTGGTACAGTTCGCGGTGCCGTAATGATTTATGATAAAGTCGCAGGTCGTATCAGCAGAAGCATTATCATTTCCGGCAGAATAGTATGCAGAGGATAACTCCTGATATACCGTGTAGCCATCCAAGCCCGAATTGAGCAGGTAGGTCAGTCTTGGTATCGCAGCAGAATAATCCTTGTTATCAATATAGCTAATTGCTGCTTCAAGTGTTTCATCGGACGCATCAAAATTATGAAATCTTGTATAAAAACTGTGTAACTGCCGGATACCTAAGAGCAGACCGGTTAGAAAGATGATCATGACCAGAACGGTTGAACCCAAATGGAATAATTTCCGCTTATTCAGATTGATATAATATTGAAAATTGCTGATGGCAAGTGGAGAATGATATCCGGTTTTCCGTTTGGACAAAATTTTATTCTGGGTAAATATATTTTTATGCGCCGAAAGTATCTCTGTGGTTTCAGTATTAGAGTGCTGTAACTCATTTCTTGCGATCTGTCCGGACATAAGTGAAAAATCATCACATGCAGGTATGTTATATTTCTTTAAATCGTTTTCCATGGACAGTCTCCTTTAGTTTGAAGTCAAAAAGGTGGTCATAATAATTGATAGAATAAAATAAACGATAACAGCAATGGTTTTGGAAAGTATCAGAAAATAAGGATTCTTTCTGAATTTTCGAAGAAATTTAATCCTGGGTATGATATGGAATGGATCAAATATGGTAAGCACAGGAAGAAAAAAACACAGGGGAATTATGCTCAATAATGCAGAAGGGTCTGATACGACCGCTTCACCGATTAAATACAAGACAAATAAATAGCAGGGAGTCGCAATGAGAGCCTTCCATAGGGTGTGGGAACGGTATCCCGGGAGCGAGCGCAAAAGTGGCAGTTTGTCCCATAAGCTGATCCTTGCTTCGTGTGATAATGCATGATAAAGTGCAGTCACAGAGCTATAACGTAAGGAAAAATCATCTGTTGCATGCTCAATGATATTGTGAACTGCCAGGGAACCTTTATAGGGATCCATATCCGGAGTGTGACCGGTGAGCATAAAATTCAGAATACATCCGATGGAATAAACATCCCAGCGGGGCGTAATCTTTTTGTCATGTGGATTATATCCTTCTGTTCCGGCATCTTCTATATGTGTTTTGATAAGGGTGGTATCCTCAATCTTTTCAGAGATATCGGAGACCCCGAAATCAATAATTTTAAGGAGCGGAAGACCGGATACATCCTGTGTACTGCAGACCATAATATTATCTGGTTTTAAATCTTTATGGATATATCCAAGCCGGTGAATATCACGCAGCCCGTCGCATAGCTGCATACATAATTTTAAGGCAGATATTTCATTGAGAACACCATGAGTTTTTATGTAATTGGTAAGAGTCATGTCCAGACCATTTTCTGCTTTATTACAGATACATTCTGTAACGGCGAGGTAAGTCTGTTTTTTTGAACCGCCCTGAAGGATAAAGCTGTTTTCTAATCGGTAAACGGAATAGACATCAGCAATATAGGGATTCCACATTTTTGATAAAGTCATATAGATATCAGCACGTTTTTCATCCATTTCCTTAAAAACTACAGGCATAAAATCGAACTCTGTCCAGGCAGTGTAAACTTTGTAGGGTTTATCCGGGTGATCCGCAGTCAGATCTTCCTCAATGGTATAGTATTTTTCAAGTATTTGTCGGTCAAGGTTATTCACTTAAATTTTCTCCATGTTAATATGATAAGTCATGACAATAGAATGTTCGCGGAGTGTACAATCTTGTCTCTAAAAATCTGTGTAACCGTGTTCATATAATTTAGAACGGATCTCATAGCTGTCTTTCTGGTGAGCCAGTCCCCAGATAATAATCCGGTCGAGGGCTTCTCCACGCGAATCAAGCGGCTGATAATGTGCTAGGCGCAGAAGCATGTTTATTTCATCTTTCGTTGCATTTATGCCAAGACACAGATCCAGTATTTTATTTCTCTTTGGCTGTATATTTTTCGAAGGATTTTTGATATCCATAAGGTAAGATTTGCTGATATTGCAGCGGTTAAGAATATCACCGGTTTTTATGCCTTTCGAGTCAATAAGATTAGAAAGGGCAATGCAGAATTCTTTCGTATCAAAGAGTCCCTCAAGTTCGGCATCGTCGTAATTTTCAGCGTTTTCTAATGCGCGTGTATTCATATCTGTTATAGTTCCCATAAGTAATCTCCACAAAAATAATATGATCAAAGTAAAGCAAATTTTAAATTATTATAGCATAAAGGAAAAATGATTACATCTGAAATAAAAAATAAAAGACCGATGCCATCGGACAATTTATGAAGAATCATTTGTTATGATAAGTCCATCAAAGGAACAGATCATAAATAAAAAGGAGGCTGATATGGTGGATGCTAAGAAAGGAAAGTGAACGGGATCAACTCATAGCAAATGCCATTCAGGTGGGTATGGGGTATGAAAAAACGCAGTCACTTTTAGAGAAAGAGTATATGCCTAAACTATATGCGAGAGACCGGAGGGACACCATTTTTATATGGGCGCTGTATCACAGGCAAAGATTGGAGGAGGTAAACCGGATATGTCAAAAGTATAATTGCAGACCGTTATCGGATGAGTAAAATTCAGCGTATAAGAAAGAAAAAATATATTGGAAACGTTACTTAGTATTGTGTATGTAGTGGCATCATATTAAATATTGTAATTTGCAAGTATAAATTACAATGCAGTCCGTAGCTGTAAATTAAAATGTGAACAAAATATAATGGAGACAGTATTGCATGAGAGAGGTGATTTTGTTGAAAAGTATTTCCAAGGTTACTTCGGAAGATTTGGCTGGGGTATATAAGGAAGTGGCAGAAACAGTTGGAGTTGATAATGCTTATAAAATATATAGTCATTTCAAAGGGTTACAATTAATGTTTCCATTAAAGTTTTATTCCAGGGAATATATAGTGCAGCAAATCTGCGCCGAGTATGATGGGAAAAATATACATGCTTTGGCAAGAAAATATGGGTATTCAGAGAGCAGGGTGAGGCAGATATTGAGGGAACAGGAAAAAACGGCAATAACAAAAAAAGACACGACAGAAGAAAGGGGGTAAATAGTTCATGAAACGAACTATGAGAAAAAAATGAGATATCGGTAAAATGGAATAATGCTGCTTATAATATGAGCATTAAATAAAATTTATACAAAGGAAGGAAATGAAATTGAAGAAAAAGGGAAAAAATATTGGGAAAAAAGTGCTGACAGTGTGTGCTGTTATAGTTTTGGTGGTGGCAGTAGAGTGTTGCTTTAACACAAAGGATTACACAGAGACAAATACTGCTTCGGCAACATCAGCAGAAACAGAGAAAAAAGAAAATTCTGAGAATAAAGAAGTAAAAACAGAGAAAGCCGAAACAGAAAAAATAGAGACAGAGACAACTGAAACAGAAAATACAGAAACGGAAATTACAACAGAAGTATCAACAGATGATGTATATAGTGTTACACCTGGAGTTACCTATGTGACTTATGAGGGAGGATATGATAATGATAAAGAATTATATCTGAACCTTATTGATGAGGGAGATGCTGTTAGATATGTTGGATTTTCGTATGACGAAGGAGAATTAAATCCTGCATATAATGTTGATGTGTTAATGCATAAAACAGATGATACAACATGGGTATCAGATGATAATTTGTGGAAAGCAAGTTATTTAATGGATGGGATTTTCTATTTTGGTCAGCAAAAAGATTTTAATTCTGATTTTATGGGAAATTTCAGTATTTTTGGAAACTCTTCAGAATCAACAGATACAACGTCGTGTGAGGTTTTGACATTTAATTCTGATTCAGAGATGCGGGAATTTCTTAGAGATGATTCTAATATTGGTAAAACTGTAACATTTGATGCACATGTTTTAAATATCCTTGATGAATATATTGCTGTTGAAGCTGTGTGGGCAGATGGAAGTACAACATATGACATTGTAATATCAAATAGCAATATATCGACAAGACTTTTGGATGATGATTATATTACTTTTACAGGGGTATTTAAAGGATTTAATGATCTTAATGATGCATCTTTTAGTACATCTTCAGTTGAACTATTAGAGTTAGACCAATAAAAAATATTAAAAATTATTTATGCAAAGGAAGAGAGAAGTCATGAAAAAATGGAAGAGAATTTTATGTATTGCAATGGCAGCGATGCTGTCATGCCCGCCTGTCAGTGTGCATGCAGGTGAACCGGAAGAAACGTACACGTTAAAAATGGAGACGGATGGTACGGAAAACGTTTTGGAAACCGGAACGGAAGTGTGGATGACAGAGGAGGCTTTGGATACAGAAGTAACGGAAGAGACAGAAACAAAGGAGATTTTTACCACAGAAGTTACAGAATCTACAGAAGTTACGGAAGCTGCAGAAGAAATTTCGGAGGATATAGAAACAGAGCTGCAGGAGGAAACGGAAGAGGTTTATAGCGCTGCAAATACAAAACAGCCGGAAAATCCTGTATATAATAAAGATACAGATTCTACAAAGTGGTCTTATGTATACTTTGGAAGATATCCGCAGAACAAAGTAACAGGCGATGATCTTGACGATAGCATTATCAATGCAAACTATAACAAAAATGGGGATGCTGTGGTCAATGGGGTAAAATATCGCAGAGTAAATGAGGGATATATAGATAAACCTGAGTGGAGTTATTACAGTTATGAGCCGATTAAGTGGCGGGTATTGCAGAATGATGGCAGTACATTGTTATTATTAACAGATAAAGCAATTTTTGGTTACTGGGGTGGGTATACTGGAAAATATATTTCATCAGCCGCCCGCTCTATGCTGAATGGATATAATGAGTTAGAAAATAGCAGTCATAAAGATTATTCTGTAAAGGGAACGAATTTGTTGAGTATGGCATTTTATGCAAATGAACAGGATATTATGCAAATACTTTCTCTGCAAGACATTGGAACGCAGGATTTAGTCAGAGTCCCAACATGGGAAGAATTAATAAATAATAAATATGGATTTGCATATACAAACAATTATGAGTATAGTTATACACGCCAATTTGTCAGAACAGGGTACGCATATGCGCTTAGAGAAGATGATCAAGATAAAAATGGAAAATCAATATGTAATTATATTGATAAACAAGGTGAAATTACCTGGGGCAATAGCGAATATTGCTGTCCCCTCATCCAGATAAGCCTTGATTCCGATCTCTGGTCCATGGATTGTCCGCAGACCTCTTTCGAGGCAAAAAATCTGGATGCAGCAAGCGTCAGCGTTACAATAAAAAAGAATAATTACGTATATGATGGCAAAGCGAAAGAACCTAAAATTACGGTAAAAGACGGAAATGAAACACTGACACAGGATATTGACTACACAGTGACATATCTGAACAATGTGCAGGCAGGTACGGCAGCAGCGGTGCGTATCGATGGAACCGGGGACTATGTGGGAAGTAAGACTACATATTTTACGATTGAAAAAGCAAATCAGACCATAGCGGTAAATAAAAATATTACGAAAAAAACAACAGACAAAAAATTTAAAATTGGTGCACAGTTAACAGCGGGAAATGGTGCACTTTCCTATCAGTCAGATAACACGTCAGTTGCACAGGTTGACCGATATGGCAATGTTACAATCTACGGTGGCGGTGTTGCTAATATTACAGTAACTGCAAAAGAAACTGTCAACTATAATTCTGCAACAGTCAAAGTGAAATTAACGGTACAAAAAAATAAACCAACATTAGCAATAGCAAAAACCAAGTTCACAAAAGCGTATGGAGATAAAGCATTTTGGATTGAAGCTGAATCGGAAGATGATGTAGATATTACGTTTTCATCAAACAATAAGAAGGTTGTAACCGTCAATGGCGAAGGAAAGGTTTCCATAAAAGGATGTGATACAGCTAAGATTACTGTTGCGACTGTGGCTGACAGCAAGTATGACAGTACGAAAAAAACGATTAAGATTACTGTGAAGCCAAAGAAGAGTACAATTACATCATTAGCTTCCAGGAAAAAGACTCAAATGGTTTTAAAATGGAAAAAAGACAGCAAAGCAAGCGGTTATGAGATTGTGTACTCCTATAATGGAAAGAGTAAAAAAGTAGATGTTAAGAAAAATGGTACAACTTCAGCTACCATTAAAAGGTTGAAGAGCAAAAAGACATATTCCGTCAAGATCAGAGCTTACAAAAAAGTGGATGGTAAGAAAATATATGGAGATTATTCGAAGGTTAAGAAAATCAAAGTAAAATAACGGTTGATAAAAAAATAAGCGCTACATGCAAAATTCTAAATAGCATGTAGCGCTTATTTTATATGAAATGCAATACATTACTGAACCGGTGCATCTCCGATATTCCATCCATCATTCCCACCGGAATTATTATCACCCACGGTGTTGGTGGATGCATCCCCCCCGGAAGAACCGTCAGATGGCGTATCACTACCACCGGGATTATTTGCCGGTGTATTGCTGGTGTTATCCGCAGGCGGTTGTGTCTGCTGCGTATTATCGGCAGGAGCCTGTGTGCCGCCGGAAGTATCATTATTTACACCTGGAACTGCGGAGAAAGCAGAAGTTCCCTGGTAGGTGGAATTTCCTTCGTTGTGCATTGTACAGGTATTATTCTTAAAATCATCCGTCAGAAGATATGGAGTATCCTCTGTTCCAACCGTTCCGCCAATGACGAATACTCTGGAGGAAATGGAATCTGCCGGGCAGTAACCACCGGCAAGCTGACCGGAAGCATTGCAGATATTTGCAACGATATGATGGTCACAATATTCGGTAGGCTGTGTACCTTCAGCAAAATATTCGGTATAGACCTGACTGCCGCGTGGATCCGCATCACAGACACCGGCGATTGCAAGTTTTCCGGATTCCTTGCAGACCTGGGCTGTAACGATCCCGGATGGCTTTGTGAAATCCTGATATTCCAGATTTTCGTGGATGCGGCTCATAACCGCTTTCCAGATTTTCTTTGGATAAGTGGTCTGACCGCCGGATTGTGGCGAGTTATCATCAAATCCACCCCATACAACACAGGTATAATATGGTGTGAAGCCGGCAAACAATGCATCACGGTTTTTGGTTGTTGTACCGGATTTTCCGGCCTGGGCCATAGAGCTTCCAAAGTAAGCCGGGGTACCGGTTCCCTGAGTCATAACGTCTTTCATGGCATCGGTTAAAAGCCATGCGGTAGTGTCTTTTAAGACGGTGTGTGAGACAGGTTCAGTATTGTCGATCAGTACATTTCCATCATGATCTAAAATTTTAGTGTAGAAATTTGGCTTGATGTAAGTCCCACTGTTGGCGATCGTTGCATAAGCAGCCGTAAGCTCTAAGTTGGTAACACCATGTGTCAGACCGCCGAGTGCTAAGGTTTCATTGGAACTCTCATCCAGACCGACGGTTGTGATGCCAAAATCACAGATATAATCATATCCGAGAGACGGCCCGATTTGTGCTAAGGTTTTTACGGTAACAACATTGATCGAGTCGGTAATGGCTTCGCGCAGTGTTGTGAAACCGCGATAGCGGTTATCATAGTTGTTGACGGCACCACCTTGTCCACTGCCGTAATTATATGGCGCATCGTCCTGAACAGATGCAAGTGTCAGACCGCCGGCATCAAGTGCCGGTGCATATGCAGCAATGATCTTAAATGTAGATCCAGGCTGCCTTGTGGTGTCTGCTGCACGGTTTAAAGTCTTGTTGGCGGTTTTGTCTCCGCGGCCGCCGACCAAAGCCTTGACATTTCCGGTGCTCTGATCGATGATCGTAAGAGCTGCCTGTGGCTGAAGTGTGTAGGTAACTGTTTCACTTCCGTTTACGATCGTATCACCGTCTTTCATGATGTCAGTTTTATACTGCTCGATTGCAGCAGCAGCATCTTCTTCCGAGTTAAAATTGATCGTAAAGCTCTTGTTTGAAGACTGATAGTAGGAAAGCATCGTCTGTTCACTGTAATTCGATATGGAACCGTCGGCAGAGCGAACAGATAAACGATAGGAAAACGATACTTTTGGAGCAGTCGGGTAATTGTCCAGATTATTTACTTCATCATCACAGATCGCCTGAATTTCCGGATCCTGTGTGGAGTAGATCGTAAGTCCACCCTGATAAAGTGCCTTGTAAGCCTGTGTCTCAGTGTAACCTTTCTGTTCTACCAGATCCTGAATGACCTGATCAGTCAGTTCATCAACAAAATATGAGTTGATACTGTTGGTTTCGGATTCGATGTTGACAAGCTGGATACGGTCATAAACGTTATCTGCAACAGCTTCATCGTATTCGTCCTGGGTAATATAACCCTGATCTTTCATATTATTAAGTACTTTCATGCGGCGCTTGGCATTTTCCTGTGGGTTGGTAATAGGGTTGTATTTGGAAGGATTCTGCGTAATAGCTGCTAAAACAGCACATTCCGATAAGGTAAGATCAGAAACATCCTTGCCAAAATAACGTTCCGAGGCAACACCGACACCTAAAGTATTTTGTCCGAGGTTGATCGCATTCAGATAATTTTCTAATATCCAGTCTTTATCTACTACTTTTTCCAGCTGCAGGGCGAGGTATTGCTCCTGAAACTTTCGCTCGAATTTGTCTGCCATGGAGGATTCGCTTGTCCAACTGGTAAAGACGGTATTTTTCAAAAGCTGCTGTGTGATGGTACTGGCACCTTCTGAAAAATGAAAACCGGATGCAACACCTTTTACTCCGGCACGGATGATACCTGTTACATCAATACCATTGTGCTCATAAAAACGCTCGTCTTCAATGGCAACAAATGCATGCTGCAGATTTTTTGGTATCTCATCAATCGTAACGGCACGCCGGTTAGATCCCGATGCCACTAATGTAGCAGTCTGATTGCCGTTTGCATCTAAAACCGTGGATAAGAAACCGGTAGGAGTAGCGACGATATCATCAATTGTTGGAGCGGAGGCAATGATTCCCCGAATGATTCCAACACCGGAACATACTCCGATCACCATGAAGGCAAATACACATATAAGCAGCGACTTACAAAAAATCACGTAAAATTTTTTGCGAATCATGGTACTTTTGGAAATCAATTCTTTTTCGCGCTTTTGCGTACTTTTCTTTCCATAATTCATTTTAGGTCTCCTTTTTGTAATAAAAATAAGCTATGAAATTACAATACTATTTATAGTCAGAACGAACCATCATCATATTATAGCAAAGAAATGTGTCAGAATAAAGGAAAAACTGAAAATACAGGCTTTCTTCATTTATTTTTAAGAATTGAATTTCGAAAAAAAACATGATACCATAGGAACACGCGAAGAATCAGAGATGAAAATATACCTATTTATATGTAGAAATATCTGACTGATAAAATATAAAAAGTTTTGTGACGAGAGGAATGAGTATGAAAACAGTATATTCCGGTGGAGAGGCAGAAATTGTAGAAAAAAAATCAAGATTTATTGCAACGGTGCGTCCGGTTTCTTCAGAAGAAGAAGCAGTTGCATTTATTGCAGAGATGAAAAAGAAATACTGGGATGCCAGACATAACTGCTCTGCTTTTGTCATTGGAGACAGACAGGAGATGAGCCGCTGCTCGGATGACGGGGAACCGGCACAGACAGCGGGAAGACCGATGCTTGATGTATTGCTGCGGGAAGATATCCACAATGTGGCTGTGGTCGTCACAAGATATTTTGGCGGAGTACTCCTTGGAACAGGCGGACTTGTGCGTGCATATCAGAAATCAGTCCAGGAAGGGCTTGCGGCAAGCGTCATTATTGATAAAAAGGAAGGACGCAGACTGTCAGTGGGAACCGATTATACCGGACTTGGGAAATTACAGTATCTGGTTGCACAAAACGGGCTGACACTCATCGACACCGTTTATACCGAAAAAGTGGAGCTGCTTCTCATGGTTCCATCTGAGATGCAGGAGCAGACCGAAAAAGAAATTATCGAGGCAACCAATGGAAAAGCTGATATTTCCTGGGGTGAAATGGTATTATATGCAATGGTTGAAGGAAAATTGCAAATTTTTTAAAATTTTTTCAAAAAACAGTTGACATTTTTATTTCACTCATATATAATAGCTATTGTTGACGGCGCGAAACGCTAAAAACAAAATAACACAAAGGGCTATCGCCAAACGGTAAGGCAACGGACTCTGACTCCGTCATTTCAAGGTTCGAATCCTTGTAGCCCTGCTAATGATACCTCAGCAGTGAGAACTGCTGAGGTTATTTTTTTGACCGGGGAGGCGCAACAGCCAGTGGTCACAGACAGAAAATTTCGAATATCCCTACCATAACTCAGAAAAATGTGGTAGCATAACAAAAGAACAAAAACAGTAAAGCAGTTATGGACGTTTCAAATACCCGGAATCGAGGCATCGTATGTATAGTTTTAGCAACCGTGTGCGTTACAGTGAAGTAAATAGCGAAAAGGAACTGACGTTACCGTCATTATTGGATTATCTGCAGGATTGTTGTACGTTTGAGTCAGAGGATTTTGGAGTAGGTGTGGATTATCTTGCAAAAGAACAGGTGGCATGGATCTTATCTTCCTGGGAAATCAAAGTTTACCGATATCCGCAGATGGGACAGCATATTAAGGTCAGTACATGGCCGTATGCATTCCGTGGATTTTATGGGTACCGGAACTTTTGCATTGAGGGAGAAGATGGAGAAATATTTGCAGAGGCAAACTCGGTGTGGGTATTTATGGACACTGAGAAAATGCGCCCGGCACGGGTATCGGAACGGATGCAAGAAGTTTATATACCGGAGATCAGGGATGAAATACCGGGAGAATGGGCAGATCGTAAGATCAGTTTACCGGATGAGGCAGTGCAAAAAAGTGTCGAAAAGGAACCGGTACGTGTTTCCCGTTTTTACATTGATACAAACCATCATATGAATAATGGAAAATACATTCTGGTGGCGGAGGAATATCTGCCGGAACAGGTTTTTGTCTGTGGACTTCGTGCTGAGTATCGTAAAGCTGCAATGTTAGGAGATATGCTGTATCCGGTTGTCACGATAGAAGAAAAACAGATTACAGTTACTTTGGCAGATGAAAAAGGGGCGTCATATGCCATCATCTGCTTTCAGATTCAGAAAAAAGAAAGGCAATCATAAAAATGCGATTAGGTGAATATCAGAAACTTGTTGTGATAAAAAAAGTAGAATTTGGCGTTTATCTCGCAGAGCGCATGGAGGATGAAACCCGCGTGTTACTGCCGGAAAAACAGGTGCCGGAAGGAACGAAGATCGGGGATGAACTCCGGGTGTTTCTCTATAAGGATTCTAAGGACCGGCTCATTGCGACGACAAACACACCGAAGCTGACATTGGGAGGTCTTGCGGTGCTGACTGTAAAAGAGGTTGGAAAGATCGGAGCTTTCCTTGACTGGGGACTGGAAAAAGATCTGTTTCTTCCATATAAAGAGATGACGGTTAAGGTTCAGCCGGAGGATGAAGTCTTAGTGACATTATATATTGACAAGAGCAGACGTCTGTGTGCAAGCATGAAGCATTTGTATGATCTTCTGTCATTAGAATCACCATATCATACAGGTGATATTGTCAATGGCCGTGTCTATGAGTTCAGTGATAATTTTGGAACATTTGTAGCAGTGGACGATCAGTACTCTGCGATGCTGCCGGCTTTCGAAGATCACAGTATGCTGCGTATCGGTGATGTCATTGAGGCGACTGTGACCAATGTAAAACCGGACGGAAAGTTAGATATTACTATGCGCCAGAAAGCATATCTTCAGATGGACGCAGATGCCGAAAAGGTAATGCAGGTCATTGAGGAATTTGCGGGCGTGCTTCCGTTTACAGACAAATCTTCCCCGGAAGTCATCAAAAGGGAGACCGGACTCAGCAAAAATGCATTTAAGAGAGCGGTTGGAAGACTTTATAAAGAGCGCAGGATTGAGATCAATGAAAAATCGATCCGTAAAATTGATTAATTCAAAAGCATATGCTATGATAGGAAAAAATTGACAGAAAGAAGGAGAATCTTATGAAAAAAGTCATCAGCACAGACAAGGCTCCGGCAGCAATCGGACCTTATTCACAGGCAATCGAAGTAAACGGAATGGTTTATACATCAGGTATTATTCCGGTCGTACCGGAAACCGGTGAGATCCCGGAAGGTTCTGTGGCACAGGCAAAACAGGCACTGACTAACCTTTCAAACCTGTTAGAAGCAGCTGGAACCAGTATGGCAAACGTTGTTAAAACAACTGTATTTATCAAAGAGATGAACGACTTCGGGGCAATCAATGAAGTATATGCAACATTTTTTGACGGAGCATTTCCATCCAGAAGCTGTGTGGAAGTTGCACGCCTGCCAAAAGATGTCATGCTTGAGATCGAAGCTATCGCTGTAAAATAAAAAGCAATGGATTACACGTTGTGTAAGCAGATCTGTTACCATAGGTTAACATGAAAAATCCCGGTACAAATGGATATGTTTCCATCTGTATCGGGATTTTTCCTATTTTGCCGGCACAACATATAATCCGTGAATATATATTGTTTAAATGTAGACGTCAATATTTCCGCCAAGTCCCGGTGTTACGGAACGTTCCATCATCTGAACCATAGCGGTGCCCATCTCCTGTGTCATATCAAGCTGCTGACTTAATAATTCGGTTGAAACGGCATAGGAAAGACTGGTCTGGCTGACGGAAGAACCTGCGTCGTAGGACTGTAATGCACTAAGTGCCGGTGTCATACCTGAAATATCCATGCTGCACCTCCTGAAAACTTAATTGTGACCTTATTATGACAATAATCAACATAAAAAACAAGCTTTTTATGAGAAAAGACAATGATTTTCCGGAAAAAAACACTGTTTTTCCTGGAAATATGATGATTTTTCGCTGTTTTATTTGAAAAATTGAATAAAAAGGAATGTAATATTTTAGTAAAATTCACGATGAATACAGGTTGACATGGAAATATGCCTTTGTTATAATAATCGTGTAATAAATGTAACAAATTCGTAACAAACAATAAAAACAGTGTTAAGCTGTTTTTTATTGTGGAAAACATGAGAACTCAGTTGGAGGCTTTTCGTAAATGAAGAAGAGAATGGTAAGAATTACAGGCTGTCTTTTAGCAGGAGCGTTATCCATTGGCAGTTTTGGATTAAATACATATGCAGCTCCGGTCGCAGGCGTTTCAAGTGTGACTGCAGTTGAGATCGCAGAGGGACAGACTCCGGCAGCAGGTGTTTCACAGGCACTGGCACAGTGTCTTGCAGACAGTAATGATGCAGCAGCCCAGAAGGCAGCAGAGCAGGCAGAGCAGGTCAGTGAGAATGATACACCGGTTGTTGCTTCGGAATATACAGATATTGCAATCGCGCAGGTAGATAATTATGTAAATGTTCGTTCAGAACCAAATACGGACAGCGAGGTACTTGGAAAGCTGTATAACAATTCCGCAGGAACAATCCTTGAAACAACTGACAATGGTTGGTATCGTATCAAGTCCGGTAATGTTGACGGATATGTAAAATGTGAATATGTAGTACCAAATGATGAAGAACTGGCAAAAAGAGTCAGCACAAAATATGCTAAAGTTAATACCACAACACTTCATGTAAGAACAGAGCCGTCTACAGATGCAAGCATTCTGACACAGGTACCGGTTGGTGATGATCTGGTTGTTATTGATGATGAATCTGTAGAAGACTGGGCTAAAGTAACAACAGAAGAGGGTGACGGCTGGGTACATAAAGATTATGTAGATTTCAACATTGAGTTTGTACAGGCAGAGTCGAAGGAAGAAGAAAAAGCAAGACTTGCAAAAGAAGAGGCAGAGCGTGAGGCAGCTGATGCAGCAGCAAATGCAGCAAGAAAGAAAGCTGACAGGAAGTCATCTTCTTCAAAGAGCTCCGGAAGTTCAAAGAGTTATGCGTCAGCAGGAAGCTCAAATGGACAGGCAGTTGCAAGTTATGCATCACAGTTTATCGGTAATCCTTATGTATACGGTGGAACCAGTCTGACAAACGGGGCAGACTGCTCCGGTTTCGTTATGAGTGTATATGCAGCATTTGGCGTAGGACTTCCACATTCTTCCAGCGCATTAAGAGGTGTTGGATACGAGGTAAGTCTTTCTAATGCACAGCCGGGAGATATTGTATGCTACAGTGGTCACGTTGCTATTTATGTCGGTGGCGGCACGATCGTTCATGCAAGTACACCGTCTAGCGGTATCAAGTTCTCTAATGTAAATTACAGAAGTCCGATCTGCGTAAGAAGAATTTTCTAATTCATAAATATGAAGAATAGCTATTGTCTTAGGACGATAGCTATTTTTTTTCACTCATAGCCTCAAAAGCAGTCTCTGTCCTGTGAATTAAAAAGGTTTTTTTGTTCTTTGCAGAATATACAACATGCACAAAATATCGGGGCACAAAAAAGTAATAAACAAAGAAGAAAAGTTATCCCAAAAGTTGTCCACTGCTAAAATGCACTTAAAACGTGGAAAAATAAAGTTATACACGAAGTTATCCACGTTATCCACATTTTTTATCCCCAAAAGAGTGGTTTACATAGTAAAAAAACCGAATGTTTGTTTTGTGTAGAAATCATAAAGTTTGCAATAAAATGAAAAACTGTGGAAAACATATTGACATTTCAAATATGAAAAAAGATGAAAACATTAAGGAAAATGTCTGACAATTCAGAAAAGATATCTAAAAAAAGGAAAATGTAAAAATAGAGGTTGACATTTCAAAAAAGAGTGTTAAACTATGTGGCATACAGATAAATAGAACAAATGCAGTGAACAGAATACCGTTATTGGAAGGCAATGCATCACAGAGAGTCATTGGCAGGTGGAAAATGACATGCATCTTTTGATAATATCCTCTGCGAGCAGTACGCTGAAAGCCATGAGGTCAGTAAGCGGCACCGGAACTCTCCCGTTACAGAGAGACCTGTTAGGGATATTTGTACAAAGACAAGTGGACAGATATATGACGGGGCAGAGAGGTCATGGAAACATGGCAAGAAAAGTGGTATCGCGGAAGTACAGGCTTTCGTCTTTTGGATGTGTGAACATCAGAAAGACGAAAGCTTTTTTTAATTCATAGGAAATTACATCCTATGAATTAAAAAGCCCTCCGGGCGGGATGCGCATCTCGCGGAGTAGAAGTTAGCTGTAAACAGCACCGCTCGAGTGCGAAAGAGTCGCAAGCGACTCTTTGTTCTTTATGACAATAGAATGTTTGCAGAGCAGCAATTTATTGTCATGAATAAAAAATTGCACTGAAAATTGTTTATCTGAAAAAAAGAAAGGAGTTGTCTGCAATCTGCAGACGGTAAATGGTTATGAATGGATTAGTAATTGTTTTAATCGGTATTGTAGCGCTTTCGGCAGGATATCTGCTGTATGGAAGATGGCTTGCAAAAAAATGGGGGATCGACCCAAAGGCAAAGACACCTGCCTACACACATGAGGATGGGCAGGATTATGTACCGTCATCAAAATTTACCGTATTTTCACATCAGTTTTCATCCATTGCAGGAGCGGGACCTGTCACCGGACCGATCTTGGCATCCGTGTTTGGCTGGGTACCGGTTCTGTTGTGGCTGATCATCGGTGGATTATTCTTTGGTGCTGTGCAGGATTTTGGCGCACTGTATGCATCTGTCAAGAATGAAGGAAAATCGATGGGAATGATCATCGAAAAATACATCGGTAAGACAGGGCGTAAATTGTTTATGCTGTTCTGCTGGCTGTTTACACTGCTTGTTATCGCAGCATTCACGGATATGGTAGCCGGAACATTTAACGGTGTCGGACTTGACAGCGCAGAAACCGCTTATGCAAACTCAGCAGCAGCTTCCATTTCCATGCTGTTTATCGTGGTAGCTGTTATCTTCGGTGTGATTCAGAAACATGTTGGAAAAATGAACGAGTGGGTCAAAGCGGTCGTTGCAATCGCTCTTTTGGTTGCAATGTTTGCAGTTGGTATGAAACTTCCAATCTATGCTTCAAAGACAGCATGGATCTACATCATCATGGCATACTTATTCCTTGCATCCGTACTTCCGATGTGGCTTTTAATGCAGCCTAGAGATTACATGACAACATTTATGCTGCTCGGTATGATCATCGGTGCAGTTGTTGGTGTTGTTGTTGCACATCCGCAGATGCAGTTAAATGCATTTAATGGTTTCAATGTAAATGGAAGTGGATTATTCCCGACATTATTTGTAACGATCGCATGTGGTGCAGTTTCCGGTTTCCACAGTCTTGTATCTTCCGGAACTTCCTCAAAGACGGTCAGCAATGAAAAAGATATGCCGATGATCGGTTATGGTGCAATGGTAGTGGAGTCATTACTTGGTATCGTGGCACTTGTCGTTGTTGGAGCAGTCGCAGTTGGTGGAACAAAACCGGAAGGAACACCGTTTGCAATCTTCTCTTCCGGTGTTGCAGGGTTCTTAGAGAAACTTGGTGTACCGGTTCAGGTTGCAACCGTATTTATGACCATGTGTGTATCGGCACTTGCACTTACCTCACTTGACTCCGTGGCAAGAATCGGACGTATGTCTTTCCAGGAACTGTTTTACGGTGAAAGCACAGATCCGAAACAGATGACACCGGCACAGCGTGTACTGACAAATAAATATTTTGCAACTGTGATCACATTATTCTTTGGATATCTTTTGACACTTGGCGGATACAGCAATGTATGGCCGCTGTTTGGATCTGCGAACCAGCTGCTTGCTGCTATGGTACTGATCGCACTGGCTGTATTCTTAAAGACGACGGGAAGAACCGGATGGACACTTTACATACCGATGTTTGTAATGTTAGCAGTTACATTTACCGCACTGGTACAGAAAACAATTGCTCTGGCAGCAAATATTGCGGCACACAACGCAACATTCTTAGTAGATGGATTACAGCTGATCGTTGCACTTCTTCTTATGATATTAGGTGTTCTGGTTGCGTACAGCTGCTTAAAGAAATTGTTTACAACAACGAAAAATTCGGAACAGAAATAAAAGCTAAGATCAGTATTTCTTGAAATATTACACCATGTTTGATATACTGTTCGCGTATATTTTTTTAATATATGGAAATGAATATGGGTGTAAAATGATTAAGAAAATAGATATTCTTGGAATACAACTGGACAATTACACAGTGCGGGAAGCAATCATGCGCGTGGAAGCCTGGTATGATAATAACATGTTAAATGTGATTGAGATGGTTTCCATGCAGATGCTGACTGAGTCAGAATCAGATCCTGTGTTAAAAGAGGTTATTTCTTCTCTTGATCTGGCAGTGATCGGAGAAAAAGGCATTCTGCAGGCGGCTGGAGTCGATACGATGCAGCGGATCCGCGAGACAGAAGAAAATGATTTTTCAGATGAATTTTTGAAACGTGTGGAGCGCAACCGCAAATCTGTTTTTATTATTGGAGAGACACAGGGAGCTGTTGATGAATTTACACAGGAACTCAGAGAGGAATACCCGAAACTGGTGTTAGCAGGGGCGGCGGCAACGGAAAACTGTGTCGGAGATCTCGAGGGTGTGATCAATGAAATGAATGCGGCGACGCCGGATGTGATCATTTCAATTATTCCATCTCCGGGACAGGAACATTTTCTTGTGGAACACCGCGACAAGATCAATGCCAATTTATGGTATGGAATCGGCGGATTTGAGGTTCACCGGAAAAGATCGAGAATCAAAGGTTTTTTCTGGAATCTGATCCACCGTGTCAGATTAAAAAACAGTATTGAAAAATATGAAAGCTGAGGTTCGGTATGCAGAAGTTTTTTTATGAGAGATCTCCGGTCTGGGATTATATCCTCATGCTTGTGGGAACCGCACTTATTGCAGTAAGTATTCAGTGCGTGTATGATCCGGTCAGCATGGTAACAGGAGGTTTTACCGGTCTTGCGATCATTATCAAAGATGTGACAGGGTATCTGATTCCGGGTGGAATTCCTCTGTGGCTGACGAACCTTGTACTCAATGTGCCGCTTTTTTTGGCAGCTTTAAAGATCAAAGGAAAACGTTTTATATGGAGAACGATCGTTGGAACATTGTTACTTTCTCTCTGGCTCTATATACTGCCGCTTGTGGATCTTACCGATGGTGATTATGTACTTGCAGCAATTTTTGGCGGCTGTATCGGCGGTGTCGGAATGGGCCTTGTACTGCTTGCAAAATCAACGACCGGTGGAACAGAGATGGTCGCGACGCTGATCCAGCATTATTATAAACATTATTCTGTAGTGCAGATCATACAGTTTTTAGATGGTGCAGTCGTAGTTGCCGGATTATTTGTATTTGGTGTACACGCAGTATTGTATGCGATCGTTGCGATCTTTGTGACGAGCAAGGTATCAGATGCACTGATGGAAGGCTTGAAATTCTCAAAAGCAGCATTTATCATTACGGATCACTATGAACAGGTGGCAAAACGTATCATGACGGAGTTAGAACGCGGTGTTACAGGACTTCGGGCAAAGGGCATGTATTCCGGTGCAGAAAAATGTATGCTTTACTGCGTAGTATCCAAAAAAGAGATTGTGCAGGTAAAAGAGATCGTAAGGGAAGTAGATCCGGATGCGTTTGTGATCGTTTCCGATGCGCGGGAAGTGCTCGGTGAAGGATTTCAGGAACAGATGTCATAAATTTTTTCTTTGTGAACTATGTACACTGTAAAAAATAGGAAAAAAGCAGCATACATTGAGGAAGTGCATAAAAAATATGCATTTCCTCTTTCTTTTTTTGCTGTTTTGCATTAAAATAGAATCTAGGTATTTTTGAGTGGGGACAATGGGTATATTTTTATTGTGAAAGTTGCCCATGCGTGCAATGGAGGTTATGCACTGTGGCATAGGATCATTCGGACAGCTGACAGCTGCAGCAACCTGATTTGCCGGGTGTGTTTCAAATGAAACGAAGATAGAAGGAGTGGAGCTTATGATTTCAAATCAGATACTTCAAAATACGATTGACGGGTTAAAAGGGATTACCCGCATTGATTTATGCATTATCGATGTAGAGGGGAAGGTGCTGGCTGCTACATTTCCGGAAGCAGACAAATATATGGAGCCGGCGCTTGCATTTGTGGAATCTCCTGCAGACAGCCAGGTTGTAAACGGCTATCAGTTTTTTAAGGTGTTTGACGATCATCAGTTAGAATATATCCTGCTTGCCAATGGCGACAGTGATGATGTCTATATGGTGGGTAAAATTGCCAGTTTCCAGATCCAGAATCTTCTGGTAGCATATAAAGAGAGATTTGATAAAGACAACTTTATCAAGAACCTGCTTTTGGATAACCTGCTTTTAGTTGATATTTATAACCGTGCAAAGAAGCTGCATATCGATACAGAGGTCAGACGTGTTGTGTTTATCGTGGAGACCAACCGCGACAAAGACGGCAATGAACTGGAGCGCATCCGTGGCATTTTCGGTGGAAAGACCAAAGATTTTGTCACAGCAGTGGATGAGAAAAATATCATTGTTGTAAAAGAAGTAGGGGAGAATGAAGGATACGAGGAGATGAATAAGACCGCAGAGGTCATTGTGAATCTGTTCCGCTCTGATTCGGACAGCGATGTGCATGTGGCATATGGTACGATCGTCGGAGAGATCAAGGAAGTATCACGTTCTTATAAAGAAGCAAGAATGGCACTTGACGTAGGGAAGATCTTTTTTGAAGAAAAAGATGTCATCGCTTACTCAACACTTGGAATCGGACGTTTGATTTATCAGCTCCCGATCCCGCTCTGTAAGATGTTTATCAAGGAGATCTTTGACGGGAAATCACCGGATGAGTTCGATGAGGAGACACTTACAACGATCAATAAGTTCTTTGAGAACAGTCTGAATGTTTCAGAGACTTCCAGACAGCTTTATATCCACCGTAACACGCTGGTATATCGTCTGGACAAGCTGCAGAAGGCAACCGGACTTGATCTGCGTGTGTTTGAAGATGCTATTACATTTAAGATCGCACTTATGGTAGTAAAATATATGAAGTACATGGAGTCATTGGACTACTAGAAATGGAGAAGCACTATGATTAAGTTAGAACATGTCAGCAAGTCGTACTCCGCGGGAATACCTGCGCTTAATGACGTGAGTCTTAACATTGAGGAAGGAGAATTTGTATTCATCGTCGGGGACAGTGGTTCTGGAAAATCTACGCTGATCAAGCTTTTGTTGAAGGAACTTGAACCGACGGAGGGTACGATCACGATAAACGGTCAGAAATTAAATAAGATCAGGCGAAGACAAATCCCGAAATTCCGTCGTAAGATCGGCGTGGTATTTCAGGATTTCCGCTTGTTAAAGGACCGCAATATTTACGATAATGTCGCATTTGCCCAAAAGGTCATCGGAGAGTCCACACGTTCCATCAAAAAGAATGTACCACTGATGCTTTCCATGGTAGGACTGGCAGCAAAGTATCGTTCTTATCCCAAACAGTTATCCGGTGGTGAGCAGCAGAGAGTTGCAATCGCAAGGGCATTGATCAATAAGCCAAAGATCCTGCTTGCGGATGAGCCGACCGGTAATCTCGATAACAATAATGCCTGGGAGATCATGAAACTGATGGAGGAGATCAATAACAATGGCACAACGGTTGTCGTTGTTACACATAACCTTGAAATCGTAAAAGCCATGAACAAACGTGTCATCACCATGCAAAAGGGTGTGATCGTGGATGACAGTGATACAGCCAGCAGTATTGTGACAGGCGATAATGCCATCAGCCGCAGCCTGACTGAGCGTGATGTATTAAAACGCGAGGGGGACTACGATTATGAGGATTAGTACTTTTTTCTATACGATTAAACAGGGACTTGTCAACATCTGGAAAAATAAAATGTTTTCGCTTGCATCCATAGCGACGATGACGGCCTGTATTTTTCTGTTTGGTCTGTTCTATTCGATCGTGACCAACTTCCAGGCGATGGTAAAGGATGCGGAATCCGGTGTTGCAGTCACAGTATTTTTTGATGCGGGCATCTCAGAACAGCGCATTGAGGAAATCGGTGATCTGATCAAGCAGCGTGTTGAGGTATCACATTGCGAATATACATCTGCAGATGAAGCGTGGGAAAGTTTTAAAGATGTTTATTTTGATGGAAATGAAGATGCTGCTTCAAGTTTTGCAGGCGATAATCCGCTTGCCAATTCAGCAAGCTATTCCATTTATATGAATGATATATCAATGCAGAGTACGCTGGTAACTTATTTAGAGTCTATAGATGGAATCCGTTCAGTAAAGCAGTCGGAGATGGTTGCGCACACACTGACCGATTTTAACAGTCTGATCGGTTATATTTCCGCGGGTATCATTCTGATCCTGCTCGGTGTTGCGGTCTTCCTGATCAGCAATACGATTACAGTCGGTATTTCCGTGCGCCGTGAAGAGATCGGTATCATGAAACTGATCGGTGCGACAGATTATTTTGTCCGGGCACCGTTTGTTGTTGAGGGAATTGTGATCGGACTGATCGGAGCGGCGATCCCGCTTGGCATTTTGTATGTTTTATATGAGAAGATCATATTATATATTGGAGATAAGTTTAAATTTATCAGCAATATGATCCAGTTTTTAAGTGTGGACCAGGTATTCCACACATTGGTTCCTGTGGCACTGTTACTTGGTGTTGGTATTGGATTTATCGGAAGCCGGATTACGATCCGCAAACATTTAAAGGTATGATAATTAATAAAAGGCAATGGATACACAGGATAACGGCGGTATTGCTTATTGTGATGGCCGGCATGGCTGCCACAGTGCAGATGACGTCAGCAGCAGAAAACAGCAGCGCAAAGAAAAGTGAAAATACATCCACTTCTTTAAAAGAGGCACAGCAGGAAAAAGCGGCTTTGGAAAAAGCTCTGGAAAAGGCAAAACAGACGATAAACGAGCTAAAAGAGTCCAAGGGAGATGTGCAGGCAAAAGTAAATGATCTGAATACGCAGCTCATGAATATTTCGAGCCGGATCACAGCTTTAGAAAACCAGCTTGCACAGAAAAATCAGGAGCTGACAGAGAAGAAGGATCAGATCGAGGACACAAAAGACCAGCTTGAAGATGCAAAAAAGCAGGAAGAGCAGCAGTATGCGGACATGAAAGTGCGCATACAGTTTATGTATGAGAATGCACAGGAGTCTTACTTTGAGGCACTTTTTGATTCGGAAAGTTTTTCGGATTTTTTAAATTCTGCTGAGTATATCATACAGATCCAGGAATATGACCGGAAAAAGCTAAAGGAATATCAGGAGACGGTTGCCTATATTGACGGCGTGGAACAGCAGTTAGAAGAAGACTATGCCACGTTAGAGGAAATGAAAAAAGAAGTGGAGCAGGAGAAAGCCTCTGTGGAGCAGGAAAAGGCTTCAGTTGCAGCGCTTATGAAGCAGCGGGAGACGGAACTTGCCGGAATTGAGGGAAACATTGATTCTGCACAGAGCGACGCGGATTATTATGCTGCGGAGATTCAGGCGCAGGAGGAGATCATTGCCGAGATCAGGCGCATTGAGGCAGAGAAGGCTGCTGCCGGTAAAAAGGATAACCATTATACCGGAGGTGTGTTTACCTGGCCGTGTCCGAGCAGTACGCGTGTGACCAGTGATTATGGAACGCGTGTGTCGCCGATGGGAGGCGCTTCTTCCAATCATAAAGGAATTGACATCGGTGCGTCCGGAGGCGCTGCGATCGTGGCTGCGGCGGATGGAACGGTTACGACTGCGGCTTACAGCAGTGCTGCCGGTAACTATGTGATGATCGATCATGGCGGCGGATTGTATACCGTATATATGCATGCATCTGCACTTCTTGTTTCGCCTGGACAGACGGTTTCAGCAGGACAGACGATCGCACAGGTCGGAAGTACCGGTATTTCTACTGGAAATCATTTACACTTTGGTGTATCATTAAACGGAAGCTATGTCAGCCCGTGGAGTTATCTGGGCAGATGATGCGGATGTTTTTGGGACTGCCGCAATGCGCGGTGGTCCTTTTTAAATTGGTTGGATTTGGGGGTCAAAAGGTGGCTTTTAATTTTGGGATTGTCAAATTGTGAACCACCTTTTGACATCCAAATCCTTATAGGAGAGTAGGGTTTGTGTAGTAGGACAGCGAATTTTCACATATGAATGATATGATAAGTAATGTGGAGTGTAGTATAAAAGGCAATATAAAATAAAAATGCGGCTGGTCACACAACAGGTGGGAATAGCGGTGTAAAACGGCAGCAAAAACGGCAGCATAAAAACAGCGCAGGAATGGAGACAGAATATGGAAAATAAAAATGAGCAGCAGGTTCCGGAGATTATGCCAGAGCCAATCGAAGAACCGAAGAAAAGCAAAAAAGGACAGATGGCAAAAGGTGTGGCCTGCGGTATTGCAGGAACGATTTTCGTTGGATTTGTTGCACTGAGCGTAGTTACAAAAGTAACAGGAGCAAAAATCTACATAACGAATGCATCTGGTAAGGCGGACTCGATCCTGGATGCAAAAACGGTTCAGAAGATCAATGAACTGAAAGCATATACAGATATGTACTATTATGACGAGGTGGATGATACCGAATTACAGGACGGACTGTATGAGGGCATGATAAGCGGTCTTGGGGATAAATATTCCGTCTATTATAATGCAGAAGATTATAAACAGATGCAGGTGAGCACAACCGGACAGTATTATGGAATCGGTGCGGGGTTAAGGCAGGACCCGGATACGATGGTAGTATCAATTTCCAAGATATATGAAGGAACACCTTCGGATGAAGCAGGACTGCTTGCAGATGATGTGATCACTTCGGTTGACGGAACAGATGCCACAAGCATGGAAGTGACGGAACTGGTAAAACTGATCCGTGGTGAGGAGGGGACATCGGTACATTTAGAAGTATACCGTCCTTCTACCGGGGAAAATTTATCTTTTGATGTAGAGCGTAAAAATGTAACACTGCCAAGTGTGTCTTCACAGATGCTTGACGATAATATCGGTTACGTCCATATTGATTCTTTTGAGACAGAGACTGCAGACCAGTTTGAAAAAGCAGTGGCAGAGTTAGATAAAGAGGGAATGAAAGCAATGGTATTGGATGTGCGCTATAATGGTGGAGGACTCGTTACCGCTGTTGTGCAGATCTTAGATGATATTCTTCCGGAAGGCACAGTTGTATACACGGAAGACAAAAACGGTCACCGCGAAACATATACGTCAAGTGGAGACACTTACATGGAATATCCACTTGCAGTGCTGATCAACGGAGACAGTGCAAGTGCATCTGAGATTTTAGCCGGAGCGATCAAAGATTACAAATATGGCACATTGATCGGAACAACTACATTTGGAAAAGGAATCGTTCAGACTATTTTCCCACTTGAAGATGGGGATGCAGTGAAACTTACCACAGCAAAATATTTTACGCCGAATGGAAACTATATCCACAGTGTTGGAATTGATCCGGATATTGAGTTGGAATATGAATATTTAGATCCGGATGGAACGGAATATGATGTAAAATATGATAACCAGATCCAGAAAGCAGTGGAAGTACTCACGGAGGAATTAAACGGAAAATGAACAAAACAGTAATGCGGTTGATTCTGGGAATCATGCTGATATGCTGGATGTTTATCATATTCTGGTTTTCCAATCAGCCAGCGACGGAATCTTCCGAGATCAGCGGTACGATCTCATACCGTCTGGTTGAAGATACAGATGATATTTTTAACTGGGGACTGACAGCAGAACAGATCAGAAAGATAGCAGGAAATATTGAATATCCTATCCGGAAAGCTGCACATATGACAGAATATGCAATTTTAGGATGGATCGCATTCGCATTTTTGGGTTCGTGTGGAATACAGGGGAAAATGCATTATATTGCAGTACTTGGATTCAATTTTTGTTATGCATCGACAGATGAGTTTCATCAGCTGTTTATCCCGGGGCGTTCCGGACAGTTTACGGATGTCTGCATTGATACGGCAGGAGCCGCGATCGGTCTTTTACTTCTTGCGATTCTCTTAAAAATAGGGAGAAGGCATTGCGCAAAAAGCGCGCATACTTTACAATAGAAACAAATCTTAAATATCAGAAAGAGGTGATACTGTGGTAGAACTTGATCAATTTAAAGTGACCCTGAACACATACAGGGAACCGCTGCAGGAAGTGAGGGATTCACTTTGACCTGGCTAATAAAGAGCAGCGGATCCAGGAATTAGAAAGGGAAATGGAGGCCCCAAATTTTTGGGATGATCCGGTCGTTTCCCAGAAAAAAATGAAAGAATTAAAGAGCATGAAGGATGATGTCGCAACTTATGCATCCTTAAAGACAGAATTTGAGGATATTGAGACATTGATCGAGATGGGATATGAGGAAAATGATGCTTCCCTAATCCCGGAGATCCAGGAAATGCTCGATGAATTTACGAAGACCTATGAGGGTATCCGTATCAAGACTTTGTTATCCGGGGAATATGATTCGGATGGTGCGATCGTCTCACTGCATGCAGGAGCCGGAGGCACGGAGTCCTGTGACTGGGCGGCAATGCTTTACCGCATGTATACAAGATGGGCATCGGACAAAGGATTTTCTGTGGAGGTTTTAGATTCCCTTGACGGGGAGGAAGCCGGTATTAAATCCATCACATTCCAGATCAATGGAGAAAATGCATACGGTTATATGAAATCCGAAAAGGGTGTACACCGTCTGGTGCGAATTTCACCGTTTAACGCGGCGGGTAAGCGTCAGACTTCGTTTGTATCCTGCGATGTCATGCCGGATATCGAGGAAGATCTTGACGTTGAGATCAATGAGGACGATCTGCGGATCGATACCTACCGTTCAAGTGGTGCCGGTGGACAGCATATCAATAAGACATCTTCCGCAATCCGTATTACGCATATTCCGACCGGAATCGTGGTACAGTGCCAGAATGAGCGTTCCCAGTTCCAGAACAAGGATAAGGCAATGCAGATGTTGAAGGCAAAACTGTATTTGTTAAAGCAGCAGGAAAATGCGGAAAAAGCTGCAGATATCCGTGGAGAGGTAACGGAGATCGGTTGGGGTAACCAGATCCGTTCTTATGTTATGCAGCCATATACGATGGTAAAAGATCACAGAACCGGTGTAGAAACCGGAAATGTAGACAGCGTCATGGATGGAAAGATTGATATTTTTATCAATGGTTACCTGAAATGGCTTTCACTTGGATGCCCGAAGGGACTTGGAGGAGACGATGAGTAAGGGAACGGTCACGCTCCTTGTGATTGTCTTTGTTGTCTGCATATCCTGTGGCGCGGGATATGCGGCATACCGGATCGTGCGGGAAAAACTGCGTAGATTGTCCCGCATGGCGTTTGGCACAGATTCCATCACAGAGGGATTAGAACAACAGGCAAAAGAGCTTGCGGTAACACCGAAATCCGTTTCTGCGATGACACGGATTTTTCTGCCGCAGATCCAGAGGGATTTTCCTGATTTTCATATCGAACAGTTTAAGGATAAAGTGGAAAATGCACTCATGCTGGCATTGCAGGCAATCTCTGCCGCAGATGCCGGCATTTTTGAAAGACAGATAAAAGATGGCGTTTCGGAAGAATTTTTAGCGCAGATCAAAAACAGAATCCGTGAAAATGAGACGGAGGCAGTCACAGAGCACTACGAACAGATACAGATTCATCAGACAGAGATTGCCAATTATGAGAAAAAGCAGGGTACCTGTGTGATTACATTCCAGAGTGCAGTCGGGTATCTGCATTACTGTGAAAAAGCGGGAAAAGTCTTAAGCGGCAGTAAAGAGCTGACGGAACAGACCAGATATAATGTACAGCTTATGTATATTCAGAATGAAAAACTTGCAGGAATGGACAATGCAGTCGGAACTACCTGCCCGAACTGCGGTGCGCCGATCACAAATCTCGGCGCAGCTTACTGTGAGTACTGTGGTTCGGCGGTGACGCTTTTGAACCTGAAAGTATGGACATTACATAGTTTTGATGAGACGGACTATCATCATTCATAACAAAGGATGGAAAACAATGGAGGAAAATCCTCTGCTTCTGCAAAGGCAGTCGCATTTTGCTCCGCAAAACAAGGAGGATTAATTATGGGAATTATCAGAGCAATTACGCAGGCGATCGGCGGAGGTCTTGCCGATCAGTGGTTAGAAGTTTACGAAGCAGATGACATGGGGGACAACACTGTCTTTACGAGCGGTGTGCTGATCCGAAAAGGACAGAACCGAAAGGGAACGCCGGATACGGTCAGCAACGGTTCGATCATTCATGTGTATGACAATCAGTTCATGATGCTCGTAGACGGTGGAAAGATCGTAGATTACACGGCAGAGCCGGGATATTATAAAGTGGATAATTCATCCATGCCATCCATGTTCAACGGTGAATTTGGAGAATCTTTAAAAGAAACATTCAATCGTTTCAAATTCGGCGGACAGACGCCGACGATGCAGAAGGTATTTTTTATCAATCTGCAGGAGATCAAAGGAATCAAATTCGGTACCAGAAATCCGATCAATTATTTTGATAATTTTTATAACGCAGAATTGTTTTTGCGTGCACATGGAACTTATTCCATCAAAGTCACCAATCCGCTGCAGTTCTATGCGGAAGCCATCCCGAAAAATCAGGATCATGTGGAGATCTCATCCATCAATGAACAGTATCTGTCCGAGTTTTTAGAGGCACTGCAGGCATCCATCAACCAGATGTCAGCGGACGGAACCAGAATTTCCTATGTGACTTCAAAAGCAAGAGAACTTGGAAAGTATATGGCGAATACACTCGATGAAGAGTGGAACCAGATGCGCGGTATGGAGATCCAGAGTGTCGGTATTGCGAGCGTATCTTATGATGAGGAGTCCCAGAAACTCATCAACATGAGAAATGAGGGCGCAATGCTCGGTGGTGACTTCAATGTAATGCGCGGTATGGCAGTCAAAAATCTGACCGAGGGTGTGCGTGATGCAGGAAGCAATGCAGCAGGAGCCATGAACGGGTTTATGGGAGTCGGCATGGGCATGAATGCGATGAACCAGACGTTGTCAGGACTTGGCGCACTTCAGACACCGCAGGATCAGCAGGGGCAGATGTATGGAAATGCAGCACAGAGCCAGATGGCAGGAGGCATGAATCAGGGGCAGAATGCGGGAGCCATGAACCAGAGCCAGCCAAATCCGGCAGGCAGTGCAGCGGGCACATGGACCTGTGAGTGCGGCCGCACCAACACGGGAAAATTCTGTAGTGAATGTGGAAAACCGGCGCCTGCACCAAAGAATGAGTGGACATGTGAATGCGGCCATGTCAATACAGGAAAATTCTGCAGTGAGTGTGGAAAACCGGCACCGGCAGCAGAGTGGACGTGTGAATGTGGTCAGGTCAACAAAGGAAAATTCTGCAGTAACTGTGGAAAAGCGAGGGACTAATTATGGCAGTGATCAGTTTTAAATGTCCAAATTGTGATGGAGAACTGATTTTTGATCCTTCCACACAAAAGTATAAATGTGAATATTGTTTCAGTCTGTTTTCACAGGAAGAGTTAGATGCCATGAAGCCGGCACAGACGACGGAACCTCAAAATGCAGATGCTGCGGGCGCAGGAAAAGCATCAGGTAAACCGGAGGATAAGAAGCAGAGCCAGCCGGGAAATAAAGCAGGTAGTGGAACAGAAAAAGATAACACGGAAAATAAAGAGTCAGATAAAGAAGCAGGGAAGGAAGCTGATGCAGTGACCTATACCTGTCCGAGCTGTGGTGCACAGATTGTGACGGATGCCACTACAGCGGCGACTTTCTGTTATTATTGCCATAATCCGGTCGTGCTTGGCGGACGGCTGGAAGGTAAATTCCTGCCGGATCAGGTGATTCCGTTTTCTGTGTCGCGGGAAGATGCAGAAAAAGGTTTTAAAGATTATGTCTGCAAGAAAAAATTTGTCCCGCGTGCCTTTTATAACAAAAAGCAGGTCGAGAGCATCACAGGCGTATATTTTCCATACTGGCATTACAATACCAGACTGGAGGGAAAAATGCAGGGCGAGGCGAGAAATGTCCGCATGTGGCGAACCGGAAACACGGAATATACGGAGACAAAGTATTATCAGGTATCAAGAGAAGGTGATGTAAAACTTGAAAACCTGACGGAAAATGCACTTGGAAAGGCAAATCAGGAGCTGATCTGCGGTGTAATGCCTTATGATTTTAAGGATGTGAAAAAGTTTCAGCTTGGATTTCTGTCTGGATTTCTGGCAGAAAAGCGTGATATTGAGAAAAAACAGATAGAAAAGAAAGTGCAGCAGGAAGCGCGTGAGAGTGCAGAGAAACTGATGAGGGAACAAATAAATGGATACAGTTCCGTGTCGGTAAAAAATGCCGATTTCCGGGCATTAAAAGAAAAGTGGTCGTATACGCTTTTGCCGGTATGGACAATTACATACAAGGCGAAAAACGGAAAAATCTATTATTTTTCCATGAACGGACAGACTGGAAAGGTGTACGGCGAACTCCCGATCGACTATAAAAAAATCTCACTTGTCAGTGGAATCGTCAGTCTGGTAACACTGGTCATTTTATTACTGGGAGGGCTAGCATGAGACAGAAAAGATTTTTATGTTTAAAGGGTATTGTATTTGCCTGGCTGTTTACGATTTTACTTGCAGCGGGCGGACAGCATGTATGCTTTGCAGCAGAAGAAAATGTTCCACAACAGACGGTATATGATGATGCTGCGCTTCTGACACCGGAAGAGATCGAGACGCTTGAGAGTGAACTGGACGCTGCGGGAGAGAAGACCGGATGGAATATGCTGATGTTGACGACGGATGACACAAATGGAAAAACCACGCAGGAATATGCGGATGATTTCTTTGATGCGATTGCAGAAAACGGTGATGGTGTTGCACTCCTGATCGATATGCAGAACCGTGAAATCTGTATTTCTACCGGTGGCATTGCAATCAGGTATCTTACGGATGCGCGTATTGAAGATATTTTAAATGACGGATATGAACCGATCTCAGATGGAGAATATGAACAGTGTCTGTCTGTAATGTTAAAAGATGTGCTGGTTTATTATGATGAAGGAATCCCGTCAAATCAGTATGAGTATGAGGAGACGGATATTGAGATCACGCCGGCAGAATATGTCATCACATCCGTTGTTTTAGCTCTGATCCCAGGCGCTATTGTATTCCTGGTGCTTGTACTATTTTGTAAATTAAGGAATGGCAAATATAAATATGACGCTCATGAGTCCGGAACAGTGAATATAAAGAAACACAGCGATGTGCTTGTGAACACTGTTGTGACACACCGTCATATAGAAGAGAAGAAAGCAGAAGACAGCGGCAGGAGTACGGTACATACGAGCAGCAGCGGCGTAAAACATGGTGGAGGCAGTAAAAAATTTTAACAGCATAATAAAAAAATGTTCCTGACATGATAAAAAAGAGGTTGCGTATGCAGCCTCTTTATGTTATTATCTTCCTCATGAGGACAAGTGTCAGCGTGCAACAAACACAACAGATGAATTTCTAAAGAGAGGGATAGAGTCACATGAAAGAAAAAGGTCAGTATTATGTGCTGAAAGAAAAAGCAGTTCCGGAAGTCCTCTTAAAGGTGGTCGAGGCAAAGCGGCTGATTGAATCCGGTAAGATTGCATCCGTGCAGGAGGCAACAGAAAAAGTTGGCATCAGCAGGAGTTCTTTTTATAAATATAAAGATGATATTTTTCCATTTCATGACACGGCAAAAGGAAGGACGATCACATTAGTCATCCAGTTGGATGATGAACCGGGGCTGTTATCCGTTGTATTAAAGACCGTAGCAGAGTTTCATGCTAATATTCTTACGATACATCAGAGTATACCGATCAACGGTATCGCTTCTCTTACACTCAGTGTGGATGTCCTGCCACAGACTGGTGATGTGGCTGAAATGTTAGAGCACATTGAGGAACAGGAAGGCATCCATTATGTGAAGATTCTCGCAAGAGAATAAGACATGGCAGATGCGTCATATATTGTAGTTCATAAAATATGCATGTAAGATGTGTAAAATGATAGAAAGATAATAAAGTCTGTCTGAGAGGATGGAAGCGATAGTCTGGCAGACGAACTTGGAGGATGAAAAATGAAAGCAGCAGTAATGGGATATGGAACAATCGGTTCTGGTGTTGTGGAAGTACTTGACATCAACGGAAGCAGCATAGCAAAACGTGTCGGAGAGCCGGTAGAGATCAAATATGTATTGGATTTAAGAGATTTTCCGGGAGATCCGATCCAGGATAAGATCGTACACGACTATAAGACGATTGCAGAAGATCCTGAGGTAAAGATCGTCGTTGAGACCATGGGAGGTGTGGAACCGGCTTATACCTTTGTAAAAGCAATGTTAGAGGCCGGAAAACATGTTACTACTTCAAACAAAGCGCTGGTAGCAGAAAAAGGTGCTGAGCTGATCGCCCTTGCAAAAGAGAAAAATGTCAACTTTATGTTTGAGGCGAGTGTTGGCGGCGGTATTCCGATCATCCGCCCGTTAAATTCCTGTCTGACTGCCGATGAGATTGAGGAGATCACCGGAATCGTTAACGGAACAACAAACTATATGATGACAGAGATGTCAGAAAAGGGTGCGGATTTTGACGAGGTATTAAAAGACGCACAGGCAAAAGGCTATGCAGAGAAAGATCCGACAGCAGATATTGAAGGATATGATGCCTGCAGAAAAATTGCAATTTTAACCTCACTTGTCTGCGGACAGCAGGTAGATTTTGAAGATATCCACACAGAGGGTATCACACATATTTCTGCAACCGATATCAAATATGCGAAAGCCATGGGAAGAGCAATCAAACTTCTTGCTACGAGCAAAAAAACAGATGGCGGATATGTGGCAATGGTAGCACCGTTCTTACTGCCGAAAGAGCACCCGTTATACAATGTAAACGGCGTATTCAATGCAATTTTTGTTCATGGAAATGTACTTGGGGATGCAATGTTTTACGGAAGCGGTGCCGGAAAACTTCCGACAGCCAGTGCGGTTGTAGCAGATGTTGTGGAGATGGCAAAGAATGTTGACAAGAATATACCGGTTGAGTGGAGCTCAAAGAAATTAGAGCTGGTAGATTACCGCAGCGCAAAGAACCGTTTCTTTGTCAGAGTGTCAGGCACAGATAAAACTTTTGTGGAAAAAGTATTTGGAAATGTAGAATATATTGATGCACAGGGTGTTACAGGAGAGCTTGGTTTTGTGACCGAAGTGATGACAGAAGAAGCTTTGGAGAACAAAAAAGCAGCATATGGGGAAGTGTTGAATGTCATTCGTGTAGCATAGAAAAAAGAGCAGATCGTGGATCACATGGAAGGCGGTTCACGGGTCTGCTCTTTTTATGAAAACGGAAGAGTGTGAAAAGTAAGATTGTTTGCACATAGATTTGTGCTTACACACGAATTTGAGATACGCAAAAGCAGCGTGGAAATGGAGAGGAATATGACGTTAAGTGAATGTTACGAAGAAATGGGCGCGGATCTGCACGAAGTGCTGCGGCGGCTAAAGACGGAGGAGAGGATCGGGAAATTTTTAAAACTGATTCTGAAGGATACGAATTATGAGTCGCTGTGTAAGGCGCTGGAAGAAAAGAATTATGAGCAGGCGTTTACATATATACATAATTTAAAGGGGCTGGCAATGAATCTGGGACTGACACCGCTTTTGGTTCCGGCACAGGAGTTATGCGAAGAACTTAGGGATGGCGAACCGGAAAGGGAGCTTAAACCGCTTTTGGATGAGGTGGCGGCGGCATATCAGAAAGTCCTTGGTATTGTCGAAAGACTTGACTGAGATAACAGTGTGAAAAGCTGGGATTTTGGCTGATTCTTTGTAATGAGTTATTCGGAAATGGAGAACAGTATCAAAGGTAAAGATGCATTTTTGAATCTCTGACATATGATAAAACAGAAGGTTTTATGTCTGAGGTAGAAAAAAGTGCAGGTAATTCTTTTGATCATAGCAGTCAGTGTGGATGTCTTTGTGGCATGTGTGGCGTGTGGGAGTGAGCAGATAAAGATCGGATCTGCGGCAGCGTTATGCATCAGCACGGTCTGCAGTGGAATATTAGGGATATCACTTTATGCGGGGATGGCGTTACAGGGGGTACTTTTAAAAAAATATGCATTATACTTAAGTTTTTTCGGACTGCTTGCAGTGGGAATTTTTAAGCTGACAGAGTATGCGATCAGAAAATATATTGAGCGTCATAAGTTCCTTTGCAAGAAAGTCAAAATCTCTTTTTCACAGCTCAGTTTTATTCTGAGTATCTACAACAATCCGGTAATGGCAGACCGCGATCACTCGGCGACGATGTCGTGTGTGGAGGCTGTATTTTTTGCACTTGCAATGTCATTGGACGGGATGTTTGGAGGACTTGGTGCAGGATTTACCGGAAAGAATATTTTTTTTACAGTGATGGGAAGTTTTGTCGTCAGTTTCTGTGCCGTACTTTGCGGATGCAGGATTGGCATGCAGGCATCTAAGCGGTGGAAGACAGATGTATCATGGCTTGGCGGCGTGTTGTTTGTAATACTTGCGTTTCAGAAGATTATTTAAAAAGTCAGTTCCATGCTGCCCATTGCTGCAGGAAAATCATAAAAGTCTGTTACTGTTTATGCCTTGCCGGGCGTTTGGGTAATAAAGATTTTCTGCGTATGGGCGGCACATACTGCCGCTTTCTATGGATTTGGAAATAATGTATAAATATACATAAATATGCATAAAATCTTAGTGCTATTTGTTTTGGGAAAAAGGTTGAAAAATATCTTATGATATGATACACTTTTTACAATTTAGGAAAAAGACTATAGGTACTAATAACGGAAAGTTCAGTCAGGGGACTGTCTGGATGGAAAAAGAAGAAAAACGGCGACGTTTTTTTTTTTGGAAAAAAAGTGAAAGGACAGGGAAACGAATGAAAGCTCATTTAATACTCGAAGATGGGAATGTATTTACCGGAACAAGTATAGGTTCTACTAGGGAAGTCATCAGTGAAATCGTATTTAATACGTCGATGACAGGTTATCTGGAGGTTCTGACTGACCCGTCGTATGCGGGACAGGCGGTTGTTATGACTTATCCGCTGATTGGAAATTATGGAATCACACCGGATATGGAGTCAGGCAGACCGTGGCCGGATGGATATATCGTAAGGGAGTTATCAAGAATGCCGAGTAACTTCCGTGAGGAGGGAACGATTCAGGATTTCCTCACGAAATATGACATTCCGGGTATAGCAGGGATCGACACCCGTGCACTGACCAAGATCCTTCGTGAGAAGGGAACCATGAATGGTATGATCACCACGAATAATAACTATAATATAGAAGAAATTATTCCCAGATTAAAAGCATACACGACAGGTAATGTTGTGGACAAAGTTACCTGCAGTGAAAAACGAGTATTAAAAGGAAATGGCAAGCGAGTTGCTTTGCTTGACCTTGGAGCAAAAAATAATATTGCCCAGTCTTTAAATAAACGCGGCTGTGAAGTGACGATCTATCCGGCACATACGACTGCAGAAGAGATCCTTGCAACAAATCCGGATGGAATCATGTTAAGCAACGGACCTGGAGATCCGAAGGAGTGCAAGGAGATCATTGCTGAGATCAAAAAATTATATGACTCCGATACACCAATCTTTGCAATCTGCTTAGGACATCAGCTGATGGCACTTGCAACCGGCGCTGACACACATAAGATGAAATACGGACACCGTGGCGGCAACCATCCGGTAAAAGATTTAGAAACCGGAAGAGTATATATTTCCTCCCAGAATCACGGTTATGTGGTAGATACGGATACACTTGATCCGGTGATCGCGAAACCGGCATTTGTGAATGTAAACGATGGAACCAATGAGGGACTTTCCTATGTAGGCAAAAACATTTTTACCGTACAGTTCCATCCGGAAGCGTGTCCGGGACCGCAGGATTCTGCATACTTGTTTGATCGTTTTATTTCGATGATGTAGAAAAATTCTTACGTTATTGTTTAACAAATTTTAGGAGGAAGAATTAATGCCAAGAAATCATGACATAAAAAAAGTTTTAGTAATTGGTTCCGGCCCGATCGTAATCGGACAGGCTGCAGAGTTTGACTATGCAGGTACACAGGCATGCCGCTCATTAAAAGAAGAAGGCGTTGAGGTTGTGCTGGTAAACTCAAACCCGGCGACGATCATGACAGATAAAGATATTGCAGATCAGGTTTACATTGAGCCGCTTACGGTATCCGTCTTAGAGAAGATTATCGCAAAAGAAAAACCGGACAGCGTACTGCCGACATTAGGTGGACAGGCTGGATTAAATCTCGGTATGGAATTAGAGGAAAAAGGCATCCTTGAAAAATATAATGTCAGACTGATCGGTACAACAGCAGAAACGATTTTTAAGGCAGAGGACCGTCAGGCATTCAAAGATACCATGGAAAAGATCGGTGAGCCTTGTGCAGCATCCCAGGTTGTACACAACGTAGAGGATGGTATCAGGTTTACCAATACGATCGGTTATCCGGTTGTACTCCGTCCGGCATATACCCTTGGCGGAAGCGGCGGTGGTATTGCGCATGACGAGAATGAGCTGGTAGAGATCTTAACAAATGGTCTGCGTCTTTCCCGTGTCGGCGAGGTATTGGTAGAGCGCTGTATCGCAGGATGGAAAGAGATCGAATACGAGGTAATGCGTGATGCCAACGGCAACTGTATCACCGTATGTAATATGGAAAATATCGATCCGGTCGGCGTGCATACCGGTGACTCCATCGTTGTCGCACCTTCCCAGACGCTTGGCGATAAAGAGTATCAGATGCTCCGTACATCTGCATTAAATATTATTTCTGAGTTAAATATCACCGGAGGATGTAACGTACAGTACGCATTAAATCCGGACAGCTTCGAGTACTGTGTCATCGAGGTTAACCCGCGTGTATCCCGTTCTTCTGCACTTGCATCCAAGGCAACCGGATATCCGATTGCAAAAGTTGCCGCAAAGATCGCATTGGGCTATACCTTAGACGAAATTAAAAATGCAATTACCGGAAAAACTTACGCAAGTTTCGAGCCGATGCTTGACTATTGTGTTGTAAAGATTCCGAGACTTCCATTTGATAAATTCATCACGGCAAAGAGAACCCTGACCACACAGATGAAGGCAACCGGAGAGGTTATGAGTATCTGCAATAACTTTGAGGGTGCATTGATGAAAGCAATCCGTTCCTTAGAGCAGCATGTGGACAGTTTAATGTCTTACGACTTTACCGGACTTTCCGATAAAGAGTTAGATGAGCAGCTGCATGTAGTGGATGACCGCCGTATCTGGGTGATCGCAGAGGCACTGCGCAGAGGCGTAAGCTATGACAAGATCCATGAGATCACGAAGATCGACCGCTGGTTTATCGACAAACTTGCCATCCTGGTTGAGATGGAAAACCAGTTAAAGAATGAGCCTTTGACTGTAGAATTATTAAAAGAAGCAAAACGCATCGAGTTCCCGGACAGCGTTATTGCAAAACTGACCGGAAAGACCGAAAAAGAGATCCATGACATGCGTTATGAAAATGGTATCGTGGCAGCATTCAAGATGGTAGATACCTGTGCCGCAGAGTTTGAGGCATCCACACCGTACTACTATTCCGTATTCGGAAGCGAGAACGAAGCCATCGAAACCAATCCAAAGAAAAAGGTACTGGTACTTGGTTCCGGTCCGATCCGTATCGGACAGGGTATCGAGTTTGATTACTGCTCCGTACACTGTACCTGGGCATTTGCAAAAGAGGGATGGGAGACCGTCATCATCAACAACAACCCGGAGACCGTTTCCACTGACTTTGATATCGCAGACAAACTTTATTTTGAACCTTTAACACCGGAAGATGTAGAGAGCATCGTAAAACTGGAAAAACCGGATGGTGCTGTCGTACAGTTTGGTGGACAGACCGCGATCAAGTTAACCGAGAGCCTGATGAAGATGGGTGTTAAGATCCTTGGAACAAAAGCAGAGGATGTCGATGCGGCAGAGGACCGTGAGCTTTTCGATGAGATTCTGGAAAAAACACAGATTCCGAGAGCTGCAGGTGGAACTGTATTTACCGCAGAGGAGGCAAAAGAAGTTGCAAACCGTCTCGGCTATCCGGTACTGGTAAGACCTTCCTATGTACTCGGTGGACAGGGTATGAAGATCGCATTCAACGATGATGAGATCGAGGAATTTATCGGCATCATCAATCGTATCGCACAGGATCACCCGATTCTCGTAGATAAATATTTACAGGGAAAAGAAATCGAGGTCGATGCTGTATGTGACGGAACCGATATCTTAATTCCTGGTATCATGGAGCATATCGAACGTACCGGTGTACACTCTGGAGACAGTATTTCCGTATACCCGGCACCGACGATCAGTGACCATGTAAAAGAGACAATCGTTGAGTATACGAAACGTCTGGCGCAGGCACTGCATGTCATCGGACTGATCAATATCCAGTTCATCGCTATGGACGAGCAGGTATATGTCATTGAGGTAAACCCGCGTTCTTCGAGAACCGTGCCATACATCAGCAAAGTAACCGGTATTCCGATCGTTGATCTTGCAACGAAAGTAATTATCGGTGATACCATCCGCGGACTTGGCTATGAGCCGGGGCTTGCACCGACCGCAGATTACATTGCGATCAAGATGCCGGTATTCTCCTTCGAGAAACTGCGTGGCGCTGAGATCTCCTTAGGACCGGAGATGAAATCAACCGGTGAGTGTCTTGGTATTGCAAAGACCTTCAACGAGGCTCTCTACAAAGCATTCCTTGGCGCAGGCGTAACTTTACCGAAGTACAAACAGATGATCATGACAGTAAAAGATGCAGATAAACCGGAAGCAGTCGGTGTTGCAAAACGTTTTGAGGCACTTGGCTACAAGATTTACGCAACGAGAAGCACCGCAAAATATTTACAGGAGCACGGCGTCAATGCACTTCGTGTCAACAAGATCTCTCAGGAGTCACCGAACGTTATGGACTTAATCTTAGGACATAAGATCGACCTTGTCATCGACACACCGACACAGGGAAATGGTGATAAGACCAGAGACGGATTCCTGATCCGGAGAAATGCAATCGAGACAGGTGTTTACTGTATCACAGCAATGGATACGGCAAATGCGTTGGCACGCAGCTTAGAGACTGCGACCGATGATCTGACACCGGTGGATATTGCGACCGTAAAGAACTTGTAGTTTTTTGAATCTTATAATATAGAAAAAACAGCACAAATCCAAAAGGAGGCGTGCTGTTTTTGCTTTTGCGGAATATGGATATTGGCGACAACATGAAAAAACGACATGAAAGCAGTTAAGAAATTGCTTTCATGTCGTTTTTTATATCGCCGGAATATCCACTCCAACATATAGAAAAAAGTCGCGCGGATTAACGGAGTTTCATTTTTTTGCGCGGTTTCTTTTGGGCCAGTGGTTTTTCTGTGCCCAAAGCATCCTGCGGGATCACAGATGCACTGCTCATTAAGGCGTTTGCCGCTTTTTGTTCCAGTTTACTTTGATTGTGCTGTGCAATCTGAAGTTTGACCTTGCGGAAACGGTCTGCCGTTTCTTTGATGTAGGCATCGGAAACAAAATGCTTTACAGAATCTTTATCCAATGCGATACGGTTGTCCATGGTTTTCATGATATCTGTGATCTTTAAAGATTTGTTGATCACCGGGTCACTTAAATCGTATATCATGTTTGTGGAAAACTTCAGTACCATCGGATGAAGAAAATCAGCCGGATTCTCTGCAAGCACAAGGGCTTTTTCGCCATCGGAAAGATCTACACATGCACCGGTCGGAAGAATATGGATACATTCTGCTAAAGCGGAAAGTACGAGCGGATTGTAGGTGGCTTTATCCTTTTTCAGACGTCCCATGGCAGCAATTTCTGAAATTGGCGGTTTGTTAATGTTCATTGCGGTCAGATGGTCAAATTCGTCCGCTACTGCTAAAATATCGACGAGAAGACGGATATTGTCTGCCGGTTCTTTGACTTTTAAAGTACGGCTGTTTTTAAAAATGATCTGCTGGATAATATCAAGCGTATGTACCGGGAATTTATAATCACCACGGTCCGGGCGGAGTGTTTCATAACCGCGCTCTAAGTTGAGCTGGATAAAATCCTTATCTGCTGTTGTAAGGTCATCCCCTTTGTCTAACACTGTCTGTGGTACATACAGATAACCAAAATCGTAGAGAAGCGCAGCTGTGATAAGGGCTGTCTGTTCTGCAGCAGGCAGATGCATCTGATTTGTGATCATCGCACAGAGAATGCCGACACTGATGGAATGTTTGTAAACAAAATCTGCAGAACTTCGCAGGTTTTGTGCAAAATTTAATTTGTGATCAAGACTGCCGTAATGTGTCTGGATGTCTCTGACGAGATCGCTCAGCGAAACAGGTGCCTGATTGGCCTGCAGACGATCCATATTTTCTTTTAATTTAAAAACATATATAGTCTGGAACTGTTCGAATTCAAGATCCTCTCTGGAAAGAGGCGGTACCGGCTCTGCCGGCTCAAGAATAAAAATACCGATCAGACCAAAGTTTTCGATACTGTTAATACCCTGCATGGTTAAAAGTGTGTCTCTTTCATAAAGAAGAACCCCCATCTTATTGTAGATTGGTTTTGCAAGTCTCATGCCGGGTTTTAAATCTGCTGTTTTTACAAATTGCATAGGTAAATCCTCCCCCTGTGATGATTATCAGGCTCTTTTTATACCATATCCAGACATCAGATGCCTGAATATTCCCCCAATAATGGTATGTGAAAAAATTAATATTCATATTGTGCTTTACATGCTATAATACCATATTAATAGAAGAAATACAATGAACGAAAAATACAACAGTAGCAGAAAGCTTACTGTTCAGCCGAAAGGAACAGCATGAGACACAATTTTTTGAGAAGAATCCTGGGAGGAATACTGACCGGCTGCATACTTGTTACGGCAACTGTCCATGCAGGAACGACACAGAAAGATATTGATAAGGCAAAAGACCAGATCACAGACCTTAAGAAACAGAAAGAAGATGCGAAAGATCAGGTGGACAGCCTGACCAATGAAAAACAGGGATTGGAGAGCGACCTTAGCGGACTGAACGGACAGTTAAATACGATCACTTCTGATATGAACCAGTTAGAGCAGCAGGCAGCGCAGAAAGAAGACGAGATCAATACGACGGCGGAAGATCTGAAACGTTCCGAGGAACGATCTGCAGAACAGTATGAAGATATGAAAGTGCGCATTCAGTATATTTATGAAAATGGCAATCAGTCTGTATGGGACATGCTTATTCATGTGTCCTCCATCGCAGAATTTTTAAATCAGGCGGAATATACAAGTGCAATCAATCAGTATGACAGAAATATGCTTACGGCATATCAGGAGCTCACGGAGCAGATCAAAAAACAGAAAAAGGAACTCGAGGAGCAGAAGGAAGAACTGACTGTATTACAGCAGGAAAAACAGAAAGAGCAGGAAAAAGTCAACAGCCTGATCGAGGATACGCAGAAGAAGATACAGGAATCCAGCGAGAAAATTGAAGATGCACAGTCCGATGTGGAATCGATCGATGCAAAGATCGAGAAAATGATCGAATACGAAAAGCAGCTTGAGATACAGAAGGCAAAAGAGGATGCTGCACGCCTTGCAGCCATCAAAAAGCAGGAACAGGAAAACAGGTCGAATGTGACATACGCACCGGCACAGAGCGATGCGTATCTGTTAGCTGCCATCATCCAGTGTGAGGCATGGGGCGAGCCATATGATGGAAAACTTGCGGTGGGCAGCGTGATCATGAACCGTGTCAGAAGCTCCTATTTTCCGAATACGGTTTCCGGTGTGATTTATCAGGGAGGGCAGTTCTCTCCGGTTGCCAGCGGTCGTCTTGCATACCGTCTGGAGCAGGGAGTCGATTCCGATTGTATGAGTGCGGCACAGGCGGTTCTGGGTGGAATGAGCACAACAAATTGTCTGTATTTTCGTGTGAATAACGGCATTATAGAAGGAACAGTTATAGGTAATCATGTGTTTTATTAAACAAAATGATAAAATGATAAAAATTTAACAAAAAACCCCGCAAAATGGAGCAAAAAGGATGTAAAAAATTGTTTACAAAGATGAAAAATAAAGAAAGCTATTGCAATTAATTGTGAAATATGTTAGCATAAAAAAGTACAAGAAATGCAGAAAAATAGCTGATTACATAGCAAATAAGCTTTTTAAAATGAAAGAAAAAAAGATAAATTTCAACCGAAAGTTTGAATTTATTTTTTTAAAAAAGATTGTTAAAAAATTAACAGCATTTTTCGGCAACTTTAAAGAGAAAGAAACAAATTCTCTGCAAAAGCAGAGCTTTGTGTTAAATTGAAAGGAGAATTCAAAATGGCAAAGAAAGTAGTTTTAGCAGGTGCCTGCCGTACCGCAATCGGTAAAATGGGTGGAGCATTAAGCAATACTCCAGCAGCAGACTTAGGTGCAATCGTTATCAAAGAGGCTTTAAGAAGAGCAAACGTTAAACCGGAGATGGTTGACGAGGTAAAAATGGGTTGTGTAATCCAGGCAGCTCAGGGACAGAACGTTGCACGTCAGGCAGCAATCAAAGCAGGACTGCCAATCGAAGTTCCGGCAATCACAATCAACGTTGTTTGTGGTTCTGGTTTAAAATGTGTCAATGATGCAGCTACCATGATCATGGCAGGTGAAGCTGATATCGTTGTTGCAGGTGGTATGGAAAACATGTCTATGGCACCATATGCTATGACAAAAGCTCGTTTTGGATATCGTATGAACAATGCAACGATCATCGATACAATGGTAAATGATGCATTAACAGATGCATTCAACCACTATCATATGATGATCACTGCAGAGAACGTATGTGATAAATATGGCATTACAAGAGAAGAACTTGACGAGTTCTCAGCAAACAGCCAGCAGAAATGTGAAAAAGCAATCGCTGAAGGCAAATTTGATGATGAGATCGTTCCGGTTCCTGTTAAAGTGAAAAAAGAGATCGTTGATTTCGTGAAAGATGAGGGACCACGTGCCGGTACAACTGCTGAGTCTTTAGCAAAATTAAAATGCTGCTCCGGTAAAGAGGGCGGACTTGTTACAGCAGGTAACGCTTCCGGTATCAACGATGGTGCAGCAGCAATCGTTGTTATGAGTGAAGAAAAAGCAAAAGAGCTTGGTGTTACACCAATGGCTACATGGGTAGCAGGTGCTCTTGGCGGAGTTGAGCCTGAGATCATGGGTGTTGGACCTGTTGCTTCTACAAGAAAAGTATTAGCAAAAACTGGTTTATCTATTGATGATATGGACTTAATCGAAGCAAACGAAGCATTCGCAGCTCAGTCTATCGCAGTAGCAAGAGATCTGAAATTCGATATGTCAAAAGTAAACGTAAACGGTGGTGCAATCGCATTAGGACACCCGGTAGGTGCTTCCGGATGCCGTATCCTTGTTACATTACTGCATGAGATGCAGAAGAGAGACGCTAAGAGAGGTCTTGCTACACTTTGCATCGGCGGTGGTATGGGATGCTCTACAATCGTTGAGAGATAATAGTTTTTTATAGTAATTCCCGGGGAATGACTTCCCGGGGATTGCATTTTTTAAACATACAGTTAACATAATTATTTTCAGGAGGTAACCGAAATGAAGGTTGGCGTTATTGGTGCAGGAACTATGGGACAGGGCATTGCAAAAGCATTTGCTCAGGTAGAAGGATATGAAGTAGCACTTTGCGATATCAAGCAGGAGTGGGCTGAAGGCGGAAAAGAGAAAATCAAAAAAGGTTATGCAAGATTAGTAGAAAAAGGAAAAATGACACAGGAAGCTGTTGATGGCATCCTTGCAAAAATCACTCCAGGTTTAAAAGAAGACCTTTGCAAAGACTGTGATCTGATCGTAGAGGCAGCTTTCGAGAACATGGAAGTAAAGAAAACTACTTTCAAAGAGTTAGACGAGATCGCAAAACCAGATTGTATCTTCGCTTCCAACACATCCAGTCTTTCTATCACAGAGATCGGAAACGGATTAAACCGTCCAATGGTTGGTATGCATTTCTTCAACCCGGCAGACCGTATGAAATTAATCGAGGTTATCGCTGGTGTGAATACTCCGGATGAGACTGTTTCCGCTATTAAGAAAATTTCCGAAGAAATCGGTAAAACTCCGGTACAGGTTAATGAGGCTGCTGGTTTCGTTGTAAACCGTATCTTAATCCCAATGATCAACGAAGCAGCATTCATCAAAATGGAAGGTGTTTCCGATATCGCTGGTATCGATGCAGCTATGAAACTTGGTGCTAACCACCCAATGGGACCGTTAGAGTTAGGTGATTTCATCGGTCTTGATATCTGCCTTGCTATCATGGATGTACTTTACAAAGAGACAGGCGACAGCAAATATCGTGCATGCCCACTGATCCGTAAGATGGTTCGTGGTGGTAACCTTGGAGCAAAGAGCGGCAAGGGATTCTATGTATACAATGCTGATCGTACAAAGACTCCGGTCGATGCTCAGTAAAATAAATATTTATGGAGGAAAATTAGATCATGGATTTCACTTTAGACAAGAAACATGAAATGGCGCGTTCCTTATTCAAGGAATTTGCTGAAACAGAAGTAAAACCGCTTGCACAAGAAACAGATGAGACAGAAGCTTTCCCGGCAGAAACGGTTAAGAAAATGCAGAAATACGGATTCATGGGAATCCCGGTTCCGAAAGAATATGGTGGACAGGGTTGTGATCCTCTTACATACGTTATGTGCGTAGAAGAGTTATCTAAAGTTTGCGCAACCACAGGTGTTGTTGTATCTGCACATACATCTCTCTGCATCGATCCGATCATGACATATGGTACAGAAGAGCAGAAACAGAAATATGTAAAACCACTTGCAACAGGCGAGAAGTTAGGTGCATTCGCATTAACTGAGCCGGGTGCTGGTACTGATGCACAGGGTGCACAGACAAAAGCTGTTTTAGATGGTGACGAGTGGGTATTAAATGGATCAAAATGCTTCATTACCAATGGTAAAGTTGCAGATGTTTATATTGTAATCGCTATCACAAGCATCACAGAGGACAAGAGAGGCAGAAAGAAGAAAAACTTCTCTGCATTTATCGTAGATAAGGGAGCTCCTGGTTTCTCATTCGGAACAAAAGAGAAGAAGATGGGTATCCGTGGATCATCTACTTATGAGCTGATCTTCGAAGACTGCAGAATCCCGAAAGAGAATCTGTTAGGACCGGAAGGAAAAGGTTTCCCGATCGCAATGCACACACTTGATGGTGGACGTATCGGTATTGCTGCTCAGGCACTTGGTATCGCTGAGGGTGCATTAGACAGAGCTATCGCTTATACAAAAGAGAGAAAACAGTTCGGCCGTTCTATCGCACAGCAGCAGAATACACAGTTCAAACTTGCTGATATGGCTGCAAGAATCGAAGCTGCACAGCTTTTAGTTTACAAAGCTGCAATGGCAAAAGCTACTCAGAAAGTATATTCTGTAGAAGCTGCAAAAGCGAAATTATTCGCAGCAGAGACTGCAATGGCTGTTACAACTGAGGTTGTTCAGTTATTCGGTGGATACGGATATATCAGAGAGTACGATGTAGAGCGTATGATGCGTGATGCTAAGATCACTGAGATCTACGAGGGTACAAGCGAAGTCCAGCGTATGGTAATCTCCGGTGCACTGTTAAAGTAATTTCGAATCAATCCGCGTAAAATTTAAACATATAAAACATAAGGAGTGAAAAATACATGAATATCGTAGTATGTATTAAACAGGTTCCTGATACAAAGGGCGGCGTTAAGTTCAACCCGGATGGAACGCTTGACAGAGCAGCAATGCTTGCTATCATGAACCCAGATGATAAAGCTGGTCTTGAAGCAGCACTTAGAATCAAAGATGAGACAGGAGCAAAAGTTACAGTTCTTACCATGGGACTTCCAAAGGCTGATGCAGTTCTTCGTGAAGCATTAGCAATGGGTGCTGATGAAGCAGTTCTTGTAACAGACCGCGTATTAGGTGGAGCTGATACATGGGCAACATCTACCACAATCGCTGGTGCACTTCGTAACTTAGACTATGACCTGATCATCACAGGACGTCAGGCTATCGATGGTGATACTGCACAGGTTGGTCCTCAGATCGCTGAGCATCTTGGACTTCCGGTTATCTCTTACGCAGCAGACATCAAAGTAGAGGGTGATTCTGTTGTTGTAAAACGTCAGTACGAAGACAGATATCATGAGTTAAAAGCAAAAATGCCTTGTCTGGTAACTGCTCTTTCTGAATTAAATGAGCCGCGTTACATGACACCGGGCGGAATCTTCGATGCATTTGACAAAGAAGTAACCGTTTGGGGCAGAGCAGACTTAAAGGATGTTGACGATTCTGATCTTGGTTTAAAGGGATCTCCTACTAAGATTGCAAAAGCATCTGATAAAGTTGCAAAGGGTGCTGGTGAGAAAGTAAACCTTGATCCGGCAGAATCCGTAGCATATTTGATCGGTAAATTCAAAGAGAAACACATTATCTAATAAAAAAAGGAAAAGTGGTGAATAACATGGCATTAGAAGAATATAAAGGAGTATTTGTCTTTGCACAGCAGGTAGATAACGTATTAGATGGCGTTGCATTTGAGTTACTTGGAAAAGGCAAAGACTTAGCAAAAGATTTAGGTACAGACGTAACTGCTGTATTAATTGGTTCTGGTGTAAAAGGATTAGCAGATCAGTTAGCTGAGTATGGTGCTGACAAAGTTATCGTAGTAGATGATCCTGAATTAAAAGACTACAGAACAGAGCCGTATGCTCATGCATTAGCATCTGTAATTAACGAGTTCAAACCTGAAATCATGTTAGTTGGTGCAACTGCTATCGGCCGTGACTTAGGACCTACTGTTTCTGCAAGAGTAAAAACAGGTCTGACAGCAGACTGTACATCTCTTGAGATCGGTGATTTCCCACTGGTTGCTGCACCTGGTAAAGAATCAGAGCAGAAACACAACCAGTTATTAATGACACGTCCTGCATTTGGTGGTAACACCATCGCAACAATTGCCTGCCCGGACAACCGTCCTCAGATGGCAACTGTACGTCCAGGTGTTATGCAGAAGATCGCTCCGATCAGCGGTGCAAAAGCAAACGTTGTAGAGTACAACCCGGGATTTACACCAAACAACAGATATGTTGAGATCTTAAACATCGTAAAAGCTGTTAAGAGCACAGCAAACATTATGGAAGCAAAGATCCTTGTTTCCGGTGGTCGTGGAGTTGGTTCCAAAGAGAACTTCAAACTTTTGGAAGATCTTGCAGAGGTACTTGGCGGTACTGTAAGCTGCTCCCGTGCAGTTGTAGAGAATGGCTGGTTACCAGTTGATTTACAGGTAGGTCAGACTGGTAAAACTGTTCGTCCTCAGATCTACTTTGCAATCGGTATTTCCGGAGCAATCCAGCATGTAGCTGGTATGGAAGATTCTGACCTGATCATCGCAATCAACAAAGATGAAGATGCTCCAATCTTCGACGTAGCTGATTACGGTCTGGTTGGTGATCTGAATAAGATCGTTCCTGCTTTAACAACAGCATTAAAAGCTGAGTTAGGCAAATAATACATAGGTGAATAACCTGTAAGATAGAAAGCCCGTCTTTCGTGTGCGGCTTCTGTGAGGAAGCTGACAGGAAGGACGGGCTTTTTGCTGGGAGCTGGAGAAAATTTGAGGCTTCTTGTTTGGAGTTGGAGGAAATTTGAGGCTCTTGGTCAGGAGTTGAGGGAAAATATACTTAGTTGTTTGTCAAAATCGTTATGGTACAGTTTTTCTGATCCTCAGATACGGAGTCGACCGTGATCGTATACCCGGTATCAATGGTCAACTGTCCGTTGTTGTCATACCAGCCAAAGCCTGTGGCAGTGCCTCCGATCACGTCACCGTCCCGGTAAAAGCCATTTCCGTCATTGACCAGTCTTAAGATCCATCTGCCGTTTTTTCGTAGGATGCGATCGTACCTTTCGCTGTGTAATGAAATACATTTCCGGTCATATGCAGTGATCCGTATGAAGCATGGTCAAAATAACTAGTCAGGCTCTCACAGGGATAAAATTCAGTATTGTCTGTGCCAAACAGATAGGAGGAAATTTCTTCATCGGACAGGCGTCTGTCTGTATCATATTTCGCATCCGCAAAATCGACCACAACAACAAGTGCTCGGACATTGCCTGTCGTCGGCAGAATATCTGAGGCGAGAACCGTAATCGGTGGCGGCGTCATTGGCGTGTGAAGCTGCCCGTATGCCGACACCAAAAGCAGGGCACCAAGGCAGATAACCGGAACGGTGTTAAGTACATTTTTTTTTCTGTATCATGGTAAAAACTCTTTTCTTATAAATATATGGTTAGCTTTGCACGCAAAAAGCAGAAAGTCAATGGCATTTATTGATAATATAAGGAAATATTAAAAATATAAAAAAGTGGTAGTGCAATTCTTAGAATGGCACAATTTTAGGATTAACGCAATCTAAGATTGCGGAAAATTCTGCCAGATGTTATACTTAGTAACGTTGCAGAGATACAGGATGCCGGAAATTCATACTGATCTACAAATGGCTCGTCCTGTGTTTCGTATAAAATTACATAAAAACGAGAAAAGAGGAAGGGACTATGAACAAGAAAAAGTTCTCCACAAAGTTTCTTGTGGAAATGGCACTTTTAGTTGCCATCATTCTTATCATGGCTTTTACCCCACTCGGATACATTAAGACGGCAGGTATTGAGATTACACTGATCGTTGTTCCGGTGGCGGTAGGAGCTGTTACTTTAGGGCCTGCGGCTGGTGCAATTTTAGGAGGTGTATTTGGACTTGCCAGTTTTTTGCGCTGCTTCGGACTGAATGCATTTGGTGCGATGCTTCTTAGCATCAATCCGTTTCTGGCATTTTTGCTGTATGTACCGACCCGTATCCTGACGGGCTGGCTGACAGGACTGATTTATCAGGGAATCCGCAAAACAAAAATACCATCGAATGTATCAATCACAATCGCGAATCTGTGCTGTCCGCTTTTAAATACCACGTTTTTTATGAGCATGCTGGTATTTGGGTTTTACCAGACCGAGTACATCCAGTCGTTTGTTCAGACGCTTGGTGTCAGCAATCCGTTTTTGTTTGTGATAGCATTTGTCGGAATCAACGGACTGGTTGAGGCGGTGGTATGTTTTATCGTCGGAACCGCAATTTCCGCGGCTTTGAAGAAAGCATTGAAATATAGTTAATTGGATGGAATATGGTAAAAATTGGATGAAAATAAAAACATGACATTACGAAGTAAATATGGATGCGGGATTGCGGAATGAGCATGCAAGTGTTATACTTAATAACGTTGTAAAATTACATATTACAAGAAAAGAGGAAGAGACTATGACTCAGAAAAAGTTTTCCACAAAGTATCTTGTGGAGATGGCACTTTTAGTTGCTATCATTCTCATCATGGCTTTTACCCCGATCGGATATATCAGAACAGCTGGTCTTGAGATCACGCTGATCGTCGTTCCGGTAGCGGTAGGAGCTGTTACGTTAGGACCGGCGGCAGGCGCAATCTTAGGCGGCGTGTTCGGTGTTACAAGTTTCATCCAGTGCTTCGGCATGAGCCCATTTGGTGCTGCACTGCTTGGAATCAACGGATTTTTAACATTTTTAGTATGCGTACCTACCCGTATTTTAATGGGATGGCTGACAGGTCTGATCTATAAAGGACTTCGTAAAACAAAGCTGCCGTCAGGTGTATCTGTTACGATCAGCAACCTTTGTTGTCCGCTGCTGAACACCACATTTTTTATGGGAATGTTAGTGATTGGATTTTACAATACGGAATACATCCAGTCATTTGTATCAGCTCTTGGTGCAAAAAATGCATTGCTGTTCATTTTAGCATTTGTAGGTGTCAACGGACTGGTTGAGGCAATTGTCTGCTTTGTTGTGGGAACGGCGATTTCAGCAGCTCTCAAAAAGGCATTGAAATATAATTAAATTGAATGAAATATAATATAATTGAGGAATCCTCTTATATGCAGGTTGTTGTCTGTATGTGAGGGGATTTTTTTGCGGTAACATGGGAAATGGAGATCAAAATGAGAAAAAGTCTCAAAAGTGCAGATTGACATTTGCGTCTGGTGCATTGTAAGCTAAAATGGTTAGAAAATACTAACCAAAGTTAGAGGGAAAATGAGCGAAGGTAAAGTAAAAAGAAAAATTATATTTCTGATTTTTGCAGCAGTCATGGTTGTGGCAGGTGGCTGTGGTACCGATGGGGGAGATACCGAGGCGAGCAGAGATCTCTTTGCAATGGACACATATATGACGGTAACTGCTTATGGCAAAGGAGCCACAGAGGCCGTGGATCAGGCGGCAGATGAGATCAGCCGGCTGGATCAATTGTTGTCTACGGGAAATGAGGACAGTGAGATATATAAAATCAATCAGAGCGGAGATGGAATACTCTCGGAGGAGACAGCATATCTGGTGGAACGCTCACTGGATCTGTATGAAGCTACAGATGGTGCATTTGATATTGCGATTTATCCGGTTATGAAAGTATGGGGATTTACAGATGACAATTTCAGGGTGCCGGACGCAGACGAACTTAAGGATCTGCTCACGCTGACAGATGCATCGGATATTTCTTATGATAAAGAGACATCGCAGATCGTTTTTAAAAAGGACGGAATGCAGATCGACTTTGGAGGAATCGCGAAAGGTTATACTTCTGCACGTATCATGGATATTTTTCGTGCCTGCGGGATCAAGAGCGGACTGGTCAATCTTGGTGGAAATGTGCAGGCACTTGGAACAAAGAAGGATGGAAGCAGCTGGCGCGTGGCAGTGCAGGACCCACAGGATACAGATCAGTATCTTGGGGTGCTTTCCATACAGGATAAGGCGGTGATCACTTCCGGCGGTTATGAACGTTATTTTGAGCAGGACGGCAGGACATATCATCATATCATAGATCCCAAAACCGGTTATCCGGTGGAGAACGGGTTAATTTCCGTTTCCATTGTCACAGCAGATGGAACGCTTGCGGACGGACTTTCTACATCCGTTTTTATTATGGGGAAAGAAGCCGCAACGGAATATTGGAGAAATCACAGTGATGAATTTGACATGATTCTGATGACGGATGACAGGGAAATCTATGTCACAGAGGGAATCGCAGACAGTTTTGAGTCGGAAATGGATACGAAGATCATTGAAAAAAAAGTATAAACGAATGATTTGGTATGGAGACAAGTATGAAAAATATTTCAGGAATTGTACCCGTCATTCTGGCAGCGGTGGTGGGAATTGGTGCAGTGGTTTCCCTGAGTGATTATACAGCACCGGTTTATGGTTCAGAGTCAGAAGATGAACTGACAGAGACGGAAACTATTATCGAAAGTGCCGGTATGGAGTCGGTAGAAGAGACGGAAGTTGAAAATACGGAAGCGGCTGCTGTTTTAGACGGTGCGTTTGATCTTGCAGACGGAACTTATGAAGGCAGTGCGAACGGATTTTCCGGTAAGATCAAAGTTTCAGTTGTGATAAAAAATCAGACGATCCGGTCGATCAACATTTTGAGTAATTCAGATGATGAAGCCTTTTTCAATCGTGCAAAAGAAGGTGTGACAGCGAGCATCCTTGCAAAACAGAGTACGGATGTGGATACGGTTTCCGGTGCAACATACAGTTCAAGAGGAATCATGAATGCAGTAAACGCAGGAGTATCAGTATGCTTATGCAGCGCTGAGCTTGACATGGGTGCATTTGATACCGTATCGAGAGCAACCACCAATCACGGACTGCACAGGGGAAGTTATCAGTGTACGTCAGAAATTACAAAAAAAGATGGTACAAAGCTCAAAGTGGCATATTATACAGGAGCAGCCACTGGTGTGCTGACGAACGGAGAGACTTTTTCCTATGATAAAAATGAGATTGAAAGTTATGTGGTAACAGGACTTAAATATGTTCCAGTCAAAGTAAAAACTGAAGATTATGAAGCTTTTAAAGCAGCATATACCGTAGTGGAAAATGGCAGTACTTTATCCGGTGGATTTTCGGAGGGAAATCTGAAAAACTATACGGATCTGGTTGCAGAAGTAACAGAAAACACCAATGGTCTAAAAACAGTTACCCAAAATGAGGACGGAAGTTTTTCGTTTGCTGCGAGAGTAAACAATGGAACGGATTCCGGAATCAAGGACGCTGCATTAAAAACAGCAGAGAATATTACAACAACGGTAAAAGAGGCAAACGGTTCTTACGGAGAATTCCTTCGTGTCGATCTGACTGGGGATGGCTACGGTGCACTTGGTGCTGATATGCAGGCAGCAGAGTGGACTTATTATGGATCCGACAGTACTTATACCGATCCACTTCAATCTTATGGAACCAAGTTTGCATCAGATAACTGGATGCACAAAGCACAGGGAATCCAGCTTGGTCTTACAGATTCACTGCGTTGTAAACTGCCGGCGGGAACAGACGGAACCGGATACTGGACAATCACGGTATATGCACTTGGTTACAATGATTACACGGTAAAATTTAAGGTAACCGATGCAAATATTGTTAAGGATGAAGAGGAAACGGTGGATACGACGGCACTTGAAGCTGCAATTAAAAGTGCAGAGAACTTAACTGAGAGTGATTATACGGCAGCAAGCTGGTCTGATCTTTGCGTTGAATTGAAAGAGGCAAAAGATGAGCTTGCGGCTCCGCACACGCAGTCTACTGTAGATGAGGCAACAGAGCATCTGAATGCTGCAATCAAAGCACTGGTAAAGGCAGAGACAAAGGAAGAAACAAAAACAGATGTTACAAAACTTAACGCTGTAATCGAGAAAGCGGAGGCATTAAAGCAGAGTGATTACACAGCAGAGAGCTGGAAAAATTTACAGACTGCGCTCGATGCTGCAAAGAAACTTACAGATGCAACAGCAGAACAGACTGTAGTAGATCAGGCAGCAAGTGATCTGGAAACAGCGATTTTGGCGCTGGTAAAAGCTGATACGGAAAATACCGGAACTACAGACAAAAAGAAAAAACCGGCAGTTGGAACTGTGAAAACAGTTGGACAGATCAAGTATAAAGTAACCGGAAAAAATACAGTAACTGTAAATAAATATGCAAAGAAAAACATTACAAAGGCATCTATTCCTGCAACGGTTAAAATCAACGGATATACATTTAAGGTAACTGCAATTGCAGACAGCGCATTTTCCGGATGCAGTAAACTTACGAAAGTTACGGTTGGTTCTAATGTAAAGGCAATCGGAAATAAATCATTTTATAAATGTACAAAACTTACCACATTTACGGCATCTTCTACCGGATTAAACAAGATTGGAAAGGAAGCGTTTTCCGGTGATAAAAAACTTGCAAATATCACATTAAAGACAACAAAACTGAAAAAATCAGGTGTTGGAAAGGATGCATTCAAGAACATTAAGAAAAATGCAACCTTTAAAGTACCGGCAAAAAAAGTTTCTGATTATAAAGCTATTTTTAAGTCAAAGGGTGCTGGAAAAAATATTAAGGTAAAGAAACTGTAGGGTGAAAAAATATTCTTTTGTTAAAAAAACAGGGGGTGAAGAGACCTTATTGTAGAATGGAATGTGTAATTGAACCTTTGAGGAGGAAACAAAAACAATCATCCTCACACTTCCGGAGAGTGAGATACAGAACATGGCGGTAGGTTTTGGTTCTATGGATTATTTTTCTGAAAATAAAAATATGAAACAGAAACGATATCGCAGGAAACGTATGAAATGTGCAGAGCGGATCTGACAGAGCGTGCAGCAGAAGAGAAGGATATGCTTGTGCTGGCAAAGGAAGAGGAAAATATTGTTGTCAATAAACCTGCCCTGTCACAGATCCGGTCGATCTGTGAACTTGCAACACTAGAATGTTATTATCACAATGTGGAAAAGTCCGCGAAAACAAAAGGTACCGGATTGGCACATGTGGGAGAAAAAGAAAAAAATTCTGGATCGAATACACCGGAGTTGCTAAGACTGAAATCGACATGTCGGATGTAAATATGAAAGATAATCGTAACAGATACAATGAGGAAATAGAAAAATATCAGAGTATGGATCAGTTTCAGGTTGGCATTGCAGTATTTGATCCGGATACGACAGAAACGCAATTTTATGATAATGTAAGATCTGTCTGTGAAATGATGAACAACAATATTAGCATTTCAGTGGGAGTTACCTGGGCAGAGCACGGAAAAGAATTTAATGAGAAGATCATGGAAGCTGACTGGCGGATGTATGAACAGAAAAATGCATATCATCAACAGCAGCAGGCTGCACAACAGGAACTGCTGCAATAAATGTTTGAAAGAATAGTATATAACTCCCCTGCATACAATGTAAAAACAAGTATTGCAGGGGAGTTTTTGTGAAAACCTATATTGAGGAAAGAGCTATGGAAATAGCCAGATATATTATTGATAATAATACGACGGTGCGTCAGGCGGCGAAACATTTTGGGATTAGCAAGAGTACGGTACATAAAGATGTTACAGAACGCCTTGTCCAGGTCAATCCATCGCTTGCAGCGGAGGCACGCAAAGTGTTAGATGTCAATAAATCCGAGCGCCATATCCGTGGTGGACTTGCAACAAGGGAGAAATATCTGCATCAGCATGCATAAAACGTAAAAGCGTGTTTATTAAAACAAATGGGCGTGTTTCATAAAATAAAAGTTTATTAAAACAAAAACGTGTTTCATGAAACGGAAAAATGTATTTCAGGAGATGGAAAAATACAATTTACAAAATTGCACAATGAGTTCCATGAATTACATAAAAAGTTTGTGAAATTAAAACTATTATGTGAGTTCGTGGAATACGCTATAATAATCACACGACGTGCAGCAGAGAAAGCGATCGCAAAGATTGCTTTCTCTGTTTTTTTGTCGGCAAAAATAATTATTTTATCAAAAGAATGAGGAGAGAAAAATATGCCAAAAACAAAGTTACAGGAAGTCGTATTTACTATTTTAATGGTGTTCGTCATGGTGTACGCAATGATCTGCTACAACATTGCACTGAACATGGGAGGAATGAGCAACGTTGTATTTTTAAATGCATTTCATGAACTGATCATTATGGGACCGCTTGCGTTTATTCTTGACTTTTTCCTCTATGGATCACTGTCCAAAAAACTTGCATTTCGTATCGTGACACCGGGCGTGGACAAACCGATCATGCTGATCCTTGCCATTTCATCAATCACAGTCTGTCTGATGTGTCCGACAATGAGCCTGGCAGCAACACTTTTATTTAAACATGCAGGAAAAGAAGTGATCGCAGTGTGGCTTCAGACAACAGCACTGAATTTCCCAATGGCATTTTTTTGGCAGATCTTTTTTGCAGGTCCGCTTGTGAGAACTATTTTCGGAATGATCTTTAAAGAAAAAGAAGAACAGGTCATGAAAGAGGAAAGCGAATTTTTAGAGGGCGGAAGTGTCAGAAATTAAAAAGTTATTCCATGTCCGGTATTGGGAAAAATCAGCGCAGCAGCGCAGTCCGCGAGAAATAAGAGTATCAGCACACTGTTGAAGCCACGTCTGAAGCCTGGCGGCAGGGAAAACCAGAGTTTTCGGGAAATTTCAGAAAACACGCAGATCCAGAGCATGCCGGCAACACCAAATCCGACTGCTGACAGAAGGCAGATATATCCGTGAAAATTAAAAGGATAACTGCTGTAATCCCAGTATCGTAAATCGAAAAAGATATCAAGAAACCATCCGATCACAAGTTCTAAAGCTGTTCCGAGAAGGGCAGTTTTTATGAATATTGTGAGCGGGTGGTATTTTGTTTTAAAAAGAAAAAGTCGGTTTGATTTGTGGAGAGACCTGATGGATATAGTTTCTCTGGAAGAATGAAACAGACAGTAAAATACTACCGCTCCGATGCCATAAACGGGGAGCCAGGGACCATAAAAAAATCCGCGGTTGCGAAAAGTATTATCTTTTGCAATGAAGATAAGGGTTTCCCAGAGAAATCCCCAAAAGCTTCCAAGAAAGAAGAAGTGGATCAGCAGGGAAACTGCATCCTGTATAGAGTTCTGCTCCGGTGCGCAGAGTTTTGAAAAATCCGGGAGATTGGAATGTCTTTTCATGTGGATAGTATGACCGGAGATGGAAAGGGATATGTATTTTTGTTTTACAATTCATAGATTTTAAAATATATCAGATTGGTTTTTAAACAGAAATTCTCAGGTAAGTGTCTTTTACAATTAAGTGATATTTGAGCCACAAGCATGTATTTTTTTAATAAAAATGACAAAATACCGTAATGTAGGGAAAAACGCCTTGTAAACTCCTAAAACGTATCTTATAATAAGTATCATTAAAGCTTGTATCAGGGAAGGATATGCTTTTGAAAAAGGCATCGTCATGAACAGATTGCAGGCAACGAAAACATCAGGAGGAAGAAGATCAATGGATCATGAGAAAGTAATTGTCATTGATTTTGGCGGTCAGTACAACCAGCTGGTTGCGAGACGTGTCAGAGAATGCAATGTTTACTGTGAAATATATTCCTACAAGACGGATATCGCGCAGATCAAGGCAATGAATCCAAAGGGAATCATTCTTACCGGCGGTCCGAACAGCTGCTATGAAGCTGATTCACCGACCTGTTCAAAAGAATTATTTGAACTCGGCGTGCCGGTTTTAGGACTCTGCTATGGTGCGCAGTTGATGATGCACGTACTTGGAGGAAAGGTGGAAAAGGCACCTGTCCGTGAATATGGTAAGACCGAGGTTATGGTCGATACGTCATCACCGTTATTTACCGGCGTATCAGAAAATACGATCTGCTGGATGAGTCATTTCGATTATATTTCAAAGGCTGCACCGGGATTTAACATCGTTGCACATACGGCGGATTGTCCGGTTGCCGCAGCAGAGAACCAGGAGAAAGGATTATTTGCAATCCAGTTCCACCCGGAAGTGCTTCACACACAGGAAGGCACAAAAATGCTTCACAACTTTGTACGCGGCATCTGCGGTTGTGAGGGAACCTGGAGAATGGATTCTTTTGTTGAGAATACGGTAAAAGAGATCCGTGAAAAAGTCGGTAACGGAAAAGTACTGCTTGCCTTATCCGGCGGTGTGGATTCTTCCGTTGCAGCAGGTCTGTTATCCCGTGCAATCGGAAAACAGCTTACCTGTGTGTTCGTAGACCATGGTCTTCTCCGCAAAAATGAGGGCGACGAGGTCGAAGAAGTATTCGGACCAAACGGACAGTTTGATCTGAACTTTATCCGTGTCAACGCACAGGACCGTTATTATGGAAAATTAGCCGGTGTGACAGAGCCGGAGCATAAACGTAAGATCATTGGTGAGGAGTTCATCCGTGTCTTTGAGGAAGAGGCAAAGAAGATCGGTGCCGTTGATTTCCTTGCACAGGGAACCATTTATCCGGATGTCGTTGAGAGCGGACTTGGCGGAGAGTCAGCCGTCATCAAATCCCACCACAACGTAGGCGGTCTGCCGGACTTCGTTGATTTCAAAGAAATCATTGAGCCGCTCCGCAACCTTTTCAAGGATGAGGTAAGAAAAGCCGGACTTGAACTTGGCATCCCGGAAAAACTTGTTTTCCGTCAGCCATTCCCGGGACCGGGACTCGGTATCCGTATCATCGGAGAAGTAAATGCCGAGAAAGTCAAGATCGTGCAGGATGCCGATGCCATCTACCGCGAGGAAGTGGACAAGGCAGTGGAGGAATACACCAAAGCAAACGGAAAGGCACCATCCTGGATGCCGAACCAGTACTTTGCAGCACTGACCAACATGCGTTCCGTCGGTGTCATGGGCGACGAGCGCACCTACGACTATGCCGTGGCACTGCGTGCTGTTAATACGGTCGATTTCATGACCGCTGAGTCAGCAGAGATCCCGTTTGAGGTGCTCCAGAGAGTTATGAGCAGAATTATTAATGAGGTGAAGGGCGTCAATCGGGTAATGTATGATTTGACGAGTAAGCCACCGGGAACGATTGAGTTTGAATAATTCACACAATCACGAGAAACCAGTATTCATGCTGGTTACAAACAAATTTGTTTAGTGATTGGCAACAAAATGGCAACATTTTGTGATTATTCAAGAGATAAAAATTTTATTTCATAACGTATATAAAGAAACCTTACTGATTTTCAGAAGTAAAAAACTGAATATCGGTAAGGTTTTTCTTTTCTCTTATTTTTCTTTTTTAGTCAATTCTTTTACGAGGTAATCACTTAGTTCCTGAGATGGTACCTTGGCACGTTTCTGGTAAGTATCCAGTTCCGGGTACTTATATCTCCATTCATCATATTCTTCCTTGCTGATTTCACCGTTTTCCAATTTGTCAGCCTGTTCCATCCATGAACGAAGCATTTCATCAACAGATGAGCCGGGAGAAGATATGGAAGAGTCAAGGCAGAGATGAGGCTGCCCATCTACATTTCTTACCTTCAGACCATACATATCCTCCAGTGCAAATAGTGTATGCATCAGACCTATGTGAGTATCAATATCTGGAACTGTTAAAGCATGAGTATTGACATCGAAGATCTGAGACATTTGTTTTACAAGATCGATTTTAGGAACTCTGGCTTCAGATTCATACTGAGCCATGCGGACATCTGAGGTTTTTCCTTTGAATCCCAGTTGCTCTCCGAGTTGCTTTTGTGTCATGCCTTTGCGGTTGCGAAAAAATTTGATACGTTGTCCGATTGCCATTTTTGTTTGCCTCCTTATAGTGGTCATTCGTGTTGCCATAATTAATTGTGAAGAAAATAAAACAATTCTGTTTAGGTTCAGTATAGCATGAGCAATTTTAGATAGCAAGAAGAACTTAAACAAAAAAATTTAATATTCTTATAAAACTGCTTGACTTAAATTAAAATGTTTAGTATCATGCAAATGTAACAACTTAAACAAATTACGTTAAGATAGAAAGGGGAGATGCGATGTGACGAACAGAACTTTTATGACAGTAGAAGAAGTAGCAGCGGAACTGGATGTTTCTAAGTCTTATGCTTATAAGATTGTCAAACAGCTAAATGAAGAATTAAAGAAGCTGGGTTATCTTACGGTAGCTGGCAGAGTAAACACCAATTATTTCCGCAAAAAAGTATGTTACAGCGAAATGTAAGAGAAAGAGAGGAGAATTTGTATGAGTATTCATAAAGATAATGCCACTGGAAAGTGGCGAGTAGTCTATCGTTATACCGATTGGACAGGAGAAACGCACCAGTCATCCAAAAGAGGATTTCCTACAAAACGAGAAGCGCAGATGTGGGAACGAGAGCTATTGCTGAAGAAAGAAGCCAAACTGGACATGACTTTCGAAAGCTTTTATGAGATTTATGTGGAGGATATGCAAAATCGAATTCGTGATAATACCTGGGGAACGAAGACGAATATTGCCAGAACTAAAATTCTTCCTTATTTCGGAAAGCGTAAGATAGGAGAAATTGAGCCAAGGGACATTATTGCATGGCAGAATGAACTGTTTGCGATCCGGCAACCAAATGGAAAACCGTATTCCGCCTCTTATCTGCAGAAAATTCACAGTCAGTTAAGTGCTATTTTCAACCATGCAGTTAATTTTTACCATCTTCCATCTAATCCAGCGCAGAAAGCAGGAAATATGGGAAAAGAGGAGCATCGGGAAATGTTGTTCTGGACAAAGGAAGAATATCTGAAATTTGCAGATGTCATGATGGACAAGCCTGTTTCCTATTATGCATTTGAAATACTTTACTGGTGTGGGCTTCGCATGGGCGAATTATTAGCACTTACACCGGCAGATTTCAATTTTGAAACGCATACACTACGGATTAACAAGTCCTATCAGAGACTGCACCGAGAAGATGTGATTACACCACCAAAGACGTTAAAAAGTAATCGAACCATTAAGATGCCACAGTTTTTGTGTGATGAGATGCAGGATTATCTGAAAATGCTGTATGAGCCGAAAGAGGACGAACGGATTTTCACAATTTCCAAATCTTATCTGCATCATGAAATGAACAGAGGATCAAAGGTGTCTGGGGTGAAGCGAATCCGTGTGCATGATTTGAGACATTCCCATGTATCGTTATTGATCAATATGGGATTTACGGTATTAGCAATTGCAGATCGAATGGGACATGAGAGCATTGATATCACTTACCGATATGCACATCTGTTTCCAAGTGAGCAGACACAGATGGCAGAACAGTTGGATATTGAAAGGATGGAAAAATTAAATGGAGAAAAATCTGGACAGTAAAGGAAGATGGAGAAACAAAATCGTAGCATTCCGGGTATCACCGGAAGAAGCAGAGCAGATTGATGCATGTGTCCGATTGTCAGGACTTAGCAAGCAGGACTATATCACAAAACGATTAACTGATCGGCAAATTGTGGTACAGGGAAATCCAAGAGTGTATAAAGCATTGCGAAATCAGATGTCAGAGATTTATGAAGAATTGAAACATCTGGAAAAATGCAGTGAGGAAAACGAAGAGTTGCTGAGTACCCTGAGATTGGTCGCAGAGACATTGTATGGATTGAAAGGGGAAAATGAATGACAGCAAAAGAAAAAATGACTGCTCCGATTGCATCTGTTGGCGCAGATGTGGAACAGCCATTAAGTAATAAATTAACCAACCAAAGTATAGCAGATTTGCCAGGTAAGGGCAATCTGCAAGCCACAAATAATGCGGAAAATACAGCAAAATCAGCAAATAAAAAGAATCCAGATGATCTGGAAACAGTTTCCATGATGGAATTATACGACACCGCATATCCACCAAAACTGCCGATTATAGATGGACTTCTGTATAACGGAACTTACCTGTTTGTCGGTTCGCCGAAAATTGGAAAATCATTCTTTATGGCACAGATCGGGTATCACATCAGTAAAGGACTTCCATTGTGGGGATTTTCAGTCAGACAGGGAACGGTTCTGTATCTGGCATTGGAAGATGATTATGCAAGGTTGCAAAAGCGGTTATCACAGATGTTTGGAATGGAAGGCAGTGAGAACTTTTATTTTGCTACAAAGTCTAAATCATTAAATGCCGGATTGGAACAGCAGCTTGTGCAGTTTGTAACAAATCATAAAGACGCAAGGCTCATTATTATTGATACGCTTCAGAAAGTCCGGGAAGTCGGTGGAGATAAATTCAGCTACGCCAGTGACTATGAGATTGTGACGAAGCTGAAAGCATTCAGTGACCATTATGGAATTTGCTTTCTGGTGGTGCATCACACAAGAAAAATGGAATCCTCAGACAGTTTTGATATGATTTCCGGCACAAACGGACTGCTGGGAGCTGCGGATGGAGCATTCGTTATGCAGAAAGAAAAAAGGACAGATAACAAGGCAGTGCTGGAGGTGGCAGGTCGTGACCAGCAGGATCAGAAGCTGTGGCTGAATTTTAATCGGGAAAGATGTGTCTGGGAGTTAACTAAGACAGAAACAGAACTCTGGAAAGAACCGGAAGATCCCTTGCTTGAAAAAGTCAAAGAACTTGTAACAGAGATTACGCCAGAGTGGGCAGGAACAGCAACAGAGCTTGTGGAAGTATTGCAGGTGGAAATGCAGCCGAACGCATTATCACGAAAATTAAATGTCAGCCTGGAACGATTGATTCTGGAATATGGAATCCAGTATAAAACAGAGCGGGGACACGACGGAAGAAAAATTAGATTAACCTTTGTCGGAAAACAAGCGTGACGATGTGTGACGGTTGTGACGGTATTTTATATAGCGTGTCGGTAGTGAAAATATCGTCACTATCGTCACGACCGTCACGGAAAGGAGAAACATGGAAAGAAAATCACAGGTGCAGATACCAAAAGATTTATTACTGGCATTGTTCCAGTATCATCTTGCCAGGAATGAGGAATATTTGCCGGAGATAGAAAAAGCATTGATGGAAAAATTAGACAGTATGGTAAAACGTCAGTTATATACAACATTCAAAACAGCATCAACCGAGGAAGAACGGGAAAAGGCAAGACAAGAGTATTTGGATAAGTGTGGAATGCATGAGAACTTTCGTTGGTAAAGATTTTGCCTGATTACCTAATAACAGGAGCGTGGCACGCACCTGTAGATAGCAAACAAGGAGAAAGCCGGTAAGGTGCAGTCGGGAGTTGGCTGGCGAAGTAAGGAGATTTTCAAAAGGGAGCCCTGATTCAGGGCGTCCTTGCAGGAACGATAAATGAAGGGAGAATAATCAAATGAAAGAAGGAAGATTAGGTTACAACAGTTATAACAAGAGATATGGCTTATTATCATCAGACTTATGGATTGGTACGGGATTTCATTGCGGAGAATGTTTGGAAGTTCTAGTTGATGATCAGTGGGTAAAGACACGAATGGAAATGAATCTGGCGAGAGAATGGTATTTGGTTGGAACACCATATTGTGGAGATCTGGAGTATGTACGGGCAAGGATACCGGAATAAAGCAGACAGGAAGAGTAATAGTCGGTTTGTTGTTAGTGAAAAAATAAGCCCGGATACGGGCAGAAAAAGAGGGCAGATACGCCCAAAATGAAAAGCGAAAGCCAAGTTGTGGTAGATGTAAGAAGCATCTCACAAAGCCCTCGACGTTTGAGAGCGAAATACACCAATCGCACAAATTAAAGATTTGTACTCAGGATATTTCGCCCTGCCGGGAGCTGTTCCGCCGACAGGCGGATAGTTCGTAAACGGATGCCGATGCATCCACTCACAAATGATATGGCAGAATTTATTTTGCCGAAGACAAGGAGGGAGTGCCTATCGGAAGAAATTCATTTATTCAAATGACAAAACTAAGCAATGTAAAAGGCAGGATCACTTATATATCCAGTCATGCAAAACAGGAAAACCTCTATGCAGTTTATGAAACCACAGAACGGAAATTCTGGCGGGAACTTGCAAAATGTAATCAGGAAGAATTTGCAAAAAGTGGAACAGAAGGAAAATGTATTGAGGCAAGAGAACTGATCATTGCTTTGCCAGAGAGTTTTACAGAATATCAGCCGGATAGATTGCTACAGCTTTTTACAAATCATTTTAAACAGAATTATGGAACAGAGTGTATTGCTGCTTTGCACCACAATAAAAGAAAGACCAATTATCACATTCATTTGATATTTGCAGAACGGAAACTACTGGATGAACCAATCATTAAGATTGCCAGCAGAAATATGTTTTATGATGAAAATGGAAAACATGTCCGAACCAAGAAAGAGATATTAGGAGAAGATGGCGAGATCCGAGAAGGCTGCAGTATTGTGAAGAAAGGAGAAGTCTATGAGAAGAAGCTGTTTACTGCGAAAGATGAACGCTTCAAGTGCAATTCATTTCTGGATGAGGTAAAGCATTCTTATACAGATTTAATCAATATTTATGTGCAGGACGAGAAACAGAAACTACAGGTATTTGAGCGTGGCAGTGTTTATCTTGCAACAAAGAAAATTGGAAAAAATAATCCGAAGGCACAGGAAATAGAAGCGGATAATCAAAAACGCCGGGAATGGAACAGAGCTGTTGATATGGCATTGATTAGTGGAGTGCCGGAACCGAAGATAATGGAAGTGAAGCGGAAAGAAATCACGGAGCCAATCAGGGAATCAATTGCCCGGCGTGGAAACAGACCACGATTATTTTCCAGAGTTGTAACAGTGGCTGTTGAGGCATTGGAGTTTTTGATAGCAAGTGTGCTTTTTAAGAAACCCAGGGAAGTGCCAAAACAGACAGAGCAAACGGAAGAAGAACACCCAGAGCATGTTGCTGAAAATAGCACGGCAGCAGTCAAGACAACAAAAGAAGAAAAGGCAGAACCGGAACAACCTAAAATGACGAGGCTTGCATCAAAGTATCCGAAACTATTTAAAGTGAATAAAGAACTGGAAGATCAAAACGGTGCAATTCAACAGAAACAAAAACAGCTTTCTGCAAAGAAGAAAGAACTGTTAGAAGTCACGGGATGGTTTAAAGGAAGAAAGAGAAAAGAATTGCAGAAAGAAATTGATGAACTGAAAAGCCAGATTAGAGATATGAAAGATTATCTTCCAAGGATTGTGCAGAAAATCGGATATAGAAGTGTACAGGAATTTTTAAAGGATTTTAAGGCTTCTCAAACTGAGTATAGTCAGTATCGAACTGCAATAGAAAAATGGAAGAAAGAAACAGGAAAAGAGCCAGTAGCGCATGGTATTAGGGCGAAGCTGGCAGAAAAGAAACAAGAAATACAGAATGAACAGAAAAATAAACAGCATACCCATAGTCAGAATAAAGACCGGGGAGCAAGATAGGAGGACAATCATGGAGAAACACATTATGGGAGAAAATGGAATCAGTTATACTTTAGGAGAGGACGGTCTGTATTATCCAGACCTGTACCTCCCGGAAGAGACAGAGTATCCGATTGGAAAGTATGGAATGTTGAGAAAGATATATTTGCAGGAGCATCGGAAAGGATTATATCTGGAGTTGGTACTTGCCGGGAAGTTAAATGAGCATCTGCATCAGATTGACAAGGAATGTAATCAGATGATGGACAGATTAGTGGAGCAGATGAAAGAAAAGCAAGGCGTGACGGAAGAATTGAAGATGCAGGATCAGATGGCATGGGTTGGGAGAATGAATAATATCCGGGCTTGTGTGGAGGAGATTGTAGTAAAAAAGATTGTCTATGCGTAGAGTGTAGGGCGGCTTTTTAGCTGCCCTTTATCATAAAAACACAGGAATGTAAAAATATCGAGAAAAGAACATGAGTTCGATAAAAAGGCTTGCAATTATTCAGATAAATGAATATAATGATGAGGAGAACTAACGGAGGATGAATATGGATTACTTAACAACAATGGAGATGTCAAAAGAGTGGGGGATTTCTTCAAGGAGAATTGCTGTTCTTTGCGAACAAAATCGTATAAATGGAGTTATAAAAAAAGGAAAAACATGGCTTATTCCGCAAGATTCTATAAAGCCTGCAGATGCTAGAAAAAATAATCATGGTCAGCGAGGTGTATCAAAATGTTAAAAAATAAAACATTGACATATATAAGCTTGTTTAGTTGTGCAGGTGTTGGTTGCTTTGGATTTAAAAAAGCAGGATTCGAATGTATAGCAACAAATGAATTGATTGAAAGAAGAATAAATGTTCAAAAGTTTAATGATAAATGTAAATTCGATTCTGGATATATCTGTGACGATATAACGACAGAAGAAACAAAAAATAAGATTTTTGCAGAAATAAAAAAATGGGAAAAGATGGGCAACGATAAAGTGGACGTTCTAATTGCGACTCCGCCTTGTCAGGGTATGTCAGTTGCTAACCATAAGAAAGCCGAAAATGAGATTATTAGAAATAGCTTAGTGGTAGAATCGGTACATTTGGTTCAAAAAATAAATCCTAGATTTTTTATTTTTGAAAATGTGGCTGCTTTTATGAAAACTGGATGTACAGCACCAGATGGTTCGGTAAAGGCAATAGGCGATGTTATATATGAAGAATTAGGAGAAAAGTATATTATTGCTAGCAGAATATTGAATTTTAAAAATTATGGTTCCAATTCATCTAGAACACGTACTGTTGTTATAGGTGTAAATAGAGAGATGGCAGAATATGTATCTCCAATAGAGTTGTATCCAGCGTATGTAGAAGAAAAAAGTCTTAGAAGTATTATCGGTAATATGCCGGAACTTGAATGGGGAGAGATTTGTTCAAGCGATTTTTACCATGCATTTAGAACATATCCAGAGAGAATGAGATGTTGGATACATGATTTGAAAGAAGGCGAGTGCGCTTTTGATAATCAAGATGAACTGAAACGTCCACATAAAATAGTGGATGGTAAAATTGTACCTAATATTCAGAAAAACGGCGATAAGTATACACGTCAATACTGGGATAAAGTTGCACCATGTATTCATACAAGAAATGATCAGCTGGCAAGTCAAAATACAGTTCATCCGAAAGAAGATAGAGTATTTTCTGTTCGTGAACTTATGAAAATTATGACTATTCCAGATGAATTTAAATGGGTAAATTTTTCTCTGGAAGAATTAAATGCACTTCCAGAAAAAAATAAAAAAGCTTTGTTAAAAAAAGAAGAAATAAAGATAAGACAAAGTATTGGAGAAGCAGTTCCGACAAATGTATTTTTCCAAATAGCGGAGAATATAAAAAATTTTATGGAACAAGAGCATTTTACAACTGCAATTATAAATAAAACGATAGAGAATTATAAGTTGGAAGATGCAGAGAATTTGATTAAATTTATTCAGAATAATCCGCTCAATTTAGGAAATGCATCATTAGCAAGGATTGCTGAATTAACAAATTCAAAAAGGGAAAATAATGCTGCATATTATACGAACAAGTTTATTTTGAATGAAATATTTAAGGAGTTGCCATCTATAGAGAAAGATGTGATAACTATTTTGGAACCATCCGTAGGAATAGGGAATTTCTTGCCTTTTATTTTCAAAAAATATGAGGAAATCAAAGAAGTAAATATTGATGTGGTAGATATTGATGGTCGTAACCTGGAAATATTAAGACTATTGTTAGCTAAGCAAAAGATACCATCTAATATGAAATTGAATTTTATTCAAGCAGACACATTGTTGTATGATTTTAACAAGCATTATGATTTAGTTATTGGAAACCCTCCATTTTCAAAGCTGAAATCAAAAGATGCCGCAAAGTATCTGAAAAACAACATCAATAAAGAAACAACTAATACATTTGAGTTCTTTCTAGAAAAGGCAATGACACTATCAGATTATGTTGTTATGATAACGCCAAAAGCGGTATTAAATACCCCGGAATTCAGAAAAACTCGTGACCTGCTTGCAACTAAAAAAATTGATTGTATACAGGACTATGGGGAAAATGGTTTCAAGGGAGTGCTGGTAGAAACAATTTGCCTATTTGTTGGTACAAACGAAAAGCCAAATGAAACTAAAGTGGAATCATTGACTTTGAAGAAAACCGTGGTTCAAAAGCAGAAGTATATTACAGATAAGGAATATCCATACTGGATTATTTATAGAAATGATTTTTTTGATGGTATTTCTCAAAGACTTGATTTTGATAAGTTTACGGTATTCAGAGATAGACAGATTACCAATTCCAATACAACTCAGGATAAAGGCAAAGATTGTTTAAGAGTTATTAAATCAAGAAATATAAGTGATGATGGAAAGGAAATAATTGATATTCCGGGATATGACTCTTATATAAAGAAAGACACTGTAGAAAATTTGAGTGCTTATAAATTTGTGGGAAATCAGAATGTTTATTTAACTCCGAATATGACATATAAACCAAGGGTAATGCGTAATACTGGAAATGTAGTAGTAAATGGTTCGGTTGCAGTATTGATTCCTAAAGAAAAGATGGCATTATCAGAAAGACAAATGGAATATTTCTCTTCTGCAGAATATAGAAAGTTTTATCAAATCGCAAGAAACTATCAAACACGTTCATTAAACGTGGATGCAACAAGTGTATTTTTTTATGGGGTACTAAAGGAGTGTTGTAATGGATAATACAACAATACAAAAATTTTTAGATGAACATGATTATGATATCAGGAAAACACATAATGGGCGTTGGATAGATCAAAAATGTACAATGGATGTAGTATGCCTGGTATCTGATTGTATTGTGGAATATACCAGTAATAGAGAGGATAAAAGATTTACAGTAAATGATATCTGGTATAGTGATTATACGGTGGAAAATGTTCAACAAATTTTTAGCAAACCAGATCCTACTCAGAAAGCATCAAATGAATATGATAAGTATTTTGGACAGCCAATAAAGTTACTGGATGCGGCAGGCGTAATTCACGGTGAAAAAAGTGGAAGAGGATACACGTATTCTATCGTGAATCAAGAATTGTTAGAGTATATAAGCTTCAGAGAAAGAAATAGTTTTAACTTCTTGTGTTTATATATTGAAAAAGTTCTTAAGGATAGTGGACTTTATAGAATATTTGAATACTTTTTCAGGTTACAAGATAAAAACAGTTTTAGAGAATTAAAAGATGCATATACGCAATTTACAATCAATTATACGCCGATAAATGGAGCAACAGAATGTGGTAGAATTTTTACTAAAGTGTTGAATCCATTAGCTTGTAAATATCGGAAATGCGGAACGGAAAGAGGTCACATATCAAAAGATATTATTACTCAAGATATGATTATGTATAATCAGAGAAATTGGAGAGATATTTTATCTGAGAAACCGAAAGATATGACGAGAATTGAGTATGAGATAACATTGCCGAAGCCTAGTGAAGACTGCATGACAACGTATCGTATTAATCGAGCTAAAAAGAATTTGCGTAGATTTAATGATCAGTATCGAAATGGAAAGACGGAAGTTTATGATGAAAGGCATATCAAGGATCCAGCTACACAGATGCATCATATATTTCCGGCAAGTGATTATCCTGCAATTGCAGACTATTTGGAGAACTTGATTGCCTTGACACCTACACAACATTATACATATGCTCATCCGAACAATAATACCCAATATATTGATAGAGCGTATCAATATGTGTGTTTGATCTCTAAGACAGGTACTATTAGAGATAATTTGCTAGGGAAAAATAAAGCTCCTATTATATATGATTTTTATTTGTATCAGACAGTACTGAATACGGGGTTAGGAACAGAGGAATTTTATGAAATTCAAGAACTGGATTTTGATGGGTTGTTAAATTGTATTGAGAAGTATTATGTTTAAATAAGGAGAAAGTTAGTTGAAGAGAAAAGAATTTAAAGAAAAATTATTTGATGCGTTAAAAAGTGATGTCGACAATATGTCGTATGATGAGAAAATGATTCTAGTGAATAATTTGTTGATTGATTTTGAAAAAGAGAACGAATATTTGCGGGACACGTCAAATAAGGGGCAGAAATGGAAAGATGAAGAATTAAAAATAATATTATCAGATGCACCGTCTAAAGCTAACTGTATAAAGTATGCAAGATTATTTAAAAGAGGATATGGAAGTATCGAACAGATATATAGATGGTCAACAACTTCTCCGATAGAAATGTCAGATGAACGTAAAGAGGATAGTTTTATTTGTCAGATTAAAAAGGTAGCAAAAGAACTTGGACTTAGAGGATAAGGGGAATTTCATGGAATTAAACTGGGGGAATATTTTACATTTTAACAGTGAAAAAGACTATTATGAAGTATTAGGATTTTTATCAAAAGAAGAGGAACTTATAAGAGTATATACTGAAAATAATGATAAAGCAGGAGCATGGTCCGGTCAAGGAAGAATGTCGCTACGTAATGTGAGCATAGATTCTTTGCCGGAGGCGTTAAAGAATGCGTTTGAAACGAGCGTTGATGGAAGAATCAGTGTGACACATTATGTGAAAAATCTTAAAGAGAATCATAATTTTTCGAGAGAAATAGATCCGACAGGCAGTGATTTTACGAAAAGATTGTACAAAGAATCTTTGGAGAAAGTTTTAGAAACGGTTCCAGAAGAATATGAAAATGATTTTTATCGGGGATATCACTGGAATTGCGAGGTTATAGAAAGAATTAGAAATGCATCTAAACATGAAATCAATTGGGATGAAGAAACCGTTCAAGAAGAGACAGCAGGAACTACTGAGGGAAAGAGAACTGTCTATTATACTACAAAATATGAGCGTAGCTCTAAGAATAGAGAGGCAGCAATACGAATTCATGGAACGAAATGCATGATTTGTGAATTTGATTTTGGACAAAAATATGGTGAGTTGGGAAAAGGTTATATTGAAGTCCATCATATAAAACCTTTAGCAACATTAGAGCAAGAAGTAGTTATAAATCCGGAGACGGATTTAATATGCGTATGTGCAAATTGTCATAGAATGTTGCATAGATTTAAAAATTATATTGTTACAGTAGAAGAATTGAAGTATATTGTAGATGATAATAAATGATTATTGCTTTGCAAGGAAAGAGGGATATAATGGGGAAATTGGTTTTTGGAAAAAACGGACAGGTTCATTTTAATAACGAAAATGAAAAACAAGAAGCGATAGAATATCTGTTAACATCTGATAATGTTGATTTCGATGTCCATGAGGATAATCAAGAGCAAGGGGCTTGGGGACCAGAAGAAAGAATTCATTTCAAAAGTGAAGATGGTGTACCAGATTGTTTAAAACGTTTGATGACGGCGGGAAGACCAGGACTTTATGGAAGAATTAATTGCAAAGAATTTTGTGAAGAATTACGCAAAGAGGCAAAAAGAAGAGAACAATAAGTAGAGTTAAAAAAGTGATAAATGAGTGAAAAAATTGCGAGTATGTTTTTGGAATACCAATAAAAATGAAAATATAAATGAGTATATTTCTGATATAATAGTAGAACAAGAAATAGATATTTTGGCGTTAGCTGAATATGAATCAGATATTGAAGAGCTTAAGAAAATGCTGGCATTATATAATATTGTTATAGAACAGGCTATAACAATTGGATGCGACAGAATTACTATCCTAAAAAGAAAAGCAAATATACAACCGGCATTTCAAAATAAATATTGCTCTATGCAGATTATCGATAATATGTACCTTTTAGCATGCTTACATTTGCCTAGTAAATTGTATGCGGATGTGCTTAAGAGAGGAATCGCAATTGCCCGTATTGTTGAGGAAATACAAATACAGGAAGAAAAATTGGGCATTGAGAAGACAATTATAGTTGGTGATATTAATGAGAATCCATATGAAACGGGGTGTTTAGGAGCAAGTGGTTTTCATGGAATACCGGTATATAAAGATACAATGAAAAAATATCGTGTAATAATGGATGAGAGTTTTAAAATGTTCTATAATCCTATGTGGAATTTACTTGGTGATTTTTCGTTTCCACCAGGAACATATTATTATTCAGGCAATGAGGTGGAAAATTCTTTTTGGAATGTGTATGATCAGGTAATGATTCGTCCTTGTTTAAGAGGACAATTTGTAGATGATGAATTGAAAATATTATGTGAAACCAAAAAGAGAAAATTGATTGATGCAAACAATCATCCAGATAAAAAGATTAGTGATCATTTGCCAATAGTATTTGAAATTATGGAGGACTAAAATGGGGTACAATTTGAAAACAGATTACAATTTTAGTGCAGTTGACTCAGTTATGCCAGATATAGTTATGAGTGACATATGTAATGAGTTGGAAAAAATTACGAAAGGTTTTGTTGTTGCAAATGTTCGTAAATATGATGGAAAAATAGAATCGTATGATACAATGGGAGCAATGGCAGCATTAGCCGCATCGTTGCAGACATCTATGCGTGTAGATATTCAAGACAAACTAGGTGTAATTGAGGAAACTAGTTTTAAGTATGAGATGTATTTGACTGCAAATCAAATAGAAAATTATAAATATAGAGTTATGTTTGTTGGTTATGGAATAGCGGGATATCCAGTAAAAGTTGTATTGGAACAAGACATTGCTGATGAATTAAATAATAAGGAGGATTCAGGATATATTTATACAATAGATTCTAAAACTGAATTTGAAGAACTGTTGGTTAGTGTATTTAATAGTAAGACCATGCAAAAAATAATTCAAAATCTTATAACAGCCTCGAATAGAAAATTATTGGAGCAAAAAGAGGCAAAAGAGGATTGCTAAATTACATGAATTTGTTATAATGAAGTGGCAACAAATTGGCAACAGAAAATCAGCGAGCCAAAATAATATACGCAACTGAAATAAAATAATGGCAAAAAAGATACAAAACTTAAATAAATATGTTTAAGAATATCTTTGGACTTGCCGAGTTTGAATAAGAGCCACAAGTCTTGGAATCCGCTAAACAAGCGGCTTCCGAGACTTTTTCTTTTGCTCTGCTACTATTTTGCTACTAATAGCAACTACTCTTTTTCTATCGTTTTCAGTTGGTTGTCATTAACTTTAATAGCAAGAAACCCTGATGACTGCTGGATTTCTTCTATATGATCTTTCTTTGTGGCATCTGGATGATTTTCCCTGATGCGGTATTTGATGGTACTAACGCAGGTCCAAACTGAGGTCGGATTGTTACATCTGAGCCATTGTCTTGAGTCTGAGGCACTTCACATGTGATACCTGCTGCTTCAAGCAGAGGGTTATCAGATGGTGGTTCAGGTGTTGGCGAATCTGTCGCCTGTAATGATTCCAGACTATGCACAAGCTCCTGCTGTTTATGTGGAAACAGATGAGAGTATGTGTTAAGTGTTGTGGATACTTTCTCGTGTCCGAGCCTGTCTGCTAACATCAGCGCATCACAGCCCTGATTAATAAGTAAGCTGGCGTGCGAATGCCTGATATCATGAATTCGTATCTTCTTTGCACCTGTGATTTTGCAGCCCCTTATCATCTCGTGTGAGAGATATGATTTTGTTACCGGGAACAGCCTTTCATCTGCGTCAAGCATATACCTTGACTGGATATAGTCTGATAGCTCCTGGCAGAGAAAATCCGGAATTGGAATCGTTCGCTTACTTTTTCTTGTCTTAGGTGATGTAAATACATCTTTTCCGCCTATCCGCTGATATGTTCTGTTGATGGATATTAGCTTGTTATCAATGTCAATATCAGCAGGTGAGAGAGCAAGCAATTCACCTTCTCGCATACCAGTCCAGTACAGGACTTCAAAGCAGATATACGATAGCGGCTTGTCTTTTACGCCCTCACGGAAAGCAATATATTCATTATAAGTCCAGTAATCCATTTCCTCAGCTTTCGCTTTTCCAATGGTGCCTGCCTTGCCGCAGGGATTGGTGTTGAGATCATAGAATCGCTTGGCGTAATTGATGATGCTGTTAAGCTCCGTGTTAATCTTTTTCAGATAGGTCTGGGAGTAATTATTCGGCGAACTCATAAGCTTCGCCTGCCATCTTCGTACATCAGAGGCTTTGATTTCATTTATCGGCTTGCTACCGAAGAATGGAAGAATATGCGTCTGTAGTACTGCCTTTTTTGTCAGAAGAGTTGACTGCTTAAGTCTTGCAGCCATATCCTCCATATAAATTTCATAAAGGTTTTGAAATGTCATGTCAGGATTGGCAGACTGCTTTTCCAGAAAATCCCTTTCAAATCCTAAGGCTTCCTTTTTGGTGGCAAAGCCTCTTTTCCATTTCTGTTTTTTGATTCCCTGCCAGTTCGTATAATAGAACTTGGCGAACCATTTACCAGTTTTTTCATCTTTGTAAGCTGGCATGAATATCATCTCCTTTTTGTAAAATTGTTGTGCAATCATCAAAAGGCTATGATATAATCTACTTGTTCAGGGTGATTATGAAGCCTTCGGATCAATCACTTACATAGCTTCGGTTATTCCTTTTGCGAGAAGGAGTGTGCCGGAGCTTTTTCTTTACTAAAGGTGTAAGCCTGCAATTATTCAGTTTTTTAATCGGCTTCATTATCCAGTCTGGAATCCGTATAATATGCTAACATATCTGATTTCCATGAATCAAACTTTTCTTTTGAAAGCTTTCCTGTCTGAAGCATATTCTTCTTTGCTATCCAGTTTTCCATAAAGAGACAGAAGTCTGCATCATATTTTCCATTGCCTTTGCCATTAACCTTAATCCCAGCAGTCCATTCAGGATTTTCAGGAGGTTTGGTATTGGTAAGTTCAAATGAAAAGTCAGTAAGTTCAGTTATGGCAAACAGAGCGTTGATAACATCTGACATAGTGTGGAATTCATATGCCGGATATTTAGTGGTCGTATTATCTTTGGGAATATTATTATCTTCTGGAGATAAAAGTTCCTGCCATGGAACATTTAATTCATTAGCAATCTGTTTTAAAACATCTATCTTCATTAGTATTTCACCAGACTCATATTTCTGGATAGTGCGTTCTGATTTACCAAGATGCTGTGCAAACTCTTTTTGAGTAATCTTCTGTGCTCTGCGCTGTTTCTGTATTGCCTTCCCGATTTCTTCTGGAGAAGACATAGTGATTTTAATGGAATGAGAATTAGTCATTCTGTCCACCTTCCTTTATATGAAATAGTCCGTTGTAAAGATGCGTATAAGATTGATAATAAATGAAATACGTATCAGTAAGTGACTTATTTATGATTGTAAGATTACTTTATCATAAGTAAAAACGAATTGCAAGTGCGTAATTGCAAAAAGCTCTATTGACAAATTTTGAAAAGAATATTAAGATAAACACGAATTAGAAATGCGGATTAAATAAAGAACAGGATAGTGACTTTGTGAAAAAACGTATTTAAAATAACAATTTATGAAAGGAGGAGCTGCATGAAGGGTGTAAAGGAAGCATTCATAGATGCAGGTGAGATAAGCCAGATGCTTGGTATCGGGATGACAAAGGCATATGCAATTATAAAGGAATATAATGCAGAGCTTGAAGCAAAAGGTTATTTCACCATGCGGGGCAAATGTCCAAGGAAGTACTTTGAACGGAAAATCTATGGTTACGAAGATTATTACAATCCGGATTATGAGCCGCAGCGTAACCGGAGCAAGGTTGCAGAAGAAATGGATTATGAAGCGGCAGGTGGGGATTCTGTGATAAGTGAACAGGATGAAGTGGATACACAGCCTAAAACAAATGGATTGCCGGAAGATGGTGCTGAGATAGCAGAAAATGTAATATCGGATGCGGATGTAATAGTGAAAGAGACAAATGAATAGGTGAATCCAGTGAGTGGGGGCAAAAAGCGCCCCCAAAACGTGCAAATGGGGGCAAAAAGCGCCCCCAAAACCACAAAGTGGGGGCAGAAAGTGCCCCCGCACAAATTAGAGCTAAAAAAGTGTGGGGGCAAAAAGTGCCGTCAAAATGCAAAAGTGGGGGCAAAAAGCGCCGTCAAAACAGCAAAGTGACGGCAAAAAGTGCCACCACTTTTAAATCAGGTGGAACTTTAGCCACCATATCAGTAATTGTGGTGG
>ERZ791879.72-NODE-72-length-120082-cov-10.198322_pt1 | contig 120082 bp, 166 predicted proteins | sample MGYA00510162_ERZ791879 | MGnify/ENA primary metagenome ERZ791879 (study PRJEB30046, sample SAMN00792113) | human gut metagenome | study: EMG produced TPA metagenomics assembly of the A metagenome-wide association study of gut microbiota in type 2... | reverse complement strand
TAACTCAGTAGTATATTCATCAATATCTGTTGTTTTTGATATACTATCAATATTAAATAATAACAATATTATATTTAATAATATTAAAAAATGGAAGAAAAAACAAAGCAATACAAATACAAAAATGAAGAAATATGGAAAAAATAAACGACAAATATTACTATATGGAATAAAAAATGTGAGAAAAATGTTATATAATGTTATTGTAGACAAATGGTTGTCTTATTTGATATAATAGCAATAAGAAAAAGAACACATGTTCTTTAGAAAGGGGAAATTTAGGATGGGAGAATTAAGTTTACTAGACTTAGCTGCAATATTAATAGAAAAGGAGGGATTCAACATTGAGAGAAATGGAGAAAAAATGTTCGATGTCGATTCAGATGAATTATGGGAAGAAATACATAAAGAAAAATTTATAAAAGCCGAGTTCTTTGGGGAAGATGTAATACATATAAAGTTACAAAGCAATGAATTAATATTATTGTTGTAGAATAAGCACATTTAAGTGCTAACATATAAGTGAAATTAACAAAATATAAACATAAAAACACTCCTTTTAGGGTATAATACATATATAAAATAATAAAAAAGATTGATTAAACTGTTGTTTTTATATATAATTATATTTATAGAAGGAGTGTTTTTTGTATGGAAAGTTTAGAAAAATTAAAAGAGAGAATATTAGAATCGGTAGAAGATAATATAAATAATAAGAAACTACAAAAAGAGCTAAGGGAAGAGTTTATAAAGAAAAAATTACCTTCAACTATACCAAGCCAATTGTTTAGTGAATCTATAGATGAGGATCACTTAGATAAAAATGTATTGATTGCTATAACAAAAGTATTTAAGAATGAGTTAGATTCTGAAAAATTTAAATTATCTAATTACTTCAGTGAAGGTGAAATATTTAGCTACAACAATGAGATAGAAGTTAAAGAAAAAATAGATTATGTATTGTTTAAAGGAATCAGACAGATAGATGGCAAGAACTTTTTAGGTGTTATTGATGGAAAGCAAGCAGTAGAAATGAGAAAAAATTCACTATATTCCTATAATAAGTTATTTCAACGTGCGCCTAAAGTGGTTAAAACATCTTCTGGAAGAACTATAAAGAAAATTGATGCGAATAAAGAAAATATATTAGATATGGAAAAAGAGTTTTCAGAAGAAAAAATGACACCAACATCTATTCATTTTGCTATATTAGTTAATAATACGGCAGGAATAAGCGAAAACTTTAAATTTAAAAAAATGTATGAAAATATAGGTGATATGTGGATTAAGCCGAATTTTGATTTTGAATCTGAAACTTATTTACCATTAATGTGTGTTGATGGGTGGCATAGATTAACAGCGATGTGTAACGCAGTTGAAAAAGCTGAAGCAGAAGGAAAAACAATAAAGGCTGAATTAGGATGTTTTGTTCATATTTTTGATAATGAAGCAGCTATTAGACACTTTATAGTTAGTACATTTAAACGCTGTACGACTAATCTAGATTATTTAAATGCAATTACTCCTAATAATGACAATATATTTATAGATGAATTTATAAAAGAATGCAAATGGTTAAATGGACATACAGCATTAACTAAGCAAGAAATGAAATTAGAAAATAATTATACTGAACAAAGAATATTAATAGACGCATTTAAGAAAACTAATATAGAGATGAATGAAGATCTGAAGAATACAATAAGTAGAGGAAAAGTGGCAAAAGTAATCGATGAAATATTAGATTATATATTAAAAGAATTATATGAGAACAATTTAGAAAAAATGATTAATAGTATTTATTTGAATAGAAATATATTTAAAATGTATATAAAGTTTGCAGCAGAAATTAGAGATAAAAAATATGGAATGGATATTTACAACCTGATCCAGTATATAGAAAATAATTGCGAAAAAATTACAAACACATTTAATGAAAAGTATATAGCAGATAGTAGTATAGATTTAATTCTGAGCGAGGTGATTAAATAATGAAAACTTTTGAAGAATTAATAAAAAATGAAAGAATTAAATTGGAAGATAAAAATTTAAAATTTGATGAGTACGAGAATAATAAGATAAACTGGTTAAACGATGATGAGAATAACGGATATATAGCAGAAAAAACAAAGATAACTTATTATAGATTGTTAGATGTGCATGTGCATAGTTCGGAAATAGCTAATAATAAAGATTTAAGAAAATTTACAAGTGTAGAAATAGAGAGCTTGGTTAAAGGGGCGATAACTAATAGTAGTACAACTAAACGTGCTATATTTGCAGCTATAAATAATTATATGATATATAATGTTGAAAGAGGATTTATAAGCTACAATCCATGTGACTCAATACCAACAACTGATTTATTTGAAGTAAATAATAAAGCATTAAAAGAACAATATATGCCTTTAGATGAATTCTATGAATATGTAGATGGATTATCTGCTGATGATGTAGAAAAAATGGTATATGTACTAATTAGATATGGTGTACCGGTAAGTGATGTGCCTAATGTTAAATGGGAAGATTTAAATGAGGAAGAAATGATATTAACTACAACTGTTAAGAAAAAAGTAGTTTCATTACCTATAGATAAGGAATTTATAAGAAGAGTAAAGTTGTGTAAGGCATGTTCAGACTATGAAGATGGTGACTATATGATAAAAACAATGAGCGGAATTCCTTCTTCTGTAAGTAGAATATATGGAATAATAGACAGAGTTAGTAAAGCTAGCGAAGTTGCAAGACCAGATATGGGAATGTTATTTAAAAATAGAAGATATGATCTCGCATTAGAAATTTATGAAGATGAAGGACAAATAGAATCAAGTGATTTAAAAGAAATATTAGACACATTAGGTTTATCAAGTGGAAATTCGAGTTTGACTACATTTAGAAAAGAATTAGAAAATATCTTTGGCTTAGAAGTTAAAACAAAAAACAAAAGAGCTATTGACGTTATAGATATTAATACAGGTGAAATAATAAAGACTTATGAATCTATTAGAAATGTAGTCAAAGATAGCAAAGAAACTTTCGGATTCTATATAGATAAGAGTGTTGTTGGGAAAACATGCAAAGGCGAAAGAGAAGGCATGAGAGGATTAACATTTAGATATTCAGAGCAGGGATAAAAACCTGTTCTTTTTATTATACAAATATAAATTAATAAAATTTAAGAGAAAAGTGTTTACTTTTATTTCAAACTATGATATTATAATGACATAAGCTAAATATAAATAAATTTGAATTCTATTAGAAAATAAAGGAGGATTGTAGCAATGTTAAAGAGATTTCAATGTGAAGAATGTGGTAGTTATGATTATTTAGATCGTGAAGGTAGTGGAGAAGATGAGTATGGAGAATACGAAGCTTTTAGTTGTGAATGTGGCCATATAACACACGTATATTATGAAGAAGCTGATTCAATATAAAAAGTTAATTTTAAGGGGGAAGTAAAAATGAACCGAAAAATCAATATAGAAATATGTTCAAGTTTTATATTTGTGACAGACGAGATTACAAAAGAAACCTTGGCACAATTTAATTTGGAAGAAGAATATTGCTATGCAGATACTCTTAGTGGAATAACGAGTTTAATAGAAGCATTAGATCCAAATTGTGAAGTTAATATAGAAAATAAGTGTTAGGTAGTTATAAAAAATATGTATTTTAGGAGGATTTAAAATGGAACAAAATATATTATTAACTTATGAGCATATAGATGGTTATAATACTTATGGATGGTTTGGAAGTATAGAGTATGTTTGTCATTTTATAGATAATACAAATGAAATTAAGAATATAGTAGAATGTGTTGATTGTAGTAATTGTAGACAAATAAATTTATCTGAGTTGGAAAACTTATAATAGTTAAAAGGAGTGATTAATAAGTGAATAAATTAGAATTGAATATTAACCAAACAGTCAAGGTTAAACTTAGCAAAGAAGCGTTAGAGAGAAAGAGAAAAGAATTAGATGAAATGAATAAAAGATTTAACGAAAACTATGAATTACCTATAGATGAAGAAGGTTATTATAAAGATCAGCTTTGGTGTATAATGAGGGATTTTGGAGATATGATAGTCGGTAGTTATTCTCCAATATTAGATTGTAAGATAGTGATAGAATTTTAATAAAAAGATTATTTTATGTCCTAAGCAAGACATAAAACTGCTATAATGCAAATAAATCAATAAATAAAGGAGAGTATATGGGAGAAAATTTAGCAGAAGACTTTATGACTAAATTAAATAAAATAGAAGTTCCAGAAGATCTTATAGATAAAGGAACATGTAAGGAATATAAATTTTATAATGATATATTAAACTTATTAAATGAAGAAAGGAAGAATTGAAATGAATATAACTAGAACAGAAAAATTTAATGTTAGTGTGGCAAAAGCAATATTAAATAACTTAGACGAATGTGACGTTGCAGAAGTGCAAATAACTTATAAAATTGATTTAGAAAAAGAATTAAAAGATATAAAAGGAAATATAGGAAGTGCTTTGGTAACAGTTAGAGAGAATGGAAAAGAGTCTAGTATGATAAAATCATTAAAAGCAGCAAAAGATAAAATTGATATGATATTAGGGAGTAGATAAAATAACTATTTTATAATATAAATTAACAAAAATGATTGACAACAATTAGAAAGTTATGGTAATATAAATTTGCAAGATAGATCAAAAGGAGTTGAGAATATGAAAAATAAATTATTTGTTTTGTTAAGTGAGTCATCTGGTGGCAAAGATACATTATTAAATATGATAGTAAAAAATGAATTTTTAAAACCTGTTATTTCTACAACAACAAGAAAAATGAGAAGTAATGAAGAACAAGATCGTGAATATCATTTTGTAACTAAAGAAGAATTTATGTTGATGGAAGCAAAAGATGAATTCTTAGAGACTACAAGCTATCTAATTCCTTCAGAGGGAATAGTCAAATATGGATTGGCAAAGAAAGATGTTGTTTTGAGTAAAAGCAGCTATGTGGTAATATTGAATCCAATAGGCCTCCAACAAGTCGAAGAACAATTAGGAAAAGAGAATGTTGTTAGTATTTATATACATAGAAATGATAAAGATAGATTTATAAGTTATCTAAATAGAGAAGAAAAAGAATTTAGCCTGATCTTAGAGGATGCATACGAAAGATTTAAAAAAGACTTGAATGACTTTGCGGGAATAGAGACTAAGGTAGATTATGTAATTAATAATGATGGTTCTTTAGAAGATATGATGATACAATTCCTGGAGATATTAAATATAGAAAGTTCAAAACAATAATATAAATTAAAATAATAAATTGATAAAAGGAGAGATATGGGATGGTAGAATTATTAAAATTATATGGAATGAGAGAAAGAGCGATAAAGAGGGCTAGAGATTTAGAAGCATTGCTTAATATAAGAAAAGAACAAGATGTTGAGTTAGAGTTTAATATATTAGTTAGAAAAATACATAAATTGGACAATGAAATATTTGAAGCTGAAAGAAAATTACAACAATAGGGTGGTGGCGATATGTATATAAGTTTTGGTCAAGCTATAGCAAAGCCTAATAGGGTTGTGATTTTAGAGGGGATAAATGTAGAAAGAATTGCAGCTAAAGATAAGAAAAATAAATTTAGAATTGATAAAATTAGAAGAAAAATTCCAATGAATTTTACAAAAATCAATACTGTGTTACACAGAGAATTAAGCAACATTGAATATATAGAATTTTGGAATGGTATTAGGATAAAAGAAGTTGTATAGAAATTACAATAAGAAATTAATAAAATGGATATTTTAAAGGAAGTTGGAGGGATTTGATATGCAATTAAGCACAAGGATTGTAGTAACACCTAGATATAGTTCAGAATATGAATGTGATATTAGCTTAAAAATAATAGAAGGTACGCTATATAACGTTGTAATTGGTCAAGAAATAAAGTTAATGAATGATGGGAAGCATGTATGTGCAAAAGTTATAGGAGTTTCTGATAGTGTATATGATGATGCGATATATAGATATGTAGAAGTTATAGTTATAGACACAAGAATATAAATAAAATAAGTGTTTTATAAAATAAATTAAGTGAGGTGTAAATATGAGAAGAATCGAAAGAGCATACAAGGAATTTCCAACTGGATTGATTTATGGTGGAGAAGATTGTGGTGTTAAAGCATGTACATTACAGAATCTTGATTGTTGTCCAGCATTTTTAAATTTAGGTGAGGATTTAGATATAAGAACCGTAACAGTAGAATATGGTGAAATAAAAGGATGCAGAGAAATAACTTGTGAAGAGTGTTGGGATAAAGAGTATGAAGGATAATTTGAAATTATAAAAAAATAAATGGAGGAATTTATGAGACAAGTTTATTGTACCGATTGTATTTATTTTAGAATTATAGTAGTTGGGGAAAATGATTTTGAGTCTAGATGTAAATATGAAAATAAATGTTGCTTACTTGATTGTGAAGATAGTAAATCTATTGATGAAAGACCATTTTATAAAGAAAATTAGTAATATGGAATTTAAAATTCCAATAAATTTAATCATTTATAAAAAAATAAAGTGATGATTAGGAGGTTCACATGAAAGAATTATCATTAAAATTGTCACCATTTAAATATTTAGAATGAGCAAAACTCAATAGAACATAAATTTTATAATATAAATTAATAAAATAAATTGACAACTCATTCCTGGAATGTTATCATTAAATAGTAGTAATTAAGAAATAAGGAGTGATATTATGAGTAAAATAAATATGGGAGATAGAATTTATGATTTTAGGAAAGTATAGATATAAGATAACTGATAAGGAGTATAAATCAGGTGAAAACATAGCCAAAAAATTGGCTAGAAAATATTATGATGAAAATAATTATTATACATACGAAGAATATTTAAGTACAGCATATTATGGTTTATCAAGGGCTATTAAATACTATAATAGTGACAAAGCATCGTTTGCTAGAGTAGTTTATATATGTTGCGAGCAAGATTTAGTTATGATGATTAATACAATAGATAAAAAATATAATCAAAGAAAAAGAGAATTTGAGCCTAAAATAGTTGCAGATTATAGTTTAAATGAGGTTATTAAAACAGAAAAGAACTCAAATAGAAGCGAAAATACATTGGAAGACATTGTTGGAGATAAAAGAGTAGATTATACATATATAGAAGTGAAAGATTATATACATACAATATTCAATGAGTTTTATGAAAATATAAATCCTAAAATGAAAAGATTTAAAGTTAACAAAGATAGAGACATAGAATTAATCAAATTAATTGTAAAAGGCTATACGGTGATGGAAGCTAGTAGTATTATGGGTATTTCTAATCAGTTGGCAAATAGTATAATAAAGAAATTTAGAAATTATGCTATAGAAAATAACTTAAAATATAATATAAATTAACAAAATAAAAGATAGGTTTTATTCGGTTTTAGGGAGGAGGAAAATATGAAGCAGCAGGAATATTATGTGACGTTAAAATTGAAAATCAGTAGTGATCCAATACAGGAAGAAGATTTATTAACTAAAGAAATAATTGATGAGAGATTTAAACAAAGAATGGGTTGTATATTTGATGAGGGAACTATTGAAGTTAAAGAATTTAAAAGCAAGTTGAAAGCTAAGGAAGTGGAAAATAAAAATGAGCGAGAAACAGATTTATAGACATTACCAACAAGGGTTTATTTCAAATGAAGAATTAAAGAGTTGGATTAAAAAATAAATACATAATAGTTGAATTATAAAAATTAATAAAATTGAGGTGATATTTTGAAAATAGACTTAAAGAAAGGTGATTGTCTGAAGTTAATGAATGATATTCCTGATAAGTCAATTGATATGATACTATGCGATTTACCTTATGGAACAACTCAAAATAAGTGGGATTCAATAATTCCTTTAGATAAGCTTTGGGAGCAATACTGTCGAGTAATAAAGGATAATGGAGCGATAGTATTGTTTGCACAAACTCCATTTGATAAAGTTTTAGGATGCAGTAATTTGAAAATGTTAAAATATGAATGGATTTGGGAGAAGACTTCGGCTACTGGTCATTTAAATGCTAAAAAGATGCCAATGAAAGCACATGAAAATATATTGGTATTTTATAAAAAACTTCCTACATATAATCCCCAAAAGACTACTGGACATACTCCAGTTCACTCTTATACTAAGCATCAAGATGATGGTAGTAATTATGGTAAAACTTTGATTGGAATTAGTGGTGGTGGCAGTACAGAAAGATATCCAAGAAGTGTACAAGTTTTTAAAACTGATAAACAAAAAGAGGCACTACACCCTACTCAAAAACCAGTTGATTTATTAGAATATTTAATTAAAACATATACAAATGAAGGTGAAACTGTACTAGATAATACTATGGGTTCAGGAAGTACGGGAGTTGCAGCAGTGAGGACGAATAGAAATTTCGTAGGGATAGAACTTGATGATACATATTTTGAGATTGCAAATAAAAGAATAAAAGATGTTTATGATAGGGCGATTTCAAACCATTAAAACTAACATTTTATAAGAATATAAATATGGATTGACAATAATATCAACCCATAAATTAAATATAATCAGAAACAAACTCTTTTACAGTAGGTTCATCATTTTTTATTATTTTATCACCTAGAGCAATTGCTTCATTAGAAGTAAGCTTAAAATGTTCAATGGTTTCTTCAGGGATAAACTCTTTAAGTTCTTTAAAGATTTCCATTATGCTTTTTAGATTTTCTTGAATATTTTTAATAGTTTCTTCGCATGACATAATTAATATTGACCTCCATAATTTAATTTCATATAATTATAGCATCTTAAATATTAATAAGTCTATGATAATAAAATGGAAATAAGAGAGGAATTACTATGAAATTTGATAATAGCATATTAAAAACAGAAATAAAATCAGCGTTGGAGATCATGAATTCATTAAATAATACTATAGTTGATGGTGATACTGAAGGGAATATAGATAAAACTGAATATGTTCTTACAAAACTAATTAGAATAAAAGAATTAGTTGATGCGTTAGACGAGAGACTTCAACAAGAAAAGTAAAATTATATCCTGAGCATGATATGAAACTGCTTAAATATTAAATATAAATTAACAAAATAAAGAGGAGTGATATAAAATGAATAGAATAGTAACAAGAATACAAAAGGTAATTGATATACAGGTAAAAGATGTAAAAATTAATAACAAGCCATTAAGAATAGATGGTTTATTATTAAAAGAAAACCAAAATATAATTATAGTAGAAAAAGAAGAAGTTAAAGAAATTTATATTCCAGGAAGAGACATGCCTTACCATCAAAAGATTAGAAATCTTCCTATAGAATTTTCGATAGAATTTTATACTGATGAAAATAGTGATTGTCTTTGCAAAGAATTAGATGAGTGGGTAGACTTATTTAAAAATTCAATTTTATCCTTTAATGATCTAAATGATTATCATTTTAAAGTATTTTCCACCTCATACAATTACAAGTGTAAAAAAAATAATTGTCATTCTATTAAATTTAATTTTTTAGCATACTCAAAAATAAATTAATAAAAAGGGTGAGTGATTTATGAGTGAAAATAGAATATTAACAGATTTACCTAAGTGGGAAGAAGGGAGATATAAAGGGGAGACAAATTGGACAAAGACTATAAATATGGATTTAGAGCTGCTATATCAAGATAAGATTTATAAAGTCAGAGTAATTAAATATAATGAGGGAAGATTGATTTTAGATTATAAAGGATATGTTAAACCAGAGGGAATTAGTTATAGAAAATTTTTAAAAGGTAGCTTTGGAGGAGTATTAAACTTAAGAAATAAAAATTTTAAAGTAGAAATAGATCAAACATTTAAAGATAATAAAAGAGATTTAATTATAACCGATAGGGAGTATAGAAACGGAAATGGGGAAATAAACAAAAAGACTAGATATAAATGGTATAAATACACTTGCAACAAATGTGGTTGGACAGAAGGTTGGATGGAAGAAAGTCATTTGATTAAGGGAGGTGGTTGCTCTTGTTGTAACGGGAAAACTGTTGTGCCAGAAATAAATTCTATCTATGCGAAAGCTCCTTGGATGATGAGATGGATGTCGGAAGAAGATGCTAAGAAATATTTACCTAATAGCAGTAAGAAAATAGAAGTTGTTTGCCCTGATTGTAGAAAAGGAAAAGTTAAGCAAATAGGGGTGTTATATAGGGATAAAAGTTTGGGTTGTGCATGTGGAGATAAAACTAGCTATCCAGAAAAGTTCATATATAATTTATTAGAACAACTAAAGATTAAGTTTCAGACTCAATTAACAACTTTCACGTTTAATTGGTGTGAAAGTTATAAATACGATTTTTATTTACCAGAGTTCAATATGATTATAGAAACACACGGAATGCAACATTATGAGCAAACTGGAAGAAAAGGAGCTAGAACTTTAGAAGAAGAACAAGAAAACGATAGATTGAAAAGAGAGTTGGCTTTATCTAATGGTATCAAACATTACATAGAATTAGATTGCAGGTATTCTGATTTAGACTACATAAAAGATAAAATAATAAAAAGTGAATTAAACAAATTGTTTAATTTGGAAGATATAAACTGGCTAAAATGCGAAGAGTTTGCACTATCAAATTTAGTTAAGAAAGTGTGCGAATATTGGAACAACAAGGAAGGTTGGGAAACAACGTATACTATTGCAGCTTTGTTTAAAATGGACAGAACTACTGTTTCAGGTTATCTTAAAAAGGGAACTAAATTAGGTTGGTGCATTTATGATACTAAAGAAGAATACATAAAAGGTTTAAATAAAGCTTGGTTGAGTAGCAAGAAAGAAGTAGAGATATTCAAAGATGGAGAAAGTTTGGGTATATTTGAATCTTGTGTTGAACTATCGAGACAAAGCGAAGAATTGTTTGGAGTAAAATTAGATGCAAGAAGAATTTCCGATGTTTGCAATAAAAAACTGTGGAAGCATAAGGATTTTGCATTTAAATACATAGACGAGGAAGATCAACAAATTGCAAGTTAATAATACATATAAAAATATAATAAAATTCCGATTTTAAAATATAAATTAAAAAAATATGTTGACAAAATATTTTAATTCATATATAATTAAATTGTAACAAAATTGTTAATTAAATACAAGGGGGAACAAAAATGTCAAAGTTGGTAAAATGTAAATCTTGTGGAAAGGAAGTAGCTAAAGGATCTAAGTCTTGTCCAAACTGTGGTAAAGACAATAGAAACTTCTTTATGAAGCACAAAATATTGACGGCAATTGCTATATTAGTAGTCTTAGGAGTTGCAGGTGCAGCAGGCTCAGGAGGGGAAGATGATGTTGTTGTAAATGATAATACTTCAGGTCAAGTGGAACAATCTGCAGAGCAATCAACAGAAGTAAAAGCAGAACAAACTACTAGCAAATACGAAGTAAATATTAATGGTGCTGGATATGATGAATTTGGTATGTCGTACACTATATCTGGAATATTATCAAATAATGGGGGAGATTTATCTTATATACAAATCACAATTCCTTTATATGATGCAGATGGGAATAAGCTAGGAACTGCATTAGCTAACTGTAACAACCTAAAAGAAGGTGAAAGTTGGAAGTTTGAAGCTGTCGGTTTTTATGAGGGGATAGATCACTACGGTGAACCTGAAATAGATGCATTTTAACAATATGATTAACTAAAGATAAAGCCCTAAAGCGGGCATGATTAAAAATTTAAGATATAAATTAATAAAATATGTTGACAGAATAAAAATACCAATATATAATAAATAATGTAAGGTTAAGGCATAAACCTTCACATAAGTAATGTCATTAATAATATGAAAGGAGTTGGTTATCAAAATAAATACATAAAAACAAATCAAGATCAAACTAATTTAAATAAAAAAAATAAACCTATTAACACATTATTAACGGTTGACCTTAGTTGGTCAATCTGAGGATATTGAAAAGTATCTTGAGATTAACTAATTAAGAAATGACTTATAAATTAAAATTATAAAGGAGATGGTATATATGAAAACTACAAAGGGAGTATCAGAAAAAGAATTACTTTTAAAAATGAGAGAGGAGTTTGTTAATACAGGATATCTTTCGAGTGAGACTTGGGATGAAATATTTTTTAATAATTATCACAATGCAATGCTTTTATTAGTAGATGAATCAACATTTTTAGATAAACTTGATAAAAGACTAGAAATTTTGAACTGATTTAATTATAAAATGCGGATTTTAAAGGAATAATTTGAATATATTATGAACAAGATGGAGGTTTTTATGTCAAAAATATTAGCAGAATATTATATCTATGGCGAAAATGAATTAGGTGATTTTACTGGAAATTTTAAAATTGGTGATTATGTATCAATAAAAACTTATGATAAAAAGTTTAAATGTATTATAAGAGAAATTACTGAAGAAGAAGTTGTAGTTGAGGATGATGACTATGAAGAAATTACCATCAATATTTCAGAAATATTAGCAGTTTATAATTTATTTTGTTGATGAACAATTCAAAAATAAAGTGAATTAATAAAATTACAATTTTAAAAGGGGTTGATGAGATGTTTATTGATAAAATATTTAAAAGCAAAATAAAAGAAGTTGCAAAAGAAGAAATTAAAGAAGAATATAATTTAAAATCTTGCCCAATGTGTGTAAATAATATAGACGAATTACTTCAAATTGATTCAGATGAATACATATTAAAAGAAAATGAAACATTAGTAAGAATAGGTGAAGAGATTTATATTTATAGAAATAATGAATTTGAGTTGTTAAAAGAACCTTTGTCTACAATAGCAAAGAAAAATCTAGATGATAAATTGGAACATCAAATAATAGATTATGTAGATCAAATAAGAAGAATAATAATGAGTTCTAGTTTGAATGCAGAAGGATATATAAGTTTGTTACATTATAATTTTTCTATAGAAGATATATTAAATTATGGTTTTGAAAAGTTCGTAAAAATATTGCAATCAGATGGAAGTGAATTTGAAGTTGTGAAGGAATCAGAAACACTGTATGGATGTACTTTTAGAGAAATAGATAGAGTAGATATAAAAATAAAGTGGCAATAAAAACAATATTTTAAGAGGTGATAATATGATAAAAAGAATAGCAATAAATCCTTCATATGGATTATTTCATATTCCAAGTCAATTCTTAGGTAAGGTTAATGAAAGTGATAAGAATTTTAGAGTTGTGGTTGCTGAATACATAGATGATTTAAAAGATACTCATGAAACCATAAATCAAGATGTATATGAAAAGTTTAGAAAGAGTAGTGATTGGTATATAAAATGTGGCAACCATTTCTACTTTAAAGATTTAGATGATAAATATAATCAGGTGTTTGGATTAGAAATAGTGGATGTAGACACAAGTAAAAAGTGGAAGATAAAAGAATATGATGGAGCTGAAGATATAGTCTATTATTCTGAGCCTAGGTTAATAGATAAAGAATTAAATATGTGGGAGTGGTAATTATGAAGGTAAATGAATTTGATTTAAGGAATGTAGTTAATTTAGAAACAGTTTCAACGGATTTGATATTAACTATAGCTATGGAAGAATGTTCTGAACTAATACAAGCTATATCAAAGAATAAAAGAGGAAAAGGTAACTATGATAACACTTGCGAAGAAGTAGTAGATGTACTTATTTGTATAGAATGGTTAATTGAGCGTTTAAATCTTAAACAAGAAGATATTTTAAGATGGTTAGATTTCAAGATCAATAGATGTAATATTAAAATTAAAAGTGGAGAGTTTAAATAAATTTTACGATTTATAAAAATAAATTAATATAAAGAAGTGAGGTATAAATATGATTAAATATTTTATAGATGCATGGGATAAAAATAAGGATAAATTAAGAAAATACATAGAAAGTAATGTTCAAAGTGATTATGCTGAAAGTTATGAAGATTTATTCGGAGCGGTAATTGATAATATTATTAATGGATATAATGATATTGGATTTTGTTCTGATATAAGGACTATAGACTATGGGGATTATCAAGGAACTTTAATTCTAGCATTTGCTGAAAAGACATATCAACCAAGTGTAGAGGAAACATTTTATACAGTAGTTCAGTATGGAAGCTGTAGTGGATGTGATACATTACAAGGGATAGCTGGGTATAATTATGATGATAAACCAAATTCACAACAAGTTGAAGACTATATGACACTATGCTTACATATGATTCAGAATATTAAGTGTTTTGGAAATATAGAAGATAATTGGCAAATAAGAGATTATAAATAGTCTTGAAACTGTTATTTTATATAAATTAAAATTGAAGGGAGAAGAATATATGGAAAGAGTAGATGGATTAACAATATTAAAAATGTGTAAAGCAAAGAGTTTTAAAGAGGGTGACATTGTAATTGCATTCCAGGAAGATGATTCAGGTAATGAATGTACGAGTGTATATAGATTTGAAGAAGGAGATTTCACAGATCTTGAAACAAGAGATTGTATAGATTTATTTGATTTGGTAGAATGCAGCTTCTTAGTAGTACAGCCAAGGCAATTAATAGATATAGATTTAGAATTAAAGAGATTTGCAAAAGCTATGAGCAAAATTAGTTATTATTAGGAGGATACATATGACTATAATAACAGGGATAGTGTTGATATTAAGCTGGTTAAGTGCAGCAATATATTTAACAGGTGTAATTGTAGAAGACAATATTAAAGATAAAGTTAAGAATTTAATACAAGCTAGTATAAATATCATGACAATATATTTAATGTTATATATGTTAGGAGTCATAATTTAAGTAAAAATATAATTTTATAAAAAACATAATATAAATTAACAAAATTAGTTGACAAATTCTTTTATATGATATATACTAAATTATGTAAGGAGAACAAGTCAACAAATAATAAAAATTAATAAACAAAAGAAATTAAAAAATATAACAGCGAAAATAAAAATAAAATAGGTAGTGAGATGAACCTGATAAGAAGGAGAAATGAGTATATGGAAATGAAATTTGAACAAACAAAAGGGTATGTATTTTTAGTAGGAACAATCGCAGGGATCGACAATAAAGAACCTAGAAGAACTGAGTATAAGAATGAGTTAAATATCAGAGTAAGAACTGATAAAGACAATAGTGTTTTTGCAAAAGTTGGGGGATGGAATAACAGTTCATTAAGTGTTAAGTTTAAGCCACAAGGAATGGAACAAGCTGATGAAATTCCTGTAGGAGAAGCACCAGATGTTTTACAAGATTACTTTAAAGATGGAGATTCAGTTTTAGTTAGAGGATCAATTGATGTAAATACATATAAAGAAGGAAGACTTGATATCATAGTAAATGGAATATATGCTTGCAGCGAAGAAATTAATTTTGACTCAGAAACATTTGAGGAAAGAAATGAAGTTAAGATTCCTGGAATTGTTGCTGGTGAATTTGATGGAGAAAGAATTCCTGTGATGTTTGCTAATTACAAAGGAGAAACAATAACACAATCTCTAAAAGTTGAAAATGAAATAATTAAAGAATTTTTAGCAGGAGTAAATGTTGGTGATTTAATTCCATTCACTCTTTCAGTAGTCAATAGACCTATATATGAAGTAGTAGCAGAAGAGAGTAAAGAAACAACTGCAAGAAAAACATTGCTAGGAAAGACTATAGGGGGATCAAATAAAACAAAGAGAAAGATAGTAGACAATGAAAAGGCTATAATTATTCAAGATATTGATGTAGAAAAGATTGTTGAAAGAAAGTATGAGATTAAGAATGATATTCCTGATATGCCATTCTAAGAAATAGAAATAAAACAGCGAGGACAACTAAGGTGAGAGGCTTAGTGTATAAATTAACAAAAAGGTGGTAATAAATATGGAAAATATTAATATAGAAAATAAAAAAGTTTTAAATGTTTATGCAAAATTACAAAAGGCTAGAAAAATGTTAGTAGAAAGAGGTTTGAAAAAAGGTGGTAAAAATTCTTTCAGCAAATTTTCTTATTTTGAGTTAAGTGATTTTATTGGAGATGTAAATACAATATTTGATGAATTAGGCTTGTTCTCTAAGGTAAGTGTTAACGATGAACTTGCAACTATGTTAGTAATAAATACTGAAAATCCACAAGATTATGTTACTTTTAGCTGCAAATCTGCTCCATTAGAATTAAAAGGTGCTGTACCATTACAGTCAATAGGCGGACAACTTACATATGGTAGAAAATATTTATATATGCTTGCTTTAGAAATTGCTGAAGTAGATATAGTAGATGCATCTAATGGAGGAGATGTTACGGAAGTTAAAGGTAAAGAAAATAAGCAAGAAGAAAAACCTTCGCTAAAAGAAGAAGTTCAACTACTATGTAGAGAGAAATCAAAAGAAAAGAGAGCAGCAGTAAATGATATTATCAAGAAGTATAATAATGGCTCTATCTCAGTAGCAAAAGTAGAAAACGAAGAGTCATTAAAGAAGATCAAGGAAGAAGTAGAGAAATTATAGAAGTATGGGTAGATTAATTTCTACCCTATTTTAGAAAGGACGATTGAATGGCAACTAGACAAATAAAAGCAGTTCTAAAACCTTATTCTGGATTGAACGAACAATTTACTCAAATAGCAAATACAATGATTTTACATATAAAAGACACTTATTATTTAAAGGTATATTTATATCTGTGTATGAGATACAATAGGGATTACAACTATGCTTTTCCTACTTTAAATACAATTTCTAGTGAATGTGCTATAAGCCTTAGAAAGGTTAAAAGTGCAATAAAATGGCTTAGTGATGAAGGTTATATTCTAAAAGGGAAATACAAGGGTAATTCATCAAATAAAAATAATACATACTATATTAGATATTTATATATAGATAAAAAAGATATAGATAATGAAATGTTAAGTGTTCTACCTGATGAAGAAGAAGTTTTAATAAATATAGAAGTTCCAGACGAGTTAGAAACGAGTATGGATATGTAAGTATTTATATAAGTATTGATAATAAGTATTGATAGTGGTATCAATTGTGCACCATAGGAAGCAGAAATATGCACCATAAGGGTGTACAATATTCACCATTGAATTTCAAGTTAAAATTGGAGGATTTAAAATGATTAAACCATTAAAATATATTAGAAAAAATGATAAAAAAGTATTTATTGTTTCTGAGTGTTACTTAAACAGAAAAACCAATAAGATAGAGCTTATAGTTTTAAGTAGCGGAGATGAATATATAGAAGTTAATGACAGAATAGAAAAAGATGAAAGAGTGGTTAGATGGAGCGAATTTAATCATAACTTTAGGAAGGTGAAATGGTTTGAAGTGTGGATATAATAATTGCAAACATGGAGGAGAAGTTAACAAAGAAGAAGGAATAAAGATTGGGACAAGATGGTTTCATAAAGAATGTGCCAAGGAAAAAGAATTGAAAAAAGAGATCGAAGATTATTGGTTCAAAAATATAAATCCTGGTACAGTAATACAAATATTGAGAAAGGCAATAAATGATCTCGTTAAATTGTATGCTGCAGATTATATTTTATGGGTTGTAAAAAGTTGCAAACCTAAAGGAATAAAAATATCTCATCCAATGGGATTAAAAAGTTTGTGTAGTGATAATAGATTTTTAGATGAATGGAAGAAAATCAAAATAAATCAAAAATTAAATTATATGGGTGATGAATTTCAGAAGAATATAAATCCAAGGGTATCAGAAGTTAAATATGTAAATAGAAGCAAAAATTTTTTAAGAATACTTTAGAGGTGGAATATGATTATAAGAAATAATGATGTAAAAAGGTTTGAGAAGATAAACAATATAGAGCTTCCAAAGGATATTAAATCTGAAGAAATATTAATAGGATCAATATTATCTAATCCTAAATTTATGTTTAAAACAGAATATCTAAAAGCAAGAATGTTCTATGACACAAAACATGCAACAATATATCACATAGTTGGGAAATTATTAAATGAGGGAATTGAAAATGTAGATACTTTAATGGTGGAGAATGGGATAATCTCTAATAAGGCGTTTAAAGATTACTTTTCGGGGATAAGCGACATTAGAAGTTATCTCGATATGTTTAAAGAAAATGCAAGAATGGATGTCGAAGGTGTTGAGTATTTTGCTAAGAATATTGTATCGGAAGCATTTAAAAGAGATAGTTACATAAAACTACAAGAGATGAGTAAGAATGTATTGAGTAACGATGGAGATATAAATAAAGTGAATGAGTTAATTCAGACAGAAGTTGTAAAATTTGCTGATGAATACATATTTGATGATGATGTAAAAGCTATGGAAGATATTTGTGATGGCATATATGCTAGATTGGAAGAAAATCAAGAGTTAGGTTGCAGCGGAATTGAATCGGTATTTCCTGACTTAAAAGAATATTTCTATTATGAACCAGGGGAAGTTGTGTTGTTAGGTGGGAGAACCGGAGGTTACAAAACAGTATACTTCATGATTGAGGCATTACATAAAGCGAGTCAAGGAATTACAACGGTTATAGTAGATACAGAATGCTCAACTGATTTATGGGTAGCAAGAGCCTTATCTAATATAAGCGGTGTTTCAATAAGAAAAATAAAGACAGGGGTGGGAATGACTGCTGAAGATAGGGAGAAATACGAAGGAGCAAAAGAATTTTTGAAAAAACTACCAATATACCATATTTATAAACCAGAATTAGATATGAATGAGTTATATATGTTATTTAAACAAATGGTAATAACTAAAAATCTAGGTTTTATAATAGTGGATTACCTAAAAGTGACAAATACTAGAGGATTAGATAGTAACCAATATGATGAATTAGGGAATTTAGCAATAGAATTAAAGACAATAGCCGGGCTGTTAAATATTCCGGTATTGACAGGTGGACAATTATTACCTAATACAGAACGTCTAGCAGACTCTTCCAAGATAAGCAGATATATTTCAACTGAATTAATATGGACACCTAAAACAGCAGAAGAAAAAACTAATGACGGGGTAGAACAGGGGAATTTTAGGATGAAAATAGTTAAAAATCGTAATGGTAGATTAACGGAAGATGATTGTTATTTAAATTTTGTAGTTAATGGAGATTTGGCAAGGATACATCAAGCTAAGATATTTGAACATAATAGCGGAGATAATACACCTTATTAGGAGGAAGGAATTCATATGAATAAAGATGATCTTAAAATATATATAAATGAAAATAATTTAATACCTGAAATATTAGAAAGCATAGGTTTAGTTCATATAAGACCAGTAGGACAAAAATACTATTCGTGTGGATTCCCAGAGTCTAGGCGTAGAGATTCTATAAACTGTTACATGAATGATGAGTTGTCCGTTAAAGTATGGTCGAGAAATGAGGATATAAAAGATTTATTCTCACTTATAAAATATCAGCTAAACTGCAATTTTTTTGAAGCTATAAATTTTGCTGCAGAAGTTTGTGGTATTAAATTAACAAATAAAAAGATGTTGAATATAGAAAGATTTATGAGAAAACCGAAGAAAAGAGAGATAGTATTTGAGAAACCAAAGATAAAACCGTTAAGGTTAGCACCAAAAGATATATTTGTTAGAGAAGAATGTGATTTATTTACTAGAGATGGAATTAATAGAGAAGCGCAAGAATACTTTCAAGTTTGTTTTGATCCTATAGAGGAAAGAGTAGTTTTTCCGATAAGGGATTTTGAAACAGGAGAAATAATAAGTTATAAAGGAAGAACTATAAGAAAAGATTATATAGAAAAAGGAATAGCGAAATATTATTACTATTATCAAATAGAAGGCCGATGGCAAATATTTGGCTTATATGAGAATTATCATGACATATTAGATAACGATGAATTATTTGTATTTGAGGCAGAAAAGTCACCAATGCAAGCATATTCAATGAAAATAAGAAATTGTGTATCCGTCAATAAAAAGAAAATTTCTGATGAACAAGCATACATATTAAATAAATTAAATAAGAAAATAATTATTGCCTTTGATGAAGATGTAGAAGAATGGGAGATACGCCAGCAATGTAAGAAACTTAAAGGCGATGTTTATTATATATATTCAAAAGGGAAGATACCTAAAAAGTGTTCCCCTACAGATTGTGGTTATGATGTTTTTAAACAGCTTTATAATAATAAAATAAAATATGAGGAGTGATGACATGTACAAATTAATAGGAGAGAACAATATATTAAATCCTAGAGGACAAATATTAAGGAATAGGGGTATAACTGAAGATTTACTAAATGTTGGTGAGGAAGTCGTTGAGGATTATATGAATTATGATAATATAATCGAAGGTTGTGAATTACTTATGAAACACATAGAGGAAGGGAATAGAATATGTGTTATAGAGGATAGTGATTTTGATGGAGTTAGCAGCACATCTTTATTTGTAAACTATATTTTTAAGAACTTTCCAACTGTAGATATTATCATAAAAACACATCAATCTAAACAACATGGATTATCTGATAAAAATATAATAATAGAAGACGGCATATCTTTAGTTGTTGTTCCAGATGCAGGAACTAATGATATAAAAGAGATTGAAGATTTATATCATAGAGGTGTAGAAGTGTTAATCCTAGATCATCACGAATTAGAAGGTGAATATCCGAAATATGGGGTGTTGATAAATAACCAAACATCAAAAAGGGTAAAAAATAAGCAGCTTTCAGGAGTAGGTGTTATGTATAAATTCTTGTGTGCATTAAGTGATTATTATTTTTTAGACACACCAGAAGAATTTTTAGATTTAGTGGCATTCGGAAATATAGCAGATGTAATGAATTTAAGATCTGAAGAAACAAGATATTATGTAAAAAAAGGATTAGAAAATATAAATAATCCATTTTTAAAATCATTAATAGAAGAAAAGAAGTTTGATTTAGATGGTAAGTTAAATATAAATAGCGTAGGATGGACTATTTCTCCTCTTGTTAACGGATGCATAAGAAGTGGAAGCATAATAGAAAAAGATAGCTTGTATCAGGCTATGATGTGCTATGATGAAGAAGAGTGTTTAAAGATAGCTAAAACATGCAAGAATGTAAAAAGTAGACAAGATAGTGCAGTCAAGAGAAGTATGGTAAAAATAGAAAATGAGCTAAAAATTAACGAAGAAGATAGGATAATAATAGCAGATAGTTTAGGAGCGAATAAGAGTTTTACAGGATTAATAGCTGGAAAGTTATCAAGCAAGTATAAATTGCCTTGTATTTTATATTCAGTTAAAGATGGTTTAGCACAAGGATCAATTAGAGGATTAGGAGAAATAGACTTTAAACAAGATTTAATAAATAGTGAAATGATTGAATATTGTATAGGTCATAGTCTAGCAGCAGGTATAGGATTTAAAATAGAAAATAAGAACAAATTATTAAAATACATAAATGAGATTTATAAAAATGTTGATTTTGGAACAACTGAGTATGAGGTAGATTTTGAACTAGCTGAATGGGAATTAACACAAGAATTTGTAGATGAAGTAGCTAGATTCGAAGATGAAGTTGGAAATGGAATAGAATTTCCGATGATAGTAATTAAAGATTGTTATACATATTTAACTGGAGATAATATAAAGGGTAGATTGAATGTCGTTTGGGATATTGGAGGCATTAAAGTAATTAAAAAATTTACAAGTAATGTATGGAAAGAAAACAATATTGGTAGAGAGTTTTATTGTGATATTATAGGAAAATGTGTTATAGATAGCTATAGTGGGAAAGGATGCATTGAAATAGTTGATATTATAGAAAATTAATATAATAAAGAGGTGGTTTTTTGAATAAAAGGAGATTTGCTAATTTTCATAGCCATAAAACTTATACAAATCCAGTAATTGCAGATTGTCCATTAGATTATAATGATTATATAAAAAGAGCAATAGAATTAGGACAAACTGTTATAACATCTGTTGAGCATGGATTTCAGGGGAATTATTGGCTTTTAAATGAACTTATTAGAAATAAAAACATAGAATTTGCTAAAAGGAGATTAAAAGGCGAAAGTAATGTTCCTGAAGATTTAAAGTTTGTTTTTGGAGCGGAAGCATATTGGGTAAAAGATAGACATCAAAATGATAGAAGTAATTGCCACATAGTTATTCTAGCAAAGAATGAGAATGGTAGACAAGAAATTAACTATGCTTTATCTATAGCTAATGAGGATGGAATGTTCGATGGCAGACCAAGATTGGATTTAGAGCTATTAATGTCATTACCAGAAGATGATGTATTTATAACTACTGCATGTGTTGGATATTGGAATAAATATGATGATATAGAAGAGATAACAGTCAAGTTATTTAATAAATTTAAACACAACTTCATGCTAGAAGTACAAAATCACAATACAGAAAAGCAGAAAGAATTAAATAAAAAAATATTAGAGATCAGTAGAAAATATGGTATAGAAATTATTTGTGGCTTAGACACTCATGTAATAAATATTGATTCACCTTATTCCGATAATGATATAAAAAGAAGGGATAAAATACTTGAATATAAAGGCATAAAATACCCAGATGAAGAAGGATGGTACATGGATTATCCAGATGTAGAAACAATAATAAAAAGATTTGAAGAGCAAGGAGTGTTAAGTAGAGATGAAATAGATAGAGCGATAGATAATACTTTAGTTATAGAAAGTTTTGAAGAAATAGATCTTGGATTGAAAACAATTGTAGATGGCGACAAGATGTATTTGGATGCTGAGGTAAAAGTACCTAATCTATATAAGGATAAGAGTATGCAAGAAAGATGCGATATGTTTAAAAAAATATTAAATGATGAGTGGTGTAAGTTTGCTAGAGAGGAAAATATTCCAAAAGAAGAATATCCTAAATATTTAGATGGAATAAGATATGAAGCAGGAGAAATAATGAACAGTGGAATGGTGGATTATTTCTTATTGCATTATAAGCCTATAAAAAATGGCGTTAAAAAATATGGAGGGAAAATAACAAAGAGAGGCAGAGGTAGTGGGGTAAGTTATTTTTCAAACACTTTGTTAGGATTCTCTAAGGTTGATAGATTTAAAACACCTATTAAATTATATCCTGAACGTTTTATAACGGCTGATAGGATATTAAAAGCAAAAGCGATTCCAGACCTAGATAACAATATTGATAGACAAGAACCATTTGTAAAAGCGTTTAGAGATGAGTTGGGAGAACATGGGATATATCCGATGATAGCATTTGGGGCATTAAAAAAGTCTTCAGCCATAAAATTATATATGGGTGCCGAAGGCGTAGAAGCTTCAATACAAAATGAAGTTACAAAACAATTAAAAGAATATGATAAAGCAATTAAACATTGCGAAACCGAAGAAGAAAAAGAACATATAGACATTGCAGATTACATAGATAAAAAATATCATAAATACATTGAATTGTCTAAACCATATCAAGGAATAATAATTCAAAAGTCCCAACACCCTTGCGCCCATCTAGTTTTTGATGGAGACATAAGAAGGGAAGTAGGATTATTTAGATGTGAAAGTAAAACAACAAAAAAGTCGGTGTTAACAGCATGTATTGAGGGGACTATGGCAGATCATTACAAGTATCTTAAAACCGATTTACTTATAGTTGATGTTGTTGGATTAACAGAGGCCATATGGGAAAGAATAGGAGAACCGTCTCCATCGAATACTAAGTTAGAGCAAATGTTAAAGACTGAAAAGGGACAGAAAGCGTGGGATATGTATGCAAGAGGATTAACTTTATGCGTTAACCAATGTGAGCAAGAAGGTACTAAAAATAAATGTAAGAGATATAAAATGAAAAATACTTCTGAGTTAGCATCTTTTGTGAGTGCTGTACGCCCAGGATTTGCGAGTCAATTAAATAACTTCCTAGATAGAAAGCCATATACTAATGGAGTAAAAGAACTTGATGAATTATTCTCAGATTCTCAGAAATATATACTTTTTCAGGAGAATATAATGGGGTTCTTGGGTTGGTTAGGAATAGACATGAAAGAAACTTATGAAATAGTTAAAAAGATAAGTAAGAAAGTGTATACAGATCATCCCGAACAGATGGAAGAATTAAAAAATAGATGCAGACCTATGTGGATAAAACACGTTGGTTCAGAAGAAGGATTTGATAGAACATTTAAAGTAGTTGAATTATCAGGGCAATATATATTTAATGCTAGTCATGCTTATTGTGTAGGTTTAGATGGTGCAGAAATTGCATATTGTAAAGCAAACTATCCATTTGAAACCTATGAAGTTTGTTTAAATTGGTTTAACAATAAAAAAAATAAAGATAAAGTAGCTGCACTACAGCAAGAGATGAAAGTTGGATTTGGAATAAATGTAGGTGAATTAAAATGGGGAAAGAATAATACTAAATTTACACTAGATAAAGAAAATAATTGCATTTATCCATGCTTAAATTCTATAAAAGGAATGGGAAAAGATTGTCCAAAAGAATTATATGATTTATCTCAAAAGAAAAAGTACAATTCTTTCTTTGAATTAATAATTGACATAAAGGAACATACATCCTTAGATAACTCAATGCTAGAAGATTTGATTAAATTAAATTATTTTGATTGCTTTGGAAAGTCTCAAAAATTATTAAAAGTTTTTCAATTATTTGATGCATTTTACAAAAAAGAAAAGGGGTTCGTCATCCCCAAGAAACAATTCAAAAAAGATAATTTGCCTTTAGGTTTATCTGCGGATTTATTTAGAAAATATTCAGAAAGAGAAACAGAAAAGCAATTTACAAAAGTAGATAATAAGGGGATATGTAATGAGATAGAAGGGATGATTTCTAATAGAGATATTCCATTACAAACTTACTTAGATACACAACAAACTTGTTTGGGCTATATAGATTATAAAAACCCTAAGCTAGATAAAAAATATGTTTTAGTGACAGATGTTAACACAAAATATACTCCAGTCATAAAAACACAATCATTAGGAAGTGGTGTAGCTGTAAAATGTAAAATATCAAAGAAGATATGGGAGAACTTAGAGGTTGGAAATATTATATATATAAATTCAATGGAAAAGAAGTTTGGATTTAAAAAAGTTGGAGAAGATGAGAACGGAAAACCAAAGTTTGAAAAAGATGAATCTAAACAAGAATGGTGGATCACTAATTATTCAATAATTAATGGTAATATAGATTTTGTACTGGAGGAATTAAATGCGTAAATTAAAAGAAAAAGAGATAAAGGAATTAATAGATACTATAATAATATATGTAGACACTAGAGAATCTTTGCCGAATCATATAACAAAATGCTTTGATAAATATGGAGTTAATTGGGAAAGAAAGAAGTTGCATAGTGGAGATTACTCAGCTATACTACCACAAAATGATACATATAAAACTCCTGAAATAAATTTAGAGGACGAATTATGCATAGAAAGAAAAATGAATTGTGATGAAATAATACAAAATCTTACTAAGCATAAAGAGAGATTCTATAAGGAATTTGAAAGAAGTTGTGCAGAGATACCAATATTAATAGAGGATGACTTTAAAAATGCAGCAACAGGAAACTACAGATCTGCTGTAACGCCTAAACAATTCCTCGGTGCATTATTCTCATTCTGTAGAAAGAATAAAACATACTTTTATTTCATGGAAGATAAGAACTATTCAGCATTATGGATTTATGATTTGTTCAAATATGAAATCAGAAATAGGTTAAAAAATATAGAGATATCTGGTTAAAAGTCTAGTTTTATAAAAATTAAAATAATAAGGAGAGATTATATGAAAGATTCAGAATATGTAAAGAAATTAATACGTAGATTAATGATAAAGAAAATACTACCAAGCTATAAAATAGGTAAAGATAAATAAAATCAAGGCAGCTTAACGGCTGTCTTTTTCTTTTAAAAATTTTCTAATATAAATTAACAAAATTAGTTGACAAAGATATATTATGGGTATATAATTAAATCATCAAGTAAATAAAACAATAAATGAGGTGGTTAAAATGAAGAGAATTTATAAGGAGTATGGAATAAGGGTAACCGATGAATCAGGATCAAGAATTGTTAGGATTAATAAGAATGTAGACATGACTAACTTCTCGATAGCTAGAGAAACTTACAATAAAACAAAAGATAGATACATAAATAAGAATGAAGATATAACAATTGAATTAGTTGGAATTACTTTAGAAGGTGAAATTGGCAATGCAATATATAGCAAAACATTTGTTAGAGAAGTTGCTAATGAGGATAAAGAATTGTTGCTTGAAACAGATGAGATCGTAGACAACATAAAACATTCGCTAGAGTTACTAATTAGAAAAAGAGAATATCATACAAATATGGTTTGTGCATTAAATAAGAAACAAGATGTAATCTTACACAATATAGAAAATATAGGAGATATGGATGATTCAATAAAATTAAATACAATAAAAGAACTAGAAGAAGTTAGAAAATACAGAAGATTTAATAAAACAGAAGAAAAGAAATTGAAAACATTAGATATAGTTGTAGATTTAGGAAAAGTTGATGAGTTATTTAGAAGAGTAACACTTCCAATAGATACTGAAGGCTTCAGATATTTAAACGAAAAAGAATTAGATGATATGAAAATTATAAAAGAGATAAGATATAACTCTGAGAAAGACAGAATACATAAAATGGAACAGATTCGTAAGAAGTATGATAAAATAGTTGTTGATGATGCGAAGAACACAATAATTTGTTATAACAGGGGTTATACAAACACGAATAAAAATTAACAAAATAGAGGTGATGAAATTGAACGCTTTAATAATTGATAATAAACCTTATTGCTCTAAATGTAAAGTGCAATTAGGAAATGGAACAGGTGAATATTCGCTAATAACACATGAAGGTAAAAATTACACAAAATTTGAACGCTATTGCAATTCTTGTAGGGGAAGATTTGTATATTATGCAGATATACAACTAGAAGAAACTAAAAGATATTCGTTTAATAATGATATTGAGGAGGTAACAGATGAAGTTAAAAGAGAGGATTAAATATTGGAAAGATATTAAAAATGGTACAAGTATTCCTTTATTTTGGTGTAATGCTAATAAAAATAACTTTAATCAAAAAAATAGCTGCAATGTATTTTATCATCCCTGTATAGATAATTTATCACAAGAGCAAAGAGATTTAATTAATTATCATATAGGTAGTGCAATAGATATTATAAGAGACAATACAGAAAAGGAGAAATTGTAATAATGATTAAATTAATAGCTGAAGAAAAGTGTTGTAGAACTACAATAACATTTAATGAATACAATCAGGAAAAGGAAGATCAGTATTTAGCAGATTTTAAGGCTAATTCAAACATACATAAGATAACTAGAGTTGAAAATGATGAAGAAGTAATTTTATTAGAGAGGTAAATCTTAATAGAAACGACATTTTATTATATTTTAAGGAGGAGTAAAATTGGATATTAATAAAAAATTAAAACAAAAACATAAGAAGGCAATAAGAAATAAAAGAATTGAGAATATAATCTATAAAGCTTTAACACCATTAATAAAACTATCTGATTATATAGAAGATAAGAAGTATAAAAGAATTGAAAAAGTTAGGGATGCTGGCAGGAATATGACTATAGACAAGGCGACAGATATAGCAATAGAACTAATAATAGATAAGCTAGTAAAATGGGAGAAAAATATTGAATTAATTGTTGCAGACTATTCGGATACAGAGTACTTTTATTTTACGACATTTAAATGGATATTAAGATATATACCTAGTAATGGTAAAAGATACGAAATGTTAAAATGTTATATCTATAAAAATGAGAGATATAGTGAAAATGCAATAGATATTAATAGAGAATTTACGGAAGCTGTTTACGAAAAGATTAAGGATATTCCAAATATAAGTGCAGAATGGGTAGTTGATAAAGAGGAGTATGGATATTGGAAAAGTAAGAATTATGAAAAGACTTTAGTAATAGGCTTAAAAGGAGTAAATAATGATAAAGAAGATAGTTAGAATATACATAGAAGGATTTAAATATTCAAGAAGATTATCCAAGCTATATAAAACATTAGATATACTTATGAAAGAATTTGATTCAACTCAAAAGTCAGAGGATAAGAAGATGTTATATAGAACACTAACAGAACTTCATCAATATACAAGTAATTTATTGATAGAGTTTGATAATTATATAGAAAACAATGAATTTAAGAGTGGAGGAAAGATGTAGTGTTAATAAAATTAACAAATCAAGTTATAGACATTTCACTTGATAATATAAAGGAAATACAAAAGAAAAGTATATGGTGGGATACAGGATGGACTGATGATTATATACTTATAAAATACAAAACAGGCTTTGAACATAAAATTAAATGCAATTCAAAGCAAGAAGTCGAATCAGATTATAATACAATAGTAGATTTGCTAGATACTAGAGGCGAAAAAACAAACATGTCTTTAAGTAATTTTTCACTACAAGAGTTGTTAGATGAGATAAAAATAAGGTTTAATAGAATTGGAGGAAAGATTAAATGATTTGTAAAGATTGTCAAAATGAAATGAATTTGCATACATACGAAGAATTATTGCATGGAGAATATTATTTATATCAATGCGATTGTGGTAGTAAAGTAGGAATGACATTAAAAGATGGTAAATGTTTAGGGATTGAATGGAAAATTAAAGATATGAATCAACATTAACCTATTAGGAATATAATATCAGAGATTAGGAGGATTAATTAATGAGAATAAATATAAATATGAATTTAGAAAAAGATTTTATAAGAGGATTGCTATATGAATACAAAACACATAGTCAGATTGATAGTATAGAAAAAATTGATGACAAAGATATACTTAATATAATGAAAAGTGAAGATATGAGAGCTCCAATCATAACAGCTATATGTTCTCAGATTCTAGGAGAAAAATTTATAGATGACACTTATAATAGGTTTGTTTCTTTAATAGATGAATGTTTAGAAGATATAAAAACACAATAAAAGTTTAATTTGTTAGGAGATAGAAGTATGAAAGAAGGTAAATTTTTAATATTATCAGATTGTTCAGAATGCACTTTTAGAAATGGATATTATTGTGATTTTGAAAGAAAGAATATTGCAAAGGAAGATATGATTAAATATATTTATGGTTCATTTCCTAATTGGTGTAAATTAAAAGATTATTAAATTAAATAATAGGAGGGTTATTATGAAAGGAATGTGGATGGTTTATACAAATGAATATGGGGTTACATTAATAACTGATGACTATGAGGAAGCTGTTTTAGAATATAATAAATATAAAGATATGTTACTTAACGATGAAATTTATGCAGATGATGAGATTATATTAGCAAAAGTAGACAAAAGAATATTTGCTTTTCAAAAAGAATTTGGCAATGTAATTGAATTAAATATAAGTGAATAAAACAGTTGTTTTATAGGATTAAAAATAAATTAAAATAAGGATGTAGTAAATATGAGAATAGTTGAGCAATTAGAATTTAACGATAAAAGAATTGAGAAAAATACATACGTTGAAATCAAAACAAAAGACAATTCGGAATATAAAGGTTATTTAAACTTTTATAAACAAAACAAATATTTTGGCATGGGATATTGGGGATATGAATGCGTTATAGAACTTTTAAATAATTTACCTGAAAATAAAGACGATCTTAAAATGTCTTATCTCCATGAACATGAATTGAATCATCCTCATTCTATAGCGGTAGATATAAAAGAATATGAAGATAAAATAAGATTTGTGGGAAATGGGATAAAAAATATAACTTCTATAGAGGTTATATAAATGGTAGTAAATCAGCCTAAATTTCCTAGAACACCGAGATTAGGTTCAGGATTTAAGGATAATAGCAATTTGGAAAATATATTTAAAAATAAAAAGAGGGTTGTTAATATGGTTAAGTTAAGTGAATTAAAAGATGATGAAATGTTAATTGTAGATATGGGGAGTTACGGCCAAGTCATATCAAAAGAAGATTATCTAAATGAAATAGAAGAACATCGAGGTTGCAAAGTATATACTTCAAATAAATATAAAGCTAGTATAGATGCATACGATATGCTTGAAAGTGCTATAGAATGTGAATATCAAAATATGTATGAAGATTGGGATATTGAAATAAAGCAAGATATAACGAAAGAAGATATAAAAGATATTCAGGTTGTTTTAGATAGAGTTCTAAGCAGAAGTGATAATATATCTTATACAGAAAAAGAACAAGTAGAAATTGATATGTAGGTGATAAAATGATTAAATATTTGTTAATATCTGCTTACGAAAGAATACGAGTAAATGAAATAGAAAAAGAATTTGAATCTATAGGCGTTCCTTTTCGCGAGAGTGATGGTAGTTATAGGGATAGTGCAATAATAATGAATGAAGTCTCAATAATAGCAAGAGTTATGATTTCTAGAAATAAACCTATAACAGCTATTTATTATATAGATAAACTTGTAGGATTGAGAAATAGAAATTTATTTATAAAAATATTTGATATTAAGTTTCACAAGGAGGAGCAATTATGTTTTATTATGCAGGAATAGGATCAAGAGAAACACCGAAAGAATTTTTAGATTTGTTCACTAGAGTAGCTAAATATTTATCAACTAAAGATTGTGTGCTACGTTCAGGTGGTGCAAAAGGTTCAGATAAAGCTTTTGAGTTAGGAGCAATACATAAAGAGATATATTTGCCTTGGAAGGGATTTGAAGGTAGTAATTCTAATTTAATAGTTAAAGATGAAAGGGCTTTTGAAATAGCAGAGAAATATCATCCTAGATGGAATTATCTATCTCAAGGGGCTAGAAAACTTCAAGCAAGAAATTCACATCAAATCTTAGGAAATGACTTAAAGTCCCCTAGTGATTTTGTAATTTGTTGGACTAAAGGTGGTAAAGGTAACGGAGGTACTGGTCAAGCAATTAGAATAGCTAAAGATTATAATATACCAGTTTTTGACTGTGGTAAATATAGTAATATTAAAGAATGTGTGATAGAATTAAAGAAATTTTTAGATGAGATATTGGAGGAGTAAATGAAAGTCGTAGATGTTTTAAGACTATGTAGCTGTAGAGTTCATATATACTACAAAGGTAAATACGTAACTAGATATGAAGATTGTGAAGATTTAAATAAAATAGAAGAATGGTTATTAAATGCCGAAGTGAGAGATTTTGATGCAATGGCCACAAATCCATATGGGGACTGTCATTTAGAAATAGATATTGAGTAGGGTATTAATTAATATACTATATATAGTTTTTATAATTTCAAATTGCACAATATATAGTATATTAATTTTAATAAAATTGAGATTTTAAAGAAATTAATAAATAAGAGGTGATGATATGAAACAAACCAGGCATATAACATTACCAAAGAATAAAGATATAAAACACTTTTACTATAGCTGCGAGACTTGTGGGAGACAAATAGATAGTTATGAATATTATACATATGGCAAATGTGATGTTTGCAGATACATATAAAGGAGAAATTAGAATGAAGAGAATATTAATACAATTAGATTATAACAATGTTGATGATATACCAAATGATATGATTGCAGAATTACTTGAGGCGGAAGTTTCTGATATAGAAGGTGTTACTGCAGCTACAGTAGCAGATATAAAAGATTATAATACATATATTACAGATTTAGAAAATAGATCAAGTCATTACAACTATGGATATGAAGAATAAAAAATAATAAATATAAATTAATAAAATTAGTTGACAATAATAAGAAAGATATGGTAATATAATATCAGGAGGTGGTTAGATGACTGCAAATGAGTTATTTGAAATTATAGCAGAACATTATAATGATAACATTGAAGAAATAGCAATAGAAACAAATGATCTTATAGGAAGAATAGGACAATGTACTTTTACCTATGAACTATCTGAAATTTTAACAGACTATACACTAAGCATGGATAAATGTCCATTGTGTGGTAAAGACCTAAAAGTTCTATCGCATCACGAAGAAAGCAGAGGGGAATATCAAGGGATGCCTTGTAACGAAACAATGTATCTGATTGGATGTGAAGATGATAATTGCTCATACATATTAAACAAATAAAAATTAATAAAATAAAGAGGTGAAGAAATGCTAATGAAAAAGCTAATGCTGACTCTATTTTTTAGTAGTGGGATAATAATTCCATTTGTAGAAGCAGCAAAAACTGATTCGGTAGCAAGGCAACTAATTGATGTCGATTTGTACGAATTTAAAAATTATAGAAATGAAATGAATGAAAAAGTACAAGCTTATGAAGAATATAAAATTGAAGAGCAGAAGAGAATCGAAGCAGAACAAGAGAGATTGCGACAAGAAGAATTAGAAAGACAGAGAATTGAGGAAGAAAAGCAGCGTCAAATAGAAGCTAATAGAATATATGTTAAATTTGAAGTAAGTTTTTATACTACAGCAGAAGATGAAGGTGGTTATCTAGGAGCTAATGGTGATGTATTACAACCTTGGGTTAGTATAGCAACACCAAAAGATATTCCATTTTACAGTAATGTATACATAGAAGGACTCGGAAATTTCACTGTCCATGACACAGGTAGCTATATAAAATGGGCAACTGATGAAGAAGGCAATAAAGTTTGTAGAGTTGATGTGTGCGTTAACTCAAAGGAAGAAGCATATAGACTTGGTAGATATTATGCTTATGGATATATAGATTTAAATAGATAGGGGTAGATATAATGGAAGACTTAATTAAACAAGATCAGCTAAAAGAAGATAGAAGGAGAGTTAATCAATTTACTGTAGAAAGAATGGCAAGACAAAACAAAGAGAATCTGCAAGAGAGATTAAAAGATTTATTTGCAATGTATCTTGATAGTGATGAGTGTAGATTTATGAGATTTTCACAATTAGAAGATTTAAGAAAGTTTTATGTATACATAAAGGAAAATCTATAAAAATCGAATTTTATTTAAACTGAACGATGGGAATCAGCCAGTTAAACATATAAATTAAAATAATAAAGGAGTGTTGTTTAGATGATTAAAGTAATTAAGAAAGATGGTACAAGATGTGATTGGAATGCAGAAAAGATAAAAGGTGCAATAAGCAAATCTTACGAAAGATATGTAAGTGGTGCAAAAGAACAAAATGATAAGGTGATACCTTTTACGGAAACAGATAAGGAAAGAGTTATCAAAAAAGTGGAAAACTCTTTAAAGGGAAGAGATGAGGTAACTGTAATAGAGTTACATGAACTAGTAATGTCTGCATTGTTTGAGGTAAATCATAAAGTTTACACAGAATACAGAGCATATAGAAATTACAAGGAAAAATATAGCAAATCATTTGCTAACACATATGAATTTGCGAATAAGGTTGTTAACTATGGAGATAAAGAGAATGCGAATAAAGACAGTACATTAAACTCAACTAAACAGGCATTAATATCCGAGGGTATAATGAAAGAATTTATGTCTAATTTTGAATTAAAACCTGAATGGATCAAAGCACATAATGATGGATATATACATATACATGACTTAGGAAGTAGATTTATAAATTCTCACAACTGCTGTTTATTTGACATGGAGAATGTTTTAAATAATGGATTCGAGTTAAATGGAATTAAATATACAGAACCAGGGGGAGTTCAATCGGCATTTAATGTTGCAAGTGATGTTGTACTTTCTGCTTCGGCACAGCAATATGGAGGTTTTTCAGTAACAAATGTAGATAGAATATTTAAGAAATATGCAATTAAAACTTATAATAAAGCATTGAAATATTTCTTAGAGCAAGGAATTGAAGAAGAGAAATCTAAACAATTGGCAGAGAATCAAACTGTTAGAGAAATAGAACAAGGTTATCAAGCGTTTGAAACCAAATTAAATACTGTCTCTAATTCATTAGGACAAACTCCTTTTGTGACAATATCATTTGGCTTAGATACTGACAAATGGGGGCAAAAAATTTCAGAGATAATATTAAAAACTAGACTTCAAGGTTTAGGAGAAAAGAAAACAACTGCTGTTTTTCCAAAATTAATCTTCTTACATAGAGACGAAATTTGTGGGCATGAGGGAACACCAAATTATCATTTAAAGAAATTAGGAGTTAAATGTTCTTCAATAATGCTCTATCCTGATTGGTTAAGCATAGATTCTGGATATCAAAAAGAAGTGTACGAAGAATGCGGAAAGACGGTGACGCCAATGGGTTAATGAAAATGCGTAATATAGCCCATGTAAAATTCTGTGAACTCATGCTAAAGAGGTGTGGTAGAAATACTGCTAACGATGAAGGTCATTAGATAATAATGAATAATATCGTGCTTGTAAAAGAGTGTAGAGACTATTCCGTAAGGAAGTACGATGGAGATTAGCACCATTGGAAGCGCAGAACACGTGGAAGAGAGTGGCGACTCGGAGTGAAGAGATAGTCCAACGTTAAGTTGTGTAGAGCATTTTTAGGAAAATTCTATCATCCAAATACAGGTGAATTAATATTTGATGGACGTGCAAATATAGGAGCTGTAACTTTAAATTTACCTCTATATGCGTTAGAAAGTAAAGGTGATATAAATAAATTCTACGAATTAATAGATAAATACTCAAAAATGGTATTTGATATACATATGGATTCTTACGAAAGAATAGGAAAATCAAAAGGTTCAACTAATCCATTATTCTATTGTGAAGGTGGAGCATGGAAATCAGTTGGTTATGATGAATGTATTGCGCCAGTGTTAGAAGGGTTTACTGCGAGCTTAGGATTCATTGGTTTAGAAGAAGTTTGCCAAGCATTATTCGAGAAACCTCTAATGGATTGTATTGATTTTGGAACAGAAGTTGTTCAATATTTATGGGATTTAACCTTAGAGTACAAAGAGAAATATGGCAAATTATTTACCCTGTACTCGACTCCAGGAGAATCATTAATTGAAAGATTCCAAAAAATAAATCGTGCTAAATTCGGAACGGAGGGAGAAGCATTAAAGCGTGGATATATGACAAACTCATTCCATCAAGGAGTATGGATAGATCATATAGCACCAGAAAAGATGCTATTAGAAAAGCCAATGTTTGATATATCTCAAGGTGGAAGAATAACATATTGCGAATATCCTTATGGAGTAGATTTAGATGTATTAGAACAAAATGTTAGCTTTGCTATGAGTTTAGGACTATATAGTGGCGTTAATATAGAATCTGCAACATGTCAAGACTGTGGAGAAAGAGGAGAATTTGAAATTTGTCCGAACTGTGCCTCAGATAATGTAACATCAGTAAATCGTTGCTGTGGTTATCTTTCTTTTTCTAAGGTGAAAGGACAAAGTAGATACAATGAAGGTAAAAAAGAAGAAATCAGAGATAGAGTGGATCATATAAAAACAAATTAATAAAAAAATAGGAGGATTAAATTCCTTCTTGAAAGAGGTGATATTTATGGCAAAAATAAGATACATAGATAATTATGATGTTATTAATGGATTTTGGGGAGTTGCGGTAAGTGTATGGTTTCAAGGTTGCCCACATAGATGTTATAAATGTTTTAATTCTGAAACATGGAATGAAAATGATGAGACAGTAAGAGAAAGAAATAATATTGAGGTTGCAAAAGAGATACTCGAAGAATTAGACAGATATTATCCTAAAACATTATCTATTTTAGGTGGTGAAAGTTTAGCTCCCTATAATATAAATGATTTATCTGAGATATTAAAATATATAAAAACTCAAAAGAAAGATTTAAAAATTGCATTATGGACAGGTTATGAGTGGGAAGATGTAAAAAATAAAGAAGTCATAAGATATATAGATGTAATAGTAGTTGGTAAATACATAGATGATTTACATAGAGATTACAAAATAACTAAGAATATCTTAGATAAGAAAAGGGGTTCTACTAACCAAAGAGTAATTGATGTAAAAAAATCATTAAAAGAAAACAAGGTCGTAATTATAAATTTTAAAAAGGAGGATTTATGGAGTTAAAAGAATTTGAAGAAAGATATGAGATATTTCAAGACGGTACAATAATAAGTTTAATTACTAATAAACCAATCTGTCAATGGAAAGATAATGTAGGATATTTACAGGTCAAATTAAAGAAAAATGGCAAAAATTATTATAAAAGAGTTCATAGACTTGTCGCAGAACATTTTATTCCGAATCCAAATGGATTACCACAAGTCAATCATATTGATGGCGATAAAACAAACAATAATATAAACAATCTAGAATGGACTAACAACAAAACAAATACTCAACATGGATATGATAATAATCTATATCATTCTAAACATAGATGCATAGGAGTAAAAGTATTTGATAAATCAGGAAACTACTTAAATACATATAAATCAATTAGAGAAACAGCAGATCAATTAAACATAAATAGAAAAACATTGAGTAGAATATTATTTGATGATAAAGAAAACAACTATAATTATTTATTTGAAACAATAATATAAAAATTAACATATAAAAGGAGAGAATTAATTATGAAAATAAAAATTAAATATCTACAAGATGCAACAAGAATGAATAAAATAACAAAAGGGAACTGGATTGATGTATATGCCTACCAAGACACGTTCGTTCCAGAAGGTGAAAGAGCGATGATTAATTTAGGATTTGCGTTAGAATTACCTAAAGGGTGGGAAGGGCATTTAGCACCAAGAAGTTCAACATTTAAAACTTGGGGAATAATTCAAACTAACCATGTTGGTGTTGTAGATGATACATATATTGGTGATAATGACATTTGGCACATGCCTGTATATTGCTTACAAGGGAAAGAACATAAATATGCAAAAATGGAATGTCAACTTATGTTTGGGGAAAATGCTGATGAATTTTATAAAGATGAGTTAGCCAATCCAAAAGGAACTTGGATTAAAAAAGGCGATAAGATAGGTCAATTTAGAATTATGGAAGTAATGCCAGAAATAGAATTTGAGGAAGTAGAATCATTCGGTAATGCTGACAGAAATGGATTTGGAAGTACTGGGAGTAGATAGCATGGATATTTCTAATTTTAAACCTATAAAGTACAAAAGAATAAAAATTAACACATATTTGATAAATGAATATGGCGATGTATATTCTATACCAAGAAAAAGACTATTAACTAAAGGGGTGGATAAAGATGGCTATTATGATATCGCACTTCAAAGCAATGATGGTAAAAGAGTTACTTATAGAATAGCAACACTAGTATTATCTTCATTCATAGGAGATCCGCCAGATGATATGAATGACGCAACAGTAAATCATATAGATGGAGATAAGGGAAATAATCATTATACAAATCTAGAATGGATGAGTAGAAGTTTAAATTCTAGTATAAGAAAGAAGAGACCAAAAGGTGAAAAGAATCCATCTGCAAAGCTGAAAGAAATTGATGTGTATAAAATATGTGAATTGATACAAGAAGGTCATCATAGTTTAACAACCATAGCAAATATATTTGACACAAATAAATTTACAATATCAAATATTAAACGAAGGAAAACGTGGACACATATATCAAATAATTATTCATTCTAATTTGGAACTACAGGGGTAAAATAATATGAAGACATTAATAATTCTTATAATAGCATTGATATTCTCTATATTCATGGCAGTAGATAAAGATGGGGTGAAAATAAATAATAAAACAATTCAAACTTATCCTAAAAGAGTAGCATATTGCTTTATAGCATTAATCATATTTGCCTCAATAATCTCCTGGTTTACTATACTACCAATCTTAGGACTACTATCATTACTATAATACATAAACACTTAGGTTAATCCTAGGTGTTTTTTCTTTTCTAAAAAAAATAAAATATAAATTAATAAAATATGTTGACAGAATAAAAATACCAATATATAATAATATACATAAGGTACAAGTTGCCAAATAAATTAAGAGGTGATTGAATGGAAAAAGTATTAGAAATTATTAATCAATTAAGATCAACTACAAAGACAAATGAAAAATTAGCAATATTAAAGCAGCATAGTGATAATGAATTGCTAAAAGAAATTCTATATTATACATATAGTGATAATTTACAATATGGTTTTAGTGAAAAGAAATTAAGAGAACTATTAGAAGAAAATCAAACAAAATCATCTAAGTGGGATAATCCTTTTGATATGTTTGAAGAATTATCTAAATGCAATATAAATGATGAGTTAAGAAATAATGTAATTGGGTTTCTAGCATCACAATCAGAAGATATTAGAGAATTATATATAAGAGTTTTATGTAAAGATATGAGATGTAATATATCAAATAAAACAATAGATAAAGTGTGGAAAGGGCTACTACCTAAATGGGAAGTTCAACAGGGTTATCCTTTGGAAAAAGTTAAACTTAAAAAAGATGAGTGGATAGCCTTAAGTCTTAAACTAAATGGAATAAGATCAACATATTTTAAGGGCGAATTTAAATCTAGACAAAATAAAATAATGACTGGATTTGACCATATAAAAGCAGATATTGAAAAGTTGGAAGAGTTTACAGGATACGTATTTGATGGAGAAATGATAAGAAACAACATAGATAATATACCTGATAACGAAAACTTTAGATTGACTACAAGTATAGTAAATTCAGATACAGAAGATAAATCGGAAATACAATTAGTTATATTTGACATGCTGCCAACAGATGAATTTATACAAGGCTCTTCATCTAAAACATTTAAACATAGAATGGTTGAAATGATGAGAGTTAAAGAAATTATATATGAATTAGGATTAAAGAATATAGATGTAGCGCCTATATATTATAATGGGACAGACCATACTCAAATAGATAAAATACTAGATATGGTTGATAGCGAAGGTATGGAAGGACTTATGCTGCTAAGAGACATGAAGTACAAGTGCAAGAGACATAATGGGTGTGTAAAATGTAAGAAATTTAAAGAAATAGATTGTAAAGTAGTAGGTTACGAAGAGGGATCAGGGAGATTAGAAAACACTCTAGGTGCATTAGTGGTTGAATACAAAGGGAACACAATTAATGTAGGAAGTGGTTACGATGATTTTACTCGTAAGGAATTATGGGAGAATAGAGATGAAATTATAGGAAGATATATCACTGTAAAATATAAAGAGGAGACTATGGATAAAAAGACTAAAATGTATAGTTTACAATTCCCTATATACATTAAATTAAAAGAAATAGGCGAAGAAATAAATGGTGATAAATAAGATTTTATAATCAAATATAAATTAATAAAATATATTGACAAGATGGTATACAAGCTATATAATAGCTATACAAACATAATATGTAAAATTAATAGATTAAAAGGAGAGTTTAAAAATGGTTAAGATGGTGGGGAGTTATACAAGACCAGAAGAATTATTAACAAAGTTGGTGAATGAAAATTCATATTTAAAGAAACAAATAAAAGAATTAAAAGAAGAAAATTCAAGACTGAGGAAAATAACAGAGGATCAAGAAATAGAATTACAATATGCTAGATATTACGCAGACGAAGAAAATAAGTTGCAAGCAGTTGAAATGGCAAATGAAGCTATTTTTAGTAGCGATATAGTAACTTATGAAGAATGGTTTAATACCAAAGATTACGATGAAGCAGCAAAAGCTTATGCTGAATATTATAATTAATACATAAATAGAGGTGTAAAAAATGAATATGTACGAAATTGAATGTGAATTAAAAGTCCATCATTTATATAGCGTAGCAGCTAACAGTCTAGAAGAAGCTAAACAATATCTTGAAAAGGAAAGATATATAAATGATATCGGCAATAATGTAAGGATATTGGACAAAGTATTCCTAGGAAGTGTTAGTAATGAAGTAGTTAATTCTAATATAAGGTGGGAAGATTGATGATTAAGTTAATAGCTTTGATATTATTAATAGCGATATTTTTAATTATGTTTATTACTGCTATATGTTGTTTAGTTATGGCAAGTCACACAGATGATTTTTGGCTAGGCGAGAAACAATATGAGAATGATATAAATTAATATAAAATGAGGTGAAAAATATGTATGGAATTGACTTTTATCCTACAGCGCCACCAACAATAGAAAAACTTTTAGGTGATATTGATTTTAGAAAAGTAAATACTTGTTTAGAACCTAGTAGTGGAGATGGTGCTATAGTAGAATACATTATAAATAAAATAAAGAATATAAGAGGTTATAGCAAAATAAAAGTAGATATAGATTGCATAGAAATAGACAACAACCTTAGATATATACTTCAAAGCAAGGGGTTTCGAGTTGTATGTGATGATTTTCTGAATTATAATACATTAAAATCTTATGACCTAATAGCAATGAATCCTCCGTTTAGTTCTCAAGAATATCATATTAAAAAGGCTATAAATATGTTGATAGAATCAGGAGGAGAATTAAGAGCTATAACAAATGCTGAAATGATTAAAAATCCTTATTCAAATATAAGAAAAGAAATATTAAATATACTTAATAGCAATAATGCCGAGATCGAGTTTCATCAAAATGAATTTTCTGATGCTAGAAGAGAAACTGATGTAGAAATTGCTATTATTAAATGTAAATTTGAAAAGAAACAAGTGGGTAGTATAATTCTTGATAATCTAAAACAAGCCATAGAAGAACAAGAAGATACATATGAGAGTAATTATATAGTTGAAAATGACTTTATTAAAGCAGTAATAAAACAATATGAATTTGAATCTAGCGCTGGTATTAAATTGATAAAAGAACACAATAAATTAAAAGCATTTACAAGTTCAGAATTCAATAAAGAAAATTCTATATTAACTTTAAGATTATGTAATGATAGAAATTATTCAGAGCCAAGTGAGAATATTCTTTGTAATGATTATCTAAGAGAAGTTAGAAAGAAATACTGGAAAGCTCTTTTCAATAACAAAGAATTTACAAAGCTATTTACTTCTAATCTGCAGAGAGATTTTTATAATAGATTAGATGAATTAGCTGATTATGATTTTAATGAATTCAATATTCAAGAAATAAGAAAACAAATGAATAACCAGGTTGTTACGGGAGTTAAAGAAACTATATTAAATTTATTTGATGAGTTCAGTAGAAAACATTATTGGGATAAAGATACTAGCAGCAATATACATTATTACAATGGTTGGAAGTCAAACTCTTGCTGGAAGATAAATAAGCGTGTAATAATTCCACTTAACGGTTTTGGTAGTTGGGGTGAAAGTTTTGATCCATTACATTATCAGTGCATAGATAAGTTAGCAGATATAGAAAAAGTATTTAACTATCTTGATACAGGTAAAACAGAAGAATTAACTTTAAGAGAAATATTACAAGCAGCCAAAGATAATAACCAAACTAAAGGAGTAATTACAAAGTTCTTCAAGATTGACTTTTATAAGAAACCTACTGTACATTTAACATTTTTAGATGAGGAATTATTAAAGAAGTTTAATGTTTTTGGAAGCTTAGAAAAAGGATGGTTGCCACCAAGTTATTCAAAGAAATCATATAAGGAAATGACAAAAGAGGAACAGGAAGTGATAGATAATTTTGAAGGAGAAAAGGAATATAATAAGGTTATAAATAACAAAAGCTACTATATTTATAATCCTAATGAAGTATTAATGCTAACTTAAAAGGAGGAATCATAATGACAAAACAAACTAAAGTGAGGACATTTTCGGCTGAGTCTATTACAAAATTAGAAAATAAATTAAATGAATTCTGTAAAGATAAAGAGATTAAAACTATACAATATCAAATAGATAATAATTTATGTCTATATAAACATGTAGCTATGGTTGTATATGAAGTTACAATACATTAAGAATAATTTGAAATTATTGCGAGTAAAGGAGATAGTAATTTTGATAGTTAAATTAATACAAGGTGTTTTAGTTACACATATATGTTTAGATATTGGAATTAGCTATATAGAGAAAGGAAATAAGCCAAAAGCATTTTATTATTTTATGATGTGGTTTTTATATTTAGTTACGTTTGTTGCAATATGGTAAAGAACAATTTATTCATTAAAGAGGTGATATTATGACAAAGATAAATGCGACATTTGAAATTCGTAACACAGATTTTCTAGGTATTGATACTTGTGAGATTTGCCATTTCAAGGAGCTTAGATTTGATAACAAACCTTGTAGATGTAAAATATTCAATAAAGAATTAGAAAGATTTAATCCAGTAAAACATCTAGGACTCCAACATTGGGAATATAAAAGATTACAAGAATGTAAAGATAGTGAAGTTAATGAATAATTCAAAAATATTGTAAATAAAATTGAAGTTTTATAAAAATTAATAAAAAGGAGATATTGAAATGAGTAATATAATAAACTGCAAAGCGATAAGAGATAAATACATAGAAGAGATTAAACAAAAAGATTTAACAGGATGTACGGTAGCATTTGTACAAGTGGGCGAAAATCAAGCATCAAATGTATATGTACGTAATAAAAAGAAACTGTGCGAAGAAGTTGGAATAGAAGTAGAACACTATCAACTGTCAGAAAACACTACAGAAGAACAATTATTAGCAACAATAGATATGTTAAATAAGTGTAGTGTAATTACAGGAATAATGGTACAACTCCCATTACCAAAACACATTGATGAAAATAAGGTTATTAATGCAATAGATCCTAATAAAGATATTGATGGATTTCATGTTGTCAATAAAGGCAAGATTGTTATAGGTGATGAGAGTGGAATTATTGCAGCTACTCCAAAGGGAATTATGACAATATTAAAAGAAGAAGGAATTGATTTAAAAGGTAAAAATGTAGTTGTAGTTGGAAGAAGCAATATTGTTGGTAAGCCTTTAGTTAGTTTATTAATTAATGAGGGTTGTACAGTTATTTGTTGCAATTCTAAAACACCTATGGGTTATTTAAAAAAGTATATACCAGATTGCGATATATTTATATCGGCTATAGGCCAAGCAAACTATTGGAATTTAGATAAGTTTAAGAAAACTTTAGAACATAGAGAACTATTAAGGAAATATATTCCAGAAGAACACAAAGATACATTCTTCACAGGCATATGTCCTGTAGCAATAGATGTTGGAATCAATAGAGATGAAAATAATAAAATTTGTGGAGATATAGACAGAGAACTATATCCATATTTCAAAAGAGTTACAAGTGTTCCTAGCGGGGTTGGATTGACTACTCAAATGGCAGTTGTAAACAATATAGTTGAATTATTTGAAAGAAATAAGTAAATAAATATGTAGCAATTTGATTATATTGCGAAATAAATAGGAGGAAAACAATGAAACAAGGAGAAAGAGTTTTTTTAAACGATAATGGGGAAATGACAGCCAAAGATGGTGATTTAGTTAGATGGTTTAGATGTATGAATTGCAATGAAAATGTAATTGCAAAAGAAGTATATATAAACCAAAATGTGGTTTGCCCACATTGTAAAAATAAATTTAAAGTTAGACTTTTCAAAAATGGGAAAGTTAATATATCAATAAGATAATTCGCCATTCAAAAATATTACATTTAAAATCAAAATTTTATTGAAATTAATATATAAGGAGAGATTTAAATATGAAAATAACAGTAAAACCAATAACGGAAAGCAAGAGAATATTAGATAAATGTAGATTAACAGTAAATAAGGAACCAAGTAAAGCTCCTAGACCTAGCGTGGCATTCTTAGATAATATCTATATGACGGAACATTCCCCTATTAGGGAGAAACTATTTGATATTTACATAGAAGACATCCCATATTGTATTAGCACTCATTTTGTGCGCCATCACCAAGGAATAGAGAAGTACGTTACAACTTCAAGAAGTGACAGAACCGATATTACAGATAGATCTCAAAGAAGTCAAATGGATTTAGTCTCAATGGGAATGACAGTAAATGCACAAGCATTAATAAATATGAGTAAAGTAAGATTATGTTGGTGTGCAGATAAAGATGCCAGAAAGGTGATGTTTGAGATAGTTAAACAAGTAAAAGAATTAGAGCCAGAGTTGGGAAGTAAATTAGTACCTTCGTGTGTTTACAGAGGATTCTGTTCTGAGAATAATAAAGATTGTGGCTATAGCAGAGAATTTTTATCTAATTGGAGAAAAGAGTATCTTTGTGGAAGAGAGCATTTAATAATATTAGATTAAAATAAATATGCACAATATACGGTATATGATTTAATTATTATATGCTATATATTGTGTGTAAATTAACATAAAATCAGTAGTTTATTAGAAGGAGATGAATTAAATGATAAGAATTATATGTGATAAATGTAATAAAGATGCCGATTTCTTCGGTGCTAAAGAACTGACTAAGGAAGAAATAAATAAATTAGCTATAGAATATAATACAGAATTTCAAGGTAAATTAATGATAGAAACTTACGTATGTCCTAGCTGTAGAGATGTAAGAGATTTCATACATGTTTTATATTAAAGAGTTTAATTGTCTTGTTTTTGGGTATAATATTACTATATATATAATTTTAATATTTGGAGGTAATATTATTGGACATCGTGTTTTTAGATTTAGAGTTTTCTAGGAGAAAGAAAAACTTTAAAAAGTACCCCTTTGAAATAATAGAAGTTGGATATGTTGTTACGGATATGATTGGGAACATAAAAGAGGAGTATTCACAGTTTATCAGAGTAGAAGATGTCAAAAGGTTAGATGAACGAGTTCTAAATCTTACAGATGTAAAAAGATATGATTTTTTATATCAAGGTGTTCATTTTAATAATTTCTCAAATAGACTTAAAAATGTAGTTAATAAAGGTTGTTATTTTATCACATGGGGTAATCTAGACAAGAAAGTTCTTTTCGATAATTTTAAAATGAGAAATATTGAATTCGATAAACTCTTTACATCTTTATTTTTTGATGCTCAGAAAGCATATATGTCTATAAATAACTTAAATTCTCAACCGTCACTAAAGAGTGCTTGTAAAAATACGCCTTTAGATTCATTGAGAAGTCATAAAGCAATATATGATTGTTATAAAACACTGGAAATATGCAAGGATCTTGGAATACATAATGTATTATCTAATGATTTTAAAGTGTAAAAAAAATAAGGGATAGAAGCTATTAATTTAGTTTCTATCCCTTTAAATTCGCCCTTTTAATATGTTATATTTATATATAACATATTATTTAACCAATTTTAAATATATTTCATATGGTATTATAATTAAGAATGGATTTTCAGATAATCTATAATCAACAACATAGTCTTCAGCGTACCTAACTAGACTGTTTGCTATAGTATATTTAATAGCACCTCGTCTAAATAACTCCCTATATATAATCTCTAAGCTAGAATCACCTGATAAAATTTTAATGGATACTAATTTATCAGGCAAATCAAATTTCTTCAGTTTAACCCCTTTAACTTTACCCCTATTTGTTACGCCTAATCTATGAGAGTATATATCTTTTCCTTCATCAGATAGAGTGTTTTTAATATCATCTTCATATTTCATTCTAGCAATACCCATGCTAATTGATGTTTTGGCTTCTTTCATAGCTTCAGCAAATTCTTTAGTAATCTTATCAAATGCTTTTAAATCTTTAGAATATAAATTGATATCTATTCTCTGAGTCTGTTTAGTTGCAACAGTATTTTCTTTTAACCATTTATAAAAATCTTTCCTAGAAAAATAGTAGTAGTCTTTTAAATAAACCATCTCAGAGCATATAGCATATTCTTTATTAACACTCATTAAGAATGATCTGTAGATATCATTTAAGAATATATGTTTTACGTTATCTCTAACATTTTTGACTACCCATTGTCTTTCGCATTGTAATATATCAGCTATATCAGATATAGTTAAATTAAAATCATTCTCATACATTCTCAGTACATTAAATGCAACTTCTAAAGAAGAAGTGTCATCAGATTCCTTTTCAATATACACTAGACTTTTATCATCTTTACCTTTAGGTTTATGTGCCACAATTATCACATCCTTATATTATGTTGTATTTAATTATAACATAATTAAAATACCAAATAAACAAAAAAAATAAGGGATAGTAGGCTACAAATTAATGTAACTTACTATCCCTTATTTGTATAAAAACTAAATTTTATATGAATATTTATATCCATAAACGGTTATAATAACTAATGAATATATAATTATCTATCGGATAAAAAAATAGGGGTACTATAAAACAATAATAAGAAACCAGCTTAACTTAGTTATCTTAAAATCATCCATAGTACCCCTATATAATTTTGATATGCTATTTGTTTTATGATATAATTAAATCCTCATCATTGGGTTGAACCGAAAGGTTCTCCCTTTTTTATTTTATTTGAATATTTATTTATATTTTTCATATAATAATTAATGTGATATGTTCACTGATTTATGGTAATTTCTATACATATTGCATTAGACTCTATTCTATGACCGAAATTTGGGAATAGAGTCTATTTTTTATTTTACGAACAATATTATTCCAATTGTTACTCTACATCGATATTCCACATGCAAATAGGGTAAACTAAATCTTGCAATTGAGACATAATTTGTGCGTTAGAATATTTATTAGGATGTATCTGGTCATAAGAAGCTCCATCTGAATTTAACGCTGACCATATTTTAGGTTGTATATCATTATGTGCATATGTTCTAGATGTAAGGTCAGCAAATGCACATTGATATTTCCTACACAACTCTTGTACTATTGGTCTAACATTTTGAAACCATTCTAAATATGTTCTTCCAGTATTGGCCACTGTTCCAACTGTAGGCAAACAGATAATAATAGATAAATCTTTTAAGCTCTTATTATAAGCAGGTCTGCCATTTACAGTAGTATTTCCTCTTATTCTTTGCAATCCTTCTTCCATATTTGTTCTGAACAAATTTAATCTTTGTTCCAATGTAAGTCCTGCAAACATTGAATGGGTTTTATCAGCATCATTCATACCATAAGCTATTATTAATAAATCGGGATTATAACTCATTGATGTATTTAAAAAACCATTAGGGAATTGGCTTATCCAAGTTGGCATACCATAAGTAGAATTCCCTACCCATTCATTAGTATTTCTTCCACCATAACCATTATTTTTTATTGTCAATTTTGTTAAATCAAAATTGCCTGCTTTCATAATCTTTTTTAATGCCCAATCCCTCATGCCGAAAAACGTATCTTGTACGCTAGTTTTTGGTTCATAACCCTGTGTTATACTATCACCATCTAGGGCTATTGTTACATTATTAGTCCCATCATAAATTTTTTCATACCAATGTTGCAGATATTCATGTCCCCATATAGGTGTTAATGGGTATTTATAATAATCAAATACAGTTGCAATTGTTTCTATACTATTTTCTTTAATTAATGGTTTATAGCTTATATTTTTTTGATATCCATCATTTTCAGGTGGTAAACCTGTAGTTGCTTCAAAACTTAAAACTTGTATGTCACTCATTAACTCTTGTATTTTTTCTTCTGTAATATCTGTATTCACATTTATATATCCCTGTAAAGCATAAACTCCATCTTTACTAATATTTTTATCTCTTGTTGCTGTAATTTTACTGCAAACAAAGTCGGCACTATTAAACTCTGCTAATTCAACTTGAACATATTTTGAATCTGTGTAGCTTAATTTTGATCCCTTTTTTAAGATTATTTTTTGTGTTGAGAAATACTTCGAATTTTTGTCCTTGTTTATATTCCCTACAACATATTTCCCATTTGTTATTTCTAAATCTATATTTTTTCTCTCAAATAAATTGTTTAAATTCTCCTCAACATCATTTATTTTAGATGAGTAAGCTGTAAAAATGAAATTAGATTTAGTTTCATCAACTTTGTCAATCATGGAAGGAAAGCTAACTTTAGCTGTATCAAACGCAATTTTACCACTATGTTTTATAATAAATTCACTTTTTATATTTCCGCTACTTAAAAAAGTATCATCATCATCGTATAGGAAATAATGATATAGAGTATAGTCGTTAGGATCATTAATTTTTAATTCTAATATTCCATCAATATTAAATCTCCATGTTCTATTCATAGAATTATTTTCAATTGCTGATCCAGTAGAAGTATCATACCTTCCAGATTGCCATTGAATATCTAAGACAGTAGATTCCAATCCACTTGCTTCCGCCTTTAAATCAATTGATTTTCCTAAAAATCCAACTTGATTTCTAATTGCCGAACCAGCATTTTCAGCTATTTCTCCATTATTCATTACCCTAGTATCAATCAACTCTGCATCACCAGTTGTGCTTCCTTCTTCTAACTTAGTCAAGTTATTTACTCTTCCTTCTAAAGTTTCAACTTCTACTTTGCTAGCCTTTTTAATTTCAATATTATCCAATTGTTCGCGAAGCTCAGGTATATCTTTGTTTTCATGTTTATTTACTTTTTTAACTAATTTTTCTGTATTCATTTTTTAATTCCTCCTTGTTTTTATTTATTTTATTTGTTATAATATATTTGAGATTTCTTAGTGATTTCTCATACTGAATTAATACGGTAGGTTAGTCACTTGCCGTATTTCCTTTTTATTTAATTTATTTTTGTTCATCGTTATTTGATCTTCTCCTTTATGATACTTATGTCGGTTTTCATATCGTTTAGATTGCTATTTATGCTTTGAAATTCTTTTGTGGTTCTATCAAACGTCTCCAATGCTAATCTCAGTGTCTTTTTATCTTCTTTATTTTCTTCTTTCATAGCTTTTATCTCGTCTTTTGATTCTTTAATATCGGATTTTAAATCACCTATTCTTTCATCGGTTATTTTTAAATTTCTTTTATCAATCATTTTTATATATACAACTAGTCCCATAATAGCAAGAAGTAATAATCCTGCCACTATAGACACCTTAAAAGTTTCTGTTAACGCTTGTTCAATCATTGTAATTACCTGCCTTTCTTTTGATTTATATCTATAACTTAATATTGTTAGCTGCTAATAAAATTAACGGAAATACATAGGTATCGCCTCCTTTTGTTTAGATTTAGAGATTAAATTCTAATTAATCAAATAAATTATCCATTCCTTCATCTGGTCTAAGATCGTAGAATTTTTGTGTCGTAGAAATATCGTTATGTTGACAAACATATTTACTTACTAATTTAATATCTTTGCCTTTAGATAGGAGATGAGTTGCTGCGCTAGCTTTAAATAAATGGGGGTTAATTCTTCTGCCCAATATATCTGACAATATATCGGAACAAACACCATTAACCCATTCTTTTGAAGCCATTTTAATTTTCCCATCATATTTGGTAGTAAATATATATTCATGTTCATAGCCCCTATGTTCTAACCATAAGTTTATGTAATCAATACATTCTTGATTTAACATGTATTGACAAATTTTTCCATCTTTACTGCGTCCTTTCTCTCGGACTTTATTACTTAGAACATAAGATTTACCTTCTGGAATACCATCTTTTATGCAGTCAACTTTAAATTGAACTATACCTCCACGTCTAGCACCACAATTAAACGCACACACTACCCAAGCTAGAGCCATATAGTTCTCATCTGCAAGTAATACTTCTTTTAATTTTTCATATTCCGTCTCCGAAATAGGGATTTTTTCATAAACATAATTTAATGGAATATCTTTAAAAGCAGTAGTAAAATTTCTAAATAATTCATATTCATCACTATCGTCTGCGACATTATCTAAAATATAATTACACAATGAGCTACACGCACTTTTCTTAAATTTTAATCCACTGCTACTCATACCTCTATTAGTGAGATAACTCATATATCTTGTAAAATCTCTTTTCTTAATTTTATATAATGGTTTATCATTACATGATGTATACACCCAATAGGCAAACTGTTTTAATGCTGACCAATATTGCTTTCTACTATCAGGACTAAGTTGCGGTTTAGAATCAAAGAATTCTTCTATCATATCTCTATTTTCGCTATTGCATTGTTTGTACATTTCATCAGTTACGGTAGGGAGTTTTAAAGATCTTTCTCTTACCATATTCATTTCTATATTTTTGTTATTTTCCATAAGTTTATTCCTCCTTAAATTTATTAATTTATGGTTGTGGGCGTAGAATCATCTACGACCAAGAGGAGAGATTAACAATCTCCCTCTAAATTTAGTCATAGAAAAGTTGAACAAGAAGTCTGAGATATTATATAGAAACCTTACTTTATATATCTCAACCTTTATGTTCAACTTTTAATTTATTCCTTATATCCTTTGAAGCTAAGTCTATTACATTATCTATTAATATCTGTATTATATTTAGATACTCTTCTGATAATCTCATTCTTTTATACTCTTTAATAGTAGATGGTAATTCTCCTATAGTATCCTTGAATTCACTTGCAACTCTTTCCTGTCTTTTTATTGCATTATCAAATATTTTCTCTTTTACAATGTTGTTTAATTCGTGTCTCACATCACACATCTCTTCACCATATCTCTCTAGTTCTTCTATAACAATATCTCTATTATATATTAATTTATATCCATTGAAGTAATATTTGATATTTCCTCTCTTTCTTAATATTGCATAAACCTTTTTATAAAATATATCTGCTTTTCCGTGCCTGAACACCTCATTTACATCATCTAATTTCAACTCTTTAAGAACTTCATTCTCAGCTTCGAGTATTAATAAATCTTGATCTTTGGTTGCCACAGAATATTCTTCCTTTATGTTATATTGAACTTTATTGGTGTCCATATCTATTTCTATTTCGTCAAGCTCGTTATATTTTACAACTGCAACCTTTTTGCAAATCATTCTGACAGTTTCCCATCTTAAAATAGCCTTTCTATCTAATTGATTTAAATTTGTCTCTAAAGTTCTTTTTAAGTTTTGATGCGTAGTATCATAGAATTCATTTATGTATTTTTCATCTATATTTAGAACTTCTGATAATTTGTCTTGATTTCTCCTACCCAAAGAATAGTTAGCGTTAACCATAGATAACTTATTCAATAATATAGATATAGGCAATATAATCTCATCATTTTCTACTGATGTGGCCATTAATAATAACAACAATCTCTTTATGTTATCTCCATATACACTACTATTGCCTTCGCTTCTTAAATCTGTTTTATATTTTGCAATTTTATATATTTCATCAATAATGAATTTGTTACCTTCTTTATGGTATTTGATAAATCTTTCTAATTCTTTTAATTGAGCTTTTTTAGAATTACCTGCCTCAACTTTGATTTCTAACATAGAACATAGTTCTTTATAATTCTTTATTATTAATCCTTCAGATAAATTCTCAATCTTCATCATTTCTTCCCTCTTTTCTTTTTATTAATTTTATTTTGCCTTAAAGTTTCTTCACGTTTTTCTTTTCTAACTCTTTCTTTTTCAATAGCCTTTTCCATAGCTTGTTTATCGTATTTGCAATTCATAAATTTGAATATCATTTTACTTATTCCTTTTTCATATCTTGCACAGGATGTAATAGATTTTATATGTAAGTAATCATCATCCGTAATTACTCCTAAATCAGTAAATGAATCAAGATATTCTTTAAGCCCTGCTGTTACATTATCAAGATCATGTCTGACCTTAGTTGGGAATACGAATTCAACTTTTAAATCAGTTTCATTTATTCCTAACTTTTCTAACCCTAATTCTCTAAGAACAAATTTTACATATTCACCTCTATTCTGCTTATGTGTATTTTGAACAATCCTATTTGTTATTGTTATTATTTTATTCATACTTCTTGCAATAGGACTTTCAATTATCGTTTTTTTACCTTTTCTATGTGTTTTATAATATTCTTTTAAAAATCTACTAAGATTATCCTCGTTAAATTCAACTTCTATAATTTCTTTTTCTCTGATATCTTTCATTTTCCGCTAATCTCCTTTAGTTTGTTATTTTTAAATTCCATATATTGCTCCATTGTATTATTTTTTCTACCATAAATACTGTGGAACTCATCGTGTAACTCTTTTGTTAAGCAGATCCCTAATCCATATTTATAATGTAGTTCTAAGCATTTTGATTTCATTAACTCTAATTCTTCTTCCGTGTAATCATTTATTTTCTCTCTAGCATCTATATTCAGCTCTTCTAATGTCTCACGAAGTATATCACAATAATTATAATGATGATGTATCACATTATCTGTTAATTTCGATCCGGTTATATCACAACAGTAATCATATTTTTCATAACTACTCAACCTCCATGGTAATATTGACTTCCTCATAATTTTATGTAATGGTGTCGTGCCTCCTTTCCAGCTAGGATTATTTTTCCCACATCTATTTACACATTTGGGACAACCATTACCATTTGAATAGAAGCTTCCCCATGTAGCTTCCCATGTATGACCATCAATTAAACAGGTAAAACTCAGCTTTGTGTTGGCATTTACCCATGCATCGCTATTTAACCTAACCTTTTTACCCCTATCCGACAACTTTAGGTATCTATGTATATTTTCTATTGTGTAAGGATTTGATGTGTGAAATCGTCTCGGCATATGTCCTGCCTTAAAATGCTTAAACCTACAACACACTTTATATCCATCACTATCTAATGCTACCAACAATTGATTTTCATTTTTATATTCTTCGTTTATTAATGTGAGGCCTCTATTTTTAAATTCTAATCTAACATCTTCTATTGAATTTCTTTTCATTATTTTCTCCCCCTTTTTTATATTGTTAAATTTTTATCATTGTTTTTATTTATATAATTTTTCTTATGAAAACCCTTAATTTATTTCGATAAATACACATTATCGTAATAAGTTGTATTACGTATTGATACGTATTCGCATAAATGTTATAATATTGTTGAGGTGGTTCAGTTGGCATTTATAATTAATGGACAAGTTATACAAGAAACAGGTGATTATCTTTCAAAAGGTGAAAGATCACGTCTAAACTCAACAATGAGAACAGATTTACATAAAGATTTTTCAGCATTAATGAAATATCATGTTAGAGAACATATGAGTGTTGGATTCGATGTTTTGATAGAAATGTTGCAAGACAATCCTAATATGTTAGATGAATTTATAACTCGTTGTAAGAAATATTAAACTTCAATTCTCACAGATTTTAAATTTTAACTTCTTATTCAATCAACTAAATAGAAGTCTAAATCAATTCTAAAATTTAACTAAAAATTTCAAGTCATAGACAAACAAGTAGAGTAGTGGTATAATTAAATATTTTATACAATTAAAGGCGAGAGGATCAATCCTCACCTTATTTTGAATAAGAACTTTAAAATTCGCCAATACTAATTAATAGCTTAATAATTTTAGTGGGAGAGTAGGGCAAATATTAAAACATACTGCAGCTTTACTCTCCTTGATTAAATTACTTACTTTCTATCTGACCTTTAATCTTAGCCAATTCTTCCTCAATCTTCATTTCTAAATATTGATTAATATCCTTAATCCCTCCATTTAAAACATTTAATGTATCATCAGTTAATTGATTTAAAACATTGTCTTTAACAGCAGTAGATAATTGCCTTAACTCATCTTTTTCTATTTTCCCATCTTCAATTGCAACAATAAGTTCTTTTTTTAGTGTATTTTCCATTGCTACAATATTTGTATTGATTAATGTGGTTGTTTTCTCTAAAGCATTTGAAAATATAACTTGTGCATTCTCATCTTCAATCTTAGCTATTTCTAACTTAGCTTTTTGAGTTGCTTTTTGAACGAACACACCTACATAAGCAGTAACAACAGTTAAAGCTCCTCCTATTAATATTGATAATAGTTGTATCAATGATTCTTGTAATTGATTTTCCATACTTATTTCCTCCTTAATATTTTAATTTTATAATCCTAATAATTTTCTCCAAGTTGCTTGCCCACAAACACCATCTTGAGATAAACCCTTAGAACTTTGATATGACTTAACTGCATTGGCAGTTCCACTACCATAAATTCCATCTATTCCATTAGTTGAATATCCTAAGCTAACCAATTTCTCTTGAAGTAATTTAGTAATATTGCCACTTGCACCTTGTCTAAGAGTAGGACATCCATTAAGAGTGTTGACTCCTGCAATACCATCTACTTTTTGATTAGAAAATCCTTGATTATTACATTCTTGTTGTAATCTTCTAATCCAATCATCTCCTGAATTAGAATTTTTCTTGGCAATTAACGCATCTAACTTAGCAAAAGTTTTTACTCCTGCCAATCCATCTGGATCTAAACCATTATCCTTTTGGAATTGTATTAATGAGTCATATGTACCTTTCCCGAATTTAGAATCTGCACCATAACCACCACAATTATATCCACACTTAATTAATTTTTCTTGCAGTTCCTTACATCTATCTCCTACATATTCTTTTGCTTTTTCTACATTAGATTTAGTATCAGGGGGTACAGTTGTACTTATATTTTCTTCTTTTATCTCAGCTTGAATATCGTTTGGTATATGATCGTTTGACGTACCTCCTATTAAGGTTTTTGCAATAGCTTGACATATAGCTTCAAAATTAGCTTTATATAATTCGCAATCTTTAGTTGAATCACCAAAACAAACTTCGATTAATATGTTTGTCTTATTAGTGCGCTTTAAGAAATATAATCCTGTTCTTTGTTTAGCACCTCTATTTTTAAATCCACCTGCATCTGAAATAGCCTTACTCATTTGACTTGCTAAAGTTGAATCACTATAATAACAAACTTCCACACCCATAGGATTATCAGTATGTACACTAGCATTAAAATGTATAGATACATCTACTCCATCCTTATATTGATTGTGAAAATTAACAATGTTAGCTAAATTTTGTGAAGATGAACTAGCAGTATCATGATATTTATAGCAAGCTTTACCACTTGCTTTTACTATTTCGTAAACTCTATCAACTACTTTCCTAGCTTCTGTAACCTCATTAATTACATCGCTCATTCCTTGACAATTAATACTATGTCCACTTGAGATATTTACTTGATTGTATGCCATATAGTATTCCTCCTTTAATTTATTAATTTATAACAAAAAGAGACTAAGAAATAAACTCTCTCAATCTCTTTATTGCTTCATTTTTCTTTAATTTTTAAACCTAATTTTTATATAAAAATCAAGTTTTATTTAGATTCAATTTATTTTAATTTTTACGAACAATATTATTCAATTGCGAACTAAAGTAATTCAATTGTAGAATAAGAACAGTTGTTTAACTCTATAGTAGACCCTTTTACTGCTCTTATACTGTAATAACTACCAAAAGCTTTACAGTTATCTAAATACATTTTTGCCCCACTTTGTTGAGTTGTAAAATCTGCGTCATATCCATTTTTAGATTTAGCCAAGCTATCGTAAGCTAAACAACCTAGGTTTAATGAAACTGTTCCATCACTAACATCTGCAACATTTGCTCCTTGGTTGTTATAGTATCTTCCATTAATTCTTATTATTTTACCACCATCATGCATAGTAGAGCCATTACAAGTTAAATCTTCCCAACCTATACCGTTACAATAACCCTTACAATTTATTTCAATCCCATTACTAACAACACCATTGTAAGCATGATAATTAAATCCATCTTTTGAAGCAAATGCAACTTCGCAATTTTCAAAAAAACCTTGACACCCTAATAATGAAATACCATCTTTACTAGCAGTAGGATTTGAAAAGCCATGCTTAAATTGACAATCCTTAGCATAGAATTTAGGATATAAATTAGTAGAGCTATTTCTAATATGAACAGTTCCAACAGTTCCACCTATAAAATTTATACCTTCAACATATAGATTAATACTTTGTAAAGAACAAGTTGAGTTTATTAATGCAACTCCTGTGCTAAGTCCAACTATTAAGTTATTATTGTTTGGTGCAATATTATCAAACATATGAACATAAAATGTAGAACCATCTTGAAACCATGTATTTTCTGTATCGGTACATTCTTGCAATGATGTAACCCTTGTTAACTCAAAAGTAATTTTATTTGCAACACCTCTAATATCTATTGCAGTTAAAACATTTCCTCGGTTTGTTGAATAAACATTTGTTTCACCAACTTTTGTAAAAGTATGGTCATCTGCACTTTTTACAGTTACTTTGCCTTTATTCTTTGCAATTATATTAATAGATTTATTTATTACATTATTTGCAACCGTTGTAGTGAACCATGTATCCCTAGAATAAGTCCCATCTAATAAAATTATTGTATCGCCATCACTACAAAGTGTGTATGCTTGATAAACTCTTTTTACTGCTGTCGATTCTGTTAAACCATCATTACCATTATTTCCATTTATCGGGTCAACGTAATAAATTTTTCCTCCAGTATGTTTAAAATTAGCAACATCAAAAGTTGTATGAAAGTTATAACCATCTGTTAAAATTGTAATTGGAAAATCTGAAAATTCATTAGGCTTATTATATAATTTAAAAAGTCCGCTATTTGAATGTCTTAAATCATAATTGATTCTATCATTATTAGTTAATATTAAATCATTCGCCATAGTATCCAATTGTTCGTTTAATTCTGTAGTTTTACTATCTATTTCTGTTAATTTACTTTCTAGTTTCTTTGTTCCTCCTTCTACAAAAACACCGTTCCCATCCGTAACAGGAAGAACTTCTTTTCCGTCTTTATCTTCTAGTATTATATAATTTCTATTTGCCATTATTCATTCCTCCTTATGTCAAGCTTTCAGCAGTAAATGTTTTTAGAGTTATTCCATTCTCTAAAACACCTGCATTTATTACGATTTTACATCCTATAGATTCATCATTGTAAACTTCTATAGAATTTTCATTCAATATGTTAACAACATTAACCATAGATATTTTATTATTTTCATATATAGAGGTTATCAGGTTTGTAGATTTTAAATTATGAGTAATAGTTGCTTTATACATACCTGAATAATCTCCACTGTCAACCAACACCCAATCTCCAACTAATATGTTTTTTGAATAGTTCGGTGAACTAACGCTTGTACTCCCCTTAGAACCTCCAACTATATTAAAAAATCCAGCCATATTATCCCCTCCTAATAAGTCACAATGGCGTAAATATTAATGCCACCATCTAAAATCTTGAAGGAATATACGTCTGGATCTGTATAATCTATGGTTAAACCTAAATCTTTCTTTATTAAAATATTAGCCCCATTTATTTGGACTCTCATATCAGCATCAACAGTAACAGACATCTTTTTAAATTGATGTAGTGTCCATTTAGGTTTCAATTTTTTTATTTCATCTATCAAATCTTCATTTGCAACAGTAGTTTTATTTATACAATAATAAAAACTTGCTTGATTACCTATATTCATCTGAATACCTCCTTATACTAAACTATTAGCCGTAAATAGTTTATAATTTATTTTTCTAATCATATTATCTCTTAAATTTGATTTACCTTCTCTAGCTAATAATATCTCTCCTTCATCCACATTTGTAGTCATTAATGGTTTGTAATACGATGCAGAAAGTGTAACCGAAAGGTTTATAGCTTCATCCGATTTTAATAAAATTCTTGTTTTATCTATTATCTTATACCCCATTGTAACACCTTCCTTAGTATCCGCATTTTTAAATGATAAATGAGGGTTTTCACTATTTAAATCATGTGTTATCTCTTTCTCATATACATCAACATTTAGATACCACTCGTTAGTAGATACTAACATTTCTACATTACCAGTGGCACTTATCGTTGCTATATCTTCTTGTGCATCTGCTATAGATTTATCTAATCTACTTTTAACATCTTCAGCATCATCTACTGTTTGTTGTAGTAATGGTTGTAATACCTTACCATCTTCGACATCTTGATGAAGTTGGTCTTTCCACTTTTTAGCCTCAACTATATCCGAATGAAGATTTTCTTGTAAAGGCGTACCTACTTCGATATCATTTTCTAAATTGTCATGTAACACCTTTCCATTTTCTAAATCCATTTCCAACTTCTCAATTACCTTAACACTATCACCTAATGTTTTTATTAATTCTAACTGTTCTTTGGCATTATCCAAAATCTCCTCTAATGTTTCAATAATGCCTCCATGTTTATCATATTTATAGAATACTCTCGAAGCACTAATTAATTCATATCCTATCCCATAGTATTCAACTACTACAGTTTTTCCATTATATCTAGGTAAGAAATGAATTACTCCTTGTGAGTAATTCACATAGAAATTATTATTTCCTAATTCATCACTATTAAATACCTCATTAAATCCTTCTATTGTAATTCTATAATTTTCATCTGGAATTTGGGATAATACTATACATGAATGATTATCCATTACTTGTTTCTTCTCTAATAATTTTACCCCTGTAGGATTTTCCATACTATCTACATTTCTTTTTGTAATAATAGTAGGAATATCATAGTCTATATCAAAACTCATACGTTAACCTCCTTTCAAAATTTTAATAATAAAAAGAGGATAGCCGTATGAATCTATCCCCTTGTTTTGTTTTTTAATTCAATTTATTTTTCCTCAACTATATTTAACCACAATTTAGATAAGTTATACAAAGACAAATAAGGTATCATTGTGTTACTCTCTTGATTTGTAGTAGATATAGTATTCCACCATTGAGTATACCCTGTCTCAAATAGACATATCTTTCTATAGGTTTCAAAAGAATTATTTGTAGTTATTAAGTAGGAATAGTTGTCCGCTAAATCGTATACAAATGATAGTACATATCCTTTGTATCGTACTATATTTAATGGTAATAGAATTTGATTTTCCAATATGGACTTATCCGATATTGTATTACTATCAAATGTTCTCAACATAACTTGTCCTATATTTCTATCAAAAAATAAACAAATATATTTATTTCCATCTTTTATCCATGAAGTAGAACATAGGTCGTCTCCTACTACAGAGTACAATGTGTCATCTACAGGTATGGCAACTTCTTCACCACCTACCTTTTTCCACAATGTATTGTTATGATTTTTATATACAGATAAAATTTTAGGTGTTTTATCTTGTGAATTTAAATACCATCCAAAATTAATAAATATTCCACCTTCATCAGAATAAACATTAAACGGATACGATGGTTGAATATCATCTTTAATGGCTGTCAATGGAGTAAATTTAAAACCTTCAAGAGACGTAACATTTATAGGTGCTTCAAAATATACTATTCTATCTTTATTTGTATTGGCCTCAATAGTTTCTCTATAAGCTCCTAATATTTTATCTTCATGAGCAAAAATATGACAATAAGTTTTTCTACTATCTGATAGATGTATTTTTAAGAATTCTGATACAGAATATGGGTTTGTACTTCTATAATAATAATTATTAAAGTCACTATGCCCTCCTCCCATAAGATGTATATATCCATTTTTATCAATTGCTAAAGATAGAATTCCATGATTATCAGTCGTTAAATCATCAAACACTTTAGTTTCTAATATATCTCCAGAATGATTACATTTATTAATTATATTATAACCCTCTGAATTCATATAGGTATAATATATAAAATTATCTTTCACCAAGGTTTGATTAAGCTGATAAGATATTCTTGAATTTGAATTTTGGGTTATAAGTTTATACCCTGTCCCTATATTCCTATCTATATACCATGTAGCTTGTATAGTTATTGCTCCTATATAGGTAATTGATACGTTATCTGATATATTTCCATCAGATTCTAACATTGCAGTTCCGGTTTCACAATCTATCTTTACAGTTCCAGAGAAGGTAGGAGGCTTACCATATAAACCATATTTACAATCTAAGAACATATAAGAACACTTTGGCAAAAATTCAATAGGTATTTTAAATAAAATTTGATTGAAAGGTATATTGTTATGACTTGTTTTCTCCTCTAGCCTACAATTAAAATTAACTATACCGTTAGAAAGCAACACTTTTGTATTATTAAATGTTTCATTAACTTTTAACATGCTGTTTATTTCTGTAATGTCAAAACGGGTTATACTATTGATATCTTCACGTGTGACCATTTTTGTTCTTATTTCATTTATACTATCTCTATTTATTGTTATGTTATGCAAACTACTATCTATTTTAGCATTAATACTTTTAAATTGGGTATTTACTGTTTCCATATTGGTGTTAATTTTTGTATCCAATTCATTTTTATTATTATCTATTTTAATATTAGTTGTACTCAAGTTTGTATTAATTTTTGGAATTTCAGCTTCTACAGTATCAACTCTATTATCCAAATTAACAATATTCCCATGTTGATTTACCCATGTATTCATTTCATTAATTTTATTATTTGCACTTAAAATTGTATTTGTTAAAATTGCATTAACACCTTCGCTACTTTCTATGTTTTGAGTTAACTCCTCATTTACACTTGCCCCTTCCACAATATTGTCTGCCAATCCAGCAACACTGTCTATATTTGCTTGAAGCTGAGTTATTACAGTAGAAGCATCTCCTATAGTTTTAATAGATTCGATAGCCTGTCTATTTTCTCGCATTAAATCTTCAAGAGTTTCTACTATCTTACCTTTGTTATCGACATTCGTATAAACTTTATCAGCAGATATACACCATAGACCTATTGCTGAATAATTTATTGTCATAACCTTACCCTTCATTGCTTGATTAAATAACAATAAACCATTTTCTCTATCGAGTACGTATTGATTAGCATTAGGTGTACCATTGGTTTCAGTTAGAGTTGTTTTTCCATTTTCAACGGTCAAAGGTCTCGTAGGACTAGGCACATAATTTAATGTTATTGAATATGTATTTTTATTTACTATTCTACGCTCGTCATATACTTCTAACTCTTCATCGAAATATTTAATTTTCATATTGTCGTTCATTTAACCGCCTCCTTATTAAATTTATTTTTTACATAATAAAAGGCTAAGGAATTAATCTTAACCTTTTATATTCTTATTTTAAATATTCTTATATAATTAAAAAATGTTCCATCCGTATGAAATTGCTTCCTTTTCAACCTCATCTTTAAATAAAGAATATTCATTTTTTAATACTTCTTTATTAGTTTCATAATATTCTTTATTGATTATTTGTATATTTATCCCAAAAGTATTGTACTCCGTTCCTATTTGACAACTTAGGAAAGCTAAATCTATTTCCTTTAAATCATCAGTAGTTATTGTTACTTTCTTTTGAAGACTTATTGTTTTATTAATTTCACTCATTTATTTTTCCTCCTAGTTTTTATCACCATGTTACAAAAGACTTTGAATATAAATTTATATAGATTTGTCCTCTAGTCGATGATTCCAATATTATTTCATTTACTATACCTATAGTTAAATATGATGTTATATCAACTTCAGTATCACTATTTATATTACTTCTTACAACTTTTCCATTTACTTTTAGAACCACATTACTAGGCATATTTTCTGTGCCTCCTAGATCATAACAACCGTACTTCTCAGCATGAGTATGATTTGGTATGTTTAAATTAGTAGTATGGCTGTGATTTGGACAACTATGACTATGCGCACCTATAGATATACTTACTGAATGATCGTGGTCAAATTGAAATTTAGAAATTGGATGTACATGCTCATTTCCCGAATATTCAACTTGAGGGTTTGTTGTGAATTCTGATTGGAAAGTAGCATAATTTTGATTACTACTTGTTATAGTGCTTGAATATCCACCACCAGAACTACTTGTTGAGCCTCCTCCGCTTAATGTAGAAACTCCTTGCACATAAGCACCCCCACCTTCCATTCCTTTACTATAAACTCTGAAAGGTCTTAACTTTATCATGATTATACATTCTTTCAATATATTTACGTTATTTTTTATTCTGAAATATGAATACATAGGAGAATTTAAATCCACCGCTGAACGGTCGGTATATTGAAATTCACTAACTATCCCGTCTTCGCTTAAAACCAAACCTTTCCCATCTTTACCGTATAATCTAAGTCTTGCCTTTCTGACCCCATTTTCTAATTCTGTACCCAAAAATACTCTCTGAACATCGTTAGCATCTTTTATAGATAATCCGAATCCTTTGTTTAAATCATCCATATCGCCGATATAAAATTCTCCATTTTCACTAGTTATATAAAGCTTATGACCAAGGATAATTTCGCCCACTAGTTGTTTTGCTATAATTCCATTTTCATCTATAGCACACTTTGCATTTAACCATCTATCATTAGTTATCGCCATCATACTAGAACTTAAATATAATTGATTATTTTCATTAGTTGCATCTATCAAGAAAATACCACTTTCACTCATATCAATTTTTATAGTTTCTGCTCTAGATTTGATTCCTTGTGCTTTCATTTCTAGTCCATCTGTAAGCATTTTATTAATATAATCATTTACACTTGTTGAGTTTTTCCATATATCTTTATAGTTATTTGTGTACGTATTACTTCTGTTAATTTTCTCACCTATTGTACTTAATTTAGATAATTCATCTAAATTCTTATCCCTATTGCTGAAACTTATGTTACTAACTTTATGTTCTTTAGGAATATAAGTAAATCCAACTATTCTTATACGTCCTTCACCTGTTTCCATTAAGTTTTCTTCTTCTAAATTAACAAAGTCACCTAACACAATCCATTCATTCCAAGCATTATCTCTAGGTAAATTTTGAATTAATCCAACAAGAGTGGTTTCAAATTGTATATTTAACTTATTTCGCTCTTTTAATATCTCTACTGAATTCTGATATAATCTATAATTAGTTAAACTATGCTCATCTGTTAATTCCATTACATTAGTAATATCTTTTAATTCTGTAAGTAAATCTTTAGTAAATATTTCTCCTTTATCATCTCTAGCAGTTTCAACCTGAATAGATTTCACCTTTTCAGATATCCAATCATCTAACTCTGCAATATTATCCTTGCATTCTGTTATATCCCTTAATATTGATGTTAATTTATCTTGCTTTTGATTAATTTCCTCACTTAATCTTTTTATATCTGATTCACTTTCTGATTTAATATAAGCAGATCTTATTACTTCTAATCCCCTTATGTTTTCTTCTAATGTTGTTTTTTCGCTTTCTAATTTAATTTTATATTTATTATATCCATTTAACTCCAATCGCTTTTCTAATATATCGGTCTGCGTATCACCTTCTAATAATTTAGTATATCTATTCCATGCAATTAATAACTCTTCGCTCATAAGTCCATTATTAATATAATATGTATAGTCTAATATATAATCATTTCCGGTTGGATTTTCTTCAGATATATTGGCATTATCACTCTTTACATATAACTTATTGCATATATCACTATATTGTAAATTTTGATTTATAGACTTAACAAAGTTCTCATAACTAAGTATTAAGCCATTATTTTCACCAACTTCTTCTAAGGCATAACAATTGAGAATTCTATTATAATTATCAAATATAAAAACCACATCGTATGCTTCGGACACGTTTTTTCTTAAAAAGTCTATCCATTGATATGATCCTTCATCAAAATTCCTCATCTTTATATTTTCTATATCAACTTCATTACCATTTGTATAATATAAATTGATTGCATCGAATTCACATTTTAATCCATCTAAATTCGTAAATTCTTCCCAGAATTCTTTTGTTAGTCCATCCGTAAATGTTATTTCATATTTTATAGCATACCTATAGGTATCATTTCCATCATAAGTTGCTTTTATTTTTGATATTCCTGTGTGTAAATTCCCAAAAGAATTATGAGTTTCCTTTTCTTCTTTTAAAAATTTATTATCATTAAGCGTATCATAGCTCTTAATATTTGAATAATGAATTTGCAATGTAACTACATTTTTATCATCAATAGGATTTATTTCAGTAAAATCTTTCTCCCATAGAGTCATACCTCTTTCTACTTTTTCTATTAATAGACTATCTAAAATAGATACAGTAAACTCTTCACTACATCTACCAAATTCTTTTCTAGCTTTTTCTGTGACAACACCTATAGACCAACTAGGATTATCTAATAAAAATTCATCTAGTATTCCATCTGCTATATACAATTCATCGTTTCCTTTATATAATTGCCTTGATATTGAACCTATGTCATATGAAAATTCTAATGTTTTTTCAAAGGAATATGCTGTTATACTCTTAACTTTTTTACCATTAGACTCACTATTTATTTCACATTCATCTATTATATATCTTTCTTTCCCAAATAATATCTGCTGCCTTTTGCCTAAAAATTTATCGTATATAATATTATCCACAGTAATTCCATTATGTGTAATCTTATTTGGAATTGTTAATTTCATAATGTCATAATCCTGGAATTTATACTCTATGCTATCTATGAATTCTTTAGGTATTTCACAAAATTCTTCCCTTGTGTTCTTCATCAATATAAACTTATCTATATTTGAATTATCTTTTATATTAACTTTTCTAAACATAACTCTCTCTCCTTCCTACCATGCTTGAATATACTTTTATATACTCATATATAGTAGGAATTTCACCTACTAAAATAAATTAATCTTATTCTGATATATCAATTTAACTTTTGCTTCTTCACATGTTATTTTTATTTTATTTCTACCATATGGTAGTTTCAAAAACTCTTTGTTTGATTTTGAATATATATTTTTCTTACTATCTAATTTAGAAACCATTTGTTTCATATTGTCATTGTAAACATAAATATGTTCTCCAGAATCAAGCCCTTCAAACTTTACTATTTGTCCTGTAGTCACATTTTCAATTATTATATTGTTGCCTTTTAACATTTTAATTTCTATATCAGGATAAATAAAATCATCATATGTACTTTTGTTATATACATCAAATTCCTTTTCCTCTACACATCTAACTGGGTTTAACATTATAGGAGAATATGCATGAGGACTTGATAACCTCATATTTAAAGTAATTACACCTTGTCCACTTCCAACTCTCCACAAAGAACCTTGTGTAAATATAACATAATAAACTAATCCACCACATTCAAAGACCTTATATTCTTTCTTGCAAAGTATTCTAGTTAATTCAGATAATTCAATTTCTGTAAAAGGAGCTATTTCATCATTAACAATTTTAGTTATAGACATTTCTAATGTAGGACATTCATCTTTCACACCATAAAATACCGGTACATCACCTACACCATCTTCTTCATTTATACTTCTATTAACACCAAACTGTGACGTAAGATCTCCATTACCTTTTGTGCATATCATATATTTGCCTTTACTATCAAATCCATTGAACCTAAACCATAAATTTCTATCAAATTGAGCCATTATTTCACCTCACTTTTTATAACAGGCGAGGATTAACCCCGCCTAACTTAATTGTTTCGCTATGTTTTTATAAATTTCTTTTGCTTGTGCATCCAACATATCTTGAATACTTCCCAATGTAGAACTATCAGCATTTCCTGTAATTGTTATTCCTCCAGTTGTAATACTTATATCGCCTATACTTCTAGAGCGAGAAATATTGTCATATGTAGGTATTGTCATCCCAGCATTACTCATAATAGAATTTATACTGCTATATAATGTTTTTATCTGTTCAAGATTGCTTAACCATTCAGATTGTTGTAATGCAACATTTGCAAATCCTACCTCAGTCTCTTTAAGCATATCATTCATGCTGTTTTGAACATTTATAGTCTCTTCACCTATTTTTATCATACCCGTACTAATTGCTTCTGCAACCATTTGAGACAGATTTTCTGTTGAAGTCATATCTTCCAATTCTTTATCTAGCAATGCTTCTTCTTCATCAAATCTATCATTGATAGCTTGATTTTGTTGTTCTTTAATCTTATCATTAATTACCTTTTGTTGTTCCTCATATTCTTCAAGAAGCTGTTTTAATCTTAGTTGTCCAGCTCTACTTGTATCATTCTTAACTTTATCAATTTCAGCTTGGATTTCAGCCAATTTATTTCTCTCGGTATTCATTTCTTCTTCAAAATTAGCTTCTTCATACTCTTTATTATAAAGTTCTTTTTCTTTGTTCAGAGCTTCTTTCTTGGCATCATATCTTTTCTTTAATTCGTATTCTATAGTTTCAGATATATTTTTCTCCATGTCGGCAATTAATTCAGCTTGTGTTTTATAAACATCTTTAATTGTATTGTTTAGAGACTCCCATTCCTGTTCTTGACTAGGAATTGTTTTATTAACTAATTCATCATAAGATTTCATAGCCTCCTCTAATTCTTTTACTTGTTCGATTGCCTTCTCTTTAGCATCTCCGCTTAAACTATTTGCCCAATTAACTTTAGATGTAAGTATTTGATTATAGTTAGATATGTCACCCGCACTATTAAAGCTTACACCCTGACTTGATAATGAATTTTTTAACTCTTGCGCTTCTTTCTTTTGTTCAGCTATTAGATTTTTAATTGCTTGTTGTTGCTTCTTATATAGCTGAATTTCCTTTTCCATAAGTTTAATCTTTTGTTGACCAGTAGCACCGTCTTGAAGAATTTTGTTAGTTTCAAGTTCATTATTTACATCATTTATTGCATCTTCTAAATCATGGTATCTATCTACAAGAGATTCCATGTCTTCTACTTCTTTAGATGAAGATGATGAGCCTGAAGAACCTTTATTACCACTACCAGATCCCTTAAAGCTTCCGCTACTAAATGAAGGTGTATAACTACTGAACCCCTTATTATATGTACTAAATTCTGTTTGTATCTCTTCATATTTAGCTTGTGCAGTTTTTAATTGATTTGAAGCCATAGTATATAATTTTTCTGCTTCTAAGTCTCCTGCTTTCATACCAGTATATGCATCACTTTGTATTTTAGATAAAGCACTAGCCATATTAGATTCTAGTTTTTTAATTTGAGCATTTAATTGTTGAATTATTTTTGCTTTGCTACTCGCCCAAGATGCTGTATTATTTAAATCAACATTATAACCTTGAGCATTTGCAGTTACAAAATTGGTTATAAAATCAGCTACACCTTCACCTAAATCATTTGTTAACTTTTGTTTTAGTTGTGCTAAACTAGTATAATTTTTTAAATCTATGGAATATGCGTTACCTTGGTCATCTACAAATGAAGCACATAAGGATTGAAAGTTCTTGTTTAACTCTTCATTATTTAATATTTTGGAATTATAATAAGACTGATCGTTCTGAACCATTATTTGATATGCTTCTACTTGAGCCTTGGTTTGTTCTTGTATTTTATTATTTAAAAACTCTTGAACACTTGCTACATCAGTTATTCTGGATCCAAGCTCCGGATAGGACTCAGCTAATTGCATTATTAATTCCGGAGTCATACTCTGTTCTTCATTAATTTCTTTTAATAAGCTATCTAACTCTTTTGTTTTACTTATAGCTTCTCCATATGCCTTTGTTGCATCTTTTACAATTTCGGCATTTTTATTATCAAGTGACATATTATTTAGCTCTGCAACTCTTAATTTAGCATCTTCTGCAGAATATCCTAACTTTTCATATGCCTTTTGTAATAGTGTTGTAGCCGCTTCAGCTTTAGATGTATCACTAGCAGTTCCCAACATTTCATTTATTGATTCTTCTGCGCTTTTAGAGCTGTCAGATATGCTATAGAAAGCCTCTGATAATAATTCGTAAGCACCATCCAAATTTGTATTACCTGAATTTTGCAATGCAGCTAAAACAGTTTCTACCTTTTTCCTAACATCTTCGTATTTTTCAGTTGATTTTTCTAAATATTTATCTACATAATATGTAGTTTTAGAAAGCCCTTCACCTTCAGTTACCTTTTTTACTTTATCATTAGATAATTGAGTAAATTTCTCCATTTCAGCTTGTGCTTCTTTATATTTTTCAACCAACTCTTTCACATCATCAATATCTTTAATATCATTCTGATTCAAAGCTGTTGTACTCTTTGCTTTTAATAAATTTTCTTGTGTTTTTATAAGACTTTTGGTTGCTTCAACATTAAGAAGTTTTCTATTTGTATTTTCTTCTAACTGAACATTTATTTCTGGATACATAGAGACTAAACTACTTACTATTTCATTTAATTCCGCCTCTTTTTCCTTATATGCTTCAGTACCGTTAGTTAATCCATCCAATTGTTTGCTTACACTTTCATATGATGACAATAATTCTCTTGCACTTTTTACATTTTCAGCTGATCCACTAGCCATTTCTAAATATTCTTCATTCAAAGATTTAAGTTCTGATTTAGTAACTATAGCTTTATCTATAAGGGTTGTTAATCCACTTATTGCCGAGCCTATCAATAAACCGATACCAGCAGTCAAAACTGCATTTAATGCTACAGTTGCTATTTTACAAGCCGTCATCGCCATGGTAGTTGCTGCTAATTGAGAGTTTAATTTCACCATCTTAGCACCCATTCCAACTGTTGATTCTCCTGTTTTTAATGCTGATGCTTGTTGTTCTTTTTGATAATTTATTTGTTTTTGTATATGTTCGATGTTAACTTTTAATTTGTCACTATAACCATTTATTGCAGATGTAAGTTTTCCATATCCAGGTATAATTTGTAACATAGAATTTGACATTTCTCTAAATTTAGAATTAAATGTTACTAATGATGCACTTGCTAAAGTTATTATAGTTGGCATAACTCCAAACTTTTCAATCATTTGTGATAAAACACGGATTAATTCTGTAGCACCTGACACAGTTCCTTTTATAAAATCGGAGTCAATAGAGTTAACCCATAATTCGCTAACAGTGTTCCTAAATTCATTTAAGCGACCTTCAATACTTTGCATATAAATAGACTGCTCTTTAGCGGCAGAGCCAGCTGAATTTAATGCTGTTTCGTACGCACTAATTCCTTCCTCCATATTCGCCATGATTCCTGAAAAGATATTTCCTTGTCTTTGTCCAGCTATTACATATTGAAGATAAGCTCTTTGTCCATCCGTTAATTTAGGATATACTTCCGCCAACTCCGTTAATTGTTCATAGGTAGATTTAAACGTATTATCATCTTTCATTATATCTACCGCTTGCCCAGCATCTGTAGTTAATTGTAATATTTCATCTCTCAATTTAGAAACCGGTATCGAAGTCGCATCTATTTCTGTTTCCATTCCACGCAATCTCATGGTTATTGTTTTAATAGCGTTACCAACAACATCTGCATCTTGGATAGAAGCATTACCAGCAACGAAGATTCCTACAGCTTGTTCATATGAGTTCCCAGCTTCTGATAAAGCATTACCCATCCTTAACAAGCCATCGGCTACATCCTTACTTGAGGAACTATAGTTATTCCCTACTTCGTTAGCAACATCCATAATTTTAGTCATATCCTCAAGAGTATTTAAATTAAATCCCTTTTGAATTGTTATAAGTGCTTTACTGGCATCATCTATATTCATTTCTGCAACATTACTAAAAATTGTTGAATTTTTAGCTCTAGCTGATGCCTCCTCTATAGCATATCCTAATTTTGAATAGTATTCTGTAGCCGTAATAACACTCTTGGTGCTGGAACCAATTTCGGTACCTATCTTAGCAGCTTCTTTGGTAAACTCACTCAATTCTTGAGTTGTTAGATTAGACACTTTTCTTAGATCTCTAAGCGCTGTATCTAACTCAACAATAGATGAAACACCTTCCTTTACTTCATTTACTAAACCATAAATTAAACTTCCGCCTATTGCATAGCTAAAAATATTGCTCATGGTTGTCGCCAAACTTCCTGCCGAATTATTCGCACCTTTGAATGATGCTTCTAAATTTCTTACTGAATTTGTAGCAGTGTTTATTGATGAGCTTATCCTTTTACCGTCTATTATTTCTCCGCCTTTTAATTGAGACAATAGATTTTTCAAATTATTAAGTTCATTTTCAGCCTGTTTAAGTTCTACTATTTCACTCTGATCTATTAAATTTATTTTATTATCTTTTACATTTGATATCCTGGCCTCTAGTTTTACAATGCTGTTTGTTACTCTAACTATACTTGAATCAGTACTGCTTAGATTATTAATTGCATTCCTTAATTCATTAACTTCTGCTACAGAACTATCAGTATTTAAACTAGCTAATTTTGCTTTGAGATTATCTATAGTTGAACTGTCTATTAAGTTATTCCCACTAGCAGTATTTAACTTTTGAGATAATGTATTCTTTAAATTATTAAAGGCTTGTAAATTTTGACTTATAACTGTTTTTGTTACTTGTCCCATTCTCTCGGTCTCTTTAATCGTTTCAGTTATGCTATTTTTATAACTAGTTACAGTAGAAGTCCCATTCTTATCAATAGTGGTTGATATATTTATTTTATTTCCATTAACTGATTTAACAGCATTTCTAATCTTATCTAACTCACTACTTATCATCTGTACTGAATTCTTTAAACTATTATCATTTATTTTTATCTCATAGCCTTTAGATAATAATTTATCTAATTGCGAATTAATCTCTTTAACGCTTGGTAGCTTAATACCTACCTTAATCTGCTTGGCCATTTAAACATCTCCTTTCCTAAATACAAAAAGAGTGCTTAAATAGCACTCTTAACTCAATTCCTTTATTTTGTTATTTTCACCAGCAACTTTTAATAAGTCATCAAAAGTTAAATTCCATTTATGTTTTTTTGATAATTTATCGAATTTTATTTTTAATTTTTCAAGAGAATCATTTCTATTAAATAGATTCAATAAGTTATCTATTCCTTTTAAATCTCGCTCAGTATTAAAATACATATCTTCTAATACTTCTTCTATTATTAAAATAGCCTCTTGTTCTAACTTTTTTAAATTTCTGTTCCCGTTATTTATTTTATTAATTATTTCTTCATCTGTATATTCATCTATAAAAGCACCATTTTCACAACAATTTCTCAATATATATCTTATTATTGAATAATCCACATCTGCTTTTTCTCTATTCATATTAATATTTTGATTTAGCAACAACTTCTCTATCTCCATTCTTTGTTCGTCATTAGGTTCGAATAAAACCACATTACCATTCTTAAATCTTATATCTTGCCTTTGATTGCTTTCTAAAAAATTCACAAAAATCTCTCCTTTTATATTTTAATTTTTACCAACCTTTTTTAGTAAGTGTATTTTCTACTATTTTATCTATTCTATCGGTATAATTTATGTAGTCTTGGGTAGTTTTTTGAAATGGTCTAGCACCTATAACTTCATTTAATCCATACCCATACCCTCGTCCACTCTCTATAATATCTGATATTTCTCCACTAGTATAACCATATGCATTGGAATATCTATCGTTTCCTTTTGTTGTATTCTCTATAGATATTTCAATTCCATTTTTAATAACTTTCATATCTTCTTTTATATTATTTTTATCTGAAAGACCACCGATTTCTCCACGCCTTCTGTATTCTCTTGGAGTGTATTGGTTATATACAACCTCATCAATTACTTCTATCATAATATCTTTCATTTCTTCTGCTACATTCAAAGCAACTTCTTTTGAAATTTCATTTTCTAAGTCTTTCACTAAATCATCTATATCATCATATTCATTTTTAGCCACATCACACCTCCTAATTTTATACATAATAAAAGAGTGGCATATACCACTCTAATTAGTCTTGTTTTTATGCTCTTCTATGAACTTATTTAACTTTTTAGCAACATTTAATGAATCCTGTACAGTATCTATTATTATAGAAAAATCTATGTCACTTTCTTTAGCGTTAATAACTAATTTTCTATCTATTATCTTCTCAGTCTTTGGTTTTGTTGCAAATGCAAATACTCCTATTAGCATCATTTGACCTAGTTTAGACTTTTGTTCTATTTGAGTGTCAGTTAACACTTCTATATTTGTTATATTCTTTAATAGCAAATCCCTATAATTCCCTTTAATTTTTGTATCAAATCTTAATCTATCTTCAAATAACAAAACACTTGATATTTCACCATATTCTCGCTCTACTCCCCACACCTTATGACTAAAAATTATTTCAATATAATTTAATCCTTCTTGCTTCTTATAATATTCAGCAATTCCTTTGTTCGATTCTGCAATCATATCATCTGTACTCATCGTAAAGCCTCTTAATATTTCTTTTAAAAATCCCATATAATCACCTCAAACTTTAACTATGAGGATATTATACTATATTTAGTAAATTTATTCATTATTTTCTACATATTTAAATGTAAAACCTTTATACTGCGGCTTTTTACCATTGCAAACCAAAGATATGTTTCCGCATTGTAACCTCACTCCAAAAACATCTTCGCTAACATTAGATAATTCTGAAAGTGATCTAAATATTCCCAAAGAATCACCATCTTTAAACACTTCTACTGTTTTTATACGAGTTATTTTGTTTGTATTAGCGTTTTGAATTCTGATTCTTTCAGCTTCTTCTTCGGGATTATAGTTTGTCCAACCTAACTTGGTACCTTTTGAAAGGTATTTTCTTATTGTGTTTTTATTTGTGTTAAACTCTTTTGCTAAAGTTCCTGTAGTTTCCCAATTTTCTTTGTTGTTCCAGTAATTGCAGACATCTTTGATTTTGTTGTTGTTTAATGCAAATTCTTCACAAAAATAGGTGTCTACTGATTCTAAATTAAATATTTCATTTAATTCGGAAGAACGTATATGTTTTTCAATTTCTACATTTAGACTATCATAAAATATTCTAATAACTTTATATCCGTTTTCTCTTGCTAATCTATCCTTTTCAGAATCAATGAATTCAGATTCTTCTTTACTCTGACCACTCATATTATTGTCCATTCTATGAAAATCACCATCTACCTCTATAATCAATTTATCATCTTCTATCACAAAATCATATTTAACCTTGTAAAACCTTTCTCTATATTTATTGTAAAATTTACACCATTCAAAACTAACTTCTTCTTCAAAGTCAACCCCTAACTGCCTTAATAAAGAATAAACATATTTATGTCCATAGCTATATCCATCACCACAAGTACAACCAATCGATTTATTGTTGTAGATATCAGAAACTATATTAGTTTTTTCTCTTCCACAATCTGGGCAGGTAGTCTTTATTCTTTCTTTTTCACCAACTGTATGATTTTTAGCATCTTCTTCAGATATCCACTTCATCATCCAAGGTGCTTTTGCGTAGATAGAATTTATTTCTGGCACAACAGTTTTCCCGTTACAACAAGAGCAACCATTGTCTTGAACTATTAATGCGCTCTCCCTTATCCACCCCTCAGTCCAACCACACTTATTACAAGTATATTTATACCATTTTTCCCTTGTCGTATACACCCTTCCTTTTTTATCAGGTTTTTGTTCTTTAAATCTATACTCTCTGTCGGTAATGATTAAATCCCTCTTTTTATCTTTTAAAGTTTCACCTATGTCTATTTTAAATTCTCCGTTTCTTTTTTGTATCAAGCTACAAATTCTACATTTTTTTATATCCTCACTATATAGTTTTCTTATATTTCCATTATACTCTGCTGTCAAAATACATTTTTCTTTTTTATAATCTATTAATTTAAATTTATCATGAATATCATCGTATATAAATGGTATTTCACACCCAACGGAATCACTCCACTTAATTTTCCCTTTATTTGTTCCACTTCCCCATCTAGGTAAATCATCTAAAAATACTTTTCTCATATTCAATTCTCCCTCTATTTATGTATATTAAATCGTCTCTAAAAATATTCTTTCACCGTTCTTAAATTTACACATAACCCTATTCCCATACAGGTATGCTTCCTTAAACATCTCTTCTTTATCGTATAACTCTTCTGCCAATTTATAAACCTCACGCCATTCCAGATACTCAAAGTTTATTTCCTCAACATTTCCATTCTCAATATCATCCAACTTTGTATTCCTTATGACAACCAAATCTCTTCCCTCTAGCGTGTCCACTCCTACAGCTACACAAAGAACATCTAAAAAATCAATTTTTACCTTATTATATTTTCTCATTTTATAACCACCTCATATTTTTTTATTTTGTTCAATCACTATAATTAGATTTTATTACCGTTTTTCGGTATTGTCAACTATAATTTAGTATTTTTTTCTATTTACTTGTTTTTTATCACTTATAATGATATTATTATGATGAGGTGATAATATGATAGATTGTAAGCTACACATGTTGTTAGCTGAAAAAAGAATGACTCAAAAGGAACTATCTGAGGCTACTGGTATAGGACAAAATAGTATTAGTAGGTATTGTAACAATACTTGGGTAAAATTTGATAAAGAACACTTAGAAAAACTTTGTATTTATTTTAGCTGCAACGTAGAAGATATTATTACTTATAAAGAAAATACAGCCTTTGTAAATGAAACGTTAGATAAAGCACTTGAATACCTTAATGAAGTTAAGAATAAAGACGAAAACAAATTCAATGAAGCTTCAGCATATATAAGTAATATAATTAGCGATATGAAGCTCATTCTTGAAAATGGCGAAATTAAAAACATTCAAGCTAAAAATACTAAAAAGAAAAAATAAATGTAGACTCTGTTTAGGCAGAGTTTTTTTTTTGCATAATAAAAAGAAAAAGAAAGGGAATATAATCTAAGAACCTTTATGTCAATTCTCTCTTATATCCCCCTTAAATTATTTTAATTTTTATTTTTAGTCATTCTGTGAACTGTCCTTTGCTTAATTTTAAATTTTTAGTAATTCTAGGCAATATTTATCACAATAAAATTATCATTTTACTTTAATATATTTCTTGATAAAGGTGTCATATAACATTCACCTGTTTCAATGTTATTTATATGTATATTTGCTTTTATTAATATCTTGTAATTTATATCATTAATATTTAAGCTGTCTACTATAGCACCATCTTTTATAAATGCTATACTTGGCGTAATCTGTTTACCTTGTATCGAAATATCAACTATTGTAGACATTCTAGCTTTTATTACTGGTTTACTACCAACAACTTCTTGAAAGAATATTATATGCCCTGTACAACTTTGTACAATTAACTGTGATGAAGAACATCCGCTAACATGAAAGTCATAAGCTGATCTTACTAATTCACTTGCTACAACTTCGATTGGATTAGTTTCAAATCCTATAGTTGTAGAACCACTAATCTCTATAGGTTTCAATTTTGTATTCCTTACAAGCTGATAGTTAACAGTTTCTTCAACTCCATCTATTCTGTTCTGTATAGATTTTTCAAATTCAGTAACAATATTATCTACCTCATTTGTTTTCATTACTACTTTGTTATCCAAATCTTTTATAGAATCATCAATTAGCGTTTCACCCTGTTCTAATCTATTATTTATATTTGAAATTCTACTATTAAAATATTCTAGTTTTAACTCAGTTTCTTCGATTATTTTATTTAATTTTATTAATGTATCTATTTGCTCTGCAGCATTTATCATTTCATCAGATATTAAAGTTGAATTTGTTACATATAAGAAACTTTGTGTTGTTATATTTTGATCTTCATCTCTTATTATTAATTGTCCGATATTTACACCTAATGAATTTATATAGCTATCTTTACATACAATAGTTACTACATTTTCTAAAGTAGATATTCCACCTTCTTCAAATTTATGAATTATAGGGATATTATTTCCTTGATTGGCTACAACTAAATCAATTTGACAATTAGTTAAATCTTTAGGTTGACCATCTTCTATAACTGATATTTTAAGAGTTATATCATCTCCATAATTAAATACTAAATTGCTTTTTAATAATTTAGTTGCCTTTGTATCTAAAGAAAATGAATAGTGTTTCGATATATCTTGCATATTTACTCTCCTTTCTGATATTTTCTATACCATTTATCAATTAACAATCTTTGCAAACTCATAAATAGCAGGAGGAGTTTAATCCTCCTTTTCTTTATTAATTTATTTTATTTTTCATCTTCGTACCATGTTCTAAATACATAAGGTAGTGAAGCATTCTTTTCGATACTAAATGTATAAGTTATTGGTTGCTCCCCTCTTTCAGATTCTCCTGTTTCTTCTGTAGACGGATCTAGTGTTGCCTTACCAAAGTGTCTTACTCTCCATGATTTTATATTCATATTTGTATCAAAAATTGGTTTACGTTGGATTATCTCAAATGCTAAAGCATTAGCACTTTCAGAAACTTCGAAATATTCACCAGATGTTCCAGTATATGAATATGAAGTTATAAATAAAGAATCTCCTACGTTTATGTCTTCTTTTACAATTGTAATAACTTTATCCGCAATTGTATAATCAGTTGTTTTTGTTAATGGTTCGTTACCATTATATATAACAATTTCGTCCTCATCTAATGGTGTTTGAGGTAATGTTATTTTTTTAAGTTCCTCAACTATGTAGTTTTTAGGGAATACAGTTTTTTTGATTGCACCATTTTGAACAGTTGCACCCCATTTAGCATTTGTTAATTCAGGTCTTGATACTAAGTCTTGAATTTCAAGCGAGATCTCTTCGTCCCCGTTTATGCTTGCTATAGTATCATTGTTTATCCCGCATTTTAATTTTGTAACAGTTGAAGTTTTTGATAATGTCTCAGATTTAACTGTATCGATAAAAGTTTCAACACCTGTTGTTAAATTTCTTAATACGTAATCAGAAACACTTACTTCAAGCTCGGTTTTCCCTTGCCATTTATTTAATTTGCTCATGTAAATTCCTCCTTGTTATTTTAATTTATATAAATAAGGTTTAACCTTACTTATCTTTCTCATTTTTATTTACTTCTTTAAAAACATCATCGTATGGATTTTTATTAACCTCTAATTTAGATACTATATTAGGAATATCTAAAGGAGAACCATTTTTCTTTGTTGCGCCAGCAGCACTATATGAAACAACATCACTTCTATTCATTTGCTTGATTAAACTTCTAAATTCAGCCATCAATCTATAATATGTATAATTGCTAATATCACCAGTAAAGCTATTCGTACTAACAAAAGCAACGATTGCCTCTATGTCACTTTCTTGACCGCTATCATTTCTTAATGATGCATCAATATATTTTTGTGCTTTCTTATTTGGTGCAATCAGCGGTTCAAATAATAGATTTTGTTCCATGACAATTTTTCTAAATTCATAAAAATTATAAGAATCAATACATGCTATCAATTCATCATTTTCATCATAAATATCAAAACACTGAATTTTATCATTGTATACAACTTTCTTTTTTATAGCCATTGTCATCATTTCTATGATTTCGCTTTCAAAATGTTGAAGGTTTAAATTTTTATATACCTTCTCATTTAAAATCATATTTTTTATATCTTCGCTACTACTAATTAGATCTTTTTTTTCTTTATATGTTAATTTGTTTATTTCCTTTATTTTTTTTACTATTTCACATGAAGTTCTATCGGTATCAATAAAAGATTTCAGATAATCGAATAAATTATCAAACTCTAATAAACTAATCCCTTCTTGTCTTCTCTTATTATTTAATTGAGGTATATCTAAGATTAAGTATTTTGCTGCTAAATCTCTGAACCTTTCATACTCCATTATTTTTATTGGATATAAATCTAAATTATTTTTCATTTGAATAGGTTTCATGAGATAATTTCTTAAATCGCTCATTACTTAACCACCCTACTTAAAGGAACTAAATTAATTGAAAACCTAAGAGAAGTGTATAACATATTACCGTCTTTACTAAGTCTACCTGACTCGGCATCTTCTAATGAAAATTTTAGATTTCCTAACTCTTCAATATAACTTTCATCAGTTATGTATAATTCATCAAATATATTTGATATTCTATTAGCTATTTCATACAATCTTAGACCATTTGATATTTCAAAATACTCTGAAGCTGAAATAACATTTACATCTATATACACAATGTTGCTACTACCAAAGATAGCTTTAGGGACATTCAAGAAAATACCATTAGACAACGTGATCTTCATATCAGGATTAAATGGCAACAATGTTATTAAATCTTTAACATCTTCTTCGGTTAAATCAGGTTGATCTACCTTTTGATTTGAGTAAGTCAATCCCTTTTTACTCAAAGGATTACGATTATTGTAATACACCAATCTTTTAATCTCTTGGTTTTCAATTATTTTTTCATGTGTATATTGTAACAACATACTTACTTTTTTTAATTTAGAACTTACAGTATTTAAATACTTATTATTAATATCATTCATTTGCTCACCTACCTAACCAATGATATATCTTTTTGTGCCAATATACTCACATCATTATCATTTATGCTAGTATATAGTAGAGTTATAAAATCACCATAAACATTGCATTTAATTTGAATTTGTGAACTATCTTGACTTATAATTTCAACAGAATCAGAATAATCTTCTATTTCCCATTCACCATCAGGATTGCTTATTGTGTAAGTTTCAGTTTGTCCTTTTCTAATTGAATCAGCACCACTTATTGTATATTCAATAGGAGTAGTTGGTTCATCTATAGAAGGTAAATCACCATTGTATGCAATACCATTTTTAATATCATCATAGCCCTCCATATAATTACCTTTCTTACATGTAAAAGTAAGTAAATTATTATTATATGTAGAAATATCTCCAACCACATATATTCCCATTTTAGAATTCCCAAATATAAACCTAGTGTTAAGTGGTATGTTTTCTGTAATAGAGTTTCTTTGAACTGTTACTTTTATCTTTGTATCAACATCGGATAATATTTCGCTAGATGATGAAAATATTTTTACACCATAACTTTCTCCTTCTGCTATGCAAGGAATTTCTAAATCTTCATTTAGCTTAATTTTTTGATTGCAATGTTGAAAATAATTCACATCATAACCACGTTTATTCATAGGTTTAGACATACATAGATAATAATCGTCTACTCCCGTAACCTCATTTGTATGCATTAAGCAACTTCCGATCTTAACAAGGTTAGGATAATTTTTAACTTCCCACATAAAATCAGAATCACTTGTATTTTTATTGTTTTTATATTCCATCAACACTTTACTAGGAGTGTTGTCAATAAATACTTTTTTTGCTTTACTACTATTAATAAGTACATCAAATTCAGTTACAACATTTTTATTTGCTTCTTCGTATTGAATCAACATATCGTCAATTATAGCTTGTCTACAACTTTTACCATATGTACCGTTAATTTTTCTAATATAGCTTAAATTCATTACAACCCTCCTTTCCGATTAATAAGGTAATAAAAACTTACCTGTTAATCTATGTTTAGTATTGTAATTTGCTAATTTAGTTGAAAATAAATTTCTTTTGTAAGTAATCATATTTATAAAACTCGTTCTTTCTGCTGCAGGTGAAAATACTTTGATATCATCACCTAAATATTTTTGCATTGTCTTTAATTTAACTAATTCCTCATCAAAATATTTAACTACCATCATATCACTAATTAAATCTTCTTCTATTGCTGTTAAATCAAAATTGAACTGCTCCATAAAATCATTCTTATCCAAGAAATTTATATTTTGTTGAACCGCTATTAAGGGTTGTATTTCATTTAAAGAATCCTCTAATAACTCTAAAGTTCTTTGAGATAATATTTCCTCAAACTCTTCCTCTGTAACACCGCTGATACAGAAATACTCTTTATCTTGTTTAATTTTTCTGATAAATCTATCAGTTACATTTTCATAAGGAGTCATAATAACCCTCCCTTATTATTTCTTAGTTGTCTTTCTAGTTCTAGTATTTTTAGGTTTCTCCACCTTAACTTCTTCCTTAATTTCTTCTTCAATCACACCAGTCTCTACTTCTTCTTCAACGACTGGTACATTTTCTGTTGGTTGTCCTTCTAATTCAGACTTTCTTAGACCTTGTTCTAATTCTTCTTTTCTTGCTCTTATATAATTCTCTACCTTATCAGCTATAAAGTATTTATTCGTATTCTTTAAATATATTAATTGTGATAAGAACATATCTATTACTGATTTATTTGTTATAGACAAAATTGTACTTATTACATCATCATTTGGATTAAGTATCATATACTCAATATCTTCTCTTGTAAAAGATTCAGTTTCCCTTGCAAGATTTATGTTCAACATTCTAAATATTTCTTCTTCCATATCTGGTTCAAATCTAAGTTTTCTTTTTGTAAATATATTTTTATCTAATCTATGCATATTTCTTATTTCTGCAAATGGTAAATAAACATAATAAGGTTCTCCATCTTCAGTTTTAGGTGGAAATATCAAATCATTTCCCCTAGGATCAACCGAAGGTGCAAATATTTTATTATCATAATCGTTATAAACATTAATCATATCGTCATTTTTTAACATACTCTCATTCTCCTTTTATTATTTTAATTTATAAAGGGCAAGGTATTTCACTTGCCCACTTTTATTATGCAGACTTCTTTAATTTAGCTATCTTTTCAAGTTTGTCGATGCATACACCGAATTCAACACCAGTAAACTTAATAGAAATTGTTTCTGAATTGTTGTCGCTACTTACTAGAGTCCTCATAGCCCCCTTAGTATACATCTCTCCGATTTTTCCAGCAAAACCAATAACTAAATCAGCAGGTAATAATGTTTCACCATTACCCATTTTCTTACCAGCCTTTACTTGTGCTAAGTTTGTTCCATTATAAATATCTAAAATAGTAGAAACATTTACTTTATCTTTCATTGCTTCAGAATACCAATTTTCCATTCCTGTAACTTTACATACAGCTCTCATAGTAGTAGATAAACCTATAGCTGATGGGATTCCCTCAAAGCAATTATCACATAAATAACCTGTAAATTCATCTACAGCAGATTTTGTAATAGCACCACTATATTCAACAACGTTATCTCCACCTGCTAATAAAGTATCTATGTAATTCATTATTAAAGCAAATCTTTTAGCTTCGAACTCTTGTAAAGCAAACACAGCTAATGTTGCGACTCCTAAAGCCCCATCTCTTCTTAAATTAGACATAGGAATTTCAGTTTCAATTTGTAAGTGCTTTTCAACCACATTACCAACAGTAAAATCAATATATGATTTATCTACATTACCTGTTCTAGCTGCTGATTCATGTGCAACTAAAGTATTCTTATAAGATCCTCTAACTTCAACTTTATCAAATTCACCATGAGAATTGAAAGTAAACATTTCATTTAATAATTCAGTTGGCGCTGCAAATATTTCAGGTTCTATAATTTTTAATACAACCTCTGCAATTTCTTCCTTTGCTTGTGTGCTACCATACTTCCACGCTCTACTAACAACATCGTTCATAGCCGCAGAAAAAGCCTTTTCTTCTTCTGATAAAGCAACTCCTGAATACACATTTTTAGCCCATGTTAAAGCTTCTCCATTCTCGAAAATATCATTAATTCTTTCTTGTGATAGTTCTATTCTTTCCATAATTTATATTCCTCCTTCTATTCCTTTTAATTATTTTGTAACAACGAAACCAAACATAACATGTCCTGCTACATTCATTTTTCCTAATGATTTAAGTCCAGTATCAGTCCCTTGAGTTGCAGTTCCTTTTAACTTACCGTTTTCGATAATTACATATTCACCTGCAGCTCCTTTGTTGGCTTCACCATCTATATCTGTAGATGCTAAACAATCAGTTGCAAATCTTTCTCCCTTATGTAAAACTCTTAATCCACAATATTCATCTTTTAATATTGTATCTTGTTCAGCATCCCAGTCTGATACAGGATATCCCATTGCTACATCTTTAGTAACTTTTACGTCCCTAACAACTACCCCTACCATTTCATCTACAGAAGCAGCTTTCATTAATTTTCCTCCAGCAACTTTAACAAAATCTCCTCTCTTTAACTCTTCACCAGCTTGATATTGTGCGTCTACATTAACGCCTAAAATAGTTTGTAAATTTTTAATCATACTTATTTCCTCCTAAATTATATTAATTTTTATTTTGGGTTCTTATCCCAATTATCTTCTCTTACTAGGTTTTCTTATGAAATCTAAAATTGGATTACCAGATTCACCTGAATATTCATAACTTGAAGATGAATTTAAATCTGTACTAACCTCAATTTCTTTTGTATTCTCTGTTTTTTCTTCTGAAATTTCAGTTTTTGAAACATTTTTTAATACTGCTTCAGCAATAAATACTTTAACCTTACTCATATCTGCTTCTGCAATAGCTTGTTTGAGTTCTTCACTAGCCTCAATATCAGCTTCGCTTATATATCCACTAGATAATGCAGCTTGACTACATTCTTTTCTCTTCTTTTCCAGTTCTGCCACTGCTTTTTCTTTTTCAATTTCAGCAACAGTTTCTTTAAATACTTCTAACTCAGCTATTGTCTTATCTTTTTCAGATAATAATGCTTCCTTTTCGGCTAAAGTTTCACCTAATTTAACAATAGAATCAACCTTTTCTGATAATTCAGTTTTTACACCTTCTAATTCTGATACTTCAACAACACTTTCTTTAGGAACAAATGTCATTTTTACATTTTCTTTAGAAACTATTGAAACCTCATTATCTTCTCCTACTGAATAAACAACCTTTAAATAATCATCTTCTAATTCATTAGCTCCTTCTTTTTTAAAGTAAGCTATATTTTCTAAAGGATATATAATGCTATCATATAACCAATAATCTTCTTCTTTTTCTAATTCCCATGCTAATTTACATACTTTTCTTCTAATGTCTCCTAAAGTCAAAGCAGAAACTTCTATATTTTCTTGCGAAACTTCTGTTTCTACAATTTCTTTATCCTTATCCATCTTATCTCCTCCTTCTTTGAAATTATTTATATCCTGTGCGATAGCACTTGATAACTCGTCTTCAAAATTATCTTCTTTTTCTGCAACTTCTAATTCTTGCACTCCTGCACTTTTATAAGCAGGACTCACCTTGCTTCCTAATAAGCAGTTCCCTATGAAATAGAAATCATCAATAACTTCGATTGTTTTTCCGTTTTCTATTTCATTATGACTTTGAGTGATAACCATTTCCCAACTACTCTTTATCGGATCACCTTTTTCAAACCTATCAATTATAACTTTTTTGGCATTTTCAAACCTATTCCATAAAATGGCCTTTCCACAGATATATTCGACATTATCAATTTCTCTTATCTCACAATCTGTATAAACTCCTAATGCATCAGTATCTAAATAAGTTTTATTTATAACCTCACCATTGATTACTTCATACTTAGTTTTTTTATTGTGTCCCATAAAGTCGGTTTGGCCATTAACGGTCTTTAATCTTCCAACTAAAGGCATGTTTATCATAGTAGATATTTTATCTTCTACTCCTTCTCTTTTAATTTTTTTACCATTAGCATTAGTAGAGAAGTCGCATAATATAAAATCTAATATTAAATTGCCTTTTACATCTTCTGATACCTCAATGTTATTACTAGAAAATATGAAATTACTATCCATTTAACTTCACCTCCTTTAAACTTTAACATCATTATTAGACTTGTCTTCTAAAGACTTGTCTTGGTTTTCTGATTTCTTTGAACCATTAGAGTTTTTATCTGGATCGGTATGATCTATTAGCTGATTACTATTTGATGTATAACTATTACCATGAGGTATAAATATTTCTTCATCAAATTTATTATCATTCTCAGCCTTCCTTCTAGATACTTCTTCGTCATAATCTAAACCTAATGCTTCTATTGCAGTTTTGTAACTTAAACCTATCTTAGAATAAACAAGATCAACAAGTTTACTGCAGCTATCCAAATCAAGTAATAATGTATTTTGAATATTTATAGTAGGTGCATATTCTGCTGGAAAACCATTTTCATCTAATATAACTTTGTATAACTTATTTAATATTCTTTCAAGACCACGATTTATTTTATTGATCGTCTTTAATAAATCTTCATAGTTAATCTTAACTACATTAGCCCCATTTTTACTTTCATTACTAGAGAATGTAATTCCACAAGCTCCTAAAACTCTATTACGGTTAGATGAAACTATATCATTATCTGTAGGATCAGCTTTAGGTTCTAGTATTTCTAAACTTTCAACCAATCCAGTAGAAGTATAAATAACCACATCAGAATCCATAGCTTGAAGTAATGATGCTTGTGCATAACCAACAGCGTTTATGTCTATTTGTCCATTATCATCTATACATTCTTTTCTCATCTTTTGATAGAATACCTTTTTAGCCTTTGCTTGTAAATTCTTTCTATCTACATTATCAATAGTTTCCAATGTAAGAAGTGGTGTAAGTGCTTTAAATAATGGTGTAACTCCATATTTCTTACCCATGTTATTAATTCTATTCACACCTATTCTTTCAGGATTCAGATATACATAATTATCATTATTTTTATAGGCTTCATATACTTCCTCTGGGTAATCCCTTTTTACTTCTTCTTGAATAATAGTTTTTATATCTACTTTTTGCTTTGTTTTCATTTTTCCGTATTTATTAATACTTCCTTGTAGCCTAGATTTTAGTTCATTCACATTAAATACAACTAAAGGTTCACCATCTATAGTTCTATCAGTAATTTCAATTATATCTAAAGGATATTTTACTACCCCATAACCATTATCACTATCACCTTTTAAATACATTATAAAGTTTCCTTCAGTATATACAGACATTACATTATCAACTATAAGTTTTTTTATATCTATATCTGAATTAAATTTATTAATGAGTGACCTTATCTCATCTTTCATTTTTGATTCTTTTTTCTTAGCAGACTTATTGATTCCTCCAACTAAAGGATAATTAATTGTGAAATTTGTATTAATATTATTTTCTAATATTTCATATGTTTTTCCAATTAAATCAGATTTGTTTAAATAATATTGAATTATTCCATTAATTTTTATAATCTTTTCTAAGTTTGTTTGAGTATTTTTAGCCAGGCTAGATATTTGTTCAGGAGTAGTAACATACTCATTATTGTCTTTTATAAGTAATCTATCGTATAAATGACTTAACTTTTCAACATCATATTCAGCTAATTGTAAATAATCATCAAACTGCCCCTGATGCACTTCAAACTCAGATGCAATGTAATTTCCATCAATATTACTTATAACTATTTTTTGACCTGATTCTAAAACTGGAATATTTGCTTCAATTGTTTTAGACAAAATTTCACCTCCTTTATAAATTTATTGAATTTACGAATATTGGCATTGAAGACCAATCGTTAGTTATTCTTTCCTTTTTTGTTATACTTTCTTTTCTTAAATTTTTTAAATGCCATGCCAACATTACTAATGAATAGGCTCTATCATCATGCATTCTATTCTTCTTTTCTGGGCTTAGTCCGTATCTATAAGAACTACCAGCGTCTCCTCCATATTTCATGGTAGCAATTAATTCTTCCTTAGCAATATCTATATTTTTTAGTGCTAATTCTTCTTCCCATGATAATTTATGAGTTTTATAAGACAAACCTTTAATCTTCTTGACTTCGCCTGTTTTTTCATCTACTTCCTCAATAATCTCGTTTTCATTTTCTTCGGCAATATTCAGATATCCTTTTAAGTCGTATTCTTCTGTAAATTCTATCAATCCCAAATTTAATAACTCTATAAAATCATCAAACATTTCAGTCCTATATCTCTTAGGCTGAATCAATTTTAATTTGTTAACAGCATTAGGAAAATCTCTTACGTTATCAGAACACTCTTCTTTATCAATCAACCCTTTATGTTTAACCCCATATCTATCTATCCAGTCTTCCATAAAATAAAAGGGAATTTGGTTTCCTCCACCGCCTGAACCTGCGTCAATAAAAAGATAGTCTATATTTTCATAATCAGCAAAACCTTTTCCGTTATATTTTACTAACATATCTTTTATTTCTTCTATCTGTTTAGGTGTAGATATATTATTATTTTTATTCTTTTCTCCTAATTGTTTAAAATTGATTATGTTTTGTATTTTTAGTTTCCACCCTATGTTATCATCGTAAATATACTCACCAACTGAAACAACTGAATTATCATAGTTTAAAGCTGGATCGTATGCAATCGCAAACTTTCTCTTAGCATTATCTACATTGGATAATAAAGGTGCTCTTACAACAGAATTATGTGCGATAGTAGAACGCTTAATAGGATATTCATCCCCACCGTCAGAATCGAATTTATTTAAATATTCTCTGCTTGCTTTTGCAGGATTGGTTCTTAAAGCACTATCCACCTTATCCCTTGATAATAAAGGAACACTTAAAGCTATTCCATTTAATGTAGCACCTATAATGACTTCGCAGTCAAGTGAAGCTACGAAGTATTCGGGATGTCCGAGGAACATCATTTTTGACCACTCAGCATATTTGTGATAAAAGTTTGAATCTGTATCACTAGCAGATGAACAGAGTAATAATTGGTTAGGTATGTTATCAGGTAATAAATCTGTATTAATTCCACCACCTAATTTAAAAGAGGAATCTTGTAAACAGAAACCACTTGTAGTTTCTATGTACTCATCAGAAAGGAAACCTGATTCATCATATAAATTCAGATTACTTCTTTTCAATTTTGTTATCTATAAAGCTTTTTATCTTTATATTCTTACAATTAAAATTCTTGTAAGTTCGGCATATCTTTTCATCTTCAACTTTACTTGCTAAGATGTCGGAAACTCTTGGGTAGATTATATTCTATTTCTAGTTTCACTACCTATGCTCTGCGTGTGACTTATCTTTTAAAACAAGCCTTCCACTCTGATTAGCATTTCAGCCTTCCAGTTTTCTTTCCCGATTACAACTATATATTTCTATATAGTCAGGCAATATTTCTTACCTCTTGAGTTATCTGAATCTCCTGATACTGTCTGTACAAAACTACCGTTATATAATTTACATCTAAATCCTTGTGGGTGATGCACAAATCCATCATGATTTGCTGAACTAACGACTTCTCCGATGAATATATCTGTTAATCCAGCAAATGATTCTATTTGTTGTTTAGCTATACTTTCCATCTTTAAAAATGTATCTTGAGATTGCATAGCAGTTAGTGATAATATGTAACTTGCAAAGTTAGGATAAAGCATTAACTTAGTCATAACAAAAGGCGCAGATAATGTACTCTTACCTCCGTTACGGCTCATTAACCATAATGAAAATTGCTTATCCCAACTAGACATGAAAGCATACTTTTGTCACTGATAATCCATAAATGTAACTCCTAGCTCACAGAAATGTCTCTGCAAACCAAGCAGGATGTTTTCTTCCGTATTGGATTATTTCACTATATTTTTTTAACCCTTCTAATTTCTTTTGAGTTAATCCTAATTCACTATCTCTGTTTATGATTGTAATGGACACCTTTGAAACCACCTCCTTCTTATATAAGAAAAGTTTGCAAACGCAACAAAAGACGTGTTACCACGCCTTCAATTTCTTAAACATATTTTAATTTTTATCAATTTCTTCTAATAACTTTTGTTTGGCTAACTCTTTTTCTTCTTCAATAATTTCATTAGCATATTGAATTACAGTCATAGGTTTTATAGATTTTTCTATCTCTTCTAATTCTGAAATCCTTTGTTCATTCTCCTCAATTACTTTATCTACGTATTCTCTAGTAATTTCACTTACTGAAGGTATCTCTTCCCATTCTACATCCTGTAAATAGCTATCTGTTGTATAATCAACATTATTTAAATGACAAATAACTTTTAATTTTCTATTCTCTTCTTTCAATGAAATATACAACTTGTAATACTTATCAATTAAGAGTCTTTGCTCTTTTATCATATCCATAGAAGCATCATCACCCCAATTAAGATTTTCGACTATGCCTCTAGCCGATTGTTTTGCAACTTGTTCCATTCCTAATGAGGTTCTAATATCGTATAGATTTACTTGTGCTTCATCAAGATTTATCTGCCTTAATTTATAAAGAGTACCTGTCAATGTATTTGCACCTGCTGTCTTTTTACCACTCCATAAATCGGTTAATTTATTGTCTTTAGCAGTATCTAATATAGTCTTTGATAAATCTTTTTGAATTGCTGTCATTTGTTTAATACTTCCTAATTGGTCATCTAATTTAGTCAAGTCTTTAGTTTTATCCGATAAACTCTTAGATATAACATCTACTGCCCTTTGAGTTCTAATTATACTTATTATTGCATTTAATTTTATTGCATCATCCTTAATATCCTCATCGCCTAAAAATGTAATTAGTTGACCACATAGTAGGTCTTGTGCATCTTCACCTTCAAATGGATAGTAGCCTAATATTTTTATGATATCATCCTTATTTCTCTTAAACTCTAGTTCTTTTTCTAATTCTAGCTCATCAAATTGCTTAACTGTATTATCTGCTTCTTCCTCATCACTATCCAGGTTTAATTGTTGCCCATCATCAAATGATTTACCTGTATTCTGCTTCAAAGAGTTTGTATTTTTAATATATTCTTTCCATATGTTAAGTCCATTTTCAGCTATTCCTAATTCAGGTTTATAGCCTATAGCACCATAAGAAGCATTAAATAAATCTTCGGTATAATATGTTCCTACAGCTCTACAAGTTTTATATATTCCTATCTTTATATCTTCAGATTCTGTAACATACTCTACTAAAAGAGAGTTTAAACAGTTTTTACATAAATTCATTCTATTATTAAATTTATTTGTCTTAGAATATGACATATAGAAATTCTTGGTTATTTCGAGTATCTTCCCACAATGGCTGCATTGTTTTTTATCTTTTAAAAATTCTTCTACTTCCTTAGCTGATATAGTAGACTTAGAAGCAGCTTTTTTAGTTGTGGTCGTTCTAGCCACTATTATCACCTCTTTTATTATTCTATAAATCTACCCTCAGATAGACTTAATTAAATAATAAAAGAGCAGGTAATATTTCAACCTACTCATTTGCATGCGGCGTTGCGCCTTCCGTATAAAATTTCACTTTTAATTTATTTTTTAAATACATTAGAAACTTCTTCTTTTATAAATTCCGAAGCTTCATCCCATCCTGATTCATATGCAATATTCCACAACGTTGTTAACATATTTTTAATCTCACAATGAGGGCAATTTTCTTCTTTTTCTAAAGAATTTAACAAATCGTCAGTCATTTCTTCGATAATAGTATCTGTTTCGTCTAGTTCATCAGATTCTTCACATTCTTCAATTCTTAATGTTAAAACTTCTCCATTTCCCAACTTATCAAACTCCACAATATCAACTAAATCATCTTCAACAATAACCACATCAGAATCTAAATTGTATTGCTCTCCATTTTCATGTAGTAATGGTTCAATAAAATATTCAACTTCTCCATCTTCGTAAACATTTCTTGAACAAATAAAGAATTCATTTTCATTTAATATATCTTCAATTTCTTCCTCTGTATATTCATAAAAGAACTCTTCTTCTGAATCTATTACGTCAGCTACAAATTCATCTGCTAACTCTAATCCACAAATTACCGATATACATTTTTCTTTTAACTCTTTTCTATTCATTAATTCATATATCATATATATTCTCCTTTTATCAACAAGCTTTAATTTATTTTTTATGTATTTATCATCATATAAGATGATTTCTTTTTTAGATGTCAACTTTTATAATTTGATTTTATATGTACATTCTCTGCCTTCTTCATTGTAAATCATTAACACTTGCATAGGACTTCCAGTTTTTCTAATTCTCTTCGCATATTCATCTACACCTGATAAAGTTCCATTTACAGTGGTAGTCATATCATATTCATCGAATTCTTTATAAGAATGATAATGCCCAAAATGTGCCTCTGTAGGGAACTCCTTTAACATTCTACTCAGATTAGATATAGCGGAATTAGGCTTGTCCATATGCCCATGACACGCATAAATAGTCTCATTTAAAAATCTCATCACTATAATATTGTCATCTATCTCGTTATCTATGAATTCAATTCTGTTATTATTTAACCTACTCTTCATATACCAGGTAATTAATCTTTCAAAATTTTCTACTTCTATTGATTCCTTGAGATTTGATGTGCATCTTCCATGATTCCCCGTTGCAGAATAAATCTTAACATCAGTAATATGAGCCGATAGCTCTGTAACAAATTCACAAAGTATTTCTGCTGCAGTCATTGTTTGACTTATAACGTCTTCTTCATTCTCAATTCTATTCCCAACATGTAGATACCCATTGATAATATCTCCCAGAATTTCTATATGTATTGTATTTACATTATGTAACTCGCAATATTCTATTGTTTTATTTAATAATTTATTTATTCTTTGCTTTGCAATATCTAAATTAAATTTATTCCAATGATTATCGTTAGTTACACCTATATGCCAATCACTTAAAATTAAAACAGCTTCTCTGTTACTATTCATAGGTTTACAATAAGGTTCAGTTAATTCTTTATTAGAGCTAATTTTTCTTATTTCTGCTTTAATAGTATCCTTTAAATGTTCAAATCTAGCATCTTGCCTTAAATACTTTTTATATTCTCTTCTTTGATCCTGAAATCTTATTTTTTCTTTTTCTAATTCTAATCTTTTATCTTCAATTTCTTTTAACTTTTCATCATCACTACTATTTAATTCATTCATGTATCTATAAATAGCATATCCACCTAATGGTGCAGTAAAACTTTTTCTCAAACAATCTCTAGAAATATCCATATCATAGTCACTTACAATTTCCGACCAATCTTTATCATTTAATCCTTCCATCTTGTCAACACAATCATTCATTGCTTTGGCAAACTCTTCTTTACTCATTCCTCTTAAATAATCTCTCATTCTCTATCTCTCCACTTTGTTAATTTCTATTTAACTCTTATTTCTAGCTGATTTCCACACTCTTGACAATAACATAAAATATATCCATCTCTCCAGGAATCATCATAATCATTCAATTCAATTGATTCTGTTATGTTATTTTTATGTTTACATACATTGCAAATTTCATATTGTATTTTCTTTCCCATCTCTAATCTCTCTTTTCTTAGTTAATTTAATTAAGATGCGTATTTCCATGAATACCCAAACGCACTTTTTCTTTTACCTTTACATACATCTAATATATGCCCACAGCGCTTTCCATTCCCGACTATTTTTTCTGCCTCAGAAGCAGAGTCAAAAACACGAATTTCATTTCCAGTAATTTTATCAATCATTACTACTTTTGGAGAATACTTATTTTTCATAATATACGAAGTATCCTTTATCTCTATATTATTCCTTTTTAATATGGAAGAAACGCTGTCTGCACATATACCAAAGAAATTTGCGCAGTCTTTGATGCATGGATTATCCATATAAAACTCAATTATTTCTTCGTCCGAGTGACTAATCGTTTTTCTTCCTTGTCCACCCAAAGAGATATTGTATCCATTTATAGTAGAATTATATAATTTTATAAAATATATTTCTCTATCGTCACTAAATTCGGTTTCTTCTAAAATTTCAAAGCTAAAATTATCTATTCCATATGTGTTAAAATCCTTATATAATGGTCTATGTTTTAATTTTTCTTTTTTGCTATCTTTTATATGTTCTTTAAACCTTTCAACAGGATTTTTCTTGTTCGTTTGTCCTATATATATCATGCCATTTATTTTATTTTCTATTTTATAAATATAACTCATTAATACCTCCAATTTTAAAATTCGCCAAAATTCAAGGTTACCTCCGCACTTTGGCGAACAATTGGCAATTCCGTTAATATCTTTAGCAACTTTACAACCTCATAAAGCTCCATCAAAATATTAATGAGGTGGTTTTTAGAGAACCATCCTGAAACTCGCATAAATAGTTTTGGTATTCCCCACGCCAATACGAATTGCATATGCTACAATACAACTACTCCACCTAGTTGTTAGGGTTAAGTTATTTCGGGGATAGAATTCCCTCAAGATAATATTAGATTACTCAACACAACTAATATTACCTATAGCGTCCTAAATAGAAGTATTCGTATTTTAATAAAGTATTATGATGGACGCTCTATGTTTTAAACTTATAAAAGTTGATGGATACGGTGAGACTTGAACTCACATCTATATTATTTCATATAGCTCCTAACGTTTTCGTACCCTAAATAATTAATTGCTTCGCTTGGTCGAGTCATATGTACCCGCTATTATATTAATTTTTATAGAATCTTATTCTAATTCTTCTTCCTCTTTTACTGTCCATGTTAAAGTTCCATATTGTCCGTTATAAGTCTTTAACTTTTCAGTAATATCTTTTTCTCCTTCTTCTTCGATTTCCATTGTAAAACCTTGTAATTCATCAAGGCTTAAAAAACCTTCTATACTTAATTTGGTTGTAGTTATCTTTTTCTCTGATATTTTCTTCTTAGCTGCCACAATATCACCTACTCATTAACTATTTCTTTGATCTTACTTGATTGCTTATATGCAACTTTTTTACCTGCTTTTATAATAAGTTTCTCACCAGTAGCAGGATTATGTCCTTCTCTTTCTTTTGTTTCTTTTACTGATAATGTTCCGATTGTACCAAAAACTACTTTCTCATCTTCTAATAATCCTTCAACTACAACTTCTTCTAAAGCTGCAATTAATTCCTTTGCTTTTTCTTGTGATACTCCTACCTTTGTTGCAAACTCTTTTCTCATTTCTGTTAAATTCATTATTCTCTCTCCTTTAATTCTCTCTTTTATTTTATTAATTTTTGTTAATCTCAATTCCCTATAAAAAAGGACTACTCAACCGTACGAGCAGTCCTAAATATAAAAGGGAGATGAGAATTTATGAGATATGCCCCGAAGGGCTTGGTATATAAAGCCTATTGGCATAAATATCATGGGGGATGGCTACTCCCTTACGGTTTCACCTTTTATGTTATGTTTAGTTTAATCGACCTTTTCGGTCATATAGATTATAGTCATCTCAGACATTTCGGAAAAGAACATCCTTTCCATAGTGTAAAAAGTTAAAAATCTCTCAAAAACGTTGATATTACTTGATTATACAGTAATTATTACCATTTAAAAATTAAATAAAACCTCTATAAAGGGCATGGTTGAGCCATTTTAAGCATGTTAACAAATCAAACGTTTTTTTCTTAATTTTTTCATATTTTCTCTGGTTTTGATTTTATTAATCTCCTTAGCACACCTACCACAATATACTGTTTTTCCATTTGTATTTTCTACCCTATCCCCACAACATTCACACATTATGTATTCACCTAAAGGTTTTGCAATATTTGATTTTAAATTGTTATAAATTATATCTCCAAATAAATCAAATAATAATCCTTTTTTAGAATTTCTATTTGTTGTATATATGTATCTTATAATCATGTCAACCGCATCAATTTCTGACACATTTTCTTCCTCTAGTAATTTCAATAGGTCTTCTTTAATCATTTTATATATAATAAATATAGAAGCATCATCGCCCATAGTAGCTTTTGCCAATGCAAAGTATTGATTTTTATTCTTCTCTAATTCTTTATATTTATTTATAACTCTATCATTTATTTCTATTTTAGAATTATTCATTAAGTAATTTTTATTAAATTTTCCTATACTACTAAAATCATAATTACATTGTTTAATATTTTCTATATTCCTACATATTCTATTAACTGTACTATTATTTATTTCTGCTACAGTACTTTTATCTTTATCTTTTGCAAATTGAAAGAAGTAGGGTAATTTACCATTAGATGCTTTCATTTTCTCTTCTACATCAGAAGGTACTTCTGGAACAAGTAATGTTTTTGCAGCATCTATAGTGAAATTATTTAAGGCTGTTATTTGTGCTATAGTTTCTATATTTTTATCTGGATTATCTAAATTCCACATCACAGTTAATTTATTTGAAAATTTGCCTATATTATTAAATTTAAAAGCCTTAGTTAATGACTCATATATATGCGATTCATTTATTATTTGTGCTTTTGCTTTCCCCATCTCATAATATAATGGAACTATATTTTTCATATTTCTCTCTGCAATAGGTATTAATCTATCATCAGCCACAACTAACGCACGATCTCCGTCAACATCGAACTGCAAAATCTTACTAATTAAATCATATGTAGAAGTATAAATGCCATCTGTTATAAACCATTTTTTTGTTCTTTCATCAACAACATTATTCCTTACAGCATGTTCTCTATATAGGTGGGGGCTTCTATTTACTAATAATTTATTTTTCTCTTTGTATAGTCTGCAGCTAACCTCATCACCTCTCAATAATCCTATTGGCACTTTATGTCCTAAAAACACATTTTCTAACCATGCAAATACATCAGGTATTAAGAAAGTATAGGTTGCATCAATTTTAAATTTACCATATTTAGCCTCTTTCTTTCTTGCATTTAATTGACTAGCCAACTCTTCTTTTACATGGTAATCTCTTATTAATTCAGGATATATCTCTAAACATTTTTGTATGTATGTTTTGTTTAAATTATCACTATCAGCTCCTAATAGCTTTAACATAGTCTTTCTATTGGAATATCCATCTGTTATAAACTTGTCTACGTCATCTGTAAATGAAGCTATTTCTTCATCAGTTATATCGGTTAAAGTCTGCCACATTTGATAATTAAAACATGCTTTTCTAAATTCTTTTGTATCAGGTTCTAAGTTACAATAGTTTCCTTTACAATTGAACTTCTTAAAATATTCAACATATTCATCCCAGCTATTATAATATTTATACATTTTGAATTGAGATTTTGTGAAAACATATTGTATTTTATCCTCTTTTAGATCCCACTCTTTACCATAAATATCCTTGATTTTATAATTGCCGTTATTATATTCATCACAGAATTTAATATAATCTACAGGAGTTACTAAACCTTTCACCCAAGGAAGTCTTATCATAAAATTCTTTTTACTAACACTTGGATGCACCCATCCACAACCATCTGAATGAGGTATCAAAACATCCATATATCTTCTTGTTACTTCAAATGTTTTATTATCTATGTAATCAACTTCACCATATACATTTGTTTCAAAGTCATCTATTACAACGGTTCTTTCTATATCAAAATCTTTTAATTCCTCCGTTGCACTATTGCACAATGCTAAATATGCTAAGAATTTATTTATATTACAACCTTGCTCTTTACTATTATTAATATCATCTATAGTAAGACCACACATTAATGTTTTCTCATATTTCTCCCACTGTTCTTTCTTTATAAAAATAACCTTCTTTGTTCTTATCTGTCCTGCACTTGCAGTAAAAACTTTATACTCATGCACAACGCCATCTTCGTCAATATAGTCGAAACCATTTTCTATTAGTTGTTTTAGAACTTCATAATGATAAGCTCTAACTATTATCATATCTAATATTGCTTCATCTTTTTTTATGCCCATAGCTCTACTTAAAGAGTTTTCAAATAATGTGATTTGATTATATGGAGTCAAAGCTTTTCTATTTAAAATTCTCTTTTTAGACTTTTTCATTTCATTTTCCAATTCTTTATTAACTTCTTTTAATTTTTCTTTGTTATATATGTATTCTTCTACAGAATTTAATCTTTTCGATATAATACCTTTGATCTCTTTATTTTCAATTTCAGTCTTGATTTTTTTATCCAACTCTTTTTCTTGAGTTGTTTTATACTCCTTATATTTTAGTTTTTTCTTCTTAGGTTTTTTAAAAAACTCCTTCAACTCTTTAAATTCAGTTTCTTCGGTAGGAGTTTTTTCTTTATTCTTTTTTAACTCTTCTAATTTTATTAATTTATTTTTATAGTCTTCTAATTCTATGTATTTTCTACCATAAACATCTATATGTATAGCCCATTGTTCTATTAAATCCATAGCGTTTTTATATATGAATTTATTTGCATTTAACTCTCTTTCTTTTTCATTATAAAAAGCTTTGGTATCAACACTGTATATCTTAAATTGATTGCTTAAATTACTACTCATTTTATCCCCCATTTTGTTAATTTCTATAATATTATTAAAAATCTTAAATCATATTCACCTGTTTGTCCTATTATTTCATAATCAATATCAAAAATTTGTTCTCCCCAGGACTCTCTAATACTTTCGCATATTCTTATCGCTAATTCTTCCATCTTCGTATATGTATCATTATCTTTAACATAACCATCAAATTCATTTATTTTTATGTATTGTCCATCTATTTCTGCCATTAAATCAAACTTAACTCCTAATTCCTCAACAATTCCTCTAATAATATCTTCACCCATTTTAATTCTCTCCTTTATTTTTTATTTTTATAAACTCTCGAATTAAAAATCAAAAATAACAGTATTTTTCGTGTTTAATTATGTATTCAATAACTTATTCATTTTAATATGTAAAACTTAAAATAGACCGATATTTTTAACTTTTTCTTCGAGAAAACATATATGTATTACTTATTATTAATATTTTTATTAAATCTTTCTCTTAAAATTGCTTTTTCTTCTTCAGACATTTCTACATATAGTCCTAAATCAATATATTTTTGCTTATCTTTCTTGAACCATTGTTGCTTTCTTAAATTTTTAATACTCCAAGGTTTTATATCTACGCCATTTGTAGAAGCTCCTACTTCTTTTGCAACTATATCTAAACTTTCTTCCGCAAATTGTATCAAAACATCACCATCTGTACTTAGATTTCTCACTCTATTTACACCTAACTCAATCAACTTCTTACTAAATTGTTCAGAATTACCACGTCTTGGTTTATAATAAGCTAACAAATCATCACCAATTCTATATATCTGTCCATCTTTTGCACATTGTATATATGTATCTTCCTTTATCGGTTCTAAACTATTCCTATCCCATTCACAACAGATTCTATAAGTACCTAAATATTTATTCATTTTCCCACCTCTTTAATTTTGTTAATTTATATTTATGCGTTTAAATCGCATTATAATCGTTTTTAAGCGTTTTTATTTTTAGATGATAAATTATACCTATAAACACCTAACTCTATTCCTAGAGTCTATAATTCACTTTTTCTTCGAGTATACGAATATATCTTTTATCATTTGTTCCATTGTTGTCTTAACCTCCTTTCTATATCCATTATATAACATATAAATCTCCTTGTCAATCTATTTTGTTAATTTATATTAAAATATTTTCAAGGGGCTTATTTGCCCCATTTATCTATTTCCAAACAGTAATTTATGCAACTTTCTTCCAAATCCTTCTTTATAAGAAGTTTTTTCTATTTCTTCTTTTGTCACACAACTCATTTGTTTTATTTCTTGTAGTTGCTCTTTTATATCATTTAGAGATTTAGTTGTTTCATTATATTCACCCTTAACTTCTTCTAGCTTTTCTGAAATAACTTCATCTACGGTTATAGACACCTCATCTTTCAATTTTTCAATAAATTCTTTATTATTGTTTTCTTGATTTAAAATGTAATTTTCTAATCTTGTCACAATTCTTTCTTCCATAGCTGCTATTTGTTCTTGTTGGTGATCCATTAGTTTTTGTGCCAACGCTTTAATAGATAAAGGGTTGGATTCTTTTATTTGAACCTTACCATCATCTTCAAAACTAACTTCTGAACAATATTGCTCTATTTGTTTTAAACTCATTCCTTCTGCTTGAAGTTCTAACATGTATCTTAGTTTGTCTATATCTTCCTGCTTATATTTACGTTGTTTATTAATAACCTCTATTTTTAATATATCATCGAATACTTTTGAATAATACCTTACCTTAGAATCTTGAATCCCTAACATTTGTGCTACTTGGCTTGTATTATAGTATAAATGATTCGTTCCGCTTATTTGTTTATCTTTTGTTTTATTGTCAACTTCCTCAAATTCAACATCATGAAACTTATCCATATTTAAACCTCCAATATACTAAACTAAACATTATCTACATTATTCCATTATTAAAGTAAAAATATTCAATTAGTTTAACTATAACTATATAATAGTTTAAATTCCCTTTAATTTCAACTATCATTACTTTAAGTTTTGTTTAATATAAATATTTATTACTTTAGATTTGCTTTGGTTTTAAATAATTACAGTTTAACTTTGCTTTAGTTTAACTTTTAATTCAGACTAAAAAACTCATGTATTATTCTATTACAATAATACTACTATTATATTACCATTATATTATTGATATATTAATATTTAATCAATATAATATTGGTTATACATCAATATAAATATATTTTTATATTAAACTAATAACAATAATATATGAACATTATTTTAATATTATAGTATAATAAAAGTATATAAACAATAAGATATAATTAATCTTGCAATATATAAATAGTAATGATATACTAATTATTAAAGAGGTGATTAAATTGTTTACTCAAAATGATTACTATATCCTAGAGTCTATATTAGATAAAAGTGACGAAGATAAAGGAATGATAAAAACTAAAGGAACTACAAAAAAAGAGATTATAGACAAAACCAAGTTGTCTTTAAGTAAAGTTACTTTAACATTAGGAATGTTAGAATCTCATGGATATATCGAAGTTGGATTAAAAGTTAAAAATGCAAAAAGTTATATTGTTTCTGAAAAAGGAATAGAAGAATTATTGAAAATGAAGGGGATGTATAAAGATGAATAATACTTTAGTTATCGGAACAGGTGGATGTGGAAACAAGTTAATGAATGTTTTCATAAGCTTATTAAATAATAGAGATGAATTACATGCTAGTTATGATGGTATATTTGTAAATTCTAATAAAAATGAAATGGAAATATTAGATAATTGTGATTTACAAAGAAATGCATTAGTTATAAATGGCGATGGAACTGGAAGAAATGCAAGCAAAGCAAAGAAATCTATTGCTTTAGATAGGGTTAAGGTTATGAATTACTTTGCTAGAATTATAGATAAATATCAATCAGCCATTATTATGACATCATTAGATGGAGGATTCGGAAATGGTAGCGTTGATATTATAACTAAAATATTAAAACAACTAAATCCTGATATAAAAATATTTTTATTAGGAGCTTCTGCAAAACTTAAAAGTAAAAAGATAAGTTTAGAAAATACTTTATCATTATATGAAGATATAAAAGAACTAATGGAAATAGATCAAATAGACTCTTATATGTTTATTGATAATGATAAAATGGAGGATGAAGATGAATTTAATATTAGAACTATGTCTTTATTCTTAGATTCTTTAGAATTAGGTGAAGAAGCATTAGATAGCAATGACTCTTTATTAGTAAACTTTGCTAAAGGATATAAAATGATTCTACCTTTAAGCAATAAGTTTAATTCAGTAAAAGATGCTATTGATGATGCTATTAAAAAATCTCCATTTGTATTACCTAATAGAATTAAATGTACACATATTTATGGGACATATAACTCAGATGATTATTCTGAACAAAATATATTATCTGAATACAATATAACTGATTTTGATAAGTTAGTATCAAGTGATAACACATTCCTAGTTTTAAATGGTTTTGCTGATCCTGATAAGCATATGGCTACACTTAATACTGCTTACGAATTATTAGATTGCGAAGAAGATGAAGATGAGGGTGAAGAATTCACTTTTAGTAAAAAGAAAACTGTAAAAACAGAACCTAAAGCGGAAAAGAAAAGTAAAAAACAAAGATTAAGATCTATGATGGATGACTCTTTTTGGAGTTAATTTAATTAGACGGGTATATCCCGTCTTTTATATTTTCATAAACATTTTTATAAATAATAGTAAACATTTCTAATTATCCTTCATATACTATCATATAAGCATTGATAAACAATGTGCATCATTGATTGAATAATAAAGGAGAAGAGTATATGCCAAAAAGATTAATAATCCCAATTGAATTTAGTGCTAATAAGGAGGATGAAATATCTATGTATCTAAAATTAAAATCATTTACTAATCCAGCTTCAATAATAAAGGATATATTAAAGGGTAATTTAAGCCCATCTATACTATCTGAAGACAAAAAATAACCATAATCTAAAAATACCTAGACTATGGCTAAATAACTACTTTTAAAACTTGTTTTTACAAGTAGTTTATGCGAAACAACTTAAAAAGATGACTATTTATTTAAATTTCTATAAAATTACTACAGCACAAGCTACCGCAAAACAAGCTAAATATCCTAATGCAAACCCAGTTATCATAAAAAGCACCTCCGATAAATTTATACTTTATAGTATTAACAAATTTTAAAATATTATACATGGAGGATCAAAATGGAAATTGGAATCACTTTGAATAATAAATTAATTTATAATAAAGATTTTTCAAAAAAAGATGAATTAAAAGCCAAAGAAGAACTTGCTAAATATATTTTAAAAGACAAAAGATTAACTAAATGTGCCGTATTTTTAATAGCTGGTTTAAATTATACTACCGATGCAATGGCTGATATTAATCAAACTATGTCTAAAGTAGATGCGGCAGGCTTTATGTTTTTGGGAGTCATACAACGAATAGGCTTTTGGATTTGTCTTTTGGGATGCTTATTAGAAATCCTATTAGCAGTATTTAAAGAAGGTCGCGGTAAAAATGCTATATTGCCACTAGTATTGAAATGGCTGGGAATATTTGCTACATTCTATTTTTTACCAGCATGTTTTGAATTAATAAGAGATTTATTTGCATAGGAGGGAATTTCTATGATTGAAAATGTTACAGATAGTATTGGACTAGGATTTAAACATATGATAACTGATTTTTTTAAATGGATATTTGGTGGAGTATTAGCTAATTCTTTTTGGATATGCTTGATTATTTCAATGATCTGCTTAATATTGTATATCTCTGGGTTGAAAAAGGCAGGTAAGTATTGCACAGTTTCATTTGTGGTTTATATAGTGATAGAAGCTTTAGGAAGTGCTTTTTTATGAAGAGTATCAAACTAAGTAAGTATTTTGAATTGGTAAAGCCAGAATATGAATATATTCAGGTTATTCCTCACAAGAGCATTAGAAATTATAATAGCGGGAATATTGCAAAAGCTATAGCTTATACATTTAAAAGGGCAGATAAATTAATTAAAATAGAACAGAAAAAACTATTCTTTAGGACAAACTTTAAAATATCCTATGTAATAGATGTAAACAAGGATAATGCTAACTTTTATTTTATAGTACCCAAACCTTTTACAAATTTAATAGTTGAAAAAATATATGAAATATGGAGTAAAGCCACTGTAAAGATACTAGATAGTGGCATACAAGGATTTTCACCTAATGCTGAATATTTTGAGTTAAGCTATAAAAAAGAAGATGCACTAAGTCTAAATACTGATTTTAGAAGTAATGAACCTCTAAATTCTTTACTAAATGTTATGGATATTATGAAAGATGATGACAGAGTAGCTATTATATATAACTTTGTATCTAATCCTCAATTCAATTGGATAGATAGATATAACAACACTATGGATAAAATAAAAGCAAAGAAATCTATAGATAAAAATATATTTAGCTTTAACGCAATTATGAGAAATGGGCTTATTTACATGCTAGATACAATAAATGCAATCATAGGAGTTATAAATGATTTTACTGGTGGGAATCATGAAAGCTCTAACGAAAGTATATATAATGCAGTTTTGGGCATTTTAGAAAAGCAAGATAAATTAAGTGTTGCTACAAAAAAGAAAAAGGATTCTACTGTAATAAATACTCAAATAGGGGTTATAAGTGATAGTGTAGATTATACTAGGAAGAATAACAACATCAATGTTGTTACTCAATCATTTAGGGCAATTGATGGTGATAATGAATTAATTGCTGATAAGGTTAAGAAACCTTTTTATTTAGAACAAACTAATTTTAACACTAAACTTAGTACAATTTCTACCGATGAAGGAGCTAACTTTATACAAATACCAGCAAGAACGCTACTAACACAACATAAAATAAATCACATATCAATAGAGGAAACGAGAGTCCCTGAAAGATTAAAAGAGGGTTATATATGTTTGGGTGAAAATAAAAATAAAGGCACAATATGTTCAGTTTATTTGGAAGATGATTATGATATAGGATCTTTACCTTTGATGTTATTAGGTCGACAAGGTGGAGGAAAGTCTACTTATTTAGCTAACTACTGTAAATATGCAATGAGCAGAAATGAAAGCATATTTGTATTAGACTATATTAAAAATTGCGAAATGAGTAAAGATATAGAAAAAGTAGTACCAAAAGATAAATTAGTAATCTTAGATTTCTCAAAAGCTGATAATTTACAAAGTTTTGCCTATAATGAATTAAAATTCAAAGAAGATACTTTTGAAAGTAGATATGAAATAGCTAATAAGAAAAGTCAATTAACTTTAGAACTTGTCAATTCCATTAATTTAAATGGTGATCCTTTTAGTCCGAAGATGGAGAGATTTCTAATGAGTGCATGTGATATAGTTTTCACTATTAAAGAAAATGCCACATTTAAAGATATTATAAGATGTTTAACAGACTTTAAATATAGAGAACATATCATTGAGTCAATTCAAGATGATTATAGAAAATATTTTGAAGAAGATATTTCAACATTAGAGGAGTTAGATGAATGGTCAAAACCAACAAAAGATAGTCCATCAGAAAAGATAGGGACTAGAGAGAGTAAAATTGAAGGTATTTTAGACAGAATGACCTTATTAAAAAGAGATTTTTACCTAAAAATGATGTTTAATAAATCTCCTGATAAGAATGTTGACTTTGTTGATCTAATGGAGCAAGGGAAAGTAGTGTTGATAAGATTACCACAAAGCAAGTTTAAAAAGTATGTTAAGAATGTTATTTGCACTTTTTTAATAACTAAATTATGGACAAGTGCAGAAATAAGAGGAGAGATGTATAAGAAGCCAACCCGAAGCCACATTATTATTGATGAGCTTAGTCAAATTCATACTGCTGAAATGTATTTAGATAGCTTGATAACAGAAACTAGAAAATATGGTTTCAAATTAGTTTTAACAGGACAAAGATTATTCCAATTAAGTAAGGAATTTGTTGAAGATTTAAAAAGTGCTGGTTCTAGCTTTATGTTATTAAAAGGAAGCTTAAAAGAAGACTTCAATTATTTTAAAGAAGAAATTGGAGAGAATTTCACTTATGAAGATTTAGATAGCATGGAGCAATATAGTAGTTTAAATTTAATTCAATATAGTGAAGGCTTTTCTAGTTTTATTACTAAATTACCAAAGCCCGTATAATATATTATTTTGAAATAAAATCCCCACTGATATAGTGAGGATTTTCTGCTTTTATTAATTATAGCTCAATCATATATTTATTTACATCATATTTTCCATAAGGCAATCCCTTTTGGGTATATTTTTTTATGTCATCTACAAATCCCATCTTTATTCTGTCATCAATATATCTAAGTAGAGCTGCTATGTAGTCCATGCTTTCTAATCTACAATATTTTATTATGTCATCATAATCTATTCCAAGTTCTCTTAATCTACTAACTATTTCTTCATCAGTAGTATATTTATCTAGCCCTCTAGCTTTTTCTCTGCTAGTGGTATTGAATACTAAATTCACACCTTCATTTATAAAGCTATATTCTTGAATAAATTTAATTGATTTTAATTCTTCTAGAGCTATTTTTAATTGCTTATTAGAATAATATATCTCATCTTTTGTGATACAATCTAGACCTATATAGTCACATAAGGTTTGAAATTTAATATATTTTTCATATCCCCTAGACCATTGAGTGAGTATTAGCTGCAGTTTCTTTGCAACACTACTTTTTAAACTTTTATAAATATCGTAATCATATATCTTTAAAAAATTATTGCATAGATTTTTATAGAAAAAGTCATCAATTTCAACACTTTGATGTTCTTCTATCTTAGCAGGATCTAATAATTTCTTATTTGCCATTTTACGTTTTGAAACACTATAAGACTTATAATTTTTTAATATTCTTGAACTTTCACACCCGTCAAAATCTATTACATATTCTCCTACCTCCTGATCTCTTATTGCTAGAGTAGAGTATATGGTACATTCATTTAAGCATAATATAGATTTTTCTAACCTTTCTTTTGTGGCCTTCCCAAATCCGCTCAACCCCATTTCTTTCGCTAATCCTCTATATGTGAAGTTTATTTTCTGTGGCATATTAGTTATGGAATGCTTAGAAGTCAATACCTCACCATTTTCATCTACGGTTTTAGAAGTCAATACCTCAATCTTATCATCCATATTTTTAGAATGAATTTTAAATAATGCCATCAATACATCTAGTTCATATATTGTTGGACATAGATATTTAGCTCCACCTACAACCTTCAATGCAACTTCTTGACCATCCCTAATCCAAAATCTTTTTATTTCAGGGACTCTCTTTCTTTTTAAAGATATAAATGGCAACGTCATTAAATTTGATTCATTAAAGCTTTGACTTTTCTTCATATTAATGACTTTTCCACATGATAAATCCTCATTTTTACTTGTTTCTACAATGTTTTCCACATTATTCACACCCCTTTATCAACAGTTAACAATTACTTGTGGTACTCAGTTCAAATGCTAGTGGTATTGACTTCTAATCCTTGTGGTATTGAAATCAAAAGACTGTGGTATTCAATGATAATGCTTGTGGTATTGAAATTATCCACAGTGGTATTCACTTCTAAAAAATCTTCTACATCAATTGATATAACTAATTTCTAGCATCCTTGTTACACGTTTATAGTTACTTAGTTTTTTATTACATTTGTATTTAGAGTTTAGTATTAGGTTTAAAGTAATAGTAACACAAATACCTCTAGCACTCAATACCTCACCCAATTCATTTCTATAATTTTCAAAAGATCTAATTCTTATTGTATATTTAAGTTGCATACTTAATTGCATATACACAGTATACAACTATATTAAATAAAACATGTAAATATAAAGCACTATTTTCTCAATAAGAAATCAGTAGAGAATAGTAGAGAAGTAGTAGTAATATATAAATTTCTTATATTTCTTATATTAAGACTTGTCTAATTGGACATGCTGCAATAATGAAAATCATACCCCTAGCGCAAATCTTTCAGATACGCCCCTACTAAGGGACTTTGCTTATAAGCCTTTATTTGCCTTTCTAACGCATTTTATTTTTATAGGATAAATTATACCTCTAATAAATTTAAATTGATTCTAGAGCCTATTATGACTTTTCTTTTCGGATATCAAAACAACGACTAACGTGTATCGGTAAAATGTTATTAAATTTGTCAAAACTAGCTATTTATCTATGTTTTAATGAGATTTATTAAAGATCATAATTGACGATATTTGATTGCTGGAAGTGTTACTCGATATAAACCTAGTGTTTATAAGGGTTTTGAGGGTATAAATAGTGCATATTTTAGAATTATTGGTGAATTTTAAGTTTGTGAAATAGACGATAAGTGGCTTAAAATAAGGGTTTTTACGATAGCATTTACGATAACATTTTGGATTTTTAGTCGAAGTTGGTGAAAATTTCATGACCAGTGACATCATCTGTTAACCCCAATTTCCCTCCACCGATCAACCCCAAAAATGAAAATATACCCCCTCCAAACCCTTTATTTTAGCGGTAAGTCATTATAATTATATATTATAGGTAGTTAAAACAAGCTAAAAATATCTTATAATATAGTAATTAAAACCATATAAAGGACTGAAATATTATATTGAATAGCTGCAATTTCCTGGCTTTGGTTCGTTTAAAAGCTTTGAGAGGTAAGTAAACACTTATACGTACAAGTACAAGTACAACTCAACCAATCAATACAAACTCAATCTAATTAAATCAAATACCAACCAATCACAACCAATAAATATATAACCAATCCAATCTATACATCATATATCACCTAATCAATACCAATCTTATTATCTATCAATATCCAATCACACCATACCAACCAATCACATTAACAATAAAAATACCAATATAAAAATAAATAATAAGATCAACTAACTAATACATATTTTACAAAGGCAGTTGCCGATTGAGACTAAGAAAATAATATAAAAAAATATTATATAAATTAAAGAAATTAGTTGACAAATATATTATAATGATTTATAATAATAGTATAGTAATTAATAAATATTTAGGAGTTGGGAATTATGATTATAAAAACAAATAACTATTACATGTCATTATATACATACGAAGGATTATCAGCATGGATAAAAACAGCAGAATATAGGAACACATTTAATGAAATAAAAACAGTAGTAACTGAATTGATAGTAACTAAAGAAAATAATAAAAATGAAATAATATATAAAAACATTTCATCTAATTGGATCTGCTATTATAATGAATCAAATGGCTTATCTATTGTAAATATAATAGAAGATATATTGTATTACTTAGCTAATAATGAATATACATCAAATCAAAAATATAATATAGTTGACAATGTATTATATAATAATGGAGTTGCTTTATTAAACATAAAACTATTTAAAAAGGAACACTTAAATAAATTAGCTGCTATTAAAAGAATTGAAGAGAATAATAAAATTGAATTAGAAATTAATAAAATAAAGGAAGATATTGATTCAATTGTTGCTAATATAAATAAATACACAATAATGAGATATAATAAAGCTAACTCAACAAATAACTTTATACATCAAATCTATACATCAAACACAATTAAAACATTCAGTTTAGGAACTGGAATAAATGAGAGGTTGCAAGGCTATAAAGATATATTAAACCATTTAAAAGAATATCTATATTATATATCTAATGACTTTGATCCTATAGAATTTATGACGTTTGATAAAGTAGCATAATTACAAATGAATAGGAGTATTTACTTTATATTCCTATTCTATACAAATTAACAAAATTAATTAAAAAAGTATTTACATTTAATTCAAAATATGATAATATAAAGATAACAAATAAATGATTTTTAGGAGGTATTTAAAATGTTTAAAATAGTAGGAGAATGGTGGAACGATAAAAACATAGAACTTGTAGATATAGATGGAGTTGTATATGCACTTAACAATTGGAATGGAGAAACTTATAATAATTGTTGGATCTGTACAGGTGCTAATTTAATGGATGCAAGTGATGATGAATATATAATCAAACCAATTTACAAAGAAGTTGATGAGGATGAATTTGAAATAATAGATTATATAGTTATAGATTAGTTTAAGGCTGAAATATTGCCTTAAATTCTATTATATAAATTAATAAAAATAGTTGACAAAATTGTTATAATGATATATAATAATAGTATAGTAATTAATGATTAGAAATTTAAAGAGGTGTTTTAATTATGAAAAGATATCAAGTTACAGAATTATTCCAATTAGCCAAAAAGGTTTATCCAATGCTTAACAATTGTAATATAACAATAAAAGAGACTAACGAATTTAGTTGTATTGTAGAAGGTAATAATACATATACAGTAACTTATACAAATGATCTTGGCCTTAAACATGATTATTATTTTAATAATATTTGTAGTTATCTACAAGACAAATTTAAGTTTAAAGATGGCGTTAAAATGGTTAAAGAGTTTGAATTAATATTCAGCTTTTTACATGAAGTAGGTCATATAATAAATATGAATAAAGTAGTTAATGAATCTGTTTATTACAGTAACTTTAAAAATGCTGTTTATACTTCACAAAAACAGGCTTTTAAAACTTATAGAGAAATACCGACAGAAAGCCTTGCGGATGCTTCAGCTATTGAAATAATGAGTAAATGCAATGCTGAAATATATAGCATGTTTAATAATATGAGTATTTAAGAAGCAAAAGAAGAGATAGATTTTTGGAATGAATTTTAATATAAATTAATAAAATTAATTGACAAATAACTACTTATAATATATAATATAAGTATAGTAATTAATAAATCAATTGGAGGAGTTAACAATGACACAAAATCAAATTGAATTAAAGGTTCAAGAATTAACAAACACATATTACAGCTATTCAGATCTAGAAGACTATCTAACAAATTCTGCTGATGATATAGGTTACAACAATAAAAATATCTATCTATCAAATGGATATGAAGAGATAGCGATAAATTTCAAATATACATTAACAGATGAATATGATATTATAATCCATTCTATAGCATAATACAAATTAACAAATAAAAGGAGAGATAGAACAATGAAAACAATAATAAACAAAATAGTATCATTTATTTTGGCATTAGGCGTAATTATAGGAGCTTTTGAAATATACAATAGATATATAGAACCAAAGGCACAAACAGAATTTGAAGTAACTAATATATTATATGAATCAACTAATGATTTCTATTTAGAACCAAATGAAGTTGCATTAATACTAAACAACAACGATTATATAATAATCAATACAGAAACAAATAAGGGATATTATAATAATGAAAGTGATATAGATATTTCTACACTAGATATAAACAATTATGGATCTACTGGATGGCATAAATATAGAATAAATAATCAATAAATTATTGACTTATTCTGTAAAAGTGGTATAATAAAATTATAGAAATTAACAAAGTAAAGGAGTAAATAATTATGAAAGATTTACAATTATATGAATTATTAAAAGATGCTTACGAGTCAACAACTAAAAATTATAATAGATTTAAAAAGGTGATAGAGTCTACTAAATGGGATAATGACTTTTATGCTGACGGTGAACACTATTTCATTAAAGATAATCTCACATTAACAATAGAAAATATAGATCCATTTAGAGAGGCCTGGAAGCCTACTGTATGGATTGGATCAGATTATTATTCATTTGAATGTTAGGAGGTATAATGAAATGTTAAATAATGTTGAAAAGGAAATAGTAAAAGATCTTGAGGAGATGGATGCAGAAACATCCGAATATGAAAACATGAAAGAAAATTATATAAATCTTTCTAGTCAAGAAAAAGAGGAATATTACAAGCAAATAGCAGCAGCTTATAATTGTACTGAAAGAGAAGCTAAAAGAGCAGCAAATTATTTTGCTTATGACTGTAAAGAAATAGTTAACAATTAGGCCTAAAAGGTCTTTTTGTTGTTTATATAGATATTCTAATTAAAAGGAGAGGGTTAAGTTGAATGTGTTATAAATAGGTCAGTAACAACTAAAGTTGTTCCTTCCATAAGCCTTACGGCTTATAATAAAATAATATATAAAGGAGATTAAAAGAATGATAAATGAAATATTAAACGATTTTATAAAAATATATAATTACATAATAGATAAGAAACTAACAAACGCAGAAGGAGTCCCAAATCATGATATTTTTCAAGATTTATTATATAAATTAGCAACTAAATATAATTTAGAATGCAAAAAAGAATATTCAGGTGTTTTATGGTATAACAAAGAAAAGAAAGCGTGGAGAAGGGGAAGAATAGATATAGTTTATTTTAAAGATGGAGAACCTTATTTAAGCTTAGAGATAGATTCAAAATTAAAAGGCCATAATATAAAGAAGCTAAAAGCAAATAAGCAGTTTAAGTATAAAGTTTGGTATTGTTATAATAGCAGGGTAAATACTAAAGAATATTATGATTTGTTAGATAAAATAGATCCTGAAAAAGATATTATATATATTACAAAAGATGATAAAGAAATAATTGTTTAAAAATAAAATAATAAAAATATGGTACATGTTGTTTCCTCATATATTTAATATATACTTGGTGCAATTATATGTACCATATTAAAAATTAACAAAAGGAGTTGATTTCTTGAAAGTAGATAAGGAATACATATGTAATTTACTAAATATTAAGCCAAGAACACTAAAAACCGTTGAAGCTGAAAATAAGCTTAATGAGAGATTAGAACAAAAAGGGTATGATTTTATAGAGAAAATAAAAGAAGGTAGAAAAGTATATTATATTATAGAACAATATAGCAGCAATAAGGAGATGTATTCTAATATGGTTAAATATGTTTTTAATACTAATAAAAAAGAAGAGTTTACAAAATACTTTTGTTTAAGAACTAATGAGAACAATAATTTTCCATTATCAAAAAGTGATATATCTAACAAAGCTGAAGTATCAAAAAGAACTATCACAACATGGGATAATACATTAATAGACTACAATATAATATCTAAAGATGGTTATTTTTATTTCTGCATAGACAAGGAAAATAGAACAATAAAGCAATGCACAAAAGAAGAGTATAAAAGTTTTTGGAGGAATACTGCATACATAAAAGCTTTTAAAGATCTGCAGTTAAAATACATAAATGGGACTATAGATTTAAATCAATTAACTTTAGCAAGTGCCGAGATTGGTGCAAGTGTAGCACTTGTTACAAATAAATATTATTACAGAATAAAGAAGTATAAAACAAATATAGAAAATCAATTATATATAGATACATTTAATTTAATAAAGAATATATATGGAAATACAGAGATAGAGATTAATTTTCCATTGATAAACGAATAAATTAATAAAATAAGAGGAGTTGTTAATATATGAAATTAGAAGACTATTTAAGAAATGATTTTACAAACAATTTAAAACCATTAATTATAAAAGATAAATGCGAGATTTGTGGGATAGATGAAAAGTTGCACTTGCACCACGTTTACGACTTCTCAAGTTATTTAAAAAGATGTTTAACGCATTTAAGATTAGAATATAAAGAAGATATTGGAGAGTACAATATAAAAGATTTAAGGCTTATAAGAGATAGTATGATTTCTGCACAATTAAGAGGAAGATATAAAACTTTGTGTAGGGAGTGCCATAAAGAGGAACATAGAATAAAAGGTAAAGTTATGTATAATAAAAATGCTGCAATAGATGAAGAAAAAATAAAAAAGGAAAGGGAGAAATACAATCAAGAAGTATTAAAACCTTATTTAGATAGTATAATTGGTAAAATATTGTTTAAAGAGGATCAAAGAAAATTAGCTGAAATAATAGATATAAAAGATAAACAAGGGAGAAGACAAAAGAGTATAAGTTTATTAAACAGCTATTTGATAACCAATCATAACATGATGTTAACAACTAAAAGAGTAAGTTTAAAAGATAATAAGAAGAAAACAACATGGATTTTAAATAATATTTAATAACTAACATATATCAAGCTAGTATTCATGTACTAGCTTTTCTTATTACAATAAAAAGTACATTTTATCTATATAAATTAATAAAATATGTTGACAAACATTAAATAAGTCATTATAATATAAAGTGTAGACATAAAAAATAATTAAAAGCGAGGTAATGAAAAGATGTGTAAATACATTAAAGCGACAGTAATAGAAAATAATAAAATAATATTGGATAAGGAAATAAGCGAGGCCGAAGTTAATTTTTGGTTAGATGAAAACTGTAAGGTAATTATAGAAGGTAGAGAGATCAGCAACAAACACATATTTAAAATTGACACCTTTGTTGCTGAAGCGGATTCACTAAAGGGAATATCAAAAGAATTTGACGACTTATTAAACAATTTATCAATTGATTATATAGAACGCAGGGGTAGCAATTGGGTATATTACAACTCTAAGAATGAATTAACTTATTTATGCGACAATACAACATTAAAAAATAAATTAGGTTTAACAAAACTATATAACTGTATAGAGTTTTAATAATTAGTGTTTTTACTAGTTTACACTTAAAACAAAACTAGAAAGTATTAATTGTAAAATTGAAGGGCTTAAAAATGGACTAGAATACAATATAATAGATAAAACGGATTTATTAAAAACAGCCGTTACTTATATTGACGGAAAGTTAATAGATTGTAATATATCTTATTTAGGCGGTAAAGGTAAGTTAATAAGTTATAAAAATTCTATGACGTGGGAAGTATCTAAACAAATAGCCAAAGATTTTGAATATTAAATAAAATAAGGATTTTAAGCTGTTTTAAGCCTGAATTCAAAGCGTTTAGCATTTAGAGGATAAATTATATTATTAAAAACAAAAACTAAAATTATACTGTTTTAATGAGATTTACAAGCTATAAAAAATTTAAAATATAAATTAATAAAATAGGTTGACAAATATTAAATAAGTCATTATAATATAATTAAAGATTGAAATTGATTTAAAGGAGATGTTGAGAATGTGTAAAGTTTTATTAAATGAAAAGTTAAATGGAGTAGAATTATATTTTGAAGGGAAACCAGCAGGAACAGTATTAGCAGATTTAAAAGCTAATGGCTTCAGATGGAATGGTAAAAAGGTTTGTTGGTATGCTAAACAATCAGAAGAAACTTTAAAAGTTGCTAATACATACAGTGAAGGATCAAAAGAAGTTGCAACAGCTTCATTAAAGAAAATTAACAAAATAGATTTATTTGAATTAACTACTTTTACAGAAGTAGTAAGAGAAAAGAATTACAATACAAAGGAAATAGCTAAGGAAATAAGAACACATTTAAAAGCTAGATTTAAATTTGTTAAATTTTCTGTTACTTCTAAAGATAGAATAAGAGTAGAAATCAAGTCAGCACCATTCGAGAAAGATTCTATATATTTAAAAGCAATAACAGAATATGTTGATAAATTAGTAGAATCATACAATTTTTGTACTTGTTATGATCCATATGGTGACTATGGTTCAAGTTATAATTTTTATTTCTTTGGTTGTAGAGTTGATTATGATTATATTCAAGTTGAAGCAACTTCAGAAATAATTGAAGCTATGAAACAATTTGATATTAAACTTGCCGAAGCTGAAGAATTAAAAAGAGTCGAAGAAGAAAGAGAATATCAAGAATATTTAATCAAAATGGAGCAAGAAAAGAAAGAAGCAGAAGAAAGACAAAAACAAGTAAAAGCCGATAAAGAATATATCAATAATAATGTTGAAGTTGTTGATCTAGAAGAAGAAAATCAATATTTTGTAAAAAATGCTTATTTTGCAAACTTAAATAAAAATAACACATTAGAAAGATATCAAGAAGAAGTTGCTAAATGTGATTATTATTTAAATACTTTAAAAGTAACTAGAGAAATTCACTTCAAAGATTTAGAATCATATAATTTATACATAAATATGTTATTACATGATTTTGATTTTATTGACGGTACTGGTGGAAGTTATACAGATGATTTAAGAATTAATTCAATGACAGATTATTATAATATGACTAGCGAAGAACAAAAAACAATTGAATGGCTATTACAAGGCGTTGCAATATATGTTAATAATGAGTTAATGTTTGTTGTAGATGCTCAAGGTTATTGTTACGCTAGATATGTTGGATTAATTGGAGAAAATACAGTTACTACAAAGGAATATACTTGTAAGCAAGTTGTAACAGTTGAAGAAATAGAAGAAAGAAAAATCGAAGCAGAAGAAATTAAGGAAGTTTATAATAATGTAATTAATAATACTTTTGATAATTGGTATGATACTAGAAAAGCAATAGCAGCAGCTATAAGAAAAAATCCATTATTGACTTTTGATAATACAGTAGTACAACAAATCAAAGATGAAAAAATCAAAAATGATTTATATAGGGTATTAAATGAAGTTGATTCCGTTCAAGAGCAGTTCAACGAATCAGGATTAAACAAAGGCGATAAATTAACCATTATAAGGGGTTCAATGATTGGCGGGGCTTCTATATCACATATTATATTAGAAGGCTTTACAATGGAAGAATATGCACAATATAAAGACAATGTAAAAATGACTATGAATGTTAAGGGTAAAAAAGGTTTATATTCAACTAATGTGCATGATAAAGATATTGTAATATATAAAGGTTGGATTGATATACCTACTAGCGTATTATATGAAGATACAAGTAACGGAAACTTTAACGGAATGGCTACAAAATACGGAAGTTATGACGAAAGAGCAATAAGTGATATTATGAGTTATTTACAAGAAAAAAATATATTGCCAATAATAAATACATTCAAGCCAATATTTTAATTAAGGGCTGAAATATGCCCTTGAAAAACATTAAGTATAAATTAACAAAATATATTGACAAAAGATTTATAAAGTATTATAATAATTGTAGATGAGAGATAAATAATTTATGAGTTTGTTAGCATCTCATAAAAAACTAACATATAAATTAATAAAATAGAGGTGTAAAAAAATGAGTTATTTAGTATTAGCTTTAAAAGTATTAATAAAAATGTCGGCTATATGGGGAACATGTGCAGCGGCTTTCTTCTTAATACTTGCAGTGATAACAGTTGCTACAGGATCAAAAACATGGTTAAAAGATTTATTACTAGATAGAGAAATACATAAAAAGAATGTAGAAATGATTAACATTGAAGTCAAAGAAGTGGCTTAAAAAATAAAATAGAATATTAGTTTTATAAGAAAAATTGGAGGATTGAAAAATGAAAAATATAGAAAGTTATGGTTATACAGTTATATCTAAGGATAATGATATTTTAAAAGAGTTAATAGATCTACAAAATGAAGACAATAATATTATTAATTGGTTTAATTTTAATCAAGGCGATATATATTATTCAAATAACTGTTTAGAGTATTATGTAATATATATAAATCATGAAGATAAATCTCTAGAACTTAGCAAGGATATAAAGGATTTATTATAAAAGAATTGTTTTATGAAATTGACATAGCGACAGATAGTAACCAGTTGAGTTACTGCACATATAAAAAATTAATAAATAGAGGTGTTTAATATGAAATTAGATAAATCAATCCTAAATCTTACTTTAACAGAGTTTAATAAATCAATTATAAAGAATTTAGGAAATGAAGTTTGGAGAAAAATTAATAAGGAGCTAGATACAAGTTGTGTATTACTTTCAGGTGGATCAGAAAAATATAAAAAATTAGTTTATAACTATTTAGATAATAAAGGTTATATAAATAATTAAAATAAGTTTGCCGAGTTTATCGGCTTCTTATATGAGTATATAAAAATTATATATTGATGTAAGAATTAATAAGAGGTGAGAAAAAATTGAAGCAAATAAGTAAATTAACAAAATATAGCGTAGTGTGCAATACGCTTAATGTATTAGTTAGAAATAACATAGATAATAGATTCAATGATATACAAGAAAAATTCAATAGAAGAGAATCTGAAACTATTCAGGAGCTTTTGAGAGTTATAGATGAATTATTATACTCTACGCAGGATTATGACACTAAACAGATATTAGAGGTATATAAGAGAAAAATACAGCTAATAATATAGTAAAGGAAGTGGATTTTATGAAAAGATATACTATAAATAATATGAATATCTATGAAGCAGATCCAGTAAAAGAAATGAGATTTATAAAAAGATTGGCTAAACTTGACTATATAGTAACTTACGATAAGCAAATAATAGAACAAGAAGAAAAAATATTACTTATACCTAATGGATTAACATTGTTAGAAACTTATGATATTATTAAAAAAATATATCCTATTAGTTATGTTGTAAAAAATTTCAAAGAAATTGGTTTAATATAAAAAATAATTAATAAAAATTAATAAAATGAGTTGACAAAGATAAGAAAAATATGGTAATATATAGGTATAGTAAGTAATAAAAAATTTAAGGAGATTTGAGAAATGAATAATGAATTTATTATAAAAAGAGGGATGATATTTTATGCTGATCTAGGTATTAGCGAAGATAGTGTGCAAGCTGGGCTTAGACCGGTAATTATCGTGGGAAATGGATTGCAATGCAAATACGGGCCAATTATAACAGTAATTCCAATAACTTCAAAGATAGCTAAGAAGCGTTTAATGACACAAACATTATTAATTAATGAAATTGGTTTAAATAGAGAAAGTATGGCAATGGCAGAACAAATTACAACAATATCAAAGGACAAATTAGTTAGTTACATAGGTAGATTAAGAAAAAGTACAATGGAGGAAATTGATAAAACAATAGATGCAGCGTTAGCATTAACAGACATAAGAGAAAAAGAAATAGAAAAACAAGTTGAAGAAGTTAAGAGATGGGAAAATAATATAAATGATCTAAAAGATATAGTTCCAAAGACTGCTTTAGAACAAATAAAACTAAGATATAAAATAGAGTTAAATAAATTAGATAATATATGTAATTCAAATAGAAAAAATATAAATAATTATTATATAGCAAATATAAATACATTTTCAAATGATATGAGTATGGTAGCAGCAAGATAAAAAAAAGAATTTATGGGGGCGGATATAAAATGAATATACAACAAACTGTAAAAGAAGAGATATTCCCTATGTTAGGTGAAGGGAAAATAGATGAAGCAGAAAAGAAACTAAGAAGATTAATGTTAACTTTAACGGATAAGAATACTACAGAAGATCATAGAATAGTTTTATGTAATATAGGAAGAATAAGATATTTATCTGGCGATATTGAAAATGCAAAATATTATATGGGCAGATTCAAAGAAATTTTAGAAAAAGATGATAAATATATTGAAGAGTATAGAGATAGATATATAGATTATATGAATTTATACTCAGAAGTGTATGAAGATGATTTAAGTATTGATGAACAAATAGAAATTAACAATATAAATTTAGAAAATGCAATAATTAATAATGATATAGTGAGAATGCATACAGCAAGGGTTAATATAGCTTTATTATTAGAAGATTTAGATCAAGTTGAAGATGTCCTTATGGACATACATATAGATATTAGAAATTACGAGATATCAAAAAAAGTACAAGGTCATAAAGTACTAACAGAAGACTTAACAGAAAAACTTAATAATTTAATAATAGATATATATAAAGATATAAAGAAAAAATTTCCTAATTATGTACAAGAGAAATTTGATTATGCTTACTAGACAATTTCCTCTTTAGAGGGGTTGAATATATATAATTTTGGAGGTACATTTATGAAAAAAACTATGAGAAAAGGAATTATTCTAGGAGCAGCTATAACAATAGCAATAGGCGTAATAGGAGGTGCAGCAATTATAAAACCTAGAGTGTTGAATCCGTGGTCAGGAAGAACTAACGATAAAGATGGGATTAAGTTAGCAGTACTTAACCCTTGGAATTAATTGGAAGAGTGGACATCTTAATTGGTGTCCACTTAAAATTATATAAATTAATAAAACAAAGGAGAGATATATGGGAAATTTTGAAGATTTAACAGGTAGAAAATTCGGCATGTTGACAGTTATAAAAAGATTAGAAAATAATGAATATGGTTCGGCTAGATGGTTATGTAGATGTGATTGTGGAAATGAGAAAATATATGGAACTAAAGTGTTAAAAACAAATAAATCCTGTGGTTGCTTGAATAAAGCTAAAGATATAAGTGGTGAAAAATTCGGAGAATGGGAGGTGTTGTATAGATGTGGCAATATAGGTGGAGAAATAGCTTATATGTGTAAATGTAGTTGTGGGACTATAAAACCAGTACATAAAAGAAAATTACTAAAAGGAACATCAAAAAGTTGTGGCTGTAAAAGAAGAACAAAAAAGGGTTTAACTAAAACAAGACAATATAATATATGGAGACTAATGAATGAAAGATGTTATAATAAAAATAATATATCATATAAAAATTATGGAGCTAGAGGAATAAAAGTTTGTGATAAGTGGCGAGACGATGACGGTTTTATAAATTTTTATAATTGGGCAATGAATAATGGTTATAGAGACTATTTGACAATAGATAGAATAGATGTTAATGGAAATTATGAACCTAATAACTGTAGATGGGCTACTATGGAAATTCAGAGTAGAAACAGGAGAGATAATGTTTATATTGAACTAAATGGAAATTCAAAGACAATGGAAGAATGGGCAGAAGAATTAAATATACCAGCATCAACATTATCTAATAGACATTTGAAAGGAGCTGAAGATATATTTAACATATCTAATAAAATTGATACGGAGAAATATAAATACATATCTAAGATAAAAAATAGAGAAAAATATAGAATTAAGATTAAGGATAAATACATAGGGGTAGCAGATTCTTATGAGGAAGCTGTTAAAATTAGGGATGAATACATATCAAAAATGAGCGAAGAAGATTTGCTTTATAAAGGATCAAAAAAGACAATATATAATATAAATTAAAATAATAAAGGAGAATGAGAAAGTATGATAAATGAATTAATTAAAAATAAAGAAGTTGATGGTATAGTAACAATAGACAGTAGAGAAGTGGCTGAAATGATGGGAAGGTCACATTCAGACATAATGAAAATGATACAAGGGAGTGGTAAAAACTTAGGGATAATCCCAGTTTTAGAGAAGGGGAATTTCCACGTTTCAGATTATTTCATTGAAAGCACTTATAAAGTAGATGGGAATAACAAAACTTACAATTGTTACTTAGTAACTAAAATGGGTTGTGAAATGTTAGGTAATAAATTACAAGGTGAAAATGGTATATTATTCAGTGCTAGTTATGTTAGAAGATTCAATCAAATGGAAGAAGTATTAAAAGAAAAAACACAACCTAAATTGCCGACAACCTACAAAGAAGCATTGCTAGAATTGGTTGCAAAAATAGAAGAGAATGAAAAATTAGAAGAAGAAAACAGACATCTCGTAGGAGAAATAGAACATAAGGAAGATGTTATAATAGGTTTAGTTACAGATATAGATCTTGCAGAAAAAAGACAACGCATAAGTCAAATAGTAAGGCATGGAACTAAGAGATATTCTGAAAGATATAATTTATTATATTCAGAATTTAATAAAAAATATCATACAGATGTTAAAAGAAGATTAGATAATGCTAAAGCTAGAGGAGAAGTTAAGAAAAGCGCTAATGTTATGGCCTACATATGTGACGTAATGAATATGACAGCAGAACTATATGAGCTATCTTGTAAATTATTTGAGAATGATGTTAAAGAATTAATGGAAGAAATGTGGGATATAGCATCATAATACATACATATAAATAGTTTTAGGTGGCTAATCTATAAAACCACCTTCAAATATAAATTAACAAAACTTATTGACTGAATTTGAAAAGTATGGTAATATATAAATATAGAAATTAAGAAAAATGAGAGGTAATTAAAATGGAAATGATAATTAATAGATTTGAAAGAGAATTATTAAGAGCTGAAACATCAGCGAATACTATAAAAGCATATAAAAGTGATTTAGCTAAATTTTATGATTACATAAAAATAAATTTAGGTGATGATATTGGATTTGAAGAATCTTTATCTTTAATAGAGTATAGAGAGTTAGAAGACTTTGTATTCTACTTGGAAGATAAGAATTATTCAAGATCAACTATAAATAGAGTTATTATGGCATTGAAAACATTCTTTAATTATTATTCAAAGTATACTGGCAGCAATCCATCACAGGGATTAAAAGGCTATAAAAAAACAATGCCTAAACAGAAAAAAATATTAACAAAAGAAGAAGTAGAAAAAATATTAAATCAAACTCAAACAAAGAGATACGGTGAAAAAAATGTTGACTTTAATTCACAAAGAGATAGATTTTTATTAGCATTGTTATCTACTACAGGGTTAAGAATAGAAGAAGCATTAAGTATTAAATTAAAAGACATTGATGATTATGAAAATTATAAGATGATAAATATAAATATTCACAATGAAGATTCTACAAAATTAAATAAGAGAGTACCAATTGCAGGTAAAGTATTAGAGTATTATAAAAATTATATTAGTGAATATGAGAAAAAATTTGATTTAAAAGATGATAGTTATTTAATTGTTTCTGCTAGATCAGGAAAGAAATTAGAAACGAAGTCTAGTAATATAATGATAAAAAAATATTGTGATGAATTAGGAATTAAGGGTGTTACAAATCACTGTTTTAGGCATTATGCAAATATAGCTTTAATGGCAGTTGGCGCTCCTGACTCTATAAGAAATAAGATACTGGGATGGAGTTGCAAAGGTGACATGGGTACAACAGTATATTTTCATAGTACCGAAGAAATAGACAAAATAATGGTTGAATACTGCAGCAAAATATTAGAGTAGGGAAGAAATCCTACTCTTCTAATAAAAACATGTGAGAACAGCCTTTATTAATATGATTTTTACGACAAGTCTTTCGTAACTCCTTCGTGGGCATAATAACACAATTATTACAATTGTATTGAATTATTTCACTAGGACAGGTTTTTAAGTTTTTACAAACTTCAATAAACTTGTCTCTCTCATTAGATCCACGATAACGAAAATTATTTGTTTCCAATCTGCTTATGTAAGTTTGAGATACTTTAGATTTAATAGCTAGTTCATCTTGTGTGAGTTTATTTTTTGCCCTATGTTCTTTTAAATTTAATTTTATCATTCTTATTCCTTTCTATTATATTTTATTATATTATCAACGGAGGGCTGAAAACATATGAGTACTACTTCAAAAGCGAGTCAAAGA
>ERZ791879.69-NODE-69-length-121351-cov-14.342872_pt1 | contig 121351 bp, 114 predicted proteins | sample MGYA00510162_ERZ791879 | MGnify/ENA primary metagenome ERZ791879 (study PRJEB30046, sample SAMN00792113) | human gut metagenome | study: EMG produced TPA metagenomics assembly of the A metagenome-wide association study of gut microbiota in type 2... | reverse complement strand
TAGAAAAGATGTGTAACTTAGGAGAAATGATTGAAAGAGAAGCAATTCAAAAAACGAAACAAAGTGAAAGAAAAAAAAGAAATATCATGGTAGTAAAAAATCTTATTCATAATTTAAATACTACTTTTTCTAACGCAGTAGAATTACTTGGATTACCTCAACAGGAAATTGATGAGATTAAAAAATATTTTCAATCATAAAGAAAATGTATCAACTTAAATCTATAAGTTGATACATTTTTATTGATAATTTAATACAAATAATTCTTCATTATTTTTTATAACATTTAAATCATAATCATAAACTTCTTTTAAAGTCTTTTGATTAATCACTTCATGAGGTTTTCCTTGAAACATCAGTTGTCCATTTTTCATTGCTATAATTTCATCACTATAATGAATTGCTTGATTAATATCATGATGTACCATAATAATAGTGATTTGATATTCTTTGTTTATTTTTCTTAATAAATTAAGTGTCTCTATTTGAGCTTTAACATCTAAATATGTTGTTGGTTCATCTAATAAAAGTATAGGTGTCTTTTGTGCTAAAGCTAAAGCTATCCAGACACGTTGTTGTTGTCCTCCTGATAAGCTATTTAACATTTTATTTTGATGTTCTTTAAGATTTGTGACTTCTATTGCCCAATCTATTATTTGCTTATCTTCTTTTGAAAGAGATTGATGATAATTAAGATAAGGTAATCTTCCATAACCTATGATTGTTCTAACATTTAAATCCCCATATACTTGATTCTTTTGATGTACAACAGCTACTTTTCTAGCAAATTCTTTAATTTTATAATCCCATATATTTTTATTATCTAATTCAATTGATCCTTGTTGTATTTTATAAATACGACTTAATAACATTAAAAGTGTTGATTTACCACTTCCATTAGGTCCAATAATGGTTGTTATTTTTTGATCTTTAAACTGTATATTTATGTCTTTCATATAAGATTGATGATTATAACTAAAAGATAAATGATTAACTTTCATATAAACTCCTTTTTAACAATAAAATAAATATTGGACCACCTATAATTGACATAATAATTCCTGCACTTATTTCATAAGGAGCCATCAATGTTCTACCTATTGTATCAGCAACTAATAAAATAATAGCTCCACATAAGGCAGTTGTGGGAATAAGATATTTATGTTGATTACCTACACATAAACGTGCTAAATGTGGCACAAGTAAACCTACAAAGCTTAATATTCCAGCAATAGCAACAGATATACTGCATAATAAAACAGCTAATAAAGATAAAATAAAACGATATGTATTTACATTGATTCCTAATGATAATAATGTACGATCTTCTAATCCTAATAAATCACATGCTTGTGTTAAAAAAAGTAAGATTATTAAAATTGGCACAATATAAATCATTAAAAGAAATACATCATTCCATGAATATAAAGTAATTGTTCCTGCTGAAGATGAAATAGAAGCTGACATACTTTCTATAAGAGAAACAATGGCATTCATAGTATAATGAATTGCTACACCAACAAGAATAATTCTTGTTGTATTTAAACCTGATTTCCAAGATAAACTATAAATAATAATAAATGTTACTAAGCCTCCTAGACATGTAATCATTGGTTTAAATACATATAAATCAGGTAAAAAAATACCAACTAAAAGACTCACAATATTTGCCCCTGCACTTATTCCTATTAATCCAGGATCTGCTAAAGGATTTTTAAGAACAACTTGAAATAATAATCCAGATAAAGCTAATGCACACCCTACAAGCATTGTTACAATAACTCTAGGAAAACGTATTTGATAAATACTTGCTACATCTTTGTTATATTCTATAAATAAACCTTTCATTAGTTGTATAAAAGATACTTTAATTGAACCTATATTTATTGCTAGAAAAAAGCATATTCCTAAAATAATCATTAACCCTAATATAAATAATAATGGATTCTTTTTAATGATTTTCATATAAAATTCCTTCTAAATCTTCTAATCCCTTTTGATAATTAAAATTAGCACTCATTCCAAAATACTCATGATTTAAATCAAATACTTTATTATTTTTAACAGCACCAAATTGTTGCCATGTTTCATTATTAGAAAACTCTTCTTGAAAATAAGCCATTACTTTTTCAGGCATTGCATGACTTGTTCTTAAAATAAGATCAGGATTTTGTTTTAACATATCTTCTACACTGACATTAACAAAATCTTCCCCATTTCCATCTCCATAAATATTCGTACCACCTGCTAATTTTACTAAATCTCCAACATAACTAGATTCAGTTGCTACAACATAACTTCCTCCTGGAAGACCCATTAAAATAAGTACACGTGGGCTCACATTGTTTTGATATTTTTCTCTAAAAGAAATCATATAATTTGTATAATCATCAATTAATTTTTGTGCTTTTTTTTCTTTATTGAAGAATTTTCCTAATTCTTCAATACTCTTATACATTCCTGATAAACTTTTTAAATTTAAAAAACTTGAACTTATTTTTATTTTTTCATATTTACTTGCTAAATCACCTTCTAATGAATTAGGACTTAAAATAAGATCTGGTTTTAATGTAGAAAGTTTTTCCATATCTGGTGACATTGCATTCCCTAATTGAGTTGCCTTTTTATATTTCTTAGGAACTGAATAACTATCACTTTGAGGAATACCAACAACCTGTTTTGCTGGTACATCTAATTGGTCTAATATTTCAGTTATAGAAACAGATGTAGCAGCAATTGTTACTTCTTCATTTGTTTGGACTTCTTGATTTTGATTAACACATCCAGTTAATAAAGAAATTAAACAAATAAAAATAAAACTATTTTTTAACTTTTTTAACATAAACTACACCTCCTATAACGATCACGCCTAAGACTCCAATAATCCATAAAGAATAATGAGAACTTGCTTTTTGTTCCTTTTGATTTTTCTTTTTTATATTTTTGATAGTTAATTTTAATTTTCTATCTACTTTTCCTTTTGAATTAATTAAATGATTACTTAATCCTGTCGCATTTTCCATTAATGATTCTTTTGTAATTGTCCCTACTGTAGCTTTTGACGCTTCTGTATTTTCAACAGCTTCTGGAGTTGTTTCCTCTTGTGCTTTTTGTGTTGGTGTTGATGATTGAGTTGTTGTACTTGATTGATTTTCTGTTGATGCTGTTGGTGCTTGGCTTTGTGGAATCATTTGGCTGTTATAAACACCTGTTCCAGATATTGCCGAGGAAATATTTGGTTTAATAAAAAACTGAACATCTCTCCCCATAGGACTTACATACATAATAGGACTAATATAAATATCTAATGAACTTACTTGTATTCTATAATGATTAACTGTATCTCCATTTGCACTACTACTTCCTGTTTTAGTTGCTGATACAGAAGACATAGCACCACTTGATGTCATGACTTTAAAACGTACATTACTAACATTAGAAGCTAATCCAAGTCCTACAGTGATATAATATTTTCCTCCTGTTTGTTCAAGTAATAATTGTCCTTCAACAATATTACCTACCATACTATCGCCTAAAGCAATATTTTCTCCACCATCTTCTGTTTTACCTGTAAGAGGATTAACATAACTTGTTGAACGACTTATTAAATAAGCGCCATCATTTAAAGCATTTACTGGCGATAAAAATAACAACATCATCAAAGCAATAATATTTATCTGTAATATTCTTTTCATAATTCCTCCATAGAAATAATGAGGCATATTTTATGCCTCATATTTTTTTTGTAAAACAACAAACATAAATAATGAAATCATACCTAATACACTCATCATTGTGATAGGGGCTTGATCTCCTGTTTTTACTGCTTGACTTTCTTGTTGATTATCTTTTTTAGTTTCTGTTTTATTTTCAGTAGCTGTATTACTTGCTTGATTTTGATTATTTTCTTTTGGATCTTCTTTTTTAGTATTTGTTTCTAATTCAGTTTTATCTGAAATATATGTTAATGTACTATAATCAACTTTAATTCTTGCTGCTAAATCCATATTACCCATCATAGCAACATGTGGATTCATCATTACATTGATATATTCATCTTCATGAGGTAATTCAAATGACCATAATGTTGGATTACCTTGTGTATCTTTTTCTATAATTGTAGCACTATGATTTTTATAATCTTCTTGAGCACTTCCAATATAGAATTCTTGTAAACTTGCTTTAATTGTTCCAAATGACATTTCTTTTGTAGAAATATACATTGTTGCTTTTCCATCTTTAACAATAATTTTAGCTTTAGAATCTAAAGCAGCAGCTGCCATAGATGCTTTATCACTTGTTGCATTCCATAATGCAACATCTACACTATATGTACCATCTTGATTAAATCTAGAAGGAATTACTTTTGTTAGATGATCTAAATCTAAAGATAATCTAGCAGTAGCACCTCTATTACTTCCGCCGTAATAGAATTTAACATTTGTAAGTTTTACATTTTGATCTAATTTAAATTGAACTTTTGTTGGATGTCCATTTTCTTCTTCAATAATTGTTGCTTCTTGATATGTTCCATCTTTTAATTGATATTCCATTTTATCAACTGAAGCTGTTTGACCATATATTGTCATTTCTTTTAATTTTAATGTAACAGTCACTTCATTATTGTTAACATTTATTTGTGCTGATTCAATTGCCTTAGCTGCCATTGATTGATCATCACTATTTTCTTTTAAAACATCAACTGGAACATTATATGTACCATCTTCTAAAACATATTCTTTTTGTAATTGTTGAACATTATCTAAATCTAATGTTAATGTTACATTTGTAGGATAATCATTCCCTTGTCCCATCATAGCATTCATAAAATCAACTGTAATAGATAATACTGTTGAATTATTTTCATCTAATTGAGGTAAATCAAATAAAATCTTTTCAGGAACATCTACATCTACTGTTTGTCCATTCATTCCTTGTGTAGACTTTTCAACTTTTGTTGAAAGTGTTGTACCATTAGCAATTGTTAGAACATTTGCATAATATTCTTTTCCTAAATTAATAATCATATTTTGTAAAGTAGCAGTTGCTTGCATTTTTCCATCTTCATTTACTGTTACTTCTAATGAATCTCCAAATGCTTTTGCAAAAGCTGTTTGTACTGCTGAAATTGGTGCAGCACTTTCTAGACTTTTGATTGGAACTTGATATGTTCCTGCTTTTGATAAATCATTATTTAATGCATGTACTGAATTAAATGATGTAAGTTGTAAACATAATGCCATCATTAGAGCTAATGTTATTTTTAATAATTTTTTCATGTTGACCTCCCTTTTTAAGTTAGCTTAAACTAACTAAAGAGAGTTTAGCATTTCTTTTCCATTTTTCAATATTTTATTTTGTTTCAGGTGTGTAACATAAAAGATGTTTTTATATGATTATTTATTGATATAACTACACTTTTATAGATGTTTTACTTATGAAACAAAAAAGTCTTCCAATTTGGAAGACTTTATATTTATATATTATTTTTCGAAATCAAATTCTTGGAAAACTTCACTTACAGGTAAATTATTTTCAATATTTTCAATTGTTTTAGCAAGTAATGAAGCTACTGAAACAACTTTTAATTTATCGAATTTCTTTTCTTCAGGTAAGATAATTGTATCAGTTACAACTACTTCTTTAGCTGAACAGTTTTTCAATCTTTCAACAGCAGGTCCTGAGAATACTGGGTGTGTACATGCAACAAATACATTTTTAGCACCTTTTTCAAGTAACATATCAATACCTGCTACAATAGTTCCACCTGTATCGATCATATCATCAATCATGATACAGTTTTTACCTTCAACATCACCTAATACACCCATGATTTCAGCAACGTTAGGTTTTGGTCTTCTTTTATCAATGATAGCTACTGGACAATCTAAAGCAACTGCCATTTTACGAGCACGAGTAGCTCCACCATGATCTGGTGAAACAACACAGATATCATCTAAGTTTTTATTTTTGAAATAATTACAGATTAATGGTAATGCTTGCATATCATCTACAGGAATATTGAAGAATCCTTGGATTTGTGCAGCATGTAAATCAATTGTTACAACACGATTAACACCAGCAGTTGTTAATAAATCAGCAACTAATTTAGATGTAATTGGTTGTCTAGGCTTTGCTTTTCTATCTTGTCTAGCATATCCAAAGTATGGCATGATAGCTGTAATTTCTCCAGCTGATGCTCTTTTTAAGGCATCTGCTAAAACTAAGATTTCCATTAAGTTTTCAGTAACAGGATTAGATGTTGATTGGACAATGAAAACATCTTTTCCACGAACTGATTCATCAATTTCAACTAAGATTTCTCCATCAGCGAAATGGTGAACTTTTGATTTTCCCATTTCACAACCTAAATTATCACAAATATCTTGTGCTAATTCTACTGATGATGATAAAGCAAATACTGTAATTTTGTTTTTCATTTTTTCTTTTACCCCTATTTTCCTATTTTATTTCTTTTTTCTTCTAATACTTTACTATAACCTTCTTTGTTCACTTGTCTACTTCTAGCAATTGCAAAAGCATCTTCATGAACTTCATCTGTAATTGTTGATCCAGCAGCAATAAATGCATTTTTACCAACAGTTACAGGAGCAACTAAATTAGAATTGCAGCCAACGAAAACGTTGTCTTCAATTACTGTTTGGAATTTATTTTTTCCATCATAGTTGCTTGTAATAGTACCGCAGCCAATATTTACGTTTTCACCAACTGTTGCATCTCCAATATAGCTTAAGTGCGCAGCTTTACTTCCTTTACCAAAAGTTGCTTTTTTCATTTCCACAAAGTTACCCATGTGGACATTTTCTAAGATATGACAATGATTTCTAAGTCTTGCATATGGCCCGATATCAACACCGTTTTCAATAATCGAATCAGCAATAACAGAGAATTTAATTTCTACGTTATCTTTGATTTCTACATTATCAAATTCACAATAAGGTCCAATATGACATCCATTACCAATCACTGTTTTTCCTTTAATAATACATCCTGGTTCAATTGTTGTATCATGACCAATCACTACATCTCTACCAATATAAGTATTTGTCATATCTACAATATTTACACCATCTAATAGATGTTTTTTGTTAATACGATATTGTAATTGTTTTGTTGCTTCTTGTAATTCAAACTTATCATTAATTCCACCAACTTCTGATAAGTCATCAATTTTATAACCACCAACATTTAAGTTTTGATGATTCATAATTTCAATTACATCTGTAATATAGTATTCATTTTGAGCATTGTTATTTGTTACTGATTCTAATGCTTTAAATAAAGCAGCATTATCAAAGCAATATTCTCCAACATTCATTTCAGAAATATTTCTTTGTTCATCTGTACAATCTTTATACTCAACAATACCTTTAACTTGATCATTTTCTCTAATAATACGACCAAATTTCTTATTTAAGTCACAATCACATGTCATGACTGTTCCTTTCATTTGATGTTCATTATGATATTGAATTAACCCTTGTAATGTTTCTTTAGTAATTAATGGTGCATCACCATTTAAAACAATAGTTGTTCCTTCTTTATCTCCTAAAACATCTTTTGCTTGCATCAATGCATGTCCAGTTCCTAATTGTTCTTTTTGCATTACGAACTCAACACCATCAACAAGTTTCATGACTTCTTCAGCTTTATGTCCAACAATAACATAAATACCATCAACACCTAAACCTTTTAATTCATCAACGATATGACAAACCATAGGTTTATATAAAACTTCATGTACTACTTTAGGCTTGTCGGATTTCATTCTTGTACCTTTTCCGGCAGCCATTACTACTGCGTAAGTTTTCATCGTCACACCCCTCTACGACGTCATTCTAACAAAATATAACTCATAATTAAAGATGAATAAGACAATTTATTGCAAATTCCTACATCTTTTCAAAAAAAGAAAATCTTATCACAGATTTTCTTCCTTGTTTAAAATTTTCGATTTTCTAACAAAAAAATAACGTTTTCTAAAGAATTCATATCCTTTATTCATAATTTCTTGATTTCTAGTAATACCAAATACACATGAACCACTTCCTGACATTAAAGCTCCATCAAAACCTAACTTCATCATTTCTTTTTTGATTTCTTTAATTTGTGGCACCATTTTAATAGAAGGAAGTTCTAATGTATTTTGTAGATTATCAATAACTGCTTGATAATCATTCATTTCAATTCCTTTTTTCATCTTTCTGCAATCTTGATGTTTTACCTTAGATAAATCTAATGAAGTAAATGCTTTTTGAGTTGAAACACCTTTTTTAGGTTTTACAAGTAATAAATAAGCTTCAAAAGGTTCATCAATAAATTGTAGTTTTTCACCAACACCTTCAACAAAAGCTGTTTTTTCATAAATACAAAATGGAATATCTGCTCCTACTTCTTTTCCTAAAGCAGCCATTTCTTCATAAGATAAATTTAAATGAAATAATTTATTCATAGCTTTAATAACTGCTGCTCCATCAGCACTTCCACCAGCTAATCCTGCTTGCGTTGGAATATGCTTATAGACAAAGATCTTAACACCTTTTTTTAATCCGTATCTTTCTTGCATCAATTGTGCAACTTTATACATAATATTTCTTTGATCGGTAGGAACGATCTTACTATTTGACTCAATTTCAATTCCTTCATCAATGACATTAATATAAATGAGATCATGTAAAGTAATAGGTGCCATGATCATTTCTAAATCATGATATCCATCTTCTCTTTTTCTTACAACATCTAACGCTAAATTTACTTTTGCATATGCTCTTACTTTCATTTTTCATTACCTCGGATACAAATTTCTGGCAACCCCTCTTGTATCAATTCCACCAACACCTAATTGTTTAAAAGAGGTTTTCTCTATAACTTTTTCTAAATCAACATACTCTTTAATATTTGTACTTGCGATTTGAGTTGTGATAATAACAGGATCTAACGCATGAATATTTTTTCTTGAAGGACTTGATGCAAAGTTAGCACCACTCGCTACTAGAAGTTCATAGTATGACTGACACGCTCCTGCAAAGATTACTAATGCATCTTTGTCAGGTTGATATTCTCTAGCCTTTTTGATTGCTTCTACAAAATCTAAACTGTGCAAATAATCTTGACTATTTCTTTTATGTCCATTTTTTTTCAAGGCATCATGTCCTGTAATGACTAAAAGATGTGGATTATATTTTTTTAATAGGTTGGTTATTTTACTAGCAAACTCTTCTTCTTTAAAATAATAACCATATGCTCTAATACCATATTCTTGATATTTTTTCATACACATCTTTAAATAAGAAGGATCTCCATCTAAATGTAAAACACTTCCCTTTAAACATTTTTCTTGTGGTAAATGCACATCTTCTATTACTCTTTTCTCTTGAACAAGCTCTAAATCATCTATTTCACTATCCGCAATAAGACGATACTCTATTCCTCTTAAATAACAAATATTTTCTTGTATATCAATGACTTCAAAAATAATATCTTGATGATATTTTTTTCTACTTACAATATCACCTATCTTCATTCTATCACCATTATATAGTATGTTTATATAATGATTTTGTGATAGCTTGATAATCTTCTAATGTAAGTTGTTCACATCTTAATTTTTGATCTATTTGATTTTCATTTAAAACATCTAATGCATTTTGATATTCTTGTTTTAAATTATTATAAATCGTTTTTCTTCTTTGTTTAAAAGCACTATTTAATACTTTATATAAATCTAAATTAGCTTCCTTATTAATTGTAATCTTTAAAATAGCACTATCAATATGAGGTGCAGGAATAAAAACATTTTGACTTACTGTAAACATATATTCAATTTTACCCATATCTTCAATCATATACATCAGTGGACTTTTATAATCGCTTGTATATTTTAAAGCCACTTCTTTTTGTACCATCACGACAATTTCATCAATAACTTTACTTTCAGTTAAAACCTTTTCAATAATTTGAGTTGTAATATAATAAGGCAAATTAGCTACTAAAATAACTTTTTCATACTTATCCTTTAAAGTCATTAAATCCTCTAAATTTACTTTTAAAAAATCTTCAAAAACAATCTCAATATTTTCCTGATTTAAAAACTCTTCATAGACTCCTTTAAAACGTGTATCTATTTCATAGCTTCTTACATATCCTGCATAACGTGCTAATACTTGAGTTAAAGCACCAATTCCAGGTCCTACTTCAATCACTGCACATTTTTCATTAACACTTGAACAACGAACGATTTTTTCTACGACATGAGGATCAATTAAAAAGTTTTGCCCATATTTCTTTTTAGGATATAAATCATATTTATCTAATATATATTGAGTTGTACTTTTAGTCGCTATATCCTTCATTCTCTAACTCCTTCTCTATCATTTCCCTGGAAATACCCACCATATTTAATCTTTTAAACAAAGTTTTTGCATTGCCATATCCTAAATGAAATAAATCATAAACCTTTAATCTTTTCTTTTTATCTCCAATAATATCTAATTCTAAAAACTCTTTCCAAGAAATACTTTCTTCTTGATTTGAAAATGTAACAACATTTTCAATTGCTTTCTTTACAGCTTCTTTATTTGCTTCAGCAATACCTAGTTTCTTTTTACCAATTGCATCTTTTCTATCAACAAAAGCATGTTTACAATTTTGTACATATTTCTCCACTTGGTTTCTAATCCTTAAACCTGGATAATCTGGATCTGTTAAAACAATAACACCTCTTGTCTTACTAGCCTCTTTAATAAGCTCTAATGTTTTATCATCTAATCCTAGTCCATGTGTTTCAATAGTATCTACATCATATAATTCTTTTAATAATTGGCTATCTGTTTTTCCTTCAACAACAACAATTTCATTAATTCTTTTCATAACTTTACCATTTTAAATAAATCGTCTTCAATTGATCATTCGTGATATATTGAATATGATCTACCCCTTCTATTAAACGATAGGCATCTCCTTTTTTTGTTAATCTTTCTTTAGCATCATTATATACTTCATTTGAAAATTGAAAATAACATTCTCTTTGATTTTTATTTATTTTAGCTTTTAAAGTATTTAATTGATATAAATCAAAATACAACCCTTCTTCTTTAAAATAAGTATGTTTATCATTTTTAGTTATTTTATAACGATCATCTAAATCATACATTTGTTTCATTGTTTGACTATCAAACATCAAATAATTATTATTGATGATTTCCTCATCATCTAATACTAAATCACCCCAGGTTGCATCTATATAATAATAATCATTGTCATATTTTATCATATTTATTGCATGTTTGTCTTTTCTTCCTTTTATTGTTTTCCCTGTTAAAAATGTTGCTTTAAAATGCAATTGATTGAGTAGATATTGCATTGTTTTTGCATAACCACTACAAACTGATTGATGATTAATAAGAACACTGATTATTTCTTGGTTGTATTTTGCTTGTTCATTATACTTACAATGAGTAATAACGTCATCATAAATATATTTTATTTTTTGATAGGATTTTAAATCTTGTGTATCCTCTTTTAGTTGTTTGACAATTTTCTTGATCCTTTTTTGATCTTTAAGAATTTCTTTTTCTTTCATACTATATTCAAAATTAAAAAGACCTTTTGTATTAAGAGACCATTCCTTAATATAAAATAACTCTGGATGATCCTTTAAAACTGCATTAACAATTTTACTTACTTTATCTATCTGTTTTTCTTTAATATAAATATTTTGTTTTCTTGTATAAGCAATATTATAAATTATTTGATAGAGTTGTTTTTGTTTTTTATTTAAAAGCTGGTAATGATATTTAAAACATTGATCTTGTTTAAATTTATTTTCTATACTTTGGTAAGATTGTGGAAAACATCCACATAATAAAAATAATACAAGTAGACTAATCAGTTTTTTCATTTTAAAAAAAATAATCTAGCGAATGCTAGATTACTCTTCCCTCAATTTATATTCAAAATAACTCTTACCAAAATAAACTACACTACCTGCCAAGAGCATCATTAATAATCCTAAGCACATAATAAACATCCCCTTCTTATTCATATCATACTCTTTTATACTATTTTATGCAAATTATTTAGATTTTATATCCTTTTTTTACTTCTTTTTTTCTACAATCTTTTTAAAACTATTATTATAAAATATTATTAGTAAAATAAATATTTTTAAACTTGTTCAATGATTTAAAAGGGGTTAAAATTATAATAAGTAGGTGATATGATGAATGCCGATAGATTATTTATGCTTGTTGATACATGTGCCAATATTGATGAAGTAAAACACGAATTTCCAGATTTAGATTTTTTAACTTATTTTTATGCTTTATTAGGATATTACTGTATTCCTACAATCAAGTTATATAATGAAACAAAAATTAATGAAAACACTTTGAATGGTATTCTTAATGGAAAAATTCAACCTCAAAGAGATGATCTTATTCAAATGAGTTTAGTTTTAAATATTGATTTAAAGAAAACAAACTTTATGCTTTCTCTTGCTGAATGTGAAACATTATCCTATAAAGAAAGCCGTGATAGTTTGATTATCTGTGCAATTAAAAATCATTATTCAATCAATAAAACAAATATCATGTTATCAACTTGCAATCTTGTCAAAATATAAAGGTAGTAAAATAGTGGTTCATACGAACCACTATTTTTTATTTATCTAAATTTTTAAAAGCTGTTGAAAGCATTAATTTAATACGATTTAATTGGTTAACTTCACTAGCTCCTGGATCGTAGTCAACAGCTACAATGTTACTTTGAGGATATTTCTTTCTTAAAGCCTTAATAGCACCTTTACCTGTAACATGGTTTGGTAAACATCCAAATGGTTGCATACATACAATATTTGGTGCTCCACTTTCAATAAGTTCAATCATTTCACCAGTTAAGAACCAACCTTCACCTGTTTGGTTACCAATTGAAACAACTTCTTTAGCTTTATCAGCAAGATGTTCAATAGAAGCTGGTGGATCAAAACGTTTTGATTTTTCTAAAGCTTTGATCATATCTTTTCTTAAGAAATCAACGGCTTTAATTGCGAATTCACATAGCTTAGCAGCTTTAGCAGTCGCATTGAAATGTTTTCTTTCAAATGTTGTTGAATAGAAACAATATTGGAAGAAATCAATTAAATCTGGCATAACCGCTTCTCCACCTTCTCTTTCAATAATATCAACAATTTGATTATTAGCAGTTGGATGGAATTTAACAAGGATTTCTCCTACTAAACCAACTCTTGGTTTCTTGATATCCAATAAAGGTAATTCATCAAAATCTTTTACGATTTGATAAACATTTTTCTTAAATTCTTTCATGCTACCTGTTTCAATATTTTTCATACATTTTTCTACCCATGATTGGTAAAGTCTATTGGCACTTCCTTTTTCTTTTTCATATGGTCTTACACGATAAAGGACTCTCATGAATAAATCTCCATACATTGCACCGATAATAACTTTCTTAGCAAGAGGATAAGTAATCTTAAATCCTGGGTTTGATTCAATACCTTGTAAGTTGGCACTGATAACTGGTACTTGTTCTAAACCAGCATCTTTTAAAGCTTTACGGATAAATCCGATATAGTTTGTGGCACGACATCCACCACCTGTTTGTGAGATGATCAAGGCTGTTTTATTAACATCATATTCACCACTTGTTAAAGCTTCCATCATTTGTCCAGCAACAAGGATACTTGGATAGCAGGCATCATTGTTGACATATTTTAATCCAGCTTCTGTAGCTCCTTTATCTACTGATGGTAAGACTTTTAAGTTATAACCACTTTCTTGCATTGCTTTTTCAACAAATTGGAAATGGATTGGTGACATTTGTGGACAAAGGATTGTCCAACGATCATCTTTCATTTCTTTAGTGAATGGTACTTTCACTGGTTTATATTTTTTAGATAAATCAATTTCTTTATTTTCTTGTTTATCAATTGTTGCTTTTAAGGAACGGATACGGATACGAATAGCACCTAAGTTACTTCCTTCATCAATTTTAATAAGTGTATAAATCTTATTTCTCGCATTTAAGATTTCAGCTACTTGATCTGATGTTACAGCATCTAACCCACAACCAAATGATGTTAATTGAATTAATTGTAAATTAGGTTGTGATGAAACAAATGAAGCTGCATGATACATTCTTGAATGATATGTCCATTGATCCACAACACGTAATTCTTCTAATTCTTTATCTAAGTGACAAACACTGTCTTCTGTTAAAACAGCCATGCCTTCACCAGTAATTAAATCAGCCAATCCATGGTTGATTTCTGGATCGACATGATATGGCCTACCTGATAAAACAACACCTGTCATATTATTTTCTTTTAAATATGCAAGGACTGTTTCCCCTTCTCCTTGAATATCTAAACGGCATTGTTGTAGTTCTTCATAAGCATGTTCAATTGCTGCTTTTAATTCTTTATCACTAATACCAAATGATTTAAATTCATCTTTTAAGTTTGTAAACATTGTTTTTCGGTTACTTAAATCTATGAATGGATTTCTAAAGATGATTTCATTTGTTTCTAAGTTATCTACGTTATTTCTAATAACTTCTGGATAAGAAGTTACGACTGGACAGTTGTAATGATTTCCTTGAGTAACATTTTCTTTTCTTTCATAAGCAACTGAAGGATAGAAAATATATTTAATTCCTTTTTCAATTAAGCTTTCAATATGTCCGTGTGATAATTTAGCTGGATAACATACACTTTCTGATGGAATAGATTCAATTCCTTTTTCATAGATTTTTTTACTTGAACGTGGTGATAAGACTACTCTGAATTTTAAATCAGTAAATAATGTATGCCAGAAAGGATAATTTTCATACATATTCAAGACACGAGGAATACCTACTGTTCCACGTTTTGCTTCTTTAGCCGTTAATGAACGATAATTGAAAACTCGACGATATTTATAATCATATAAGTTTGGTAATTGTTTTGATTTAGGAGGTAAGTTTGCTCCTCTTTCACATCTGTTTCCACTGATATGTTCACTACCATCATTAAATGAAGAAACTGTTAACATACAATGATTTGTACATTTTTGACAATAACGAATTGTACTTTCATAACCGAAAGCATCAACTTGTTCCTTATTAAGTAATGTTGTTCCTTGTCCTTGATATCTTTCTCTAGCAATTAAAGCAATACCAAAAGCACCCATTAATCCAGCGATATCTGGACGAATCGCTTTGATTCCTGTTTCTTGTTCAAAAGCTCTTAAAACAGATTCATTATAGAATGTTCCACCTTGTACTAATACTGATTTACCAATACTTTCAGGCGAACGTAATTTAATAACTTTATATAAAGCATTTTTAATAACAGAATAAGCAAGACCTGCAGAAATATCTTCAATCTTAGCTCCTTCTTTTTGTGCTTGTTTTACTTTAGAGTTCATAAATACAGTACAACGTGATCCTAAATCAATTGGTGCTGTTGATTGTAAAGCTAGATTAGCGAAATCAGCAACATTATACCCTAATGATTTTGCGAATGTTTCAATAAATGAGCCACATCCTGATGAACAAGCTTCATTTAATAAAATATCTTGAATAATACCATCTTCGATCTTGATAGCTTTCATATCTTGTCCACCGATGTCTAAGATAAATGAAACATCATCTTTAAAATATTTAGCGGCTGTAAAGTGAGAAATTGTTTCTACTTCACTGACATCCATTTTAAATGCAGATTTAATTAAAGCTTCACCATATCCAGTTGAACCAGCATGAACAAGTTCTACTCCTTTAGGTAAGATTTCATAGATTTCTTTTAAGATCTTACGAACAACTTCAATTGGATTTCCTTCATTAGATGAATAGAATGTATATAACACAGAACCATCTTCATCAACTAATACAGCTTTAGATGTTGTCGAACCAACATCTACACCTAAGAAAGCTTTTCCTTGATATGTATTTAAATCTCTTTTCTTTACTTTAGTACGATAATGTCTATTTCTAAATTCAATACGATCTTCTTCTGTTTCAAATAATGGTTTCAAAGTATCTGTTTCATCAGAAATACCATCTTTTAATGAATCTAAAATATTCACTAATTCATCTATACTTGTTTGTTTAATTTTATCTTCTCTAGCAAGTAAACAAGCTCCCATAGCAACGAATAATTGAGAGTTTTGAGGGAAAATAACATCTTCATCTTTTAAATTTAATGATTCAATAAAACGTGCACGTAATTGATCTAAGAAATAAAGAGGACCACCTAAGAAAGCAACTTTACCACGAATAGGTTTACCACAAGCAAGACCACTAATTGTTTGATTAACAACTGCTTGGAAAATAGAAATAGCAATATCTTCTCTTGCTGCACCTTCATTGATTAATGGTTGGATATCTGTTTTTGCGAAAACACCACAACGAGAAGCAATTGGATAAATTGTTTCATAGTTTTTAGCTAGTTCATTTAATCCTGCAGCATCTGTTTGTAATAAAGAAGCCATTTGATCAATAAAAGCTCCTGTACCACCTGCACAAGTTCCGTTCATTCTTTGTTCAAGAGTTGATTCAAAATAAGTGATTTTTGCATCTTCTCCACCTAATTCGATTGCGACATCACATTCAGGAATATATGTTTCTACTGTCTTTGTACAAGCAATCACTTCTTGAACGAATTCTACATTTAAGTGTTTTGATAAAGAAAGCCCACCTGATCCAGTCATAACTACTTTAACTGGTAAGTTTCCATGGTGTTCTTGAACTTCTTTAATTAGACTTTCTATTGCTGGTTTAACATCAGAGTAGTGTCTTTGATATTTTGAATAGATACATTGATGTTCTTGATCTTCCACATATAATTTTACTGTTGTTGATCCTACATCAATTCCCATGTAATATAATTTATCCATTTTTTGACTCCTTTACTAAATTAAGTGTCATTTTAGAAATCGTATTTCTAAATTGTTTCACTTCTTTTTCATCAATTCCATCTAACATAATTTTTTCTAATTGAATAACATGATTATCAATCTTTTCTACTGTACTATACGCATGTTCAGTTGCTTTGATTTTTTTCATACGTTTATCATTTTCAACAGGTTCTTTTGTGATATATCCGTTCTTTTCTAAAGAATTTAAAAGACCTGTTGCAGTTGATCTTCTAATATTAAAATATTTTTCTATGTCTTTTTGATAAACTTCTTCATCATTTTCACATAAATAAATAAGAATTAACCCCTGCGGTCCTGATAACATACAATCAATACCATGAATATCATCTAAATAACGTCCCATATATTTAGACAAAACACGTATTTCCATTCCTATTCGATGTTCCATAAATGTCTCCTTTTTTGTTCGGCTGCTAACATTATACGCTTTTGTCACACTATGTCAAATTATTTGAAATTTTATTATTTAAACAAAAAAATAGATATTTTCATATCTATTTAAATAAAGCACTTCCAATTCTAATCATTGTTGATCCATGTTTTAAAGCTTCATGATAATCATTAGACATTCCCATTGATAACTGATCCAATTGATACATTGGATAATCTTTTTGAAGTCTTTGTAAAAGCTCTTGTGTCATTTTAAAATACCTTTCAGTTTCACTACTTTCAATATGTGGTGCCATCATCATAAGTCCTCTTACTTTGACATGAGGATAATCTTTTAAACTATTAAATACTTCATCAATTTCTTCTACTTCAAAACCATGTTTACTTTCTTCTTTAGCAATATTTACTTGAATTAAAACAGGCATTTCTAAATCTCTTTTAGCGGCTTGTTTTTCAATTTCTTTTAATAAAGAATAACGATCTACTGCATGAATTAAAGTTACTTTATCAATAATATATTTAACTTTATTAGGTTGTAATGTTCCAATAAATTGAAACTCACCATTACCATGATAATTTTCATACTTTTCTAAAAAGGCTTGTACTCTGTTTTCACCAAAACAAGTAACTCCTAATTTTTCTAATTTTTCAATTTCTTTAACATCTACATATTTTGTAGCTGCAACTAATTTTGCTGGTTTTACTTCTTCTAATATCTTTTTAACTGCTTCTTCATTTACAATCATAAAACTCTTCCTTTCATGATAAATTCTTATTTAATTATAATTCAATCAAAAAGAAAAACAAGAACTTAGTCTTGTTTTAATCTTATTCTTTCTGATTCCTTTTTTAATACTTTCATTAAAATAGGTGCACATATTAAATAAAAACAAAAGTTTCCTACTGCATGAAAAGTATCAAATAACAATCCTGCCATATAATAAACAATATATAAAGATGGTCCACCTAACATTAATTGTTCTAGAGAAACAACTATACCAAAGACATATCCCATAAAAAAGGAAAAAATAGCCATAGGAAACAGTTTTGGTTCCTTATGTATCTTCTTTAAAAAATCCATCAAAAACTGAGTAATTAAACAAATAACAACCCAAGCTAATATTTGAAAGAACGTCCATGTTCCCATTCCTAAAAATAAATTAGAAACTACTGTTGTAACAACACTTAACTTCACACCAAATCCTAAACCAAATAACATAACTGATATAATAATAATAGATGTTACAGGTTTAATATTGGGTAAGAATTGTAAATATATACGTGAAGCAATATTAACTGCCGCTAATATTCCTATTAAACTTATTTCTTTTACTTTATTTGAATGCATAATTTATTTCCTTAATTATAATTTACATAATACCAAACAACTTGGTCACCGTCATTTAAATCATATTTTATGGCTGCTTTATTAGGTGCAACACCATTAACACTATACATCCATCCTGACATTGGTCCATGTTGTTTTTCATATAAACCACCTATTCCTGAAACATAGTAATCACTTCCAGCTACTTCTTTTCCATTCTTAGCTGCTAAAGTTTTTAAAACACTTAATGCATTACTATTTTTATCAACATTTAATGTTCCAGACATCATTGTATTTCCCATCCCAATTACTTGAATATTTATTGTAATTTTTTCATTAGTTGGTTGTTGATTCGATGAACTATTGGTTGATGAATTATTTGACTGATTATTACTTGTTTGTCCACTATTTGATTGAGATTGATTTGTAGAACTTTGAGAATGAGCTACACTACTACTTTTACCATTGATTTGAGTTGTAGATGATGATTTACTATTTGATTTATTTTCATTATTTGTTTTTGTTTCATCTGTTGATTGTGTTGATGTTTGACTGTCACTTTGTGTAGGATCTGTTTCTTGTGTTTGATCAGTAGACTCTTGTGTCTCTTCTTTTTTTGTTTCTTTAGTATTTTTTTCTTTCTTATTTTTTGTAATGTCTACTTGTGCTACTTGGTTTGTTTTATAATTTCCAGTAACACCATTATAAATAGAAAAGCCACCAATAAAAACAAAAGAAATTGTAATAAACAATATTACAATTCTTTTTGTTTTATCCATATTTTTTATTTTATTAATGAACTCTTTCATATTCTTTTCTTAATACTAAGAATAATCCACCAGACACCATTGATAATGAAACAAAGATAACAACATTAGTTTCATCTCCAGTTTTTACTGAAGTTGTTTTTTGATTTGTTGTTTCAACTTTATTTGTAGATTGGCTATCTTTTTTTGTATCTGTTGGTTGTGCTGGTTTTGTGTTATCAGGTTGTTCTGGATTCATTATTTTATCATATGCTTTTTTTGCTTTTTCAAAAACTGAACCATTTTTATATGTACCTAATGTTTTAGCTACTTCTGCAGTTGTAAATTCTGCATTATAACCACTTGGGAATGACCCATCGCTTAATTGTTTATTTAAAAGACAATCTATTGGATGAATAGTATAGCTATCATTTAATAAACTATTTGTATCATAGGCGAACATTCCTTCTAATACTTGTGATTGAGTATCTACATTATCAGCAGTAACCCATCCTGTTGTTGTCATTGTTGTATTATTTTTAATATAATCAATTGCTTTATTAATAGTAGTGGCATATTTTTCTTTATTAACAACTGCTAAACCTTCGATAACCCATCCTGTAGTATCATAGTCAGCATAGTAAACTCCACCCCATTCATAACCACAAACACTAGATGATGCTAAATCTGTATTTAACTTATCAGCAAGTAAATTTGTTTTTTCTGATGATGTAGCATATAAAGCATATAATGTCCAAATATCTGAAGAAGCTCCCCAGCTACCTTCAACATTACCATTTTCATCAATTTGGCTTTCTAATGTTTCTTTGTCTTTTGTAGGATCAATTCCTAATAAAACTTCTGTTACAATTTTTTTAGAAAGTGATGTTTTACTAAAATCTACTGAAGAAATATCAAATTGATTACTTTCTGCTTCTAACCCTAAAGATTCTACAGCAAGAATTTTATCTGCATTATTTAAAGTATTGTTATTTTTATAATATTCAACAACTTTAGAATAAGCATCATTAATTTTTGATGTATCATAAGAAGCTGCCGATACACCAGAAATAGCAGTCATAAAACATAATACTGAAATCATAAGACTGCATACAATTTTTTTCATTTTCATATTCTTTCCCCTTTCAAATTAAATAACTCCTAAATAAAAACTAGGCATAGTTATCCTAGTTTATCTAGAAGAACTACTTTATACTCCGTAAAGTGTATCCTTAGATATAGGCAAGTATTCCGACTCTGTTTCATTGTTTAAGCGTCTTCCCAGTTTCCCAGTGACTTTGATGCTTATTCTCCACATTACGGCGGCGGGACCGTTCAGGTATTTCACCTGATTCCTTTTTAATTTAAATATATAATATTTAAAACCTATAAATATTATTCAATTTTACTTTGTACTTGGACATTATATTATAATTGATAAAAAAAATATAGACAGAATAGAAAAAAATCGCATGAAATCATGCGATTTTAGATTATCTGATTGTTGTACCTACTGGTAATTCTCCTGCATCTACAACACCTAATACTTTTTTATCTCCACCGGCAAGAACCATCCCTTGTGATTCTACGCCTCTTAATTTAGCTGGTTTTAAGTTTGTTACAACAATAACTTTTTTACCAGTAAATTCTTCTGGTGAATAAACATCAGCAATACCACTTACGATTTGTCTTGGTGTTTCTTCACCAACATCAATTTGGCTTACTAATAATTTATCAGCATTTGGATGTTTTTCACATTTAATAACTTTTCCTACTTTTAATTGAATTTTAGAGAAGTCATCAATTGTAATTTCTTCTTTTGTTTCTTTAGCTTCTTTTTCTTTCTTTTCTTTTACAGCTTTGATAGAAGCTTTTTGTTTTGCTTCAATAACTTCTACTTTTTTAGCAACTTCTTTTGGATCTAATCTAGCAAATAACATTTCTGGTTTTTCAACAACTTTTGTACCATTTGCATATTTACCAAATTCTTTTAAGCTTTCAAAATCACGTTGATCTGTATTAATTTGATCTAAGATTTTTGTAGCTGTTGAAGGCATATATGGATATAGCATAACTGCTGAGAATCTGATTGCTTCAATTAAGTTATATAATACTGTAGCTAAACGATCTTTTTTAGTTTCATCTTTAGCTAATGCCCATGGCATTGTTTCATCAATATATTTGTTTGTTCTTCTTAATAAGTTGAAGATTTCATCTAATGCATTTGATGCTTTGAATTCATCCATTTTAGCAATAGATTTAGCTGGCATAGATAACGCTAAATCTTTTAATTCTTGATCTACGTCTTCACATACATTTTTGTTTTCTACAATACCACCAAAGTATTTATTAGACATAGCAATTGTTCTATTAACTAAGTTTCCTAAAACGTTAGCAAGATCACTATTAATTCTTTCTACTAATAAATCCCATGTAATACTTCCATCATTATCATATGGAATTTCATGTAATACGAAATATCTTACTGCATCAACACCAAAGATATCTACTAAATCATCTGCATAGATAACATTTCCTTTTGATTTGGACATTTTACTTTCACCTTGTAATAACCATGGATGTCCAAATACTTGTTTAGGTAATGGAATATCTAATGCCATTAACATAATTGGCCAATAAATTGTATGAAATCTAACGATATCTTTACCAATTAAATGTAAATCAGCAGGCCAGTATTTTTTATATAATTCACCATGATTTCCATCTGCATCATATCCAAGTCCTGTAATATAGTTTGTTAAGGCATCAATCCATACATAAACAACATGTTTAGGATCAAAATCAACTGGAATAGACCATTTAAATGATGTTCTAGAAACGCATAAATCTTGTAATCCTGGTTTTAAGAAGTTATTCATCATTTCATTTTTTCTTGAAACTGGTTGAATAAATTCTGGATGATCTTCGATATGTTTAATTAAACGATCTTGATATTTAGATAATTTAAAGAAGTATGCTTCTTCTTTGGCATCATGTACATCTCCCCCACAATCAGGACATTTACCATCAACTAATTGTGATTCAGTAAAGAATGATTCGCATGCTGTACAATATTTACCTTCATAATGACCTAAATAAATATCACCTTTGTCATATAATTTTTTAAAGATTTTTTGTACTTGTTTTTCATGATATTCATCAGTTGTTCTCATGAATCGATCATACGATGTATCCATCATATCCCAAATATTTTTAACTACACCTGCAACTTGATCTACATATTGCTTTGGTTCAATTCCTGCTTCTTTAGCTTTAATTTCAATTTTTTGTCCATGTTCATCTGTTCCTGTTTGGAATCGAACATTGTACCCTTCTTGTCTTTTAAAACGAGCAATTGCATCAGCTAAAATAATTTCATAAGTATTTCCAATATGAGGTTTACCTGAAGTATAAGTAATTGCTGTTGTAAGATAATAATCTTTTTCGTCTTTCATCTTCTAATCTCCTTTATAAAAATAAAAAACGCCCTTATAAAAGGACGAATAATCGCGGTACCACCTTTTTTACACATTGCTGTGTCACTCAAAACTTTAACGCAGTTAACGATTATTTCTAACTATTTGAAATAACTACTCCTGGGCCATCTCTTAAAGTTTAACATACTGATTTTCACCAGCCATCAGCTCTCTAAATGTTTTGCTTTAACATCTTCCATTCTTCGTATTTATTGTATCCTTATTAACTTTATCAAACCCTTAAATCAATGTCAATGAGTTGTTTGAATAAAAATATGTTTCACGTGAAACAAAAATAGTATAGCCTAAACTATACTATTTATATTCAGAATGTCCTTTATATTTGATTAAATCAGATACAGTAACAAATTGATAACCTTCTTTACTTAATTGATCTAAAGCCATTTCTAATCCAGCAACAGAATTTTCATGAATATCATGAATCAAGACAATATTACCATCACCAGTTTTTGCTTTAGCATCTCTTATAATATTATTACATACTATTTGTGCACCATCTGTTGCTTTACTATAACGCCAATCTTCTGTATCTCCATCCCATAAAATCATACTTAAACCATATGTGTTGAAAGCTGATTTAACTGCATCATTTTTTGCTCCATATGGAGGTCTAACAAGTGTCGGTTCAGTACCTGTTGCTTTAAAACAAGCATCTTGTGTTTTCTTAATTTCTTCATCTAAAGCAGTAGCATCTAATTTTGTAAGTTGTGCATGTTGATATGTATGACTTGCTATCTCATGTCCTCTTTCATAAACTGATTTAACAACATCTGGATAAAGATTCATGTTTTGACCTAATTCGAAGAATGTTCCTCGACCGTTATATTTTTCAAATGCATTCATTGCTCTTTCTGTTAATGTTTTATGTGGTCCATCATCCAATGTAATAGCAACCATTTTTTTCTTTGGATCTACTTTCATTAACTTAGGTGCTTTGACACCTAATGGTGCATTAGATGGAATATTTTTATTTGCTAATTTTATGTAATCTTTATATTCTTTATAATTAATAACAATTTTATTTTTTAATGTATCATCTGTATAATATGTAAAACTATCTTGATCTACTTTAATAGAAGTTGATTCTTTATCATACTCACTCACTCCTAAAGTATTTAATAAATCTCCATATTTACCATGTAAACAATCTTTTAAAGCAACTAATTGATTTGTTTTACAATCATATGTCATTATAGATTTTGTTGCTTTTGTTTTTGTCTCATCTTCATTAATACGCTTATAATCTAATTCAACAACAACATATTGTTTATAAATCTTTTTACAAGAGTAATCTAGATATAATATATCTTTTTGATCTTTCTTCTTTTTTTCTGATTTTAAATATGTAGTATAAGATTCTTTAATAATTTTATTTAAATTTTTTTCTTTTACTTTAGGATAATATAATGAAACATAAAATTGATCATTATCCTTTTCATAATGTTTTACTGTTCCATATTGCTTATTATTGGTATTATATGTTGTATAATCTTCATACTTATTCTTACCATTGAATAATAAAAAATAAAGGCCTCCCGATATCAATATAATCACCAATAATGTAATAATAACAGATATTGGTTTTAATCTTCTTTTTCTCCCATGTCTACCATAATTATAGCTATCTTTGCTATACATATTACCACTTCCTCCTTTTTTATAATATACCACAAATGATATATCTTTTATAGCTTTTAATTTTGTTTCACGTGAAACAAAAAAAGAATATCATTATTTAGAATGATATTCTTGATAAACACTATTTTTATTTAAATTTCTTTGTTTAGCAACTTCTTTAATTGCATCTTTAGTAGACATTCCTTTTTCAATATACATATCTACGTCTTCCTTGATTGTTGTTTCAAAAGTTATTTCTTCTTCTACTTCTTGACTACCTTCAACAACAATAACCATTTCTCCTTTTAATTCTTCTACAATAGAAATAATTTCAGAAATATGACCTCTAATGATTTCTTCATGTTTTTTAGTAATTTCTCTACATAAAGCAATATTTCTATCTCCTAGAATATCTAACATTAAATTTAATGTTTTTTTAATTCTATGTGGTGATTCATAAAAAACAATTGTTTCTTTATATTTCTTTAAATCAATTAATTCTTTTTTCTTTTTCTTATCTAAATGATCTAAAAAACCATAAAACATAAATGGTTGTGGAGCAATTCCTGAAACAACTAAAGCATCTAAACAAGCATTACATCCTGAAATAGGAACAACATTTATTTCATGTTCTATTGCTTCTTTAACTAATTCATATCCAGGATCAGAAATAGCAGGATAACCAGCATCACTTACTAAAGCAATATCATTTCCTTCTTCTAATAATTGTATAAGTTTAGGAATTGATTGTTTTATGTTATGTTCATGATGAGAAATAAGTTTTGTTGAAATTTCAAAATGATTTAAAAGCTTAACAGTATTTCTTGTATCTTCTGCAGCAATATATTTTACATTTTTTAAAGTATTAATAGATCGATATGTCATTTCATCTAAATTACCAATAGGTGTTGCTACTAAATATAATGTTGGTCTTTCATTTTCAAAACTCTTTTGTCTATTCATCTATCTTCTCTCCAAACATTCTTCTTACTTCATTACTGTAACTTCCATCATCATTATGTGCATATAATGGTGGTTCGATTTTTAATCCTTTTTTTCCTTTATACATTCCTTCTACTAATAAGACATGTGAATCTCTATTCATTTTAGGATATACAAAACGTATTCTTTTAGGTTCAATATCATATTTTTGCATAATATTTAAAATATCAATCATACGATCAGGTCGATGAACAATTGCAAATCTTCCTTTGTTGTCTAATAAATAAGCTGCCGCTGAAATAATACCTTCTAAATCAATTTTTATTTCATGACGTGCTATTGTTAAATATTCATTATCATTTAAATTACTATTTTCCCCTACTTTAAAAAATGGTGGATTGCAAACAATCAGCTGTGCTTTTGGTAACTCTTTGATAACATCTTTAATATCTCCATGAACGACTTCAATTTGGTCATTTAAATCATTCATCTCAACATTTCTTCTAGCAAGATCAGCCGCTTCATCTTGAATTTCTATACCTATAATTTTTTTAGGTGTTCTTTTTGAAAGCAATAATGGAATAGCCGCATTATTTGTACCAAAATCAACAATATTTTTTACATCTTTATTGATTGTACAAAACTGTGATAATAAAACAGTATCCAAAGAAAAGTTAAACATATCTTTTCTTTGGATAATTTTCAAATCATTATGTGCTAATAAATAATTAATGACTTCTTGGTTTTCCATTTTTCTTTCCTGCATGATTATTTTTATCAAATTTAATTTCGTCTAAACCAACGAATACAATTCCATTATTTGTTTCAATTTTAACAAGATCATTAATAACATTTAATCCTGTTACTTTTACATCTTTATCTTGATATTTTACATGTGATCCTATTTTAGGAAAACGTTCTTTTTCTAAAGAATAAATTTCATCTTCATATTTTAAACAACACATTAATCTTCCACATGCACCTGATATTTTTTCTATATTAATTGCTAACATTTGATTTTTAGCCATATTAATAGAAACTCCATTAAATTCTCCTAAAAGAGTTGAACAACATAATGGTAAACCACATGTTCCAATTCCACCAATTACTTTTGCTTTATCTCTTGGGCCAATTTGTCTTAACTCTATTCTACATTTGAAAACAACAGCTAATTCCTTTAATAGTTCCCTAAAATCAACACGATCATCGGAAGTATACATAAAAATAACTTTTGCTTTATCTAATGTATATTCACAATTAGTAAGTTGCATATTAACATCATATCTTGAAACAATTTCTTTACATGTTACTAATGCTTGTTTTGCATCCTTAACATTTTTTTGATAATTTTCTATATCTTTTTTTGTAGCTTTTCTAACTATCTTTTTTAATTCTGTATCTAAATTAAATTCTGATATATCTTTTAATTCCTGTGATATTTCTCCAAGTTCTAATCCTCTAGCAGTTTCTACAACTACTCGGTCATCTTTTTTTAATTTTAAATTTGTGGAAAAATAATAGATCTTACCAGCACTTTTAAATTTTACACTTGCAAGTTTAATTTCTTCCATATAAATTCCTTTCTATATTCTATACATCATACTATCCATAAGTAATGGAATATTAGCATTTGTATCTAATAAGTATGATGTTTCTAATAATAATTCAATTTTCTTTATTATATCATTGTTATCATATGTTAGTGAATTAAAAAATTTTACGTGATTACAAAAAACAGCTTTTTCATTTTGTTTCACGTGAAACATATCCTTAAGTGCAAGAATAATAAAGTTAATAAATAATTTAATATTTTCCTTTTCTTTATGATCTTTAAGCATATGAATTTGTGTGTTTATGATAAGATTTTCTCTATATAAAAATAAATCCTCAACAAAATTGATTGCTTGCAACATAATATCATCAAAATCATCCTGATTTAAATTTTCTAAATCATCTTCATCTTTAATAATATAAGATAAGACACTTGCTTTTTCTTCTTCATATCCTTTAGCAATCAATTTTTCTTTAAGTACTTCTTTATTATCTGGTTTTAATTCTATAACCTGACATCTAGATATAATCGTTGGTAAAATACGATTGATATTTTTAGTTGTAAAAATTGCATAAATACCTTCTGTTGGTTCTTCTAATATTTTAAGTAAAGCATTCATAGCTTCTTTGGTTGTTTTTTCAACATTCTTTAAAATATAAACTTTTGCCTTACCTTCAAGAGAAGACTTTTTGAAAGTTTCTTGTATATTTTCAATGTGTTTCTTTTTAATACTTTCCTCTTCTCCATCAATTTCTATAATATCTGCATATTGATGGTTTAATACTTTTTGACAATCTATACATTGTTCACAAGCTAAGGTTTCATTACATATAAGTGACATTGTTAGAAACTGTAATGGTTGATCAGTATTATTTCCGACAAGTAAGAATGCATGTGGTATTTTTTTTAAGTTAAATTCATTTTCAATAATTCTATAGAATAAAGGTTGATTTTCTTTTAAATAATCTTTGATCATAATATTTTCTTAATTTCCTTTAAGGCATCTTGTACAACATCTTCAACCTTTTGATCTGCATTGATTTTTACAATACGATCACTATATTGTTTACAAATTGTTAAATAACCTTCATAAACATTTTTATGAAAATCACTTTTTTCTAAATCTAATCGGTTTGTTTCTCTTTGATTAACTTTAATTCTTTCTAATCCTTTTTTATAATCAATATCAAAAAATAAAGTTTTATCTGGCATAACATCGTTTATCGCAAATAAATTCATATTATAAACTTCATCAATTCCTAGATTTCTAGCAACACCTTGATAAGCAAGTGAACTATCTACAAAACGATCACATAATACAATATACCCTTCTTTTAAAGCTGGTAATACTTTTTCTACAAGATGTTGTCTTCTTGCTGCTGCATATAATAAAGCTTCTGTACGTGCATCCATTTTTGTATTTTTCTTATCTAAAATAACATTTCTTATTTGTTCAGCAATATCAACCCCACCTGGTTCTCTTGTAAGTAAGACTTTATATCCTGATTCATTTAATATTTTTACAAGTTCTTTAGAAACTGTTGTTTTTCCACTACCTTCTGGTCCTTCTAATGTAATAAACTTTCCTGTCATAATACTTCTCTCCTCTTTCTTCATTATTATAACTGATTTTTCTATTTAAACAAGAAAAGACCTCTTGCAAGGTCTTATATTTTCTTTCTTCCTTCTAAAGATTTTAATAATGTTAATTCATCTGCATAATCAATATTACTTCCTATTGGTAATCCATTAGCAATTCTACTTGTTTCTATTCCTTTTTTCGCTAACAACTTAGCTAGAAACAATGCTGTTGTTTCACCTTCTCTTGTAGGATTCGTTGCAATAATCACTTCTTTAACTCCATCAAGTCTTTCAAATAAAGAATTAATATTTAAATCATCTATCGTTTTACCATCAATCATAGAAATCGTCCCATGTAAAACATGATATAATCCATGATATTCTCTAACCTTTTCCATAGCAAAAACATCTTTAGGACTTTCTACAACACAAATAACTGATTGATCCCTTGTTTCATCTTTACAAATTTCACAAAGTTCACCTTCACAAATATGTCCACATTTTTTACAGTAATGGATATTATCTTGAAAATGAGATAACACATTTGCAAACTCTTGAACATATTCTTTATCCATTGATAAAACATGATAAGCTAATCTTTCTGCAGATTTACCACCTATTCCTGGTAGTCTTTTAAAACATTCAACTAAATCTGTAAATGACTTTGGATAATTCATAATACACTCCTATTCTTCAAATTCAACAATCTCATCACCAAACATATCAATCGCATATTGTTGAGCTTCTGTAAGTTCTACAACCGGTTCATGATATTCATCAATATGATGTAAAACAATTGGTTGTGGTTGTGGTAATTTTTTTTCTTTACTAAGTTGAATAAATTTTTGTCTCATATTTGGCCAATCTGCTTCCATTACTGCAATAAAATCGTATTCTGATCCTAAAACTTCCTTTAAGAAATTTTTTAATGGATAATAATTTTCTGTATAGTTAATACTATTCACTTCTGGTTGATATTTCAATGTCAAAATAAAACCTTTTTCACCAGCAGCTACAGGTTTAGCATCACATAGCATATTTGCATATTTAGCAGTATTAAGATTATAACAATATCTTCTAATAACTGGCCATTTATCTTGAATATCATTTAAAACTGTTCTTTTCGCCTGTACTAAAATATTTAAAATGTCATTAAAGTCTACTTCTATTTGAGCTGTTGTTTTTACTTCTTTTACCTCTTCTTTAGATTCTTCCACAAGAGTTTCTACTTGTTCAACTTTCGGTTCTTTCTTTTCTTCTACCTTTTCTTGTAAATATTCTTGAGGTTCAATTACTGGTTCTTGTATCTTTTCTACTGGTTTTTCAACCACTTCTTCTTGTTGAACTTCAACCAATGTTTCATGTGAAACATTTTCAATAACTTTTGGTTCTTCTACAACAACTTCTTTATGTTCATTTTCAATTTGATTACATATCTTTAATAAAGCTAATTCAAAATATGTTGATGAATCTACAGCCTGTCCATAATGACTACTTGCATCCATAAAAATATCAATCATTTGAAATGCTTCTTCTACTAATATATAAGGAACAATTTGTTGGATATCGTTTTTATGCAAAACAAATAATAAAGATAAATCTTGCGTGTTTTTAAAAATAATAACATCTTTTAAAACATCTATTAAATCTTTTGTCAATCTCTTTAAATCAATACTTAAAGACATCATATGATCTAATGTTTTTAAAACATTCTTCATATCCTTTGTCAGTAATAATTTAATTAAACGTATTTTTTCATCATTTGCTAATAAACCATAAACTTTATTAATATTTTCTACTGTTAAATGTCTATCATACGCTAAACATTGTTCTAAAATACTTAAAGCATCCCTCATTCCCCCATCAGCCAACTTAGAAATAATTTCAAGAGATTCTTCATCATATTCTACATTTTCTTCTTTTAATACATATTCCAAACGACTAATAATATCATGTTCATCCACACGTTTGAAATCAAATCTTTGACAACGTGAAATAATAGTTGGCAAAATTTTATGTGGTTCTGTTGTTGCTAGAATAAATACGATATGTGCTGGTGGTTCTTCTAATGTTTTTAATAAAGCATTGAATGCTTCAGGTGTCATCATATGAACTTCATCAATAATATAAACTTTATATTTAGCATTAATAGGGGCATATTTTACTTTATCTATCAAATCTCTAACTTCATTGACTCCATTATTACTTGCTGCATCAATTTCAATAACATCAGGATGATCTCCTTGAGTAATTGCTTTACAGTTAGGACATTCATTACATGGAGGATGATCTCCTGTACAGTTAATAGCTTTAGCTAATATTTTAGCAATCGTTGTTTTCCCTGTTCCACGTGGTCCAGCAAATAAATAAGCATGCGCTATTCTATTTTCTTTAATTGCATTTTTTAATGTAATTGTAACATGACTTTGTCCAGCGACATCTTCAAATGTTTGCGGACGATAAGTACGATACAAGGCTTTATATGACATATTCTCAACTCCTATCTCCTACATTATACACGAAAAAAAGATATGAGTAATCATATCTTTTGACGTTTCTTTTTAAAATAGTCTTTTATTAACTTTGAACATTTATCTTTTAAAATATCTGATTGAATCATGGGAATATAATTAAGTTTAGGATCTGGTAAATGAATCAATTTATCTAAAGACATCCATCTTGTATCACTTGCACCATAAACAACTCTTTGAATATGACTTTGAATAATAGCTCCCGAACACATTAAACAAGGTTCTAAAGTTGTATAAAGTGTACATTCATCTAAGCGCCATCTTCCTATTTTTTTACAAGCTTCTTCAATAGCTAACATTTCTGCATGACCATAAGTTTGATTTAAATACTCTCTTTGATTATATGCACGGGCAATAATTTGATCATCTTTTACAATGATACATCCAATTGGTACATCATCATGTTTTAATGCTTTTAAAGCTTCTTGATAAGCTATTTCCATATATTCTTCATCATTCATCTTTTTTTCCTCTAAAAATAAAGACCATCACACATAGACGGTACTTCTTAATGCTGCTACCTTCCGGTCCTGACATGGTTCGAAGCCGCCTATTGTAATGGCAAATATGATTATAGCGTATTTTAGATTTTTAATCAATATATAAATTCATTAAAAGTGCATCATAATACTTTTGATTGACATTAAACATTTGAGGATATCTCCCTATTTCTTGAAAATTAAACTTTTTATAAAGATTAATAGCTGATAAATTATCCTCTTTCACTTCTAAATCAAGAACTTTTAAAGATGTTTCTTTGATCATTTCTAAAGCTTCTTCCATCATCATTGAAGCAATCCCCATATTCCAATATTCTTTTTTAACAGTGATTGCAAAATGACCAATATGTTTTAATCTTTCTTTTTGTTCACCTTGAATAGATAATAAAGAAACAAGTTCATCATCAATAAAACCACATAAAAGTAAGCTATTTTCTTGATCAATAAAATCTTGAATAACTTCCATTTCTTCAAATTCATTTAAATAACATTCATTTAAACCATAAGTTAAGTTATCACTTTCTCCCCCAACCTGATTTAAATAATCAATAATCATTGAAGCATCCTCAATTTCTGCTTCACTTATAAATAATTCCATCTTTCTTTTACCTTTCTATAAAAAAGAGTCACCGAAGTGACTATTTTTTAGGAATAATAATATCTTTACCACCCATATAAGGACGTAATGCTTCAGGAATATTAATAGATCCATCTTCATTATAGTTATTTTCAATAAAAGCAATAACTGCTCTTGTTGAAGCTAAAACTGTATTATTTAAAGTAGAAACATAATAATTTCCATTTTCACCTTTAGCACGAATACCTAAACGTCTAGCCTGTGCATCTCCTAATGTTGAACAAGAACCAACTTCAAAATATTTTTGTTGTCTTGGTGACCAAGCTTCAACATCACATGATTTAACTTTTAAATCAGCTAAATCTCCAGAACAACATTCTAATGTTCTTACTGGAATATCTAAACTTCTAAATAATTCAACTGTATATGACCACATTTTGTCATACCATTCCATAGCTTCTTCTGGTTTACATAAAACAACCATTTCTTGTTTTTCAAATTGATGAACACGATAAATACCACGTTCTTCAATACCATGAGCACCTACTTCTTTTCTAAAACATGGTGAATAAGAAGTCATTGTAATTGGTAATTCTTCTTCTTTAACGATTTGATCTTTAAATTTACCAATCATACTATGTTCAGAAGTTCCAATTAAGTATAAATCTTCACCTTCAATTTTATACATCATGGCATCCATTTCATCAAATGACATAACACCTGTAACAACATCACTACGAATCATGAATGGTGGAATACAATAAGTAAATCCTTTATCAATCATGAAATCTCTAGCGTATGAAAGCATTGCTGATGATAAACGAGCGATATCTCCCATTAAATAATAGAAACCATTTCCACTTGTTCTACCTGAAGCTTCTTTATCTAAACCATTAAAACGAGCAATGATATCAGCATGGTATGGAATTTCATACTCAGGTACAACTGGATCTCCGTATTTTTGAATTTCTACGTTTTCTGAATCATCTTTTCCAATAGGTACTGAATCATGAATGATATTTGGTATTTTCATCATGATTTCTTTTAATTCTTTACCATATTCTTCTTCTTTAACTTCTAAATCTTTTAATTCTTCTGCCATAGAAGTTACTTTTGCTTTAATTTCTTCAGCTTCATCTCTTTTGCCTTCTCTCATTAAAGCACCAATTTCTTTAGAATATTTATTTCTTAAACTTCTAATTTCACTTGCTCTTGTGACAACTTCACGATAATCTTTATCTAATTTATAAGCTTCATCTACTAATCCAACTTTTTCATCTTGAAATTTTTTCTTCATATTTTCTTTGACTAAAGTAGGATTTTCTCTAATTAAATTAATATCAATCATTTTCTTTCCCCTTATATTATTAATAACTGCCTTGATTATACATCAAGGCTATTTTCTTTGCAATTCTCTTTTAATCCAAGCCATAATCACTTGAACAATCATCTCTTGTTGACTGTCATTTAACTGTGTATGTGGCTTAATATGATACCACTTATATAAACACCCTCGACAACATGAAGCCGTGGCATGTTGAGCAATAAACACAGGATGATTTTTCATCGGTGTTTGCTTTCCATCATTTAAAATTACAGCCGGTGCTATTCTTTTAGAAATAAAATCTCTGGCGTGTTGTTCTATAACATCTAATCCTTTTTCATTACAATAATCTTTATACTTTTTAGCAAGATGAAAAGAACTTCTAAACTTTGAATGATCTAAACGATTAAACAATCTTTTTAATTCTTCCCCATTCATTTCTAAAAGAGTCAGATTACTCTGACTCTTCTTCACCTTCTTCTACAACTTCTTCTTCATTTTTAGCAACAACTTCCACAGAAGAAACCTTGCTATCATGTACTTTAATAAGTCTTACACCTTGAGTCGCACGTCCTGCTGTTTTAACTTGTTCCATAGGTAAACGAATCACAATACCATCATCTGTAATAATTAATAAATCTTCATTACCTTCTACTGCTCTAATCGCTACAATTTGTCCATTACGTTCAGTAACATTAATTGTTTTAACACCTTTTCCACCACGATTAGAAACACGATATTCATCAATTGGTGACATCTTACCATAACCTTTTTCCGTAACAACCATAATTAATTGTCCTTCACGGTTTGTTGTCATACCAATAACTTTAGAACCATCAACATTAATACCTCTTACACCACTTGCACTTCTTCCCATTGGTCTAACATGACCTTCAGAGAATCTTACAAGTTTACCATTACTAGCAGCAATTAAGATTTCATCATCCCCTTTAGTTAATTTAACACCAACTAAAGAATCATCTTCTTTTAACTTAATAGCAATCTTACCTGTTTGTCTAATGTTTTCAAATTCTGAAATATCAACACGTTTAACTAAACCTTGTTCAGTTGCAAAGAATAAATACCAATGTTTATCTTCTTCAATCATTTTCTTATTAATATTAATTAATGATTTAACACTTTCATCTTTATCAAGATTTAAAATATTAACAATTGGTAATCCCTTAGCAGTTCTACCAAATTCAGGAATATTATATCCTTTCAAACGGTATACCTTTCCTTTATTTGTAAAGATCAATAAATCATCATGTGTTGACATATGAATAAGTGAACTAATCACATCATCTTGTGTTGTTGACATACCTTTAACACCACGTCCACCTCTGTTTTGAGATTTATAAGTATCTACTGGCATACGTTTTACATAACCATTATTTGTAAGTGAGATGATAACATCTTCTACTGGAATTAAGTCTTCATCTTCAATATCAAATGTTCCTTGAATAATTTCAGTACGACGTTTATCACCATATTTTTCTTTCATTTCTAATAATTCATTTCTAATGATTTCTAAGATACGTTCTTCATTAGCAAGAATATCTTTTAAATCAGCAATTGTAATTAATAAATTATTTAATTCTTCTTCAATCTTTTCTCTTTCCAAACCAGCTAAACGTTGTAATTGCATTTCTCTTACAGCTTTAGCTTGTTTATCAGACATTCCAAATTCATCCATTAATCTTTGTTGAATGATTTCAGTTGTTCTACTTGTACGAATTAATTGAATAATTTCATCGATATGATCTAAGGCTTTCTTTAAACCTTCTAAAATATGTGCTCTTGCTTCTGCTTTATTTAATTCAAATTGTGTTCTACGACGAATAACTTCTTCTTGATGTTGTAAATAATATTGAATTAATTCTTTAAGTGTTAAAGTTTTAGGTTCATTATTAACTAAAGCAATATTATTGACACCAAATGTTGTTTGTAAAGAAGTTAATTTATATAATTGATTTAAAATAACTTCTGCTTGAACATCTCTCTTTAATTCAATGACAATTCGAATTCCTTCACGGTTTGATTCATCACGAACATCACTAATACCTTCAACAACTTTATCACGTGCTAAATGCGCAATCTTTTCGACTAATCTTGCTTTATTTACTTGATAAGGAATTTCATAAGCAACGATTCTTTGTCTTCCCTTATGTTCTTCAATTTCTGTTTTTGCACGCATAACGATTAAACCATTACCTGTTTCATAGGCTTTTTTAATCGCACTCTTTCCTAAAATATATCCTCCTGTAGGAAAATCAGGTCCTTGAATATAATTTTCCATTAATTCTAAAACAGTAATATCAGGATTTTTACTTACCGCAATAACGGCATCAATCACTTCACCAATATTATGAGGTGGCATATTTGTAGCCATCCCAACAGCGATTCCTGTTGTCCCATTGACCAATAAGTTAGGAATACGACAAGGTAATACCGATGGTTCTCTTTCTTCACCATCATAGTTTGGAATAAAATCAATCGTATCTTTATTGATATCTCTCATTAATTCCATTGAAATTTTAGACATTCTCGCTTCAGTATAACGCATAGCGGCAGCGCCGTCACCGTCAATTGAACCAAAGTTTCCATGACCATCTACAAGCATATAACGATATGAGAAATCTTGTGCCATTCTCACTAAGGCTTCATAAATTGAAGAATCTCCATGAGGGTGATATTTCCCCATAACTTCCCCAACGATACGCGCAGATTTCTTATACGCTTTATCACTATAACAACCAAGTTCATTCATACCATAAACAATACGTCTTTGAACTGGTTTCATTCCATCTCTTACATCAGGTAATGCACGTGCTACGATAACTGACATGGCATAATTCATGAAAGAAGTTTTCATTTCTGATGTTAATTGAATTTTTCTAATTCCTTTTTCTTGATTATCCATTTTCTACTCCTTCTAAATATCTAAATCAGTTACATATTTTGCATTTTCTTGAATAAATTCTCTACGAGGTTCAACTTTTTCACCCATTAACACATCAAAAATCATATCTGCTTCCATCGCTTCATCTAATTCAATACGATTTAAAATACGGTGTTCAGGATCCATTGTTGTTTCCCATAATTGATCCGCATTCATTTCTCCTAACCCTTTATATCTTTGGATAGAATATTTTGCACCTTCACCTAACTTTGTTCTTAAATCATCTAATTCTTCATCACTATATAAATAATGTTCTTCTTTTCCATGTTTTAATAAATAAAGTGGAGGTTGAGCCGCATAAACAAAGCCACCTTCAATTAAAGGTTTTAAATAACGATATAAGAAAGTTAACATTAAAATACGAATATGTCCTCCATCGACATCGGCGTCGGTCATAATAACGATTTTATGATAACGTAATTTATTAATATCAAAATCTTCACCAATTCCTGTACCAAAAGCAGTAATCATACTACGAATCGTATCACTTGATAAAACACGATCTAATCGCGCTTTTTCAACATTTAAGATTTTACCACGAAGCGGTAAGATAGCTTGAATACGACGATCTCTCCCCATCTTAGCACTACCTCCGGCAGAATCCCCTTCGACAATGAAGATTTCACATTCACTAGCATCTCTTGATGAGCAGTCAGCTAATTTCCCAGGCAATGATGTAATTTCCATTCCTGTTTTTCTTCTTGTCATTTCACGTGCTTTTTTCGCAGCTAAACGTGCATGAGAAGCAACAATAGCTTTTTCTACAATGATTTTAGCTGTATCTGGATTTTCTAATAAAAATTGATCCAATGATTTAGAAATAATATTTGAAGCAATTTTTCTTACTTCTGCATTTCCTAATTTTGTTTTTGTTTGTCCTTCATATTGAGGATCAGGATGTTTAACAGAAATAATCGCTGTTAAACCTTCACGACAATCTTCTCCTGATAAAGCATCATCTTTTTCTTTTAAGAAGTTTCCTTTTCTTGCATAGTTATTAATAACCCTTGTAAGAGCTAAACGGAAACCTTCTTCATGTGTTCCTCCTTCATGTGTATTAATATTATTACAGAAAGAGTAAATATTTTCTTGATAACCATCATTATATTGCATTGAAACTTCAATCTTAATATCATTTTGCATATCTTCTACATAAATGATTTCATCATGAATTGGTGTTTTATTTTTGTTGATATAAGCAACATATTCCTTAATACCACCTTCATACATATAATCATGTTCACGATTTTGTCCATCTCTTAAATCAGTTAAACTAATTCTTAATCCCTTATTTAAGAAAGCAAGTTCTCTAATTCTTTGTCTTAAAACTTCATAATCATAAGTTGTTGTTTCTTTAAAGATTTCAGCATCTGCTTTAAAAGTAACCTTTGTTCCTTGCTTATCAGTAGGTCCTAATTCTTTTAATGGTGCAACTGGTGTCCCACCATTTTCAAATCTTTGATAGTATTCTTTTCCATCACGATAAACATTGACTTCTAGCCATGAAGATAAGGCATTAACAACAGAAGCACCTACACCATGCAATCCACCGGAAACTTTGTAGCCTCCGCCACCAAATTTACCACCAGCATGTAAAACAGTAAAAATTGTTTCAACTGTTGATTTACCTGTCTTAGCGTGTTTTCCAGTTGGCATTCCACGACCATCATCAATAACTTCAACTACATCGTCATCTTTCAAAATTACTTTAATATGACTTGCATACCCTGCTAAAGCTTCATCGATTGAGTTATCAACAATTTCCCAAACCAAATGATGTAACCCTCTAGATGATGTTGTACCAATATACATACCTGGTCTTTTTCTAACAGCTTCTAATCCTTCTAATACTTGGATATCTGACTCATCATAGCTATGTTGTACTTTATTTTCTTCTGCCATCATTTTTCCTCCCTATGATTAATATTAATTTTCTTAGCTTCTTTAATAACATGATGTTCTATTCCATCTATTGATGTTGTTGTAATAAACGTTTGAATACGATTATTTAAAATATCTAAAAGTTTTGTTTTTCTTTGATCATCTAATTCTGATAAAACATCATCTAATAAAAGAATAGGATATTCTCCAATTTCTTCTTTTATTAATTCTATTAAAGCTATTTTCATACTTAAAACGATTGTTCTTTGTTGACCTTGAGAAGCAAACTGATGTGCACTCTTATTATCAATAAAGATCTTCATATCTTCCTTATGAATTCCATAATAAGTACTTAAATATCTTAAATCTCTTTCAATTCCTTTTTGATAAAGTTTTAAAATATCTTCTTTATTAACATCTTTAATAAAACATTCATATCGCAATTCAACGATCTCATGACAATTTGCAATATTTAAATAAATATCTTTTACTTTTAAAGATAAACGTTCGATAAAATTATTTCTTTTTTCAATAATCTTAATTTGAACTTCAGCTAATTGCTCATCTAAAGTTTCTAGATATTCATCATATTTACCTCTTCTTTGATTCAATAATTTAAGATACTGATTTCTTTCCTTTAATAATCGATTATACTTAGTAAGATAAAAAACATAAATTGGTGAGATTTTAGATAACTCCAAATCTAAAAACTTTCTTCTAATACTCGGAGAACCTTTAACCAATGATAAATCATCTGGTACAAAGACAACCGCATTTAAATAACCTACATAATCTGAAATCTTTAAAATATCTTTTCCATCTACTTTTGCTTTTTTTGATTCCTTAGATAAAATAAGTTCTAATTGATGCATTCTTTCATTAGAAAAAACATTTCCTTTTACTTTTGCAAAGTCATGATCAAATCGAATCATTTGATCATTGATATGTGTTCTAAAAGATTTACAGACAGATAATAAATAGATTGCTTCAATAATATTCGTTTTCCCTTGAGCATTCCCACCAATTAAAATATTAATTCCTTGATCAAACTCAATAAAAAAATGATTATAATTTCTAAAATCAGTCAGTTCTAAATTATTGATGCGCATTTATACAATAAAAATTTCCTTCAAATTCAACTTGGTCACCATCATGAAGCTTTTTTCCTCTTCTAAGTTCCACTTCACCATTGACCTTTACTTGACCATCTTTAATAATCATTTTTGCTTCAATCCCACTAGATACAAGATTAACAAATTTTAAAAATTGATCTAATTTAATATATTCATCTTTAATTGGTATTTCTTTCATACTTAACCTTCTTTTCTCTATAATTGTACTAAGTTAGTATATCATAAAAATCATAAAAATTCAAAATATTGCGCTATATTCGCTATTTTTATTTACGAATAGAAAAATACTTTTTTGATAAAAAAGCTCTTAAAATAAAAATTACTCCCCAAATAAACAATTAAAAGGAAAATTTACAAAAAAAAGAAGCTTTCGCTTCTTAATATGTTCTAACTGGTAAAACAAGTTGTAATAATTCATCAGAATCAAAATCTTTAACGATGAATGGTTTCATTTCTCCAGTGAATAATATTTTTATTTTATCACCACTAAATGATTTAATAGCATCACTTGCATATTTACAACTAAATGAAATAGTAAGTGGTTCTCCTTTATAGAAAGAAGAAGCTAAATTTTCTTCTACTGAACCAATTTCTTGTTGATATGAAGATAAAATAACTTGTTCATTAGACATATCTAATTTCACAATATTATTTTGTTCATTTAATAATAATGAAACACGGTCAATCGCATTTAATAAATCAGCTCTATTAATATCTAATTCATAATCAAATTCTAAAGGAATCAATCGAGCTGTATCAGGATAAGATCCATCAATTAAACGTGTTTGAATAATATTTTTATCAAACACAAATAATACTTTACGTTCAGATACATATAATTCAATAAGTTCATCTTTTTCAATAATCTTACTAATTTCATCTAAACTTAATTTAGGAATCGTAATATTAAAAGTCACATCTTCATCAATAGAAATAATCTTTTTAGCTAAACGATAACTATCAGTAGCAACAACTTCTAAAACATGATCATGCGCTTTAAAATTGATACCAGTTAAAATAGGTCTTGTTTCTTTATCACTAGCAGCAAACTTTGTTTCTCCAATAATATCTTTTAATACAAGAGCATTCATTATAAAATGAGTTCCTGTTTTACTTAAATCAATACGTGGATATTCAATAGCATCAGTACCATTTAAGCTGTATTCAATTTGACTTCCTTTAATACGAGTAAGTAAACCATCAATAATTTCAATTTCAATATCATCACTATTAATCTTTCTTACAATATCAAAGATATAACGACTATTTAAAACAACTGCTCCTTCTTTAAGGATTACTAAATCATCATCTTCATCAATAATTGTTTGAATAGTGATATCACTATCACTTCCTGTTAAAATAAGTTGATGAGCTTGTAAATCAAATTTAATACCTGTTAAAACAGGTAAAGGACTACGAACAGATACAGCTCTTGTTGCTTTAGCAAGTGCGTTTAATAATTTTATTCTTTTAATTCTAAAATGCATATTTGCCTCCTGTTATTTATATATTTAAAAATAAATCATTATTACTATTAGCATGTGAACAATGTGCATAAATGTAAAATATGTTGATTTTATCAATGTTTTTTATATGAATATCAATGTGCACATATTGTTGATATTAGTCACTACATTGTGCCTAACTTTTGTTTAAGCTTATCTACAGCGAGTTTATAATCTGGATCTTTTTTGATTTTTGTTTCTACTCTTTTACAAGCTTTCATAACTGTAGAATGGTCTCGATTGGAAAAAGTTGTTCCAATTTCACTAAAAGTAATATCCAAAAGTTCCCTCATTAAATACATACATATTTCACGAGGTGTTACCAAGTTTCTCGTTCTATTTTTAGAAATAATTTGACTAATGGTTAAATAATAGAATTCAGCGGTTGTTTTTAAAATGAATTCTTTTGTTAGTGGTTCTTGTGCTTTTTTTATAGTTTTTTGATCTTTAAAGACTTCAGATGCAAAATTCATATCTATGTAATTAGTTGATTCCATGATACTACAGAAGAATAGTCGTTTTAATTGACCTTCTAAAGAACGAATATCATTACAATAATTCATAACCATGAAGTCTAAAACATCATCTGTAATAACTAAATCTGTATTACCTAGATTTTCTATTTTCTTCTCTAAAATTGCCTTTGCTGTTTCAAATTCAGGTGGATCTATTCCAAAAGATAGACCTGATTTAAAACGACTAATTAAACGTTCTTCAATTCCTTGAAGTTCATCAGGCATTTTATCACTTGTAATAACAATTTGATGATTGTTATTAATGATTTCATTAAATATATGGAAGAACATCTCACTACTTTTTTCTTTTCCAAATAAAAATTGAATATCATCAATTAATAAAATATCAAGATTTCTATAATAACTATAAATCTCATCTGTTGTATTTGTTTTTATAGAATTAATAATTTCATCCACAAAATCCTTAGAAGTAATATATCTTACTAATAAATTAGGATTTGTTTCTTTTGCTTTATTTCCAATAGCATTTAATAAATGTGTTTTTCCAAGCCCTGGATGACTATATAAAAATAAAGGATTAAAGTTCATACCAGGTTTAGTTGATACAAGTAAAGCAGCATTTTGTGCCATACGGTTTGAATTTCCTACGATAAAATTAGCAAATGTCATATCAGGATGAAGATGACTATCGATTTTAGGAACCCTTTTTTGTTTAGATTTTTTATATTCTTCTACTTCTAATACTTTGATTTTTATTGGTTTAGAAAAAGAATTAGAAAGAATAGATTCTATTTCTGCTCGTTTTTCTAAAATAGCATCAATATTCCATTTTAATTCAGTGGTGATAATAACTTGATTATCTTCAATTTCTTCTAGAGTTGCAGGTTTAAATAGTGAGTCCAAGATGATCTTATCATCAACTATTTTATTTTTTTCTAAAGTTTCTACACAAGATGACCAGATTTTGTTTAAATCTTGCACAATTTTCAACTCCCTTTCGACTCAATTATATAAAAGATGTGAACTCTTTTAAAGGAAAAATACTGTCTGCACAATAGCTTCACAATTTTATTCACAAAAAAAGTGTGAAATATCAATCATTTAGAGTACTTATTCACATTATTCACAACTTCATTTTTCGCTATGAATTTTATTAAATGTGAACTTAGTGCATATTGTATAGAATAAAAAACAACGTGCACAAAGGTGTTCACAATAAAAAATACGCTGATATCAGCGCATTTTTTACTAATTCACACATATGAATAACTCAGTTCACCACGTGAATAAGCATGTGCAAAACTTGTCGAAATATAAAATTTAACAAAAAATGAATATTCACAATGTGAATTTTAAGAAAAAATCCGATTTTTCCTTGAAAAATAGATGAAATGTAAAATAAAGGTTAAGATGAAATAATATTCACTTTAGGATGTGAATATCTAAAATAAAGAGTTTATTCACATTAGATTAGTGACTATTTTGAATATATTGTATAAATATTGATACAAAAGTACGTAAATACTTAGAAGTGCACACTTGATTTTAGGGGAAAAACAAGGATTTATAAGGAGTTAGAGGAAAATGTGAATAAGTATTTTTATGAGCTTTAAAGAAATTCACATGTTGTCGTACGTACTTGATTGAAAAATGTTCACAAATAATGTGCATTTAATAAGAGTTATGCTTAGTGATGTTACTTTTTTTGATAAAAGTAATTATTTTTATACAATTTTCTATCTATTTCGATATATCACAAGATGTGAATAATAAATTCGAATTCACAATAAAGAGAATTTTTCTAAATTAAAAAAGTTCACAAAAAAATGTGCAAATAATCATTAGATATTGTTATTCTTATTATTTGTCATCATTAAAAATAATGAATTTAAGAGTAGAAATATAGAATTTAGAATTGACTTGTCACAATAATTCCTATAAGATATAGGAGCATATGTTATTTGTATAAAAAGATAAAAATTTTGGAGGTGTAAAATATGAAAAGAACATATCAACCAAATAAAAGAAAAAGAGCAAAAACTCATGGTTTTAGAGCTAGAATGGCAACTGTTGGAGGAAGAAAAGTAATCGCACGTCGCCGTAAAAGAGGAAGAAAAGTATTAACTGCTTAATGTAAAATCCACTTTTTCGGTGGATTTTTTTCTAAAATTTTATGAAAAAAGAATTTAGAGTAAAAAGAAATGAAGATTTTAGCAAGATTATTGCTAGAAAAAAGAGTTTTGCGAATTCTTGTTTTATTATTTATAAAGATGAAAATCAAATTGGGCATGGACGTGTTGGTATTTCAGTAAGCAAAAAATTAGGAAACGCTGTTACTAGAAATAAAATAAAAAGACAGTTACGTATGATGATTCAAGAATGTTTTCATTTTGATGAAGAAGTTGACTATATTGTAATTGTAAGAAAAAATTTCTTAAATCATACATATATAGAAAATAAAAAAGAATTAGAGTACTTGTATAAAAAAGTGAAGAGAAAGGAGATCAGCAAATGATCTTAGATAACAAAACTAAAAAATATTTTAAAATTATTTGTTTAGTTTTATTTGTTGTAGCCTTAACTGGATGTACAGCAAACTTAGATTCAAGTGGTAAATTAATTGCGAAAAGAGCAATTAACTTAAATACACCTTGGACTATGAAATCAGGGATTTTTGATTTCTTATTAGTTATCCCTATTTCAAAGAGTATTATTTATTTAGGAGATGTTTTATTAAATAATATTGCTTTAGGTGTTATCTTAATTACTATTTTAATTAATATCATTATTTTACCAATTATGATTAAATCAACTGTTTCTCAACAAAAGATGCAATTGATTCAACCAGAAATGGAAAGAATTCAAAATAAGTATAAAGGAAGAAAAGATCAAACTTCTCAAATGAGAATGTCTGCTGAAATTCAAGCTTTATATAAGAAAAATGATATTAGTATGTTGGCTTCGTTTACAACATTCTTAACATTACCTATTATGTTTGCAATGTGGCAAGCGGTTCAACGTATTGAAATTTTATATCAAACAAATATGTTTGGAATCAACTTAGGTGCTAAACCTATTGATCACGTATTTAAGTTTGAAATAGCTTATATTGTATTACTTGCCATTGTTGCTTTAACTCAATATTTTGCGATGAAAATCAATACAATCATGTCAAGAAGAAATCCAAAATATAGAGAAACATCACAAATGCAATCAATGAACATGATGAATAACTTCATGACATTATTTATCATTTACTTTGCAGCAGTTATGCCTGCAGCAATGTCACTTTATTGGATGACAACAAACATTATTACAATTGTTAGAACATGGTATATTTATATTTACCATGTTGAAAAAGCACAAAAAGAAGTTGATCAAGCAAATACAAATTATTTAACAAAAAGACAAAATAAAAAATAAATAGAGGTATTTATATGAAAACTTATACTGGAAAAACAGTAGATGATGCTGTGAGTAAAGCATGCCTTGATTTAGGTGTAACAATTGATCAATTAAATTATGAAGTTACTTTAGAAACTAAAGGTTTATTTAGTAAAAAAGCTGAAATTGCTTGTTGGACAGTAGAAATGGTTCAAGAATATATTGAAAATCTTATAAGAAAAATCTTAACAGATATGCAATTTGAAGTAGAAACTGTTTCTTATGTTCAAGATGGTAGAATTTATTGCAATATTAATACAAGCAATAACTCTATTTTAATTGGAAAAGCTGGTGTTATTTTAAGAGCGATTAACTTAATTGTTAAAAATGCTGTGAGTACAACATTTAAAAAACGTTTAGAAGTAAGTGTTGATATCAATGGTTATAAAGAAGAACGTTATAAAAAAGTTGCAAGTATGGCAAGACGTTTTGGTAAAACAGTTTTAAGAACAAAAGCTGATTTAAAATTAGATCCAATGCCTGCAGATGAAAGAAAAGTGATGCATCAAGAGATTGCAAAGATGGATCATTTAAAAACTGAATCTAAAGGTGAAGGAAAAAATAGATATATGACAATCTCATATGTAGATTAAGCCGCTTAAGCGGTTTTTTCTTTAGGGAGGAAAGATGGAAAATTTAATTTTTAGTTTAAATGCGACCGTGCCTGTTTTTGCGATGATCATATTAGGAATGTTTTTTAAGAAGATAGGAATTATTGATGATGTTTTTGCATCAAAGATGAATAAGTTTGTATTTTTAATTCCTTTACCTGTATTGTTATTTAAAGATCTAGCTACTTTAGATTTTAATACAATATGGGATACAAAATTTGTTTTATTTTGTTTTTTTATTACCATTTTCAGTATTTTAATAGTAACAATACTTTCTTTTTTATTAAAGAATAAAAGAAATCAGGGTGAATTTATTCAAGCAAGTTATCGTAGTTCTGCTGCATTACTTGGTATTGCTTTGATTCAAAATGTTTATGGGAAGGCTACAATGGCCCCTTTAATGATTATTGGAAGTGTTCCTTTATATAATATTATGGCTGTTATTGTTTTATCATTCTTTTCACCAGAGAGAAAAGAAATTAATAAGGAAGTGTGGATAAAGACATTTAAAGGGATTATAACTAATCCTATACTTATAGGAATTGTTGTAGGGTTACTTTGGTCTTTACTTCATTTCCCAATGCCTACAATGTTAGATAAAACAGTAACTTCTATTGGTAATGTTGCGACACCATTAGGACTTATGGCTATGGGAGCTACTTTTGATTATAAAAAAGCATTGGGTGATTTAAAACCAGCTATAGGGTCCTCAGGAATTAAATTATTTGGCTTCTGTACTTTATTTTTACCATTAGCTATCTATTTTGGCTTTAGAAAAGAACAGCTCATAGCAATCCTTGTCATGCTTGGATCAGCTACAACAGTTTCATGTTATGTTATGGCTAAAAATATGGGACATACAGGAGTACTAACAAGTAGTGTTGTTATGTTAACAACAATAATGAGTGGTTTTTCTATTACAATGTGGCTTTATATTTTAAAAACATTACAATATCTATAAAAAAATGAGTGAAATTTTTTTCACTCATTTTTACTGTTGTGCAGGTTGTGTGGTAGGTTCAGCTGGAATTGTTGTTTCCGGTGTAGCTGGAGTTGCTTCAGGTTGTGCTTCAGGAGCTTGTTCAACTTTCATTGTACCCACAGCAATAATTGCTTCATGACCTTTATAATAACTATTGGCTTCTTTTTTCTTTGAAAGTAATTTACCATCTTTATCATAAACTAAACGATAAGAAACAGCTTTTCCACCATTTGATCCAGCTTGTTTAGTTACTTGTTGTCCTTCAGGAATAGTTGCATCATTTTCATATTTAGTATTATAAGCAACATCCCCTGTTCTTTCACTTGTAAACTTCACATAACTTCCATCAACATCAGTTCCAATAATTTTACATGTTAACTTACCACCAGCATAACTTGCTTCAATCTTAATAGGGTAATCTCTATTATTTTTAAACTTAAAATCAGGACCACCCCAAGAAACAGTGGCATCTCTACCAATAGGCACATAACTAGAAATATAAGTATGATTTGTTCTTTCAGTTACTTCTAAATTAGCTAAAACAACAGCATTGTATAATGTTGAAGAAGTTTGACAAACGCCACCCCCAACTTCTTGAACAGTTTCGCCATTTAAATAAGCTCCTGCTTCACCAAAACCATTTTCTTTAGTTCTTTTTCCTACTGTTTTATTGTAAGAAAATTCTTCACCAGGAAGTAAAATCACATTACACTTTTCACCAGCAAGTCTGACATTGTTTTTTCTTACAGAAGAACCACTTACTGATGTTGTATATTCACCTAAAACATCTTTAAATAAATTCTTTTCTAAATCTTCTTTAGTAATACTTGGAACAATAGCTTTTGCTTTAACTTCAAATTCTTTTCCTTCTTTAGCTTTATTAAAAGCACTAATTGAATCATCTAAATCATATTTAGCACCATATTGTTCAGCTACAATTTTATAATCATTATTTTTATCTAAAGTCGCATTTTTACCTTCCTTAGATAAAGTCTTATAAATTGTTTTCATTACACTTTCATCTTCTGAAACAGATGAGGGTTTAATCTTTAAAGTTTTATTAAAATCATATTCATTTAAAGCAGTTTGAATTGTGTTATAAACATCTTTTTGTTTAACTGCTTCACCACTTTTACCTTTAGTAAAGATAACTTTTGTTTTTTCAACTTTATAAGTAGTAGGTACTAAAGTTGAATAATCTAAAATACCTGATTTTTTGATATCTTTATTAAGTTGTTTTTGATCTTTAATATCTATAGAAATATTTTCATTATGTTTTAATAAATAATGATAACCCTTAGTAAAGAAATTATTATATTTCTTTTGAATATCATTAACTTGATCTTTAATGTTAACTTTAACATTATCTTTCATATCAATTTGATATTTTTGACCATTCATTTCAAGATTTAATAATAATTGATCTTGATCTTTTTGATACTTATTTTCAAGTTTAGAAATGACCTCTTCTTTAGACATATTATTAACCTTTATGCCATTAATTGTCATATTCTTAATAAACCCTTTACCTGATGCTAGAAAACATAAAATGATATAAATAACCAATATCACTCCTATAACAGCACCTCCGATTATAGGAACTTTTTTATTCAGCTTTTTCATTTTTTCACCCCTATTTGTAAATAATAATATATGATTAAAATATAGAAATCAATCGAAAAAAATCATATATCAAAAATAAAAAATATTTGTTATAATGAGGGAGTTATTTATTGATAAAATCAACAAATTAAGATAGTATCAAGAAGAAAGGTGGTATGAAAATGAATGATGATATTATTGTTGCAGTAGCAACATCAAGACTAGAAGCAGCAATTTCAATTATCCGTTTATCAGGAAAAGATGTAATTGCATTTGTTCAACAGTTTTTTACAGGAAAAATATTAAATAAAGAGAGTCATACCATTACTTATGGTTATATAAAAGATAATGGTGAAAAAATAGATGAAGTATTAGTTAATATCTATCGTGGGAAAAGAACTTTTACAGGAGAAGAAATGGTTGAAATCAATTGCCATGGTGGTGTTTATATTACAAATAAAGTAGTTGATCTTTGTTTACATCATGGAGCAAGACTTGCTGAAAGAGGAGAATTTAGTAAAAGAGCATTTTTAAATGGACGTATTGATTTATCTCAAGCAGAAGCTATTAGTGATATTATTACGGCTAAAAATAGTTATGCTTCTTCTCTTGCTTTAAAAGGAATTCAAGGAAGTATTAGTCATTTTATTAAAGATTTAAAAGAAGATTTAATTCAAATTATTACGCAAATAGAAGTCAATATTGATTATCCTGAATATGAAGATGTAGAAGAATTAACAGCAGATAAGCTTTTACCAATGTCTACGTCTTTAATTGAAAAGATGAATAAAATCATTGAAGATTCTAAAAATATTAAATTATTAAAAGAGGGAATTCAAACAGCCATCATTGGTAAACCCAATGTTGGTAAATCTAGTTTATTAAATGCGATGTTAAAAGAAGAAAAAGCGATTGTCACAAATATTGCTGGAACAACAAGAGATGTCGTTGAAGGATCAGTGACAGTAGATGGTATTTTATTAAATATGATCGATACAGCAGGAATTAGAGAAACAGATAATATTGTAGAAAGTCTTGGGGTTGAAAAATCAAAAGAAATGATTAAAAAAGCAGATCTTGTTTTATTAGTTATTGATGGAAGTAAAGAACTTGATCAAGAAGATCAAAAGTTACTTGAACTTACAGAAGATACAAATCGTATTATTATTATTAATAAAGCAGATTTAGGTAAGAAAATTGATTTAGAAGGAATTGAAATATCGGCTAAAGAACAAGATATTTTAGCGCTTACTAAAGAAATTAAAAAGAAATTTAATTTAGGACTTATGAGTAATCAAGAAGAATATTATCTTACTAATGCTAGACAAACACAATTATTAGAAAAAGCAGCTTCTTCTTTACAAATAGCAATTGATGCTATGAAGATGTCTATACCATCAGATCTTATTGTAGAAGATCTTTATGATAGTTGGTCTTGTTTAAAAGAAATATTAGGAGAACAAGCAAAAGAGGATTTATTAGATGAATTATTTAAACGCTTTTGCATCGGTAAATAAAATGAATACAAATGAAATATTAGCACAAAGATTTTATCGTTTTTTTAAGTATACAAGGAATGTAGCATTAATTGCGTTTATTGTTTTCTTTATATTAAATGCAATTAATACAGGAAATAGTATTTTATATTGGATTTGTTATGGATGTTTAATGGTTTCTATTGTAGGAGCAATGCAATCAGTTTTGTTGTATGTTCTTTCAAAGTATTATAAAAAGAGGTAATTTGAATGGAAAAAATATTTGAACAAATTGATAATTTGTTTGTAAATGGGGTTATTAATGGCATTATTTCAATTGTTATTGCAGGGATTGTTTTAATTGCAATCAATAAATTATTAAATAAGTTTATTAAAAAGAAATGGCCTGATAATTATGTTTTACAAAAAAGAATTAAAAAGATTATTCTCATTACAATCTTTTTAGCAATTATATGTGGTGAAGTGAAATTTTTAAAATCATTTGCGACTGCCCTACTTGCATCTGGAGGAATCGTTGCTGTTGTCATTGGGCTTGCCAGTCAAGAAGCAGCAGGTAATTTAATTAATGGGGCCATGATTATGGCTTATAAGCCATATAAGATTGGTGATTTTATTGTTGTTACAGGACATAATGTTAGAGGAACTGTTATTGATATTTCACTTAGACATAGTGTCATTGAAACATTAGAAAAGACACAAATGATTGTGCCTAATGATATTATGAATAAAGCAATTATTGAAAATATTTCACAAATAGAACATGTTAAAGCAAATTATCTTTATATCGATATTTCTTATGAAAGTGATATAGATCAAGCAATCAAAGTGATTCAAGATCTTGTTGTAAAACATCCTTTATTCATTGATGGAAGAAAAGATAAAAAGGATCCATTAGTCCCTGTGATTGTTTCTGACTTAAAAGATAGCAGTATTCAATTAAGAGCAACAATCACTAGTGAAGATAATGTACAAGGTTTTCAAATGCTGGCAGATATTCGTAAAGATTTAGTCACTGAATTTAAAAAGGAAGGTATTGAAATACCTTACCCTCATATGCATATTGTTAAATAGTTTAAAAAAGGAGAAAACATGGATTCCCAATGTTATTCTCCTTTTCTTTTTATAAGAACTGTTAAAGTATTTATAATATACAGAAAAATGGTATAGAATAAAATATAAATATATTAAAATTTCAAGAAGATATTTTATTTTAAATTCTTTTCTATGTACTTTCTGTAGCCGTCTTCTAGAATTTTAAAATCACAACTGTTATCAGTTAAAATTTGTTTATGATTGTTTATAACCATTTCGTATATTTTATGTGCTTTTTTTGAATTCGTTTTGCGTTATCTATACAAAATCTAAACTCTTTATTAAGTAATATTTTATATTTCTCATCGGAAATATCTTTAATCACCAATTTATTAAGACACGTTTCAGGAACTGGAATCATATAATTAAATCTTAAAGAACCTTTAATTACTTTTTTATCACTAGGTACTTTTATTAAGATATTTGCTTCTTGTTTTTTGAAAATGATGATACAGAAACATAATAATGGATATCATTAATTTTCATTACGGCTCCAAAGGCAAATTTATTATGATCAGAATACTTAATATTTGGTACCTTTGTAATTCCTCTTTTTTGTTTTTCATATTGTTGAAGAAATTTTATATATTTTTCATCTATGCGATAGAAATCCATTTTTATCCTCCCAAGTATAACAAAACAGGAAGATAAAACTAATCTTCCTGTAAATTAAAGAATTCGCATTTTAAGCTGCGAAGCACTTAAATTAAAGGTTTGCACTCAAAGTAGCAACGCACTTAAATCGAACAAATATCTTTGTTCATATATATTATATGCATTTATTTAAAAAATATCAATCTCATTTTTTTAATATTAATTTGTTTATTTATAAATCCTGTTATCCATTTTTTTAGTAGAATTTATTATCCTATTAATGCTCTCTCCATATCTCTTACCTATCTTGTTAATAATCTGTAAACAGCCCTTATTTTTCAACAAAAAAAGAACACAAGACAGGTTCTCGTATTACCTGTTTTGTATCCTTATTTGTGGATATAAATTATTATTAATTTTGTGAACAGTATTTGTTACAAATTAACAATTTCTTTGATTATCCCCATACTTCTTCAGCTATTTCTTTAACAAGTTTAAGTTTAGCCCATTGTTGTTCTTCTGTTAATTTATTACCAATTTCACATGAAGCAAAACCACATTGAGGACTTAAATAAAGACGTTCTAAAGGAATATATTTAGTTGCTTCATAGATTCTTCTTTTAACAAGTTCTTTATCTTCTAAATCAGGTTTCTTTGTAGTAATAAGACCTAAAATAACTTTTTTATCTCCTGATATCTTCTTTAATGGAGCAAAACCACCAGAACGATGATCATCATATTCTAAGAAATACGCATCTACATTTTCTTCACCAAAGAGTAAATCAGCAACACCATCATAAGCTCCTGAACTAAAGTAAGTAGAATGATAATTTCCTCTACATACATGAGTATTAATTGTTAAATCTACAGGTGCACTTGCTACAACTTTATTATTTAAAGATAAAAGTAATTGTTTATATCTTTCTAATTCTTCTCCTTTTCTTCCTGTTAAACTTACAGCAAGTTCAGGATTAACCATACCACCCCATACACAATCATCAAATTGTAATTGACGGCAGCCAGCGTGATAAATTTCTTGAACAAATTCATTGTATGCTTTAACAACATCGTCAGCAAAAGCTTCTTCACTACCATAGAAACCTAATGTTTTATCTAATAAATCAGCTCCTGTAAAGAAAGCATAGAATTGACCAGGTGAAGGAATTGTTTGTTTAGCTACAGTATTTTCATCTTCTAATGCTTTAACAAATTTAAAATGTTCTACAAAAGGATGATCTTTACAAGAAATCTTTCCTGTCATAAAAGTATCATCAATCATAGCAGCTTCACCATCAAACGTTTGATTTCCATCTATAGTCTTTTTATGCTCAACCCCATTAAATCCCCACATAAAGTCTAAATGCCACGTAGAACGTCTAAATTCACCATCTGTGATCGTATGATAACCTAACTCTTTAAGTTTATTTACAAGTTCTACAATACATTCATCTTCTACTTTAGTAAGTTCTTCTTTAGTTATATTATTTAATTCATAATTTTTTCTAGCTTCTTTTAATCTTTCAGGACGTAAAAAACTTCCTACAAATTCATATCTATTTAATTGACTCATATCATTCATTCCTTTCAAGCTATGATATTATTTTATCAATCAAATAGCTAATTTAAAAATACAAATAAGCATCAGTTAGATATAGTTTTAAACTATATCAATATTTGTGCATCATGCACAAATGTATACAGTATTCTCATGACTTCAACACATATAATTTTTAAACTTTCTTACATATAATATAAGTAACAAAAGGGATACAAAATATTAAGGAGGAACAAAATCATGTGTGTAAATTACTATTCATATTTAACAACTAATCAAGCAGATGTACAACCAGGATGGGCTAAGAAAGACAGATTTGATTCAAGCAACACAACATTATCAAGAATCAAAAATCATGTTGTTAAAAACTATTTCTCTAAACTATTTAAATAATATATAATAATACGAAAAACCTGCACGAGATGCAGGTTTTTTTAATCTAGTTATTTACAATATAGTCATAAATATCTTGACGTACTGGTTGGTCTAATTGGTAAAGAATTTCACATACAGGAACATCATTAGCCATTGTTTCTTGTTTAATATCAATGATATTTCCTTGACCTAAATAATAGAATTCTTTCGATACTTTATCATCTTTATTCTTTCTAACAAAGATATGAATAAAAGTATTTCTTTCTTTTGCTTTATTAAAAATTTCCATACCTTTACTGTTTAATTTCATTTTACTTTTTGACATAGCAACAAGTGTTTGAGAGTCAATAAAATGGTCAGTATATTTTATTGTATCTGAAATATTTTCATCTTTATCATAATTAATAAATACAGGTAATGTATTGGTATGTTCATCATATTTATAACCACCAATATTAAGAGGTACAAAACTCTTTTCCCAGTTTAATAATTGACATACATCTTCATAAGTGTATTTTTTATAAAGACATAAATCAGTATCTTTATAACGTTCACTATATTCTTTTTTATATTGGTTAATTGCATAGTCAATGACTTCAATAATTTGTCTTTTAAATTCATTATTTACAAGAAGTTTAGAAAAGTTAGATGAGATATTATTATGTTCATCTATAATAGTAATATCTTTATAGGTATCTTTTCCTGTTCCAGTTGCAAAGTTTTGAGTTAGTATATTTTGAATAGTTTCATAACCAACATCAGGAATAGTTATGTTATATGTATTTTGCATTTCTTCTTTTAAATAATTCATCAAATTAGCTTTCTTTTCAATTGCTAGACGAATTGTTTCTAATTCTTGAACTCTTTTTCCTGAAGAAAGTTTAGTAGAAATAAATTTTAAATAGTCTTCCTCTTGCTTTGAAAAAGTAACTTTATAATCTTTTTCATATTTTTTAAGAAACCCATGATAAGATCCTAAACTTTTATTTTGGAATATTCTTTGAACATCAATAGCTCCATATTTTTCAAAATCTTCTAATTCAGGAATTCTTCCAATTTTGGCTTTAAGATCTTTATAACTATCTTTGATATATTTAATATCATTGAATCTAGCAAGATCAATCGCATTAAATATTCTTTTCTTTGATATTTCATCAAATTGAATAGTAGAAGCACCTGGTATGATTAAATTTCCTTCACTAACAAATCTTCTTAAATTATCTTTATTAAAGTTTGTATTTCCACTCAAAGCAATTGGTATAAAGAAGTTCTTTTCATAATTACCAATGAAATCAATAACAACGACATAATCTTTTTCATTGTTTTTTCTAAGTCCCCTACCAAGTTGTTGAATAAAGATAATAGAGGATTGAGTTGGTCTTAACATAACAACTTGATTTACTTTAGGAATATCAATTCCTTCATTGAAGATATCTACTGTAAAAATATAATCAAGAGAATCATCTTCATTAGATTCCAAAGAATCCATAGCTTCTTGTCTTTGGTTTTCAGTAGCTTCACCAGTTAATGCGCATGTATTAAAACCTCGTTGATTAAACATTTCAGAAAGCCTATGAGCTTCTTCTTTTCTGCTCACAAATATTAAACCGTGAACACGATCTCCTGAATAGCCATAGTCATTAATTTTATCAATGACATAATCAACTCTTTTTTCATCAACAAGTAAATTGAAATCAGATTTATCATCAATAATATGATCATCTATTGTCATATCAGTAATTCCATAATAATGAAATGGACAAAGCAAATCATATTCCATGGCTTGCTGTAATCTTATTTCATAAGCTATGTTATAATCAAACATTTTATAAATATCAAAATCATCTGTTCTTTCAGGAGTTGCTGACATACCTAATAGAAACTGTGGTTTAAAGTAGTTTACAAGTTCTTGGTAAGAATTTGCTCCTGCTTTATGAACTTCATCAATAATGATGTAATTGAATTCTTCTTTGGAAAAGAGTTGTCTATTTTCAGGTTTATAAATTGTTTGAATTGTTGCAAAGATATAATCACAATCTATATCTCTATTATCACCTGAAAATAATCCCATAGATTTATCTTTAATAATTGTTTTAAAAGTTTCCATTGCTTTAATAGCGATACTTCTACGATGAACAACAAATAATATTCTTTTTGGATGAACAGCTTTTACATCAAATGCTGCAAGATATGTTTTACCTGTTCCAGTTGCACTAATAAGCAGAGCTTTGTCTTTATTATTTTTTCTTAGATTATCTAATGATTCTAAAGCATTTTTTTGCATATAGTTTGGTTTTATTTCTTTAGAAATATTGATTGTTTGATGTCTTTGAGGTTTTACATAAACTTTTTGATAATCTTCAATCCATTCATTTGTTAGAGGAATAGATTGTTTCCATTGTTTATTAAACTCATCTTCAACTTTTAAAACAATTTCTTTTTGTGTATCAGAAGAAAAGAATAAATTCCATTCTTGATTTACAGCCAAAGCGTTTTGTGTAAGATTGCTGCTACCAATCATAATATCTGTTTGATCTTTTTTATGAAAGATATATCCTTTTGGATGAAATCCTTTACCTTCAAATATTTTTACTTCAATATTTTCATATTTTAGTAGTTTTTTAAACATACTTGGAGCATTAAAACCTAAATAAGTAGAGGTAATAATTTTTCCAGGAATGTGATGATCTCTTAAATAATCAAAACATTCTTTAAGAGCAGCAAGACCAGAATCAGCAATAAAAGCAACAGATAGTTCAAATGAATCACAGTTTTTAAAAAGTAATTCTAATTCATGAGACACTTTTATGCGTTCTTTATAATTGTTATAAACAAGACGTGGTTGAAATTCTTGAAGAGTTTCCATAACCCTAACCTCTTTTCTTTAATTCATTAATTACTTCAATATCTGCTGGTACCCATACAATAGATTCATCATTATCTTGAGGATCAATCCATTTGCCATCTAAATGTTCTAATAAAACAAGATGATCATCTAATAAATGACAAATAAAACAATCCATTTCTAAAATAAAATCAGGATATTCATAATGTACATGATAAAAGAAAGAATCAACTTTTATATGAGCTTGCATTTCTTCATAAAGTTCTCTTTTTAAAGCATCTTTAGGTTCTTCACCAGGCTCAATCTTCCCACCAGGAAATTCATACATTCCTTTAAATTCTCCATAACCTCTTTCAGCTATAAAAATCTTATTATCTTTTTTTATTATTCCAGCAACAACATTAATTGTTTTCATATAATTCCTCCAACTGTAAAGTTATTTCAATTATAACATAAAAAATCTCATAGGCATAAAGCCTATGAGAAAGTGAATATTGTAAAGAAAAAAGCATTATATATAGATATTTATAAAAAAAGTTATAGAAAATTTTAATATTTACTGCATACACTAAAATAATTTACTAATAATTGTTTTTATACTTTTATTATCTGCATCAGACATTTTTAAAATCATAATATATATCATAGCTCTTGCAATTTCATATAAAACGCAATGAATTGATTTTATTTCTTCAGGATTTCCGTGCGCAATTTTATTTCTAAAATCAGCAAAAATTGTTCCAGCTTCATAAGCAGAAGGAAATGTAATATTATTATGTTTACATAATTGATCAATAACAGGTTGAAGATATTCTATATTATCGTTTAAAGCGTTTTTGTATTTATCAGCAAGACTGTAATCAATTTTAGAAAGTGAATCTTTTATTTTATTGAAATATCCATCTGTTTTTCTCTTTTTAGTTTTTGATGAATTTTTTACTAATTTTGTATATTTTTTATTTACTCCATCAATATATATTTGAAAAAAATCATTAAATGTAATTTGGTCATTTTGTATAGCATGAAATATAACATTTAGTTCATCGGCTGTTTTTACAAATATGTTATGTATCTCGGCATATGATTTATTATCTTCTTTTTTTGTTGGATATAATCTAGTATATTCACTTTCAAAACTTAATGCACAAGCAAGATATTTTTCATATGTAACAGTAGGTGCTTCTTTAGAATTTAGGGGTATATAAAAATTGTCATATATCTTTTGTGTTCTTCTTAAAGCAATTACACTAAATAACTTGTTCCAAAATTTAATACAATCTGTTGATATTATGCTATTATTTTCATTTCGATCAAAATCATCATTTATATTAGAATTAACATACACAGTTGCAATAGGATAAAATATATCATCTTTTTTTATTTGTAATGTTATTTTGTTAAAAATAATATTACGACGAAAATTTAAAAAGCAAAAGAAATCGTAAGCCATTAAATATATTTGAGGTATATATTTAATATTTTTTCCTTTTTCATATTCTAAAGAAAAATTTGGTATAGCTTCACCCATTGATGTTTTATCGTATTTCAAGTTGTGTCGAATAGTAAAAATTATAGCTAGTTTAAATTTGTCTCTCTTTAATTTTGCTTCTCCTGTAAAATTTATATCTTTCCATTTTTTTGGAATAATAGTTTTCATTTGATTTGATGTATCAGAACCTTTTTCTGATGTAAAAGCTCTGCCTGGACCTGCAAACGTGTTAACTGCTCTACCTTCAAAGCATATTCTATCAAATTTTGTTATTTCTGGATAAATTCCTGTATTATAGTCTGATATTATTAATGCTTTATATATCAAAATACAAGAATTATATCTGCAACCAATAAAAGTGATTTCTCTGTTATCTGTAGTAGTACCTTTTACGATTTCTTTTTCTTTAATATTTCCTGGCATTAAAGATGCAAAAGGATTATCTGGGATCAAGTGAACTTTTTTATCTTTTAGATAGAATGGTATTTTTTTTCTTTCAATACGTATATATCCTGTATGTTCCATAATATCTTTTTCCTTTCTTTTTACAAAGCAAATATAATAACTATCAAATGTAGTAATATTAATTTTTTCAACTATAAAATTACTTTAATTATAGCATAAAAAGTTTCATAGTCATAAAACCTATGAGGCTGCATTATTTTAAAATCTGTCTTCAATTATTTGATCAATATTTTTATTTACTAATTCTTTTATTTTTGATTTTCTAACTATATAACCACGATTTTTTAGTTCATCAATTAATTCATCATCAGTATATCCTTCAAAACCATAACTTGTACAAGCAATTTTTTCTTTCCATTTATTTAATACTGGATTATAGATATATCGCCAATGATGATCATCATCAATTGATCTATATTCCATTATACCTTCTTCAATATACGGCTTTAATGTATTTAAAAATGTATAAGTTCTATCTTCAAACCAAGAAAAAGTATATTCTTCGAGCATAATCACTTGATCTTCAATATTATAATCAATACTACTATTTAAGTTATCTAATTTATTTTTTAACTCTTTAATATTTATTCCATCTTTTAAAAATACTTCTCCATTACCATCTGCACAATATCCCATATTTTCCTCCTATAATATATTTAATTATTTATATTTCTTTTTTCACAAACTCTACAACTTCTAAATTTTTTTCTTTTATATTTTTATTATTTAACATCTCATTTATTGTCATCAAATAATAATGTTTATTTTTTATAATAAAGTCACTATTTATCATAATTGTTGGTAAATGTTACTAAATAAAGAGAATGATTATAAGTTCTATATTCATTATGACTTATAGAATATTTTCTTTGAATTTTAGAAGTAATATATTTGCGTGAAATCAAAGAAGTATTTATTTCTAAATCTTTACTAATGAAATTGATGAGATGTTGCTCGTTGTCTTTATTTACGGTTTTATAATTTATAAAAAGTTTACATTTCCATCTTTGATCATCATAAAGAAGATATTTATTTTTATATTTAATAATGATAAGTGAATAATTATGTATCATATTATTAACTCCTTTTAATTCATTATAAATATATAGATCACTGAAACAATGGACAAATAGTCCAAAGAAATTATCAATGATATGAAACCTAAAATGAACAAAATCAAAGCTATTTTATATCAAATTTATGCTGTTTTTTGAGCATATATACATATGTGTGCAGAGGTCAAGTGCCAAAATCAATGGTTTGTAACTAAAAATATGTGTGTTATGATGCTAAAATGATGACACATAATTAAAAATTTTTTTCATTTCATAAAGTAAAAAAGCGGTCATAAAGACCGTTATTTATTTAATTTCTGATTGTGACATATTTTCTATTAAAATATTTTTGACATATTGTTCCATATATTCATAATCAATTTCACCTTTGTCATTTAAAGGCAGTAGGATTTTTTCTCTTTTTATTCTTTTGTCATTTATTTCTCTATTAAAGTTATATTTAGTTGATAATCTATTTAACATTGTTGCAACAAACAAATAAGAAAATTCATTTAATTTATTAGACTTTAGGCATGTAACATGGTCAGAAGCTATAAATTCATATTGATGATAAAAACATGCACCAACACTTCCAGAGTTAGCAAGTGTTAAGCAGTTATTTCCTTTTCTAACTTTTACATCATTAGATATAAAATTATTAACGCCATTAGAAATGCCAGAAGAAGATATATAAGGTGTATCTCCAATAATTTGTTTTGCCTTTGTTAACCTTTTCCCTCTATAAATATTATCTGCTTCAAACAATTCATCTATATTAAATTCTTTCCATTGTTTTTTATCAAGAGATACCAATTGTTCATCATATGTTATGTTATTATATTTGTTCTGTATTTTATATTTATAATTAGATTTTTTGTTAGTAATGATATTATTAATATAATTTATCATATATTCAAAATCTATATCTTCTATTGTAGGACTATTATTTGATTCATCAAATCCTTGTTTTAAGGGTAATAATATTTTTTGTTTTTTTACTCTTGATTCACTCATTTTATATCCATAATTAAATTTGCTTTTTTGTTGTCTTATTAAAGTAGTTATGAAGAGGGCAACACTTATATTACAAAATTTATCATATTTTGGTTTGAGAATTGTCACATCAGATGATGCAATAAGTGGATATTCATGATAATAAGATAAACAAACACCATTCCCATTATTATTTACGGTATAAACATTTTTATATATTGTTTCTTTTGAAGTTGGAATTACATTTTTATTAAACCCATTGTTATTATCTTTAGCAGATATTAAAGAAACATCACCTTCATCTTTTTTACTATTAATATTTTTAGCATTTCCTCTACAAATAATAAACAAATCATCTAAAGAAAATCCATGCCATACTTTTGTGTTATTCATTTTCTTCACCTTCAAATAAGTGCCCTCTATTATGTGACATCATATTGACCATAAATGTTATGTAATCAGCAACTGTTTTATCAAATTCTTCTTTTGTTGGAATTTCATCATTAAAATAATAAAAACTATGTAACCATTCATCATCAGGTTTAACAGTAGATTTAACACAAAACTTTGATTCAGCATCAATTCTATCAAACCATACATCAAGTAGATGTTCTTTTTTATCAATTGCAGATTCTGTTTCCACTAATCCAATATGTGGGAATACTTTATATCCATCATCTTCAAAATTAATAAATTTAACCAATTTATCCTCTGGATGAGGTTGATGAGCTGTGAATACAGCTATACAAGGAAGAGTTCCAACACCATAAAATGTATCTTTATTAAGAGTTATAACTCCTTCCAATGTATGTTTTTCTAAAATTTTTTCTTTTAGTGATGCTTCTTCTTCTGTTTTACCAGTCATACAAGATTGAGGAACAATTATTATTCCTTTTCCATCTTCCACCAATGAATCTAAAAGATGTTTTGCAAATGATAATTCATAAAGATTAGAATTTTGACTTGAACCTTGACTATATGGTGGATTCATCATACCAACATTTGCTTGTTTTAATTGTAATGTTCCTGATTCTTGAGAAAGGAAATTTTCATTTATAATATTAGATTTACCATCTCCTCTAAGAATCATATTTGTTGTAGCAATAGTGAACATATATGGTTGTAATTCAATACCATGTAGTTGTTTTTGCTTTATATTTTTAATTTTGTTTTGTTTAGAATTTTCTCCTATATTTGATTCTTTTATTTTTTGAACCATTTCATGCATAGCAGATATTAAAAATCCTCCTGTTCCACAACAAGGGTCAAGGACAATATCATCATCTTTTAGGTCTGCTAATTTGCAAAATAAATCAGTTATATGTTTAGGAGTAAGTACAATTCCAAGTGTTTGTCCATCACCACCAGAATAAGACATAAATTCACCATAAAATCTACCTAAATAATCTTCAGATGAATTATTAAATCTAATTGAATCATACAGTTTGTCCTTTAAAAAAATTGTAAAATATTTCAATGGTGTCATTCCCAATATACCATTTTTTTCATTTAGTATAGCAGTATCTTTAATGATAGAAAACTGATGAAGTAACTTATCTTTTTTTGTTTCAGGCTTAACATTGCTTCTATCTAAATTAGTTTTAATAGCTTCATAAATTTTTGTTCCATCTGTTTTAGTGTCATCTCCTGTCAAATTATCAACAGAAAAGTTTTTATATTCCATTTCCCTTAATGCTAATAAGATGCCAGAAACTATTAATGGCTTATCAATGTCTTTAAGGTTTCCATAATTTCTTAAATCTTCATGCAATATAGCTGCATCTTTTAATATTTCAGATAATTCTTTTTCTTCATTTGTATTTTCTTTGAGAACTTCTTTAATGTAATATTCATCTATGTTCATTTCATTAAATGAAATGAACGATTCAACGTCTGGTAATATCCTACAATATTCAGTTCCATCTATAAATAATGGAGTTATTTTATGTTTCTTTGAATTTCCAGAAACACCAAAAGCTATTATTTTTTTATATGATGTATTATCAAATAAATGTTTCCCATAAAAATATGCTCCATTTACAGCATAATCTGTAACATCTTTAACTTCTAAACTTATTACATCATTTTCATCCAATTTTATATGTTTTGAAATAGAAGCCTTGTCTTCAATAACTATCAAGAAATCTTTAACAACACAAATAAATTCTGGCTTACCTACTTTTCCTGTATTTCTTTTTGAGGCAGTTTTCAAGGCTTCGTTTATTTCTTTTATATCACTTCCATCAGCTTCATGCTTAATGTTTGCACTTGTTAATAAATCATGAACCCACATGTCTGTATTCTTTTCTTTTCCCATATTATATCCTCCTAAATTGTTCTTATTTTACATTCTATTATTTTCACCAATAGTAAATAAATATTATATTATTAGATATTTTTATTATGATGAATTTTTCCCATAAATATAGTAAAATATAAAATAATTATACAGGAGATTTCTTGTCATTGATACATATTAGTGAAATTAATGAACAAGAAAGGATAAAAATTATGTCAAAAAATTATATTAGATGAATTAGTTGATCTATTTAGTAAGAATAAGCGTTTATCTAAAAATAAGGTTATTAAATGCCTTAATTGAATCTGGTAATTAAATAATTCTATGTCATCATTAAAGAAAAAACTTCAAAAATATTATGATGACAATATTGTTGAAAATTTATTTAAATATGAACTTATAAAATAAAAGTAATCTAATTTTTTTGATTGCTTTTTCTATTGGTGAGTTTTTAAAAATAGTTATATATTCATTCCTCATTTAGGCGGGAAGGGTAAGAAAAATAGAAAAAAATTGTATATATAAATAATGTAGAGGTAATTTTAATATTTGTAATAAATTTAGTAATATAGGTAATAAATACTAATGTCAATAAAAATGTTAACGTTCAGCGAAAATGTCACCAAAAATAAAACAAACATTGACAAGTAATATATAGATTATTAAAATGAAAACGCATAGAAAAATATATTTAATATATTTTGTAAGGACCGTGTAGTAATACATGGTTCTATTTTTTTTACAACAAAAAGCCCTCTAGTTTATCACTAAAGGGCTGTTATTATTTTTTGATCATAATAAATTGATAAGGTTTTAAGGTTGTTGGGTTGTAGTTGTTGTAGTTATCTAACAAGATGTTTCCTTGAATATCAGGAATTGGTTGTTCAGTGTTTGTAAAGTTACAGAAACAAATAATTTCTTGTCCTTGATAAGTACGTTTATAACCAATGACATCATCTACTGTGTTGATTTCTTCAAAATCTCCATAAACAAGAGTATCTTCTTGTTTTCTAATAGAGATCATTTTTTTATAGAAGCTATAGATTGAATTTGGATCATTGAATTGACTTTCAACATTGATTTTATCTTGGCTACCTGTCATTTTTAACCAAGGTTTGTGATTACTGAATCCAGCATATTCACTACTATCCCATTGCATTGGTGTTCTGGTATTATCTCTACTTCTAAGGTTAAGGAAATGCATCGCTTCTTCTTTAGTAAAGCCTTCTTCTAAGGCTCTTTGGTATTGACCATGACTACCAATATCATCAAATTCACTAATGTCTTTTCTTTCAAAGTTTTCCATACCGATTTCTTCACCTTGATAGATAAATGGTGTTCCTCTTAAATTAAAGAACATACCAGCAAGCATTGTTTGAGAATAATAATTATGATTTTTCTTATCTAACACAAATTTATCGATTGCTCTAGGTTGATCATGATTTTCTAAGAAACTAGCAATCCATCCAAGCTTTTGAACTTCTCTTTGACTTGTAAATAAAAGTTCTTTAAATTGTTTAGTTGTCCAATCTTGTCTTTTAAACCATTCTTCATCTTCACTAATATCAAAATTACAATAATTAAAATCAAACATCATTGAAAAACATCCATCTTTACCAATAAAAATACCTAAATCCTTATATTGAACCCCTACTGCTTCTGCAACAGTCATACAATTATGTTTTTCAAATGTTTCTTTCTTTAATTCATCAAAAAAGACTTCAATTCCTGGTTGATTTCTAGAATAAGCAAAACAAGCACTTAAACCATCTTGTCCATCAACAGGACCATCTAAAAATCTTTGATCTTTTTTAATAAAGTTAATTGCATCAACTCTAAATCCCGCAATTCCTTTATCTAACCACCAGTTAATCATTTTATAAAGTTCTTGTCTTAAAGCTGGATTTTCCCAATTTAAATCAGGTTGTTTTTTAGAAAAAGCATGGAAATAATATTCATCTCTACCTTCTACCTTTTGCCATACTGAACCTCCAAAAACAGATCTCCAGTTATTTGGTTCTTTACCATCTTTAGAGGATTTAAAGATATAATAATCATGATAAGGACTATTTGGATCTTTTAGTGCTTCTTGAAACCAAGCATGTTCATCTGAACTATGATTGATAACGAGATCCATAATAATCTTAATTCCTTTATTTTTAGCTTTTTCAATCAATTCTTCTAAATCAGCCATTGTTCCAAATTCAGGATTAATATCATAATAATCAGAAATATCATATCCATTATCATCCATAGGTGATTTATAAATAGGACATAACCATAATAAAGTCACCCCTAAATCCTCTAAATAATCAAGCTTTTCAATAATTCCTCTTAAATCACCAATCCCATCTCCATTAGAATCCTTAAAACTCTTAGGATAAATTTGATAAGCTATCTCTTTCTTCCACCATTCATTACTCATTTTCTTTTTTCTCCTTTAAAATATATAATTTAGAATAATAATCTCCAATACCATCCTTATTCTCACCACAAGAACTATCACTTATAATTAAACCAACATTCATCAACTCATCACCATATAAATCTAAATCATTTACATGATAAACCTTATTTTCATCTAATCCCTCTAATAATAAACGACGATATCCAACATTAACTTCTTGTAAAGTACGATAATAACCAACAATCGCTAAATCTCTTTCTTTAGAAACAACCATCCAAGCTGTTTCATTTCCTTCAAAAGGACTTTTTAAACGATAAAAAGTACCAAATTGAAATAAAGAACGATATTGTTTCATAAAAACAATTTGTTTTTTAATGATTTCTTTTTCTTCATCACTTAAAGAATTAACATCTAATTCATAACCAAAAGTACCAAAATAGGCCACATTAGCACGTGTTTGTAAAGGCACTTTTCTAAATGTTTGATGATTAGGAATATTAGATACATGTGATCCCATAGAAGATAAAGGATAAACTAGAGAGGTTCCATATTGAATCTTTAATCTTTCTATCGCATCAGTATCATCACTGGTCCAACATTGAGGGGCATAATAAAGCATTCCTGGGTCAAAGCGTGCGCCTCCACTTGCACAGGATTCAAAGAGTATATCAGGGTATTTATTGGTTAAAACTTCGTATAAATGATAAACACCTAGGATATATTCATGCATGACTCTTCCTTGTGATGAAACATCATGAATGCTTGAATAGACTTCTGACATACAACGATTCATGTCCCATTTAATATATGAAATATAGGAATCATCAATCACATTCATCATTGCCTGGGCAATGTATTCAACAACTTCAGGATTAGAAAAATCTAAAATATATTGATTTCTTCCATGACAACTCTTTCTATGAGGTGTTTTTAACACCCATTCAGGATGATTTCTATATAAGTTAGAATCTTCATTGACCATCTCTGGTTCAAACCATAATCCAAATTTTAAACCTAAATCATGAATTCTCTTTGATAAACCATTAATTCCATGAGGCAATTTATCTAAATTAGGGAACCAATCTCCTAATCCTTGATGATCATTATTTCTATTACCAAACCAACCATCATCTAACACAAATAACTCAATTCCTAATTCTTTTGCTGTATTAGTCATTGAAACAATCTTATCTTCATTAAAATCAAAATAAGTTCCTTCCCAATTATTCACCAAAATAGGTCTTACTTGATCTCGATACTTCCCTCTAGCAAGTCTTTTTTGATAAAGTTGATGATAGGTTTGAGACATCTTATTCAATCCTTGATCACTATAAACCATCACAACTTCAGGACTTTGAAAAGAATCTAAATGATCTAATAGATATTCAAAACAATGAGGATGAATTCCCATAGATACACGTGAGACATGATAATTATCGACTTCTACTTGGGCCAAAAAGTTACCACTATAAACCAAACTAAAACCTAAAACTTCCCCACTTGTTTCTTTACAATTTTCTCTTTTTAAAGCAATAAAAGGATTAAATTGATGAGAAGAACAGCCTCTTAAAGAATAAATACTTTGAATACCTTCTGTAAGTTTTCTTGTTTTAATAGAACGTTCTCTTGCCCATGATCCTGTAAGTTCAATCATTTCATAATCTTGATCAGGTAAGTCTAAAGACATAGACATCATTTGATTAAGTCTTAATTTTTGTTTCCCCTCATTAACAATAAAAGCATTTCTTGTAATTACAGGAAAATCTTGATAAATAGTATAACTTAATTGAAGCTTTGTTTCAATGACTCCATCATATAAGGTAATGATAAGAGTTTGGGCTTCGTTTTCATTTTCTACATAGGTAGCAGGAAGATCTTTTAATTTTGGTTTTCCTTGTATGATTTCATGACTTACATATTCAAAGTTTAAAATATGACTCCCATTTTCTTGTAAAATATCGATAGCAGGATGACGTAAATCACCTGAACCATAAACAGGATATTCTTGTTTAATATGTTCTAATGAAAAACTTAAATCCCCTTTATAGCTACAAGGTGACATAGGACGAGGAAAGAGTTCTAATAAATGATCAAAGTCTTTACGATCATGAATTCTTTTTCCATAATAGAGTTGTCCTAATTGATTATTTTTTAAGATTTTAAACACATAACTGATTTCATTATTATACAAATGAAAAGTTTCACTTTCTTCATGAAATACAATCATAGATTTCTCCTTAATCACTAAATAGTATTTTTAAAATATCTTCTAAACCATCATCAACAACCGATTTACAAATAATATTTGCTTTAACTTTTAATAAATCACAGGCATTTCCCATGGCAACCCCTACACGACAAAATTCAATCATTTCTAAATCATTTTCTCCATCACCAAAAGCGTATGTGTCATCTTGATTTAAATGATAATAATCAAGAATTTTTTGAATACCTGTAGCTTTTGAAATCGTTGGTGAATAGAATTCAAATGCATTGTCACTGCCATGTTCATCAAAATTAATAACATAACCAAAATCATTTTGAATATACTTTTCTATTTTTTCACGATCTTTATTTGTAACATTTGCTTCTATTTTAATCGCTCTTTTTAATACCTCATTACGATCAAACTTTATTGTAAATAGATCTTCAAAATGTCCCTTTTGAACAAAGAAGTTATAAAGTTCTTTATAAGAAGGATCAATGTATAAATGATTCGCTGTCGCAATCATATAATCACAATGAAGTTCTTCTAGCATATTTGCTGTCTTTAAACATAACTCATAATCCATTCTATTTTCATAAATAGATTTTCCATCAATTTCTACATAACCACCATTATTTAAAATATAACCGTCAAAAGTTCCATCGAGCCATTTTTCATCTAACATGGCTTTGGGTCTTCCACTACAAATAAAGAGTTTATGTCCTTGTTTCTTTAATCTATTTAATTGTTGTTTTACACCTAAAGGTATTTCATAAATTCCCATTTGTGAGCATACTAATGTCCCATCTATATCAAAAAATAATACTTTCTCTTTCATAAAAAATCTCCTTTAGCTAATTATATCACAAAGTCCCTTTCTATGATTTTCAATAAAAGAAAATATAAAAAGTACGTATGATAGTACGCAAGATAATACGTATGAAAAAAGGAATCTTTCGATTCCTTAACTAGTCATCTAAAATAGAAGATCCATTAGTCGCAATAACTTCTTTATACCAATCATAAGATTTCTTTTTAGAGCGTTTATAAGTTCCATTACCATAATCATCAACATCTACATAAATAAATCCATAACGTTTAGACATTTGATTAGTTGAATTAGATAATAAATCAATTGGTGCCCAAGTTGTATAACCCATTAATTCAACACCATCTTCCTCAATAGCTTTATACATTTGTCTAATATGTTCTCTTAAATAATCAATACGATAATCATCATTAATAGAACCATCAGCTTCCACAGTATCTTTAGCACCTAAACCATTTTCCACAATAAATAATGGTTTTCTATAACGATCATATAAATCTACACAAGAAATTCTTAAACCGATAGGATCAATTTGCCATCCCCAATCAGAACTTGGAATATATGGATTTTTAATAGCTGTTTCTGTATTACCTGCACTCATTTCTAAGCCTTTTGTATCAGCAGCAACACAACTTGATGAATAATAACTAAATGAAATAAAATCAACAGGATATTTTTTCATGATTTTTAGATCTTCATCAGTCATTTTAATATTGAATCCTTTATTTTTATACATTTGTAATAAATATTTAGGATATTCACCATGAACTTGTGTATCACTATAACAATAGATTTGTCTCATTCTTTGTTGTTGTTCTAATACATCTTCTGGTTTACATGTATATGGATAATAAGTTAATTTAGTAAGCATACACCCTACTTTAGCATCAGGAATGTTTTCATGTGTAATTTTTACCGCTAAAGCACTTGCTACAAATTGATGATGCATTGCTTGATATTCAACTTTTTCAAATTCTTCTGGTTTGAATCTTGATTCAATTAATCCACCTGTCATAAATGGATGTCTAATGATTGAATCAATTTCATTGAATGTTAACCATAATTTTACTTTATCTTTATATCTTTTAGTAATAACATCCACATAACGTGTAAAGAATTCAATCGAACGACGATCATACCAACCATTATAGTCCATACAGAATGCTAGTGGTGGTTCATAATGAGACATTGTAACTAAAGGTTGCATTCCATATTTTAAACATTCATCAAAAACAGCATCATAGAATTTTAAACCTTCTTCATTAGGTTCTAATTCATCCCCTCTAGGGAAAATACGAGACCAAGCAATAGACATTCTATAAACCTTAAATCCCATTCCTGCAAGTAAAGCAATATCTTCTTTATAATGATGATAAAAATCAATCCCATGACGTTTTGGATAGTAAACTTCATCATCAGTACTTAAAGCTTTTTCAATCATTTCATCAGAAATATCACATAACCCATGAGTATTTAATAAATCTTTCATAGATTTAGGATCAGTAAATAATTGTACATCACTACAACTTACTCCTTTTCCTCCTTCTTTCCAACCACCTTCATATTGGTTAGCGGCAGTAGCTCCACCCCATAAAAATCCTTCTGGAAATTGTTTCATATTATATTTCTCCTTATTTTTTATTATCAAATTCATTATATCGATATTATTGAATATTTGTTTGTTTTTTCATAATATAAAAACTAATTCTACTTATAAGAGGTGTTGTTTTCTATTTAAAATGATATGATTTGATTAAAGGGAGTGGTCATATGGATCTTATCAAAATAGGTAAATATATAGCTTTTAAAAGAAAAGAACAAGGCTTAACACAAAAACAGCTTGCTGAAAAGTTAAATATGTCTGATAAATCAGTCTCTAAATGGGAAAGAGGTATCTGTTTACCGGATGTCTCTGTTTATCTAGAATTATGTAAAATACTAGATATAAGTATTAATGAGTTTCTTGCTGGAGAAGATATACCTAAAGAAACAATTGAACAAAAAGCAGAAGAAAATATTATTCAGATTACAAAAGATAATAAAAACAAACAAAAGTATCTAAAGAAAATTATAAAATTATTAATAGTTATGCTTGTTGTTTTCATATTTATTACAAGCATATTTATCTACAAAAAATTAACACAACCACAAAACTATATAGAACCTTATTTAGAAAAAAGCACAGAAATGCAAACAGCAAATATGCTTTCTAATCATCCAGGTGATATTTTGTTATTTCATTATAATTCAAAAAAAGATTTTGATTCATTAACTATGTATTTAACCCAATATCAAAAAGGTAAAAAGATATCTGATAAAGAAATCTGTACATTTTATAATAATCCTTCAAAAGGAATAAATACCGGAAATATTGCTTTAGTAGTAGATCGAGAAGCATCTACTTTGAAGATTATAGATGCTTTTGAAGATGGGTATTATATAGCTGAAGGTATTTCATTTTTAGAAAACATTAGTAACTATGATGTTTGGGATTATGATAAAATTGAAGAAAAAACAGCTATTAAATATAGTAAAAAACAAATGTTAGTGGCATTATCTTATGGAAAAAATCATGTCACATCTCTTCCTATAAAAGAGTTAGAAACAAACAAAAAGATAAAGAATGATTATACATGTATTCTTTCAATTAAGTTTAAGTAAAAACGTCATCACTTGGATGACGTTTTAATAATCAAATTTATTCTTTTTCTTCATAATGATAAAAATACTTACACAAATCATTGCTGATAAAATAGAACCTAATGCTGGTGTAAGACCCATAGGAAGCAAAGTATCAGGGAAAAGCTTAGAAGTTATATAAGCTCCAGGTACTCTTATTAAAACAATAGAGATGACATTGTGAATAAATGAAATCATAGAATAACCATAAGCAGTAAAGAAACCACTAAAACAGAAATGAATAGAAGCAAACATACAATCTAAAACATATCCTTTTAAATACTGACTTCCATACATAATAACAATAGCTTCACTTGTAAATAACGAAAGAATTTCCTTGGAAATAAATTGACAAGTAATCGCAAAGAAAACACCAAAACCTAAAGCAATAAAACATCCATAGCGTAAAGTTTGTCTTGCTCTTTGATGTTGTTTTGTTCCAACACATTGTGCACAGATTGCCGAGATGGCAGATAACATACTTGATGGTACTAAGAATAAAAAGCTAATGATTTTTTCTACAACACCAACTGCTGCGGCAATATCAACACCACGCATGTTTGCGATAATCGTAATAATAATGAATGATACTTGAATAAGACCATCTTGCATAGAAATAGGAAAACCAATTTTAAAGATATCTTTAATAATCTTTTTATGTAATTTCAAATGGTATCTATGGATGACAATCAATTTTCTTTTAATAATTGCAAATAAAGCAACAATTACACTAATAAGTTGTGAAATCACTGTCCCAAATGCTGCTCCAACGGCATGCATATTGAAATAACCAATGAAAATAAAATCTAACACGATATTAAAAAAACAAGCAACTGCCACAAAATACATAGGACTTTTAGAATCCCCTAATCCTCTAAAAATAGAACTAATAATATTGTAAGCAGTAATAAAAGGAATTCCAATAAAACATATTTTTAAATAAAGTGTTGTTTCTTGAATTGCTTCTACAGGTGTAGACATAATAGAAACAATCGGATTAATAAAGAATAATAAAATCAAAGTAACGATCAGAGATAAAATCATAAAGATAATGATTGTATTTCCTACAGTCATCCTTTTTTCTTCTTCTTTTCTTTCACCAACATAACGACCAATCATGACCGTTGAACCCATTGCAATTCCTACAAGCATAACAGTAATCATATGCATGACCTGACTTCCAATAGAAACCCCTGATAAAGAAGCGGCTCCATTGTATTGACCGACAATAAATAAATCAGCCATGCCATAGAATGTTTGTAAGAAATTAGCAAGTAAAAACGGTAATGAGAAAGTAATAATATTTTTTAAGGCGCTGCCTTTTGTTAAATCTTTTTGCATAACATCAACTCCTTGCTTTGTATTATATAGGATAAATGTTAAAAGATAAAACGAAAAAAAATGCTTAATCTAGCACTTTTTTTCATGAATATGTTGCAATAATAGATTTAAGTTCTCTGATTTATTTTGTTTTAAATAAACAAGATCTATTTTTTCAAGATCAGCAAAGTATTTACTAATATCCTCTAAATAGAACTGATCTCTGTTTTCTACTTCTTTTGTAGGAAGGATTGAAAAACCTCTAGATAGATTAAGTAAAAGAAGTTGTTTGGGAAATTCTTTAACGTATTCTACTTTATTAAAAGTTGTATGATAAATTTTATAAAGTTCATCTTTACATAATTGATGATAGTTTTGATCTGTTGCTTTTGTAATATAGGGAACAGATTGCATGACCTTTTCTATTGTATGATATTTATGGATCAGTTCTTTTGAACAAACAAGAGAAACGTTTTCTTTAGATAAGGTTGTTGTTTCAATTGGATTATTTTTGTAGAAAGAGAGCATACTTGGAGAAATTAACGCATCGAGTTGATGCGCTTTTAGGCCTTCCATCAATTCATTTTCTTCAAGATAAGAATAAGAAATAGAAAGATGTGGGTATTTCTTTTCAAAGCTTTCAAGAATTTCAAAGTCTGTAAAATCTGTTGTTTTCATGCCTATATGTAAAGTATTCGTTTGTTGAATATTTTGACATAAAGTTTGATAAGAAGCATAAATGTTTTTCATTCCTTCATAGAACTGTTTTCCTTGTTTAGTAAGAGTTAATGTTCTATGTTCTCTTATAAATAGCTGTGTTTGGAGTTCTTGTTCTAAGACAGCAATGTATTTAGACATGGTTGTTTGTCCAATATGGCAAGCGTTAGCTGCTTGCGTAAAGTTTTTATATTCAACAGCGTTAAAGAAATAATGTATTTTATTTAGATCCATAATATCACCTCTTTCATTATAACAAAAAAAGGAGCAATGAAGCTCCTTTGCTCAATATTTATTTACGTTTGAATAATGATTTTAAACCACGAGAGATTACTTGAAAGAAACTAAGAGAACGAACCATATTATTTGGATCAACATAATTTCTAACAGCTCTTAATGTCTTTTTATTATCTCTTGTCGAAAAGATAAAGTTTCCGTTGTTTTTCGTAACAACTGCAAAACGAGGAATCCATTTTCCTTTAAACATGACACTTGCCATGATTTCTGTTACTTCAGACCAAGGAATTTGAATATAATCATTGACGTTTTTATCATTGTAATATTCAAAAGCTTCATCCCCGACTAACACTTTACCATAGTTTGCCATTCCTAAATAAGAAGTAGCATTAATTGTTAAATCGACTTTTTTATTTAATGATTGTACCATATATTCCCTCCATAAATATTGAACTTTTTAAATTACATAATTCCAGCTAAACGAGCTAAGATACCAACGATAAATAATGCAACGATAATAACGATTGGTGAAACTTTTTTCTTTAATAACCAGCAGCAAAGTAATGTAAGTAATAATGCTGCAAGTCCAGGAATTAATTGATCTAAGTTTTGTTGTAAAGTAGTAACTTTAATTTTATCTAATCCAGTAGCTCCAAGGGAAGCATATTGAGATAAAGCTGATTTAATACCTTCAGCCCCACCTTTGATTTGACTCCAATCAATATAAGCACCTTCAGATTGAGTAACTCTAGAAACAACAGGAGTAAATGAAATACTTACCCAACGTTGAACTAAAGAACCGATAATGAACATACCTAAAATAGAAGCACCTTGAGTAATTTTACCTAATAAACCACCAGATAAATCTTTTGCGATAGAAGTACCAACTTTATATCCAAATTCTTGAGTATACCAAATAAATGCCATACGGATAATATTCCAAGCAAAGAAGAATAATAATGGACCAACAATACTTCCACCTAAAGCAAGAGAAGCACCTAAAGCACCTAAGATTGGTCTTAAAGTGAACCAGAATACTGGATCTCCAACCCCTGCAAGAGGTCCCATCATACCAACTTTAACCCCTTGAATAGCTTGATTATTGATTTCAGCACCATTAGCTCTTTCTTCTTCTAAGGCTAATGTAACACCCATAACTGGGGCTGAAACATAAGGATGTGTATTATAGAATTCTAGATGTCTTTTTAAAGCATCTGCTCTATCTTGTGGATCTTTGTATAATTTTTTGATAGCTGGGATAATTGAATAACACCAACCACCATTTTGCATACGTTCATAGTTCCATGATCCTTGAAGGAACTGATGACGCCAAGCAACTGATAAACGATCTTTTTTAGTTAATTGAATTTTTTCTGCCATATTTCTTTCCTCCTTCAAGATTAATAGTCATTTAAAATATCACCTAATGGATCACCAGAACCAGTAGAACCACCATTACCAGAACCACCGTTTTCTTTTAATCCTAAGTAAATTAAAGCAATAGCAACACCTAAAGCACCTAAAGCGATTAATGTTAATTCGCTTAATGCAGCTAATACGAAACCGATAGCAAAGAATGGCCAAGTTTCTTTAGTTGACATCATATTAATAACCATTGCATAACCTACAGCGGCAACCATTCCACCACCAACAGTCATACCACCTGATAACCAAGCAGGCATTTGATTTAAAACACTAGTTACTGCTTCAGCAGGAACGATACATAGTGCAGCAGCAGGAACTGCGATTCTGACACCTTGTAATAAGATACCTAAAATTTGATAGATTTCAATTTTACGGTAATCACCTTTTTCAGCAGCACCATCCATTAAGTGAACTAATGGGATAGCGATTGTACGACAAATCATAGTTAAGAATAAACCAGCTACTGATAAAGGAATTGCAACAGCAATTGAAGTAGAGATAGCTGTTTGTGTATTAACAGTACCACCATTTAAACCTAAAACCATGATAATTGCAGAAGCAACAGAAGCTAAAGCAGCATCTGGAGCAACAGCAGCACCAACGTTTGCCCATCCTAAGGCAATCATTTGTAAAGAACCACCTAAGATAATACCTTCACTTAGATGTCCTGAAACTAAACCAATTAAAGTACACGCTACTAGTGGTTGATGGAATTGGAATTCATCTAAAATCCCTTCCATACCTGCTAATAATGCTACTAAAATAATTAACATAATAGTAATTGCAGACATTAAATTTTCCCCCTATTTCATATTTTGAAGTTCAGTCTTTGCTTTTTTAAGAAGACTGTCCATATTTTCTTTAGAATCAGCAGGTACTTTACGAACATCGAAAGTAACACCCATTTCTTTTAATTTTTCTAAAGTTTCAACATCATCTTGATCCATAGCAATGGCTTTATTAACAACTACTTTACCAACTGAGTGAGCCATAGAACCAATATTTAATTCTTTAATATCAACACCACCTTCAATAGCTCTTAAAGCATCTTGAGGAGTTTCAAATAACAATAAAGCTTTAGTAGCACCAAAACGAGGATCTTTAGCGACTTCGATCATCTTTTTGATTGGTACAACGTTTGCTTTAACACCTGGTGGTGCAGCTTGTTCAATCATTTGTTTACGTAATGCATCTTTAGAAACAGCATCAGATACAACAATGATACGCGTTGGTTGAGTTGATTTTGTCCAAGTAGTAGCTACTTGACCATGTAATAAACGTGTATCAACACGAGCTAAGACATATTTAATATGTCCATCTCCAAGAACAGTTCCTTCAGGAATAGCCCCAGCAGGTGCTGGGTTTTCAGCTTTTACTGCTTCTTCCTTTTTAGGTTCTAATTCTTCTGGACGAATGTTAACTCCGTCTCTAGCAACTTCACAGATATGAGTTGCGATTTCATGTGCGCTGTCAGTAGACATACGCATTGCATATGCTTCAATAAGCATTGGTAAATTTAACCCAGTAACGATTGCCCAATGATCTTCATGACCGTTAAGTAATAAGTTTGCTTGGTTGAAAGGAGTACCACTCCATAAATCAACTAAGAAAAGAACTTCGTCTTGATTTTCAAAAGTGGAAATAGCTTCTTCCATTTTTGCTCTTAAATCATCAGGACCTTCACTTGGTTGTAAAGTCACAGCTTTTACATCTTTTTGTTCACCGAAAATCATAGAACCAGATTGTAAAATTCCATTAGCGAATTCACCATGACTTGCAAGAATAATTCCTACCATATTTTTCCTCCCTCTCTCTAATTAACATTGAATAACAAAAAAAGTAGGCCAACTATTTAAAAGAAGATACAATGCACCCATTGCTTTCTTTTAAAATAGTTAATGCCTACTTAAAGTTACACACTATTGAATATTCAATTTAATTACAGTGATATACTAACATCAAAAAATGTAAGCGTCAATCATTTTTTTTACGTTTTTATGTTCTTTCATTATTTTTTGATAAAAAAAATAATGAAAAAGATAATATATAATATAAAACAATCACAATTTATCAATAAATAAAAAAAGGGGTGATCCCCTAATTTTGAAATGCACTTGATAAAATTCTTTCCAAATGTAAAGCAAGATAGCCAATTTCTGATTCTGGTAATTCTTTATGAAGTACCTTTGATAAATTATCACACATCCTTATTGCTTGTTCATAAGCAAAAGGAAATTTATTTTTGGTAAATTCACTAATATCCATTTGTAATTGTTCATTAGTATTTAAACGAATGATTAGGAATTTAATATGATTCATTAAACGGGCATAAGAAATTGATTCAACATCAATTTTCATATTTAAATCGGTTTGTAATTTAATAATACTTTCATGAACAACACGAGCAGCTTCCATAGATTCTCCTACTTTATTAGAAGAAATTGCCGAGTGAATATGTAAAGTAATGAAACTTACTTCATCATTGTTGATTTCTTTATTAATAAAAGATTTAATAATTTCTTTTGATTTTAAAGCAACTTCATATTCATCAGGGAAAAGAAGTCGTATATCATAGGTAAATGGATTACTAGGCAAGATATTTTCATCCATACGTTTGATCGTAAAATGAATATGATCAGCAAGTGGAATAAGAATATCATGATTTACTTCTTTAAATTTATTAGTTGCTTCTTTAATGATTTCAGCTGCAATTTCAAGATAAACAGGATTGATATAGTCAATGACTTTCTTTTGTTTATCTTTAGCTTGATAGTTCTTTTGCATCATGTATTTCTTGGCGTGAGGTGGAATTTCAAAATGTTCATCTATTTTTTTACCAAAACCAATTCCTTTAGCCATAACTATTATTTCATTATCATCTTCTTTAGCTAGAATGGTATTATTGTTTAATATTTTTAAGACTTGATACATTATGTTCACCTCTTTATTTTTAAAATTGTTTCTCCACTTTTTTTATGACCATAGTTCTTTTCTAAAGGTCCTTGACCTTTAGTGATAATCATTAAAAGACAATCATCGATGGCATTTTCTTTAATATAATTCAAATCTGCATTCCATAACAGATCTCCTTTTTTAACCTTCTGATTCATTTTAACAAGAAGTTCAAACCCTTGTCCATTTAATTTTACAGTATTAATACCAAAATGAATCAATATTTCCACACCATTTTCTAATTCAATCCCTAAAGCATGTTTTGTAGGATAAATCATAGAAATCGTTCCATCACAAGGAGCAACAACCAAACCATGTATTGGTCGAATCATGATACCATCTCCTAATAACTTATGAGCAAAGATATCATCACAACAATCTTCAATAGGTAAAACCTCACCATCAACGATATTTCCTATTTCTACATCTGTTGTATGATACACAATTGTTTTTTCTTCATCATAAGAAGCAGGAACATTATTTAAATAATCATCAATCTTTGTTTTTAAAGAAGAAGCTTTTGGCCCAAAGATGATTTGAATAGCATTGCCCTGTAATAAAACAGCAGCTGCCCCTGCTTGTTTTAAAGAACCTTCGCTTACAAGACTTGGATCTTGTAAAGAAGCACGTAATCGTGTAATACAACAATCAAGATCACTAAAGTTATATCTTCCACCTAGTCCTTTAATAATCATTTGTACTTGAGGATCAAGTAATGATTGGTCAAAAGAGTAATCCATTTTCTTTTTATTAAAAATCGTTAATTTATTATCATCTTCTCTTCCTGGTGTTTTTAAATCAAATTTCTTAATTAAAAAACGGAATGAAAAATAATATAAGAAGAAATACATAACTCCACCAACAATAATAAAAACCCAATGAGTTTTACTATTACCTTGTAATACACCAAAAACAAGAAAATCTATTAAACCACAAGAAAAAGTAAATCCAATCGTCACCTTTAAAACATGGGCTAAAACAAAAGCTGTTCCCGCTAAAAAAACATCAACGACAAATAACATAGGAGCCACAAAAATAAAAGCAAATTCAATGGGTTCTGTAATTCCTGTAAGCATACTCGTAAGGGCTGCTGATAAAAAAAGACTTCTTATAACTTTTTTTGATTCAGCTTTAGCACTGCGATACATCGCTAAAGCTGCTCCTGGTAAACCAAACATCATAATCATATATTCACCAGAGAAATACTTAGTTGCTTCAACACTAAAGTGCTTTAAATTTGGATCAGCAAGTTGAGCAAAGAAGATATTTTGGGCACCATCAATTAAAACCCCATTGACTTCCAAAGTACCACCAATAGCAGTTTGATAAAAAGGCATATAGAAAACATGATGTAAGCCAAAAGGAACAAGGGCTCTTTTAACAATTCCATAAACAAAAGTTCCCCCATAGCCACTACTAGCAATCCATTGTCCAAATTTAAAAATCCCGTCTTGGAAAGTAGGCCAAATATAAAACATCAAAAATCCTACCAAAATATAGACAATGGTAGAAATAATAGGAATAAATCTTTCTCCTTCAAAGAAAGATAAAAAATCAGGTAACTGAATTTGATAAAAGCGATTATGTAAACAACTCACACCTAAACCAACAATAATTCCTCCAAATACCCCCATTTGTAAGGATACTTGCCCACATACATTTGTAAGGGTTCCTTCAACAACTTTTTTAACAATCTCATTTCCTTTAATAACTCCATCAAAAATAAGCAAACTATGAATCGTTGAATGCATCACAAAAAAAGCAATTATAGAAGATAACACTGCTACTTCTTTTGATTTCTTTGCCATTCCTAAAGCAACAGATGCTGCAAAAATCAAAGGCAGATTATCAAAAATTGTTTGCCCTACAGACATTAATAAAATCAATATATGATTTAAAGTTGTTCCTGTACCTAAAATACTCTCTAAACCAAGAGAAGCAATCGTTGCTTCGTTAGTAAGAGAACTCCCAACACCTAAAAACATTCCCGCAATTGGTAGTACAGCAATAGGTAACATAAAACTACGTCCTATTCTTTGTAAAACCCCAAAAATTTTCTTTTTCATTTTCTTCCCTTTCATTTATAAAAAAGTATAGAATTTTATACTTTAAAAACACAATTTTTCGCATTTAGTGTATCATAAAATAATCTATATGTACATTTGTATAGATGAGTTAGATTATAGATATCTTTAATGGGTAAGATACTGTATAATATTTATATATAACTAAATTCAAGGGAGGAAAAGCATATGGAAGAGAAAAGATTGTTGAGTAAAGATGAAGTCTATTTTTTAGTATTTTTTTCTAATTTCTTTATTGGATCAATCATATTGTCTAATAGGTATCACTTTGATTCAATACGTTCATTTTTTATATTTGCTGGAGAGGATCCCTTTCCATTTACTTTGTTTTTCATAGTGTTCTTTTGTTGTCTTTATTATCTTTTTAAAATTTTGATAAAAAAATACCCACTAAGAAATTTTATTAAGAGTAATGATGTTTAATATCAAAAAGAAGAGATATTATGGAAGAAATTAAACAACTTGTCTATAACTATGCTAAAGCAATACACACACAAAATGAAAAAGATTTTAAAGCATTATGGTCATCTAAAGAAAATACTTTGATTTCACTTACGAATCAATTTAATGAAATTGATGCTATTTATAATGATTTTTTAATAGGTGGTATTCAAAGACTTTATGAATCAATTGATTTAATTATAGAAGGAATAGAAATACATCAAATAGATGATAATAAAGCATTGCTTGATAACACAAGAGCACAAACAAGTAAAATTGTTCCTACAACATTAATAACAGCATAGATTGCAGTTGGTTTAGCTCCATAAAATGTTTCAACAAGTGTTTTACTTCCAAATTTACTCATAATTAAATAAGTTATTGCAAGCATAAAAACTAAAACACTGATACTAATAATGACAATTTGTAGAGCAGTTAATGATTGACTTGATGAAGTCATTTCTTGATTCATTTGGTCAGGTTGATTGTTGTTTTGTTGATTTTGTCCTGGGGAATCTTGTTGATTATTAGGTGCTTGTCCAGTAGAATTTTCATTTGTTTGATCATTTAAATCTTGGTTTTGTGAATTTGATTAATCATTGCTACTTTGGTTGTTTTGAGATGAATCTTGTTGATTAGACTCATTATTTTGACTATTTTCTCCTTTATTAGGCATTGAAGGAGGTGTTCCTCCTGCTTGTTGCATCATAGATGAAGTATTATGGTTTTTAGCATAATACAGAGTTCCTGAAATCGAACCTAAGGAAACGATAATACAAATTACACTGATTATAACGGATAATTTCTTTTTCATGTCTATCTCCTCTTGACACCTATATAGTACCCATTCTTTAACATATAAGAGTGTGAGTAGTGTGTAAAAATATGGTAAACTCATATACAATTTTGAGATATGAAAAAGATGGAGTTAAGCGCTTACATGTGTTACTATATATCTAGGAGGATTTTTTATGGGAAAATTGGATAATAAAGTGGCAATTATTACAGGAGGGAATGCCGGCGTTGGTAAAGAAATTGCGAAACTGTTTGCGAGTGAAGGAGCAAAAGTTGTTATTTCAGCAAGACGTCAACAAGTCTTGGAAGAAGCAGCAAAAGAAATTGAAGCAGCAGGAGGAACTGTTTTATGTGTTCCTACTGATATTTCTAAAGTGGATGATGTTAAAAACTTAGTAAGTAAAACAGTTGAAACTTTTGGTCAATTAGATATTTTAATTAATAATGCAGGTGTTTTAGATAAAGGATTAAATGCAATTGATCAAATTGATTATGATGATTTAAATAGAGTTATTGATATTAATCAAAAAGGAACAATGTATTGTATGTCAGAAGCTTTAAAAGTGATGAAAAGTGGAGCTTCTATCGTTAATATCTCAAGTGTTGCTGGTCAATATGGAGCAGGTGGTGCTGTTTATGTATCTACTAAAGCAGCAATTATTGGGGTAACAAAACATGCTGCTATGCGTTTTGCTAAAGAAAAAATTAGATGTAATGTTATCTGTCCAGGAAGTATTACAACAGATATGGCAGCAGGATTAACACCTGATACAATGGATATGAAAATGATGGGTGCTATGTCTGCTCATAGTGATTTAACGCTTCAACCTTGTAGTCCTTTAGATGTTGCTAAAGTAGCACTTTTCCTTGCAAGTGATGATGCAGCACCACTTACAGGACAAGTTGTTGTAAGTGATTATGGTGTAGATTTATAATATAAAAAATAAAGAGATTTCATTTATTATTGAAGCAGTCAATATTAGAAATCTCTTTTTCATTTTCAAAAAAATTTAATCATTATCTAATTTAACGGATACATACACAAATAAAAGATATGTTTATTATTATAAAGATAACCATAATTTAAAGGAAAGATATAAACACTGCCTTGATCTATAAAACCTAAACGGCAACATTGATTATTTTCAATGATTTCTTTTATTTAAATCTGTAATTTCTCGTTCTGTTCGTCGCATAACTATGCTCCAAAATGATGTTTTTTAAATTGTTTGTAATAAACAATAAATAAGAATGATGTCGTAAACCAAGTAATTGGATAAGATATAACAACTCCCTTTAATGTTGGATAGTGTGGTGAAATGAAAGTAACCCAAGCTACACGTAAAACACAAATTCCAAGACAGACTAAAAGCATTGGTTTTAATGATTCCCCACACCCTCTCATTGTCCCTGAAAAGATTTCTACACAACAGTATGAAAAATAGAAAGGCATTAAAAAGAGTATTAAACTTTGACATTGATTAACGATGGCTGGATCAGATGAAAAGAGTTTTGTAATATAACTTCCCCCAAAACATAAGATCACACTTAAAGAAACTGCTATTGTTAAGGCAATCGTTAAAGCGGTTCTTGCTCCTTTTTGGATACGATCATAAAGATGAGCACCATAGTTTTGTCCTACAAAAGTTGTAATGGCGGCTCCAATAGCAGCCATGACCATCCAAAATAAAGCATCGATTTTAATATAGACTGACCATGAAGCAATCGTTTGTGTTCCAAAAGAATTAATATGTGTTTGTAAGACGATATTAGCGATACTATACATTGTTGATTGAATTCCAGCAGGAGCACCAATTTTAACAATTTTCTTTAATACAGGTAAATGAAATTTAATTTTTGATAATGTAAGTTGATAAACATCTTTAGAAAATATCAATTGAAGTGTGACTAAAATAGCACATACTGTTTGGGCAATAAATGTTGCAATCGCTGCCCCAGCAATACCTTTATGTAAAATAACAACAAAAACAAAGTCAAAAACAACATTAACAATACTACAAATAATTAAATAATAAAGAGGTCTTTTACTATCTCCTACAGCTCTTAAAATTCCTGAACCAATATTATAAATAGCTCCAGGAATCATCCCTAAAAAGTAAAGTTTCATATAAAGACTGGCATCATTTAAAATATCATGAGGGACACCTATCGCATCTAAACATTGATAAGAAAAGAATAAACCAAAAAGCATCATGATAATTCCACTAACAATAGCAAGCATATATGAAGTATGAACCGCTTGATGAATCTTACCTTTATTATGAGCTCCATAATATTGAGCAATAACAACAGAAGCTCCAGTTGATAAACCAACATAGAAGTTAACAACTAAGTTTGTCAAATTCCCTGTTGAACCAACAGCAGCAAGAGCATTTGTCCCACAAGCTTGACCGACAATAATGGTATCAACGGTATTATATAGTTGTTGAAAAAAGCTTCCAATCAATATTGGAAAAAAGAAAAAAAGTAATTGTTTCCAAATAACTCCTTTTGTAAAATCTTGTGTTTTATTCATCGTATCCCTCCCATTATGCAAAATCCTATCACATAATTTTCGACAAAACAACCAAAAAAGAAACATCAAAAAGTTAAATAAAGTTCATATAACTTCTTTATGATAATACACGAAAGGAGGATATAAAACTTACTTAAACAAAACTTAATCATAAATTTCTCTTTTTAAAAAAAGATAATAATAGATTAAAAAACAGATTCTCCCCCTCCCTTTTGAATCTGTTTTTTGTTGTTTCTATATAATGAAAATGATAAGGTAGATAGAGAGAGGTACAAATCTATGTTATTTAAAGATAAATTAAAAGAACCTGTTATTTATAAAGGGAGTAATAAGGCAATAAATGAACTAAATCAAATACAAGAATATTTAAAAACACATACAAGTAAAGAATTAGAAAAGAAAGCAAGACTTATTCAGTATGGTATTGAAGGAGAAGAGAATATTTTATTTGAATTAAAGAATAGTCATTTTCCAATGTATGTTTTACATGATATTTATATGGTAGATCATGATTTAAGTGCACAAATTGATTATATAATTATTACGCCATCGATGGTTTATTTTATAGAATGTAAAAATCTTATAGGGACAATCATGATAGATTCTATGGGAAATTTTACAAGAGAGTATAATTATAATGAGAAAATAATTAAAGAAGGTATTTATTCACCCATAACACAAAATCAAAGACATTTAGAGTTATATAAAATGTTACGTGAAAAGGATAAAGGATCAGTAATGAAATTTCTTTATAATAAGACCTTTTCAAGTGGTTTTAAATCACTTGTTGTCCTTGCTAATCCAAAGTCTATCTTAAAAAGTCGTTATGCTCCTAAAGAAATAAAAGAAAAAGTTATTAAAGCAGACCAACTGATAGATTATATAAAGAAGCATGAACAAAGTGCTTTTAGAAATCAAAAAGATATGATTGCTATGGCTGATGGACTTTTATCTTATCATCAAAAACAAGAAATACCACCAATTCAAGAAGAAAATACATTTGAAAGTATAGCAATTAATAATGATGATCATTTAATTGAATCATTAAAAAAATATCGTATGAATAAAGCGCAAGAAAAGAATTTACCACCTTATTATATATTTAATGATATTACTTTAAATGAAATCGTTGCTTATAAACCAACAACAATAGAAGAACTCCTTTCGATAAAAGGATTTGGACCAAAGAAATGTGATTGGTATGGAGAAGATATTTTAGACATAATAAGAAGTTTGTAAAAAACTTCTTATTAATCACATGATTTTCGACAAAACAACCAAAAAAGAAACATGAAAAAGTAAAATAAAGTTCATATTTCTTCTTTATGATAATAGACGAAAGGAGGAACAAGAACTTACTTAAACAAAACTTAATCATAAATTTCCCTTTTTAAAAAAAGATAATAATAGATTAAAAAACAGATTCTCCCCCCTCCCTTTTGAATCTGTTTTTTGTGCAGAATATATAAACAACATTCATTGATTATGATACAATAATTAAAAGAACATTTTGAATATGAAAGTAAATTAAAATGAAAGAATTTTTGTATGTATAAAATATTAAAAAGATACAAAAATTGCAAATTCTAATGACTATAATAGGAAATGTTAATAAGAGAAAATGATGAAGTTAGAGTTTTAAACATGATATTATTTTCAAGATGGGAGAAAAAATTATGAGTAAAAAAACAGTTCAAAAAAGTAAAAAAAGAACAACAAGAACGAATAAAAAAAGAACATCAGGTGTAAAGGCCAATACGGTTGTTGAACCAACACCAATCACAAGTGAAAAGACAACTGATGTTAAACCAGTAGAAGTGCCTAAAAAAACTACTACTGTTGAACCAAAAGAAACAAGTGAAAAAGTTGTTGCTGCTGAATCAGCACCAGCTGTAAAAACAGCGCCTGCTAAGAAAGCAACTACTAAAAAGGCTACAGCTGCAAAATCAGAAACAACAACTGAAAAAGTTGCTGCCAAAACAACATCAACTAAAAAAACAGCTTCTACTAAGAAAGCAACTACTAAAAAGACAACAACTGCTAAATCAACAACAGCTACAAGTAAAAAAACAACTACTGCTAAACCAAAATCTGTAAAAAGTGAAACACCTGTTGAGGCTAAACCAACAGAAGTTATTCAAGAAGTTCCTGTTGAAAAACCTCAATCAATTGATTTAGGACCACGTAGAAGTGTTGCTTTTATTGGTTCAGAATGTTATCCATTTGTAAAAACGGGTGGATTAGGGGATGTTATGTCAGCTCTTCCAAAGAGTTTAGCTAAATTAAATATGGATGTTAAAGTTATTATTCCTAGATATAAATGTATTCCTCAAAAGTTCCAAGAAAAGATGGAATATAAAGGATCATTTTATATGGATCTATGTGCAGATGGAAAACAATATTATGTAGGTATTATGGAATATCAAGAAGATGGTGTTGTTTATGATTTTATCGATAATGATGAATTCTTCTCATGGGGTAATCCATATACTAATCTTATCGATGATATTCCTAAGTTCTGTTATTTTAGTAAAGCAGCTCTTGCGGCACTTAATTATTTAAATTGGACACCAGATATTGTACATTGTCATGATTGGCAAGCAGCTTTAGTTCCTCTTTATTTAAGAACAACCTTTAAAGATACAAACGTTGGACGTGCAGGTGCTATTCTTACAATTCATAACTTAAGATTCCAAGGTGTCTATGATCGAAAAACAATTCAATATTGGTCTGATCTTCCTGATTATGTCTTCAATAAAGATTGTATGACACAAAATTGGTTAGATGCGAATATGTTAAAAGGTGGTATTACTTATAGTAATGTAGTTACAACCGTAAGTAATACGTATGCTGGAGAAATTCAAACAGAAGAATATGGTGAAGGTCTTGAAGAACATTTAAGATATCATAGTAGTAAGATTTTAGGAATTGTTAATGGTATTGATACGGATATTTGGAATCCAGCAACAGATAAACTTTTAGCTGCGCAATATGATAGTCAATCTGTTATCAAGAATAAAAAAGCAAATAAAAAAGCACTTCAAGAATCATTAGGATTAGAAGTTGATGATCATAAAATTGTCATTGGACTTATTTCACGTCTTACAAATCAAAAAGGTCTTGATCTTGTCAATGATGTTATTCCAAGTATTATGGATGAACATACACAAGTTGTTGTTTTAGGTACAGGAGATACGATGTATGAAGATGCTTTCCGTTATTATGAAAATAAATATAAAGGAAACTTCTGTGCATATATTGCTTACAATGAAAACGTCGCTCACAATATTTATGCAGGATGTGATGCTTTACTAGTACCATCAAGATTTGAACCATGTGGACTTACACAACTTATTAGTATGAGATATGGTTCTATCCCAATTGTAAGAGAAACGGGTGGACTTAAAGATACTGTTCAACCTTATAATCTATTTGATAATACAGGTAATGGTTTTACATTTGATCGCTATGAAAGTGGACTTCTTTATGATGCCATCAATCGTGCTAAAACACTTTATTTTGAAAATAGAAAATATTGGGATGAAATGGTTGTTCGTGATATGAATAAAGATGTCTCTTGGCAACAAAGCGCAAAACAATACAAAGATATGTATGTAGAATTAACACCAAAATATTAAAGCAATTTAAAAATGCAATGTTATTTAACGTTGCATTTTTTTATCCCATAATTTTTGACAAAACAACCAAGAAAGAAACAAGAAAAAGTTAAATAAAGTTCATATTTGTAACTTATGATAATAGACGAAAGGAGGAACAAGAACTTACTTAAACTCAAAACTTAATTATAAATTTTCCCTTTAAAAAAATACTAATAGATAATAGTAAAAAGCAGATCTTTTCTCTTCCCTTGGATCTGTTTTTTTGTTGTAACAATAAAAATTGCATTGTAACAATCTAATTGTTACAATGCAAAAACTGATGTTACAATACTAAAATACCAATAAAATCAAATGATACACAACAAAAGAGGCAAGCCAAGCAATAAGGCATTGTCCAAAGACAACAATCAATGCCCATTTACCATTAAGTTCTCTTTTGATTGCAGCAATCGCTGCAATACAAGGTGTATAAAGTAAACAGAAAATAAGTAAAGATAAAGCAGCTGGTGTTGTAAGTGACATCAACAATGATTGGGTTGAACCATAAAGAATAGATAATGTCGAAACAACACTTTCCTTTGCCATAAATCCTGAAATAAGGGCTGTTGAAATGCGCCAGTCACCAAATCCTAATGGATTAAAGATTGGAGCAATATAACCAGCAAGAATAGCTAGAATACTATCTTTTGATTCAGTAACAATATTAAATCTTAAATCAAAAGTTTGTAAGAACCAAATAACAATGGTTGCAACAAAGATAACTGTAAAAGCTCTTTGTAAGAAATCTTTAGCTTTTTCCCATAATAATTGACAGACGTTTTTAGCGCCAGGCATACGATAGTTTGGAAGTTCCATGACAAAAGGAACAGGTTCACCTTTAAAAAGGGATCCTTTTAAAATCAAAGCAAAAATAATACCCGTCAAAATACCAAAAACATATAAGAAAATCATGACTAATGCGCCCTTACCTGGGAAAAAGACAGAGGTAAAGAAAGCATAGATTGGAAGTTTTGCTGAACATGACATAAATGGTGTTAGAATGATTGTCATTTGTCGATCTCTTCTTGAAGAAAGTGTACGACTTGCCATAACGCCAGGTACTGTACAACCAAAGCCAATCAACATAGGGACAATACTTCGTCCAGAAAGTCCTATTTTTCTAAGCAGTTTATCCATGATAAATGCCACACGTGCCATATATCCACTATCTTCTAGAATTGATAAAAAGAAAAATAAAGTAACGATAATTGGTAAGAAACTTAAAACAGTTCCTACCCCATTAAAAATCCCATCTATAATCAAAGAATGCAAAGCAACATTAATTTGAGCATTTGTGAGTAAAGTGTCAACATAATTTGTGACAACAGTCACCCCACTTTCTAAAACTCCTTGTAAAAAAGCTCCAATAACATTAAATGTTAGAAAGAAAACAATTCCCATGATTCCAATAAAAGCAGGAATTCCTGTATATTTTCCTGTTAAGAATTGATCAATTTTTTGACTTCTTAATCTTTCTTTACTTTCATGTGGTTTTTTTACAGTTTGTTTACAAATATCTGTAATATAATGAAATCTATTACTTGCTATAGCAGCAGAACAATCAAGATTACTTTCTTCTTCTAATTGAATACGAATATGTTCTAAAGTTTCTTTTTCATTTTGACTCAGATCAAGTTGTTCTAATAAAAGTTCATCTTTTTCAACAAGTTTACTTGCTGCAAAACGTAATGGAATCTTTGCGTTTGAGGCATGATCTTCAATTAAATGTTCAATTGCATTTAAACAACGATCAATCGCTTTATTTTGTTGATTATCTATATGTTGATAAAATTGAGGTCTTTCTTGATAATAAGAAACATGTAAAACATGGCTGACGAGTTCATCAATACCTTCCCCTTTAGCAGCTGAAATAGGAATAACTGGAACACCGAGATATTCTTCTAAATCATTGATTAATACAGTTCCTCCATTACCTAACATTTCATCCATCATATTTAAAGCGACAACCATTGGCATATTAAGTTCTAGAAGTTGCATTGTAAGATAAAGATTTCTTTCAATGTTTGTAGCATCTACAATATTAATAATAGCTTTAGGTCTTTCTCTTAATAAGAAGTTTCTTGTGACGATTTCTTCACTACTATAAGGTGACATAGAATAAATACCTGGTAAATCAGTAATCAGAGTATTTTGATACCCTTTAATTCTTCCATCTTTACGATCAACAGTAACTCCAGGAAAGTTACCAACATGTTGATTTGAACCTGTAAGTTGATTGAATAGTGTGGTTTTACCACAGTTTTGATTTCCTACTAAAGCAAATGTGAGTAAATCACTTTCATGATAGATTTGATGATCATTCATTTTATGATAACTTGATTCACCATAGCCAGGGTGATCTTTATATTGAAAAATGAATGAATCATTTTTATTTTCTGTTTTTTTAGTTATTTCTTTAATTTCAATTTTATGAGCATCTTCTTTCCTTAAAGTAAGCTCATAATCATGTATTTTAATTTCCATAGGATCACCCATCGGTGCATACTTTACCATGGTAACCTCTGTACCTTGAATTAATCCCATATCTAAAAAGTGTTGTCTTAAAGCTCCTTCTCCGCCAACAGAGAGAATAACAGCACTTTTTCCAATAGCCAATTCCTCTAATTTCATAATTTTCCTTCTTTCCTTTATAAGGATAACTTTTTAATAAAAGAGTTGCAATGATGAAACACTTTTTTTAACATAATTATTCCATTTTATTGTTAAAGTATATCGGTATATTAAAGTCGGAGGTAGAAATGTATGATAAAAAATGCACTATTAAGTTTAAAGAAAAATATAGGAAAAACGATTTTATTATTTGTAATTATTGTTGTAATTACAAATCTCGTCATTGCTGGTTTATCCATTCAATCAGCAACACAAAAATCAATGGATCAAATTCGTAGTAGTTTAGGAAACGATGTAACTCTTTCTGTTGATTTTAGAAACATGATGAAAAATAGAGAACCAGGTGCAGCCGTAAGTAATGAGACATCATTAACAACAACCATGGCAGATAGTTTAAAAAATTTAAAGTATGTAGAAAGTTATAATTATCAAATATCTACATCAGCTGATAGTGATTCTATTTCAGCAGTAGAAAATAAATCGGATAATAGTAATAATCAGCAAGATACAAATAAGCCAAATGATCAACCAGAACAAGCTTTAAATCAAGGTGATTTTACAATCAGTGCTAATACTACAATGGAATATTTAGATTCATTTACAAACAGTAATTATACCTTAACAGATGGTCGTTTGCTTACAAGTGATGATGCAAATACAAATAACTGTGTCATTGAAACCAATCTTGCAAGTGATAATGATTTAAGTGTTGGTGATACTTTTACTATTACAACAACGGTTAATGATGAAACAATTACTCAAGAACTTACAATTGTAGGTATTTATGAAATTCAATCAACAAATGAAATTGGTAGTGCTCATTTCAATAATCCAGTAAACACAATTTATACTGATTTATCAATTGGACAAACACTTACTGGAAGTAGTGAAAATATTACATCAGCAATTTATTATTTAGATGATCCAGAAAACGCAGAAGCTTTTGTAGAACTTGCGAAAAAGAAAAGTGATATTGATTTTGATACGTTCGCATTAGATGCCAATAATCGTCTTTATCAACAAAATGCTTCTTCTCTTGAAAGTATGCAATCATTTGCAAAGATGTTTGTATGGATCGTAGTGATTGCTGGTAGTGCAATTCTTTGTTTAATCTTAGCTCTAACAATTAGAAATAGATATTATGAAATTGGTGTTCTTTTATCACTTGGACAAAGTAAAGTTAAAATTATTGCTCAACAACTTATTGAAGTAGGGTTAATTGCAGTAGTTGCTTTTGTGATTTCTTTAGGTACAGGACAATTAACATCTCATTATATGGGAAATATGTTAGAAAGTAGTTCTTCTTCAAATGTCATGCAAATGGGTCAAAAAGGAGATCAACCAAATGAAAATCAAAATCAATCAGATAGTAATCAACAAAAAAACAATACACAAACAAAAGAAAATTTCTTAGGAAATATGATGCAAGGACCATCAAATCAGGAATTAGATGTTTCGATTACAGGTGAAAATGTCATTCAACTTGCTGGTGTTACAGTAGCAATCTGTATTGTTTCTATTGCTGTACCTGCAGCCTATGTATTAAGACTTACACCTAGACAAATCTTATCTAGAAAGGAAGGTTAAGATGGAAAAATTATTAGAATTAGAAAATGTAAGCTATAGTTATCAAGATGGCAAAGAAAAAAATCAAATTTTAGATCATGCTTCTTATTTGTTTGAAAAAGGTAAAATCTATGCAGTTGTTGGTGCGAGTGGAAGTGGGAAAACAACAACTCTTTCCCTTGCCTCTGGTTTAGATAAACCCGATGATGGAAAAGTTTTGTTCAAAGGAAAAGATATTCAAGAAATAGGTTTGAATAAATATCGTCGAGAAGATATTTCAATTGTCTTTCAATCTTATAATCTTATTTATTATATGAATGCTTTAGAAAATGTTATGTCTGCTTTAGAAATTGCGGGGATCAAAAGAAAAGATAAAAAAGAATATTGTTTATCTATTCTTAAACAACTTGGACTTTCCAAAGATGAATGTAAAAGAGATATTCGACAATTATCAGGAGGACAACAACAAAGAGTTGCAATTGCACGTGCTATTGCAAGAGAAGTCGATTTGATTCTTTGTGATGAACCCACGGGTAATCTTGATGAAAAGAATTCAATAGAGATCATGAATACTTTCCTAGATTTAGCACATATTCATCATAAATGTGTTATTTTAGTAACCCATTCACCTACTCTAGCAAAGATGTGTGATGTGTCTTTAAGAATTAAAGAAGGAAAAATAGAAGAGGTTGTAACAAAATAAAATAAACAGCTAAAAATAGAAAAAGAACAATGAAACAGCAAAAACTGAAACATTGTTCTTTTTTGTTGTATAATTTATATATGGAAAACAAAATTCTACAACAAAATGATTATAACGCATTGCAATTGTCTTTGCCAATAGATTTTGGTATTAAAATTGATGGCTAAAGTGAAAAGTTGAATTCCACTTTAGAGATATTTTTTAATAAATAATAGAGCTTGAAATTTATTGTTCCATATAATAAAATACAAGGTGAGAAGAATAGTTTTCTCAAAAATGTATAGTATATTATTGGTTGATAAAACCAATATATATAATGACAATTCAAATTTGATTAATCTTGAGTGGGTATCAAGATTCAAAAATAAATAATTCCCGATAGAGTTGATTAATCTTGAGTGGGTATCAAGATTCAAAAATAAATAACTCCCGATTGAATTGTCACATAAGTGGTAGTATGTAATGCTATCACTTTTCTTTTTTTTGAAGGAGGTTTATAATAATGGGACTAAAGAAAATTTCTCGTTTTTCTATTGATTTTTATCAAGATTATAGTGATGAAAAATATGAACAAATACTAAAAAAGAAAACAAGACCATACTCAATATTTACTGTAAAAATAGATAATAATTTATATGCAATCCCATTTAAAACAAATTTGACACATAAAAATGGCTTTTTTATAAAATCGACAGGAAGAAATGTTCTTAATAAAAATCCAGGGCTAGATTATAAAAAAGCAGTTATTTTAAAAGATAACAAATATATAGATGAAAATAGTCAAAATATTGTTGATGCTAAAGAAGCGCAGTATGTACGATTGCATGATAAAGAAATTTATAGTGATTTTAAAAAATACATACTATCTTATAAGAAATATTTAAAACATCCTATAGATGCTTATAGAATAGCCTTAAATTATAATAATACAGCATTACAATATTTTTTGAAAGATTTGGGTGTTTTATGTTCGAAACAATTGCAATTGGATATACAATATTCTGAAATATTAGCTTATATTAATAATTTCTTAAGACAAGATGGTTATCGAGTAAATTTTCATTATAACAGATATTTGACAGGTATTTTAATTAGTGATGAAAAAGGTAAATACTTATTTTACTTGAATGAAAATAATAGAGAGGATTATTGTTTCAAAAAAACAGTATCAGATAAAATGCAAAGAGGATTAAAATATCCAGACATTATAAAGAGAATAGAAAGTATAAAAGACTAGCTATTTTTGAAAAAAGGGAAAACTTTATCAAATAGATTTAAAAAATAAAATTTATGTGTAAAGATATTAAATAACTCAAGGGAATCATAAGTATTAGTTTCAACAAGAAAAAGAATATTTTAATGAATAGATAAGTGACGTAGTTTCTGTCACTTTTTGAATTTTACAGAGCAAATTTATTTTGTTGAAAATGAAAATCCTTTTATAGAATATTATATGTTTTATGATAGAGAAAAAGAGGTGCTAAAATGATTCTAACAAATAATTTATTTTATAATAAAATGTATTATTTAAATCATACATTTTATAAAGAAATTACATTTTCAAAAGGAACAGATTTAATAAAAAATATAACATCAAGAGACAAGCTTAATTCATTTATAGATAATATAAATTATATGAATAGTCATACAGGGTTTATTGAATATGATTATTTAGTATCAGAGACAGATAAGGATATTAAGCTTATTCTTATTACAGATCAATGTATACCAGTAAAAGAATATTTAAAAGATAATAAGATTAATAAAACTTTTCTAATAAAAATGAAGAAAGATATTCAAAAAATATTAGCGACGATTGATTATCATGGAAATATAAATTTAGATACGATTTATTATGATGGAAAGAATTTTTATTTAAGTGATTTACAATTTACGAATATTTATTTTGAAAAAGCTGGTACAAAGAAACAAGATTTAATTGATTTACAGAAATTAACTTTAATGTAATGATATATACAAGAAAATTTACTCCCTTCTGTTTTCTTGTACATAAATAAAGAAGATACTCAATATTGATATCTTCTTTATTTTTTTATAAAATTTTATTATGGAGGGGAAAAGAATGATAGATGAAGGTTTTAATACAGAAATGGCTGTAGATATTATAGAAAAATTAGAAGATGGAGAGGATATTTATAATTATTTGCAATCTGACGAGTATTTTAAAAACTTTAAAAATCAATTATCTTTAATGATTGAAGAAAAAGAAATCGATAAAAAAGAGTTACAAAAGAAATTAGGACGCGTTAATTTAAATAATTGGCTTAATGGAAAAGTAGTGCCTAACCGTGCAAATCTCATAAAAATATGTTTTGCTTTAAAATGTAGTCAAGAAGAAAGTGATTTATTAATTAGTAAATTTGCGGGAGAACAAAAATTAAATCCTGATGATTTAGATGATGCTGTTTATTTATTTTGTTTAATTCTAGATATTTCTTATGAAGATGTACCTTTATATTTAAAAGCAAAAGATGCACTTGTTGAAGGAAATCAAGAATTAAGTAACTATGATATTAAAAATAAAGAAAGTTTTATTAAATATATTTCTAGTAAATTAACGAATTATGAAAGTAATAAAGATAAAAAAATTAAGGTTTTAAAATATGTGATGGAACATCCTAAAATGAATATGGGACTTGAATACTCGTCTAAAGGAATTACAAGACCTATAGCAGAATTTATGTATGGGGAAAAAGATTCACAAAAAGCAATGGATCGTCTACAAAAAATGTTAAAAGGGAAATTACCGATACGAAAAGATGAGTTTATTCGTATAATTATCGCATGTGGTTATTGTGGAGTAGAAGCAATTGAAAATAGTGGTAATGAAGTCAGTATCTTTTCATGTATAGATGAAATTAATAATAAACTTGAAGAAGCTGGATTTTATAAATTATATGCGAGAAATCAATATGATTGTATTTATATATCAGCAGCAATTCAAACTGTTATTAATGAAGAAACAAGCTTAGCAGATTACCTAAAAGAATTATCTGTACTTTTTAAAGAAAGAGATTTAGAAAATTATGTTATCTTTGATGAATAACTATAAAGAAGATAAATATTTAGGAAAGCATCCATTAGGTAATATTTATATTATATCTAAAGATGAATATGATGTTCATTTTGAAAAGTGTGTTATAGATGGTGTTATACCTGTTGAACAATTTAAAATGATAAGAAAATTAAAATATAATAGTTATATTGTTGAATATGAAAAAATGAATGATTATATTGCTTTGGAAACTATTGATGTTTTACCTGAACATTTAAATGAGGTAGAAGTAAAAAAACTAATCATTGATTTATTTAATGCTGTAAATACACTTCAAGAACGAAAACTGTATGTAGAAAACATACAGTTAAAAAATGTTTATAAAACAAAAAATCATTATAAATTAGATTGTTATAATGTGTGTGAAACTGGAAATTATAAGATCTTGATTCAAGATGTTTGTCATATTGGCCTTAATATTATTGATAATAATAAATCAAGAATCTATAGATTATTAAAAATATATATGAATCCATCTTTCCAATCTTCTATACCATATATGATAAATCATTTACAAAAAGCATCTATTAATAAAGGAAATTATCTATTAGAAGAAAAAGTAGACTATAGAAAGAAAAGAAATATTTTAACTGAGTTATTTTTATATATTATTACATTTTACCCTTTCCTACCTGTAATTATTATTTTATTTATTATTATTCTTATTATATGAAATTAGAAATCCTTTATCGATTTCTTCATTTTCTATAATAAAAGTGTAGTTAAAGGGGAGTGAAAAGAAAATGAAAAAAGTATTAATTGCATTAACTGTATTTATTTTTAAAATGATAGCAGCAATGTTATCAACAATTAAAGATTTTGTATTATATATGGTTGCTATTTTGCTGGCTATATTGATTTCAAAGGGAATTTTTATGAGTATAGCATATATAAGTCAAAATGGCTTCGGTGATTTCTTTGGTAGTATATTTGCTGCTGGTTTTATTTATTGTGTCTTATTATTTATAGGTGGCCCTTTAATTCTTGTTGCTTTTGCTTTTTTAGCACTTTTAATAGTTGGTGCAGTTGTAGTTATTACATTTGTATTAAATATCATTTCTCAAGTTATATTATCGATTATTGTTAATTTATTAGATTCAGCTTGTGAAGCTTTATATAGTAAATTACCAACGGGTGATACAATGAGAAATAATAAAGTATTTGTTTATTTAGCATTAACACCTGCTTATAAAATTGCTGTTGTTAATTTTATAGCTGCCTTACCTGTTATTTATTATGCAGCGATTACAGTAAATAATATTGTTTTATTTGCTGAAAAAAGATGGGATTTAAAGGATATGTTTTTACAATTTACATCTAATCAACAAATTGTTTGTGTTATTATAGGGGTTATACTATGCCTTATTGCAAGGGGAATTGGAACAATCATATTTGAAGATGGATTGGATTTATAGGTTATATGATAAGTGATAGCAGAATACTGTCACTTTTTTTCATTTATACATATGAAATTGAAAATCCTTTTTAGATATTTTTGTTATTTATAATAAAAGTGTAATTTAAAGAGGGAGTGAAAGAAAATGAAGAAAGTGATTGTTACAACATTAATATTAGTTTTAAAAATATTGGGAGCAGTGATTGCTGCAATTAAGGATTTTATCTTATATATGGTAGCAATTTTATTCACAATATTAATTTCAAAAGGATTATTTGTAAGTATAGCAGCTATAAGTCAAAATGGGTTTGGAGATTTTTTTGGAAATCTTTTTGCAGAAGGTTTTTTTGGATTTGTTCTCTTATTTATTGGTGGACCAGCAGTATTAGTAATCTTTGCTGAATTGATTGTTTTTCTTATTGGTGCAGTAGGTTATGTTGCTCATATTTTAAATATAATTTCTCAATATGTTTTAGGAAAAATTGTTGTATTTATTGATTCAATTTGTATGAAATTATATAACTTATTACCTGAAAATGATTCAATTAGAAATAATCAATATTTTGTATATTTAGTTGAAACATCTTCTTATAACCTTAAAGTGATCAACATTATTGCTTCACTTTCAATTATTTATTATGCATTTATTGTATTAAATAAGTTAGTTGTTATGGCAGATGAATCTTGGAATTTAAAATTGATCTATACACAATTTACATCTAATCAACAAATTATTTGCATTATTATTGGTATATTATTTTGTTTGATTGCTAGAGCGTGTGGTGGTGAAATATTTGAAGAAATCTAATGGAGGTCAGTAATATGTTGAAAAATATAATTAATAGTATTAGCAGGTTGTATAAAAAGATTACACCAATATGTGTTGTATTAATCGCATTTGTAATTTCATTGATTACAACGTGGTTTACTTTAGATGGTGATTTTGGAATAGTTGTTCCTGAGGTTGTAAAAACAACAGTATTTTATAATTTCATCATGTCATCAGAAAATAATAAGTTTATTGTTAACGTGTTATGTATCTTTTTTAGTAGATCAGTATTTATTGCGTTAGCTATGTTTTTATTGCCATCATTATTAGATGATGGAACAACTACTACAACATATTACAGTGATGGAAGTTCAATTACTACTGGTGGTGAATGGGTATTTATATGTTTGCTCTTTGGTGTAGGTGTACTTTATTTACCGGCCATTCCATGTTTTATTGGTATGTGCAAAGAAATAGTAATGTTGGTTATGACGAGGTAAATGTCTTGAATTGACGATATATGTATATCAAACTTATTATATAAGTGGAGGAAATATAATCTTAATGAAAATTATTTAAAAAATTTTTATTAGTTGTTATTACAGTATTGTTTATGTTTAGTTGTTCAGGACAAACCAAAACAAATCTAAATCAATTGAATAAGGATGATTGTACAATTACAATAAAAAAATTAGTGCATCTATATTTTGATTTTATTGAGATGCATTTGATTTTCAAAAACAATTCTCCTGAAGCAAAAAGTTGTACGGAAATTATTAAATTATAAAGAATATGATGAAAAGGAAAAGAACAATTAAATAATGAGTATAAAGTAACTAAAGATAAATGGTTTTGTTAAATAATTAAAAAAGTTCTTAATTAACCATCTGACACATGTGCATAGTATGGTTCGGATAAATTGAGTACAGTAATAATTGCTTTTTTAGGACATGGATGTGATTTCAAAACATATTTCTGTATTTTGTTCATGAAGTTCTTTCCAGTATATCTATGGTTGAAACGCCATTCTTGTTCATTCAAAAACAAAGGTAAGTCACGTTTAGTTACTCCATGACATATACCAGTAATATTATTTTTTATATCACCAATTAATACATTAAGCCAATACAATCTATGATTTTCTTTATCATAGAGTATTTTTTCTGGTTTTAATGTTATTTTATCAGTTAATCCTAAAAAAGTTGTTTTTCCATCAGTGTTTAGTATTCTTTCCTTTGAAAGTATTGCTTTTTTTGAGATGAATCTAACAATATTCTTTGTACTATCTACAGCTACTGGCCTTAATTTTAAAAATTTTGGATATTTATTTTCTTTATCTGTTGATAACATTACTAAAAAGGGTTGCTGTTCAGTAGCAACTCCTTGTTTGTGTTCTTCTTTACTTTTTGAGCCTATATAAGCAACGTCTGCTTCATAAAAAAAGCTATCCAGAATTTTTTCACTGTTACTTTGGGACATAAGAATCCTACATTTTCTACAAAGTAATAGCGCTATTTTATAATTTATTTCTAATTCATTAGCTAATTCAATCGCAGAAAGACCTTTATTTGCCGTAAAAAAGAGATACATTCCTAAAATTAATTTATAAAGATCTAACTTATTATCTTGAAATATAGTATTAGAAAGTAGGTAATGTTGATGACCACATTCTTTACATTGAAAGACGTCACCTCTTTTAATAGAATAGTAATGTGTACATCCACATTTTTCACAGTAAAAGCCAACAGGCCATTTCATTTTGAAAAAGAATTTTACACATTCATTATGATTATTTGCATATTTTCTAGTTAAAGTAATTAAAGAATCCTTTTTTGGTTTTTGATTTTTAGCCATAGTAACATCTTTAAGACAAGTATATAATATTTTAAAGAAGTGATAGATGATACTCCTCGGTTTAAAGTGATAATAACGGTGTTAAATCAAAAGATGTGTCAGATAGTTAATTAAGAAAAAGTTCAAAAATTGAACTTTTTTAATTAATAATTTTTAAAACATCTTCTTCACTTGTTACATTAAAAATATTTAATGTAAGTTCATTCAATTTTTCTAGCGATGTATTTGTAAGCTTTTCTTCTAAAGTAATTGACAAAGTTCCTACTTTGACTTTAAGCAATTCCTTTAAAATTAATAAATTATTTTTCTTTTCCTCTTGTTTTCCTTTTTCAAGTCCTATAAGTTCTCCTTTCTCAATTCCTTGATTTTCAAATCTTTGAAATAATTGATCCATTGCCTTACACATATTGATTTCATCTCCTTCTGGTAAGTCTTCTTCTTTAATGTCCGTATGTGTCAAGATGGCTGCCATCTTATAATTTTCTACACTGATCATTCGATTTGTTCTTAACTTTTCATAGTCTCCTTCAAGCATGCTTTGACTGATCTCTACCACTTCTTTTAATCGTTTACTTTTAAGAATTTGAGGATCCATTTTTTTTAGTTCCAAGACTGGTAGTTTCCAGTCATTGATATGCTCTTCCATCTCAGGTGGTATTTTTAAGCTTTCTTTTAAAGATTTTGGATAGGTCCATTCCTTATCTCCCGTATAAAAGACAAATGTTCCTACAGGATATACTTCTTTTCCTCTTTCTACCTGATTGGTATAAAGCTGTGCATCATAGTTGAGTATACGAATGATCATATTCTTATCCAAAGTACTTTGATGCTCTACACCAATGATCATATAGTCTCCATTGATACTTGCTTTTCTGACGATATCTCGGTATCTTTTTGTTTCCATTGGTAAGGGTTCTTTACCTATCAATGTGGAAACATCATTTTCCTGTGAAATCAGATCTTCTGGTTTGATGACCTGTCTACCATGAAAATAGAGAGCATTGCATAGATCTGCAAAACAGCTAGCGTCTCTTAATAACTGTTTACAGGTTGTATCACTTGCATTTCTTATTTGACTCATTTTTTTACCTCCTTTCATGAGTGTTTTATATTTAGTAATCATCGCTATTTAAATCTTTTTTTTATATTGATGTAAGGAGCTTTCTTGGTTTAATTGTATCATAGGTTTAAAGATAATTCGTCTCAAATTTGTCTCATATTTGTTTCACATTTGTCTCAAATTTAATTCACAAATATTTCTTTTTTATTATTTTATCTTTCTCTTTCCCTTCTTTCAATGGACGAATAGTCCAAAAAAAATGATATGAAATAATTTCATATCATCTAAAAAATTTTATATTTTATCTATATCCCATTTTTATTTCGTAGTTTGTGATAATATCTTTATTTTGTTTTTCAAAATCATTAAGTAAATCGTCTGAAAAACTATCAGGATCAATAGTTCCATGATACCAAGAACATTTATTAAAATATGATTGTAGTGTACTATCATTAAATTTTCTACCATGGCGAGCATATATTTCATTTCTAGCAAGTCTTAACTGCTCTGCGGTTAACTCACTTAAATCAGATTCTGTAATAAGTTTTGAATCACTATCTTTTAAAATATAATCATTATTTGTTTGCTCTTCTTCTTTTTTAGTATCTGATTTATTTGATTTTTTCTTACTTGTACTCTTTGATGAATCTTTTAACATAGCTTCGTTTTTATCATTTTCTACGATTACTTCTGTTGGTTTATAGGAGTCATGAGATTTCCAAGGTGAAATAATAACTACTATACCAACAATAACAACTATAGCAAGGATAGCAGAGATGATAATAGTACTATTATTTTTTTTATTATTTTTATTTCTTTCGACACGCGTTTCTAAACCATTAGATATGTTAGTAATTTTTTTATTTTCTGTTGACGTTTTACTTTCTTCTTTTTTTACTTTAATTCCGCATTCAGGACAAAAAGAAGCTGTATCTGGCAATTTATTTCCACAATTCTTACAAAACATAATTTTTTCCTCCTTCTTCATTATAGTAAAAAGATAGTACAATGACTATCTTTTTATTAGTTTATTACTTAAATTCAGTTAATGTATATCTATTAAATTGATCTTCTAACGCAGGTTTTACTTTAGAAACATCCGTTAATTCTTCATAACTATCAGGATCATCTAAAGTATAAGTTGTTACATAATGTGAATCATCCTTTAAATAATCAGATGCTACATCTTCTACTTTTGCATAGACATAATATGTTGATGTTTCTTCTGTATCACTAAAGAACCCTTTTGATGTACTGTCAACTTTATATACAGCAACAATTGAATCATTTGATTTTCCTTTAGCAAAATAAATAGAATCAAGTTCATAACTATATTTACGATAAGAAGATGATGCATAATCGCTTGCCATACCATCTTCAATATCTTCTTTAGCTTGTTTAAGTATTTTACTTGGTACAGAATCTGCATCTTTATAAGAAACAGTTAATCCTCTTACTTTAACAGTAGTTGTGTCATTAACAATATTTAATTTTAAACTTTTTGCTTTTTCTTTATCATAAACAGCATGAACTTTGATTTCATCACCATTTTTTAATTTTTGGCTTGAACCATAATCATAAGAAATAGAATTAACAAAATCTCTTAATTCACTATCATTATAATCATAATCTAATGCTCCATGTTCAAAATCAGAAACATATCCTGCTCCATCTTTACCATTAAATTCAATAGAAATCTTTGGCATAACATTTAAATCAGTTTTATTAAAATATGTATCATAGACTTTATAACCACCAAATAGAACAACAACAGCGGCAACAATACTTAAAACAATTCTTCCATTTTTAGTTTTTAAGAAAGAACTTACATTGTTTAATCCATTTTTAGCACTATCTACACCAGTTTTTCCTAATTCTTTTGCAGCATCGCTATCAAATTGAATAGATGAAGAATTTTGTTGATTAATAACACCATCTTCATCAAAATTAAATGAAATGGCATCAACTTTAACAATACCTTTAACAATCAACCAAATAAAGATATTAACAATAAATAAAATAATTGAAAGATAAGCAAAATATTTAATATATGTAGCTGCATTTTGAATATCTCCAATTTTTGTATATAGTGAAAATACAGCTTCATAATCATTAGAAGAAACAGCTTTAATCGCTTTTGCAATAGCGTTAACTCCTGAAATTGATAATAATAGTAATAAAGAATTGATAGCAGAACCAATAAATTCAGTAAGAATTACATATTCTTTATTATTTTTCTTAAAGAAATAATATCCTGATAAAATAGCTAAAAGGATAGATCCTATTAAGAATACATAAAATAAAATAATGATAAATGACATTGATGAATTTACAGAATCAAGTGCAGATGAAGCTTCAGAAATACTGCTAATATTTGATAAAGAACCTGATCCAAATTTAGCAATCAATGCAATAAGTGTAACAAATCCCGAAACAATCGTAGAAAATGTTACGATTTTCTTTTTTGTTGAATGTTTTACAATAATATTCATTTTTTCCTCCCCCTTACATAAGAATATAAAAAACTTATAACAATATTCTAAATAAAAACAAGTTTATTGTAAATAAAAATCAATTTCTTGTGAATGCACTGTGTGATTATTATCACACAGTGTATCTATAATTATAATGTAATTTTATTAATAATCACTGGAACAATTGGTAACATTCCCATTAGCATTAAAGCTAAAATTCCAACAATACCTCCTGCAAGGATATCAAGAAAATAATAAGGGAAAATAATTGTAAACCATTTGAAAGCAGCTAATGCCATTTTTGATGTTGTTCTAAATGAACCAGCTAAAATAGTAGTAATAAGCCCTACTACAACATAAGCAATTGTTACAGGAGTTGACATTGCATCAATCATATTTGTCATATATAAGATTACAGATGCAATTGATACAACTGCTGAAGCAATCAACCCAATAAATTTTAAATTTAACCCTTCTGACCAATTTGTGATTTTGTTTAATAATTCGTTCATTTTTATATACCTCTTTCTCTTTCTTTTTACAAGTTAATAATAAAACATTATTTTTAAGAAAAAGGATATTCATTTTCAGTTATTTATAACTGCAACATCTCCATTTGCACTTATAGCTCTACAACATGTTTCATAAACTTCAACAAAGGCGTAATTACCAAATTGTGCAATTCCTCTTGCTTTTTCTAATCCATTAGGTAAAGATTGACCTTTTTTGTAATGTTCTATAATGTCGCCTTTAAAATCTAAGCAATGAACTTCATAAGGATTTCCTAAATAGCATTTTGATACAATTCCTAATAATGTTCCTTCCAAATTTACTTCTGGAAATTCTTCTTGAATCGTATTAATTATTTTTTCTACTTCTTTTTGATTATGCGTGTGTCCACCAGCATCCAAAGATTGTAAAACAGACATGTACTTTTTTGATCTTTTTTTCCTTAATAATATTTCTTTATTTCTATTTTCAATAACAGAATATTTTTTTTGATTATTTTTTAAAGTAAGCTTACTTTCACTGTGAATATTTTCACTTCGTTTTAATAATGGTTTAGGCATAAATAATCCTCCATTTTATACTAATACTTTTCTTGTTTTTAAGTTATTTGTTTTTTGTTTTAATTCTTCTTGTCCGATTGGTTTCCCAGAAGCAGGAACCGCTCTTGTTTTTCCCCATTCTCTAATAGCTTCTATTTTTTCAGGACTTGTTTGTGATAAAGGAACAACATTGTTAAAAGAAGAAAGAATATTTTCTTCATTCATTATGAAATTTGGATTTGCCATTTTTCTATATGCTAAATCACGTACTGTTGATTCCAAATCTGCACCTGTAAATCCATCACTGATTTCTACAATTTTATCAGCAAAATCTCCATCGAAATCAATTTCTAAATATTTTCTCATATAAAGAGAAAGTATTTCTTTTCTTTCGCTTGCTGTTGGTAAATCAATGAAAAATAATTCATCAAATCTTCCTCTTCTTAAAAGCTCTGATGGTAACATAGATACATCATTTGCTGTAGCAACAACAAAAACTTGTTTTTTACATTCCTGCATCCAAAATAGGAATTGTCCTACCATACGTGTGGAAACACCGCCATCATTGCTGCTGTTTGCTCCTGATAGCCCTTTTTCAATTTCATCAATCCACAATATACATGGAGATACATTTTCAGCAGTAGTAAGTGCATCTTTTAATTGTTGTTCTGATTGACCAACATAACTTCCTTGAACTGTTGCAAAATCTAATCTATAGAGAGGTAACTTCCAATTTGCAGAGATTGATTTGGCCGATAAAGATTTTCCACATCCAGGTACTCCTACTAATAAAATACCTCTAGGTGGTTGTAAACCTTTACTTTTTAATTCATCTCTTTTTTGAGGTGTTAACAATGCTTTCTTTTCATCAAGCCATTTTCTAAGGCCTTCTAGTCCACCAACATCTTTAACACTATTATCAACTTCTATTTTTTCTAATCCAGATATATCAGAAAATAATCTATCCTTTGCATATCTGACTTCATCCATATCTGCTTTTTTTATTTCTTTTTTAGCAATAAGTGCAGCAATTACATTTTCAGCCTCAATTTTTGTAACACCTGTTAAAGTAGAAGATGCTTCTCTTATATCAATGTCATCCCATTCAATAAATATTTCATTACGATAATCATCAATATAATTTTTAATAATAGAATACATTTCTTGTTCATCAGGTAAATCCATATGGATCATCATACCTTGTCTTTGTAATTGATTCCATATTGAATTGTTATTAAGAACAATTACAACACCGCCCGATTCATTTGCTAAATTAACAAGTGCCAATATTTGTTTTGAATCAACATTTTCATTACTTAAATCTGGTACTTCTGTCAAAATAATCGTAAGATATTGTCTTCTTTTCATTTGTTCTGTCATGAAATCAATAGCTCCATAAATCGAACGATCATCATTTAACGTTTTATTTGAAGAAATATCATAAACCCCTTTAGATAAAGTATGTGCATAAAAAGGTAACTCTAATTCTTCTGATATTTCTTTTAAAACATCTAATGTTCTACTAGGCTCAATAGTATCTATTACTATAAATGGTATTCTAGCTATAGAATAGCGTTTAAGTAATTCTTTCGTTTTTTGTATATTGCTCATAGTCTCTCCTTTAAAGTGTATTTACCTTATGATTTCTTATAATACTTGACATTTTTCCTGAACGATCATTTTTTGCAGAATCTTCAAGTGACTTTTGAATTTGATTTGCTTGATCTACGATTAGATTTTTATAATACTTTCTATCTTTTTCAGGTAAGACAGGAATCGTAACTACTTGAACTAAGAAATTTAATTCTCTTCTTAAACCAAGTATTGCCTTAACAACTTCACTTTCTCGTCCTCTTGAAAGTGTCAAGTTTCTTTGAAACACATCAATAGCATCATCTAATCTAAAATTAATACAATCGATCAGTTTCTTGGCAAATCTTTCTGCAACCCCACTTTGCCATTGAAGCGTTCCTTCTTTCATTATTTGTAATACTTTTTCATCATTCTTTTTCTTTTTTAATTCATCTAAAACATTCATCCATTGATGATAATTATGCGGAGTTTCTATCATTTTTTTATTTTTCTCCTAACTACAATATACGGTGGTAAAAGATTCCATTCAGGTAAACCTGTTGCAAAAGTATCTTCAGGTATTATTTCTACATAATCTTTATTTTTATCTTCTTTAATAGATTTAAATGGACTTTCATTTTTTGAAGATATGATATGATTTAATTTATCTGTTTCCATAATATTCACTTAGCCTCCTACAATTTGATTTTTCTAGTAGTATTCATATTTTTTACATATTGTTCAGGTGAAATTTGTTCTAAGAAATCAATCACTTTTTCACTATTTTTTTCTCTTTCCGCAAATTCTAATCTATAATCAACAATTTCAGCAATTATAGCTCTAATAATTTGTGTTCCTCTTTCAAGTCTATCATCATATTTTTTATTAATAGTTTCTGTATTTGTGACAATGTCTTGTTTTTTCCCACGATGACTTAATACCATAGTCGTACCAAAAATCATGACAACAATTCCCATTAAAGGACTTCCAAATATCATTAATACGCCCATAAGAATGACTCCAATACCACCATATTTTAAGAACATATCATAAGTAGATAGAGTGTTTGTTTTAAGTTCTTGTTCTCTTTCATTATTAATCATATCAGTATAACGATTAATAATTTCATCTTCATCGCTTCCATCTGATGTTTTATCATTGAAATTATCAACACTTATTTCAATTGTAGCTGGAATATTCATTCTATTAGCTGCAATAACATCATTATAAGCTTCAAGGATCCATTCTTTAGAAAAAGCGATTGCGAATTTTTGAGAAGCAACACTTGCATTTGCTATTTCAGGCTTCATCGCAATATCTGTTAAAAGTTGCGTAAAATCAGTATGTGTTTCAAATGCTGTTTCTTCAACTTCCATTGCTTGACGAGCTTTTGCTTCATCCCCGTTGTATTCTACAACAAGTTGTTCAAATCTTTCTTTTTTTCTAAGTGGTAATTCTTCATCATCATAATCTGTTACTAGACTTGTAAGAATGTCATCTAATTGTGTTTTAATAGGATCAGCGTAAGATTCTAATTCAAAAATATTTGTAAAGTAATTATATATTTCATCATGAAGATATGTTCCTTCTAATACATCTGCCATTTGAGGCCAAGTGCTACTATATTTTGGAAGGTATGTATAATTATTGGTATCGATTGGTTTTCTTTTTAAATTAATAGCATCTGTCCATTGTTTCTTTTGCTTTTCAACAAAACCTGGCTTATTAGCTAAATGTTCTAACCATTCTGTCATTTGTTTTGAAATAATTCCATCTGTATCTGCCCCTAATAAACCATTCACAAATGCATCTAAAACAATAATTGTTTTTCTATCAAGATGTTCTTCATCTTGATTTTCTAAATATCTTTGGAACCATTTCAAACAAGCATCTTTACGATTTGCTCTCATACAAATCAAACCAAAGAATAAAGATGTTTTTTCATCATTTATTCGTATTCCCTCTTTTAAAGCACGTTCAGCTAACTCTCTTTTATCACAAATCCAAGAAGATAAAGCAACTAAACAAGGAGCTAACCAATAACCCGGTGTTGAAATCATCAATTCTTCTGTTGCATTAGACAATGTTGTCTTTTTAATGATTCCAATATCAGTAGCTTGTAAAATTCCCGTAGTTGTTCGTCTAACAATATCATAATGACCAAATTGATCATCAATTTCTTGTCTAATTTTTACAATACGTGTTTCTGCTTGAACAGTTCTATTATCCAATCTTTGTTGATATGCAAAATCATGAAATTCATTTGCTAGAGCACTAATTTCATTATAAACAACTTGCATATTATTGTTTACAACTGACATATCATTTTCTAAAGCTTGAATATTAGAATGTATAAGCTGAATATTCCTTTCTATTTTTGATAAATCTGCAGATTGTATAAGTCTGTCTGCCATAATAAATTCCCCCTCTACAAAAAATATATCTACATGTTTCTATTTTATCATATCTTCTAATTCTAAAAGCGTGTATTTTTTAATATTTGATAAATTTTTATGTAATTCTTCTTTAGATTTAGCAGAACCATTTTTATTTTTAGTTTCTAACTTATCATTTTTAATAGTTACTGTTGTTTTAGAATAGGCAATACCATCATCTAATGCTTGACTATCAATAAAAACCAAACATTTACTTTTTTTATCAATATAAGGAAATGCCCTAGAAACTTGTAAAGTTCCTAGATTCATAACACTATTATTTTTAATCTTATAAAATGTCATACTATTATCTGCTAAATTAGGACAATAATTAATTCCTAACTCTTTAATTCCGTCATTATCAATATCATAAAAAATATGAGAACCCTTACTATCATAATTATAAGCATCTATCTCTTCACTTGATAAAGCTTCATCAACATAAGATTTATACAAAGAATAATCTATTTTATTGCTTTTATTACTTTGTTTCTTTTGACTAATATCAAAAGAAACAGTTGTTGTAAGGTCTAATGTATTCTTAACATTTTCTATTTGTTGAATTGTAGGTGAATAATAGCTATCAGTGGTATCACCAACAGGATCAAACAAAGGATAAGTAACCAAATCTCTAAAGCGCCCTCCATCGTATGAATTTAAATTATCAAAGCCTTGATTGATGATAGAAAATTTTGTGTTTTTCATACTATATTCAGCAATATCTATATCTCCATTCAAATTTCCATACATAGCTAAGTAAGTTTCTCCACCTGTTCCCTTTGAAAAAGCAATTTCATTATCGTAAATATCAGCGTTTTGATCAAAGGATGATATTACATTAAAATCATTTTTACTATAAGTATAAACCTTAAGTGTTGTGTTTGCGTTTTCTGTACAAATGGCTGTTAATTCATCAACACCATCATTATCATAATCTGATAAATATAAAAATGATAAACCGTTTAAATAAGATAGATAATCATCTTCATATTGAATAGAATATTTTCCATATTCACTTTCTAATTGTTTTACATAGTTTTTGTAAACATCATAATAAGCAGGCTTTTCATATTGTTCTACTATTTGATAATTTTCTTTAGATAAATTATTTTTAGCTTCTTTTAATGTATTTAGTGCTTTTTGTCCCTTATCTTGTGTTATATATATTTTTGTCATATCTTCATAAGCTTCGTATCTTTTAGAATCTTTATCCTTAGCTTTATTTAAATATTCTAATGCCGGATCATATTCTTTTTTTGCCATATGTTCTTCCGCGATTTGAATATTTTCTTCATAAAGACTATTTTGATAATCTTTATACTTATAATAACCAGCACCACTGACAACTAAAGCAGCTGTAATTCCTGCTTTGGCAAGTACTGGTAAAGAAGCAATCTTGGTGATGATTCCTTTCTTGACTGCACTTCCTGTTGCTGCTTTTGCGGTTGTTTTAATTGCTTCACTTAATACCTTTACTTCCATCCCTTTAATATTTGTGATAGATAATTTAGATACAATTAGTAACAGCTCTGTTACCGATATTGTAATCGCTGGAATATGATTTTCTTTATATAAATAATCTAATGTGTTTTTCATTGCTTTTGCACTGAAATATCTTTCTTCTGGATTATTATTTAAAGCTGTCTTTAAGAATTCATAAAAATCATTATCCATTCCTTCTGGTCTTGGTAGTTCTTCTTTAAATCGGTTATGTATAGAATCGAGATCATCTTTATCTTTCATGAATGGCAAAAGGTTCTTATTGAACATCTGATAGATAACAAGTCCTAATGAATAAAGATCACTTGATGATGTATATCTTCCTTCTTCCAATACTTCCTTTGGTGCATAGGCTTTTGTATATCCTACTAACTTTTGTCCTAAAATCTTAGAAATACCAAAGTCTGTCAATTTATAGTTTCCATAGTCATCTACCATGATATTTGATGGTTTGATATCTCCATGGACAATATGATGTTCTTCTAATACTGCTAGGGCATCTAACATATCATCTAGGAGTGCTTTGATATCTTTTTCATCTAGGATACCATCATGTATGGAATCTAATTGTTTAAGCAGTTCCATTTCAATAGAAAGGGTATATTGATCTTCTGTCTTATCAACATAGTAGTCAATATAGTTGACGATATGACTGTCACCTTTCAAGTCATTAAGAAATGAGATTTCTTTCATGACTTCCTGTGTCTTTTCTTCAAGTTCCTCAGTAGAATCAATACCAAGAATCAAAGCTTTTTCTTTATTTTTAGCTTCTATAATTATTTCTTTTAAGGCAATGGTTTCATCATCTTTGGTTACTTTATAGACTTCACCAAACCTTCCCTTGCCTAATAATTCTTTCTCCATAAGTTTCCCTCCCAAATACTTCTTCTTTAATTATATAAAATGAAGCTTTTATTTAAAAGAAAGAAAAATATAAATTCTTTTCATTTTAAGAAAATAAACTAATTATCTAGTAATACTGTTTTAAAAGAGATACAATTAGTTGAAAAATTTATTTACGTAAGTAATTTAAGGAGGTGGAAAAATGGAAAAAAGCGAGACTTCACATTTTGATCGATATATGTTTGGCATACTTGTTGCCATTGAAGTTTTGATGTCTTTTCCCTTTTTAGGATATGTTCATCTTCCACCTATTTCTATTACAATAGCTTATATTCCTATTGTTGTGGCAGGATGTTTATTTGGAATAAAAGAAGCAACATTAATGGGACTTGTCTTTGGTCTTGGGAGTATGTATAAAGCATCAGTAGCTTATGTGATGGCTGGAGATGCGATTTTTTCTCCTTTTTCATCAACAAATCCTTTGGGAAGTATTATATTAAGTGTTGGTTCAAGAGTTTTATTTGGCTTGATTATAGGAATTTTATTTAAGTTAGCTAAAAAAGGAGAAAATGTAACTTTAAAAACAGGTCTTGTTTCTTTTATTGCTTCTAAATTACATGCAACTTGTGTTTATCTAGCTATGGGATGTTTCTTTCCTAAAATGGGTAATATGACATCTTCTTTAGCGACAAACTTAAATGATTTAATTCTTTCTCTTTTTTGTGTATTGATCATAGAAGTGATCTATCATGCTTATCGTTTAGAAAAGTTTCAAGAACTACGTACAAGTATCGACCAATCGAGTCGTAATCCTTATGTAGAAAAAAGAATTAACCGTTCGGTTTATATTTTTGCATTCTTTATTGTATGTATGACAATTTCAGCAGCAGTTTATTTTTCAAATAGAGCGGTTTATATGTTAACAGCTCATCAAGTAACAGTTTCAAAAGTAATTAAGGGTGATTTATTGCATCTTCAATTACAGTTTTTATTTGCAACTTCAGCACTTAATTTTATCTCTATGATTATTCTTTTATGTATTTATAAATATATGTCTTATAAAGAATATTTAGGAGAATTAGATGGACTTACAGGCGTCATGGGAAGAAGAATGTTTTTATATCAATGTAATAAATTCCAAGAAAATTATAAAGAATATGATTTACATAATGGTTGGTTTTTATTTATGGATGTTGATTATTTTAAAGAAATCAATGATACCTTTGGGCATCATATAGGAGATAAGGTTTTAAAAGAAATCGCCAGTAATATTCAAAGAACTTTTTCTAAAAATGGTGTTATTGGTTGAGTTGGTGGTGATGAATTTGCGGTTATGATTCAAAAAGAAATGTTGCAAGAAGAACTTACTACAAGACTTGAGCAATTATTAAAAGATTGTTCAAAAATACTACGTGATAAAAAAGTAAGTTGTAGTATTGGTGTTTATCATTTTGAATATCCACAAGATATGACAGAATTAATGAAAAAGACAGATAAAGTATTATATAAAGCAAAACATCAAGGACGAGCACAATATGTTCTTTATCATGAAAACAACTAGAGATAGTTGTTTTTTTGTATATTCGAGATAAAAAACCATATAATATTAATATATAACCGTAATAATTATATTTTATATAGTTTTGCGGTTTAAAACCGCAAAACTATTGTAAACTAAGATATGTTGCAATAAAATTCAATTAAGAAAGTGGTGATTATATGATTGATAGACCTTTGTATTTAAATAAAATAATGCCTTATGTAGATACTCCTTTTGTGAAGATTCTAACAGGAGTAAGACGTTGTGGAAAATCAACAATTTTAAAAATGATTATGAAAAAACTAAAAGAAGAAAGAAATATTGTTGATGAACAAATATTAAATTATCGTTTTGATTCAATGGAATATGAAGATATGACTACAAAAGAATTATATTTAGAATTGAAATCAAAAATATTACAAGATAAAAAAATGTATTTATTTTTAGATGAAATTCAAGAAATTGAAGGTTGGGAAAATGTTGTTAATACGCTTGCTGCTGACTTTGATGTAGATATTTATATCACAGGTTCTAATTCAAGAATGATGTCTTCAGAAATATCAACATATTTAACAGGCAGATATATTACTTTTCATATTTATACTTTATCCTTTGAAGAATATTTAACATTTAAAAAAAGTTATACAACTCTTAAAGATTTAAAACAAGAATTTAGTAACTATGTACGATTGGGTGGATTTCCTGCAACTCATTTACAAGATTATTCACAAGATGAAGTTTATACGATTGTAAAAGATATTTATAATTCAACGATTTTTTCAGATATTGTGCGTAGAAATCAAATTAAAAAGATAGATCAATTAGAACGGGTTGTTAAATATACTTTTAATAACATTGGAAATACTTTTTCCGCAAAATCAATTTCTAATTATTTAAAAGCAGAACAAAGAAAAATTGATAATGAAACAGTATATAATTATTTAGAAAAATTACAGAAAGCATACATTCTTCATAAGTGTTCTCGATATGATCTTCAAGGGAAAGCAATTTTGAAAACACAAGAAAAATTTTATCTAGCGGATATTTCTCTAAGATATTCTGTTTTGGGTTATAGTGTCGATAGCATTGCTTCTTCTTTAGAAAATATTGTTTATTTAGAACTTAAACGACGAGGTTATGATGTTTATATAGGAAAAATGAATGATAAAGAAATTGATTTTGTTGCTACAAAGCAAAACGATAAGATTTATGTACAAGTAACACAAGAGATAAAATCTGAAAAAACGCAAAAAATAGAATATGATCAACTTTTAGAAATAAGAGATAATTATCCTAAGTATGTTGTAATGGCAAATGATTTTGCTGGTGGCAACTATGAAGGTATCAAAACAATGAATATAATAGATTTTTTATTAAGTAAAGATTATTAAGATTAAGTTTATATTTGAAATTCAAGAGTTACATCATCATATTTATAGGTATTAGGTGACATACATGATGTTATGACATTTGCTTTAGGAAATGTTTGGATACAAGGTAAAACTTCTAAAAACATTTCTGAAGAAATATGATTTCCATGATCATAGGTTACAATAATACCATGTGGAAAAGAAGCTTGAATATTTTTTGGTTCTTACTCGATAATGGGTAAATAATAAATTAAAAGACCTCAATTTTATAGTGATTATCTATAATATATGAGGTCTTTTAATTTGAATATTACCCTAAAGTAAGAAAGAACCTATTTTTTCTTTAGTATTTTGTTTTCCATCTTTTAAAAGTAATTCAAATTCAAGTTGAACAGCATTGAATATAAGAAACTATTTTCGTAATCAAATAAAAGATCCATCCCAAGTAGAAATATAAAAAAATATCTGAACCCATCAAGGACAGATAGAAAAGTTCAACGTTCTATAAAATGATAATCAACTAACGTGTTAAATAATAGAACAAGTTTTCCAGCATAATTGACAATATGATGACATGGATAACTGAAATAATATGATGTGTTGGAAAAACCTACTAAATGACTATTTCTAGAGCTTGATAGATTTTCAAATAACTCTTTTATTAAAAAGATGATATATAATTATAAACGTAATCCTTTAATATCTTTAATACGTGAAAGAATAATATTACAACTACAACTAATAACCCCTGGTAATGTATCAATAGTAGTATGTAAGAAATCCTCCATCTCACTATTAGAAGCAGCAACAGCGTGTACATGTAATTTGTTTTTTCCTGTAACACGATAAATTTGAGTAACAATATTATTTTGGTTTAATATTTCTATAACATCAGTAAACGAATTTGACAATGTTTCAATTTCAAAATAACAAGATATAGCGCCACTTATTTTTTGAGGATTGATAATTGTCGTATATTCTTCAATAACCCCCTTTTTTTCTAATGCTTGAATTCTAGCTTTTACAGCAACTCTAGAAATCCCTACCTCTTTTCCAATATCAGAGTAAGAAAAACGTGCATTTTTTATTAATAATTGAACAATTTTTTGATCTAATTCATCAAGTCCATTTAAATACATAATCATTCCCCCGTTAATCATTTATTTAATACTATCATGCTCCTTATTATAAGTAAATCTTTTAAAAAATAGAGATATTGACTGAAAATAAATATTTGATTATAATACTTACAAAACGTAAGACGGATATTACGAAAGGAATATAAAAGATGAATAGAGATTTAACAAAAGGTTCAGTTTTAAAGTCTATGCTTCTTTTTTCAATTCCAATGATTTTAGGTGATTTACTTCAACAATGTTATAACATTGTTGATACATTGATTGTTGGTCAATTTCTTGGCAAAAATGCTCTAGCAAGTGTTGGCTCATCGTTTACCTTAATGACATTTATAACATCTATAATCCTTGGTTTATGTATGGGAAGTGGAGCGTTGTTTTCAATTAGATATGGACAAAAAGATGAAAAAGGATTACAGGAAGATGTATGTGCATCATTTTTCTTTATTGCACTCATCACGTTTATACTAACAGTAATATCTTATATTTTTCTTAATCAGCTTTCTGTTTTTTTACATGTTCCATATGAAGTGTGGGAAGATATGAAAGGCTATCTTATTGTTATTTTTATAGGAATACCAGCTATTTTTTTATATAACTATTTTGCTTCTTATTTAAGAGCTATTGGTAATTCAATGACGCCACTTATATTTTTAGCTGTTTCGGCAATACTTAATATTGCATTAGATTTATTTTTTGTTATTGTATTAAAATTAGGAGTTGAAGGTGCAGCTATTGCTACGGTTATTTCCCAGTATCTTTCGGGTATTGGCATCAGTATTTACTCACTTATAAAAAATATGCAGGTACGAGCAATTATGAAATTACAATATTTTCATTTAAAGAGGGTTCATAAAGTGATCTCATTTTCAGTTCTTACATGTATTCAACAATCAGTAATGAATTTAGGTATTTTAATGGTACAAGGGTTAGTAAATAGTTTTGGAACTGTGGTCATGGCAGCATTTGCTGCTGCTGTTAAAATTGATGCTTTTGCATATATGCCAGTACAAGATTTTGGGAATGCATTTTCTACTTTTATTGCTCAAAACTATGGTGCAAAAGAAAAAATGCGTATTCAATCAGGATTAAAATCAGCAGTTTGTCTTTCTATGGGATTTTGCATAATTATTTCAACTATTGTATGTATTTTTGCTAAAGATTTAATGACTATTTTTATAGACGCAAAAGAAACAGAAATTATTATGGAAGGTGTCAAGTATTTAAAAATTGAAGGTGCTTTTTATTGTGGAATTGGTTGTTTGTTTTTGTTGTATGGTTTGTATCGTGCTTTAGGTAAACCTGGTATGAGTGTCATTCTTACAATATTTTCTTTAGGTACACGTGTTGTGTTAGCGTATGTTTTATCCGCAATTCCAGCGATTGGTGTTACTGGTATTTGGTGGTCTGTTCCTATTGGATGGGCACTTGCAGATTTAATAGGATTAATTTATTATAGGTGTAAAAAAAAGGAATTGCTTTCTTTTAATATTGGGTAGGAGCTGGGCATATAGGAAAAAATGTGATAAAAATTGCTCAGGCGTTAGATATGGATATTATGGTGTATACAAGAACGCCTAGAGAAGATCATGATGGAATTCATTATGTATCATTGGATACTTATTAAAGAATAGTGATTATATTTCTTTGCATTGTCCATTAACTAATCATATGTTTGTAGTTTGTCTTTTCTACATTTTCTGCTTTATAGGAAATGCATTTGTAGGATCCTATCGAGGAATCGGTAAAGTAGATGTCCCTTTTAAAGGAACAACGATGCATGTTACATTACGTGTTATTTTATCTTATTTACTTATTCATCAATTCTGTGGCTTTAGGTTGTGGTATCGGTTGGATATTTGTGAATATTTATCAAATATATGCATATAGAAAATTAAAGTTGTAAGAAAATAAGTAATAATTTAATAATCATAATAATAAAATCTATAATATAACCGCAATAATTTATAAAATAATATAGTTTTGCGGTTTAAAACCGCAAAACTATTGAACGCTATTTATTTTTGCGATAAAATCCATATAAAATGAGGTGATATTATGATAGAAAGACCGCTTTATTTAAATAAAATAATGCCTTTTGTTGATACACCTTTTGTTAAGATATTAACAGGTGTAAGAAGATGTGGTAAATCAACAATATTAAAGATGATCCAAAAAAAATTAAAAGAAGAATACCATATTACTGATGAACAAATTTTGAGTTATCGTTTTGATTCAATGGAATATGAAGATATGACATCAAAAGAGCTTTATCAAGAATTAAAAACAAAGATTTTAAATACTAAAAAAACATATTTATTCTTAGATGAAATTCAAGAAATAAATGGTTGGGAAAAAGTAGTAAATACACTCGCTTCTGATTATGATGTTGATATTTATATAACAGGTTCAAATTCTAGAATGATGTCTTCAGAAATATCAACATATTTAACAGGAAGGTATGTTACATTTTATATTTATACATTATCTTTTGATGAATATTTAACGTTTAAAAAAAGCTATTCAACAATTTATAATATTAAACAAGAGTTTAATCAATATGTACGTTTAGGTGGTTTTCCTGCGACACATTTACAAGAATACTCACAAGATGAAGTCTATACGATTGTTAGAGATATTTATAATTCCACAATATTTTCAGATATCGTTCGTCGAAATCAGGTAAAAAAAATAGATCAGTTAGAAAGAGTGGTAAAATATACTTTTAATAACGTTGGTAATACTTTTTCTGCTAAGTCAATTTCAAATTATTTAAAGTCTGAGCAAAGAAAAATAGATAACGAAACAGTTTATAGATATTTAGAAAAACTGCAAAAAGCTTATATTCTTCATAGATGTTCACGTTATGATTTACAAGGGAAATCTATTTTAAAAACACAAGAGAAATTTTATTTAGCTGATATTTCTTTAAGATATGCTGTTTTAGGATATACAATAGATAGCGTAGCATCATCATTGGAAAATATTGTTTATTTAGAACTTAAAAGAAGAGGGTATGATGTTTGTATTGGGAAGTATAAAGATAAAGAAATTGATTTTGTTGCAACAAAACAAAATGAGAAAATTTATGTTCAAGTGACACAAGAAATTAAATCTGAAAAAACACAAAAAAGGGAATATGAACAATTATTAGAAATTAAAGATAATTATCCTAAATATGTGGTTTTAACAGATGATTTTGCAGGTGGTAATTATCAAGGAATTAAAACAATGCATATAACAGATTTCTTATTAAGTAAGGAATATTAAAAACAGATGACTACACATGGAATCATCTGTTTTTTCTAATTATAATTAAAGCATTAAATTTGTTATTCCTACATTTTACTTAACTTCTATAGATTACGATTGTTAACTTACTAGAATATTTTATTTAAAACTGCTAAACTTTCTAGAAATGTATATCTATGTTACAATAAAAGTAGTAAATCATTAACAATGCGATGAGGAGATGAGTTTATGATTAAGAAAGAAAACTTACCTGAATGTCCTGTAGCAACAACTGTTTCTTTGATAGGAAGTAAATGGAAATTGTTGATTTTAAGAGATTTATTAACGGGGACAAAACGTTTTGGACAGTTAAAGAAATCATTACCTGATATTTCTCAAAAGGTATTGACGGAGTCTTTAAAATCAATGGTTGATGATGGAATTGTAGAACGTGTGGCTTATCCTGAAGTACCACCACGTGTAGAATATAGTTTAACAGATTTAGGAGAATCAATGAGACCAGTGATTTCTGTAATGGAACAATGGGGAAAGGAATATAAGGAAAGTATTTAGGGTATAAAAAAAGCACCTTTTTTAATAAAGTTGTTCAAGCTAAATTAAAAGAAAAGGTGCAATACAATTATATATGATTAAAAATAATTTTGTATATCATTTTCTATTATTTGATGAAATTCATCAAATAATAGATTTTTTTTATCTTCTAAATGTCTTACTTCACAAATGATCAAATAAAGGATGATTTTGACGTAGATTAATTTGATAAGTGAGTTCTTTTAATTGATTAAAAAGTAAATGATGGTTTTGACAATAATCTATCATTTCTTTTTTCATAAAAGCAGGAATTATAAGATAAGCCAGATCGATTGTTTGTTGGTATAGGCTTTCTAAAGCATCCCAAACAGCAATATTTAAAATAGTAATATTGATTTCATCTTGGAAAGATTGTTGATTAAGAATATGATAAATTGGTTTTAAAGCATAATCCCCATTACCAATAGAAATTTTTAATGATACTTTTTGATGATTCAAGTTTATTTTCATCAATTTTCTTTTTCTTTTACCATATTATGAGCAATCATTAATACTTGTTTTCCTTTATCTATAAACTGTACCCCTTGATGATTTCGATAAATAATCTTATACCCTATTTCATTTTCAAAACTTTTAATGACATTACTTAAGTTTGGTTGTGAGACATAAAGATTTGTAGCTGCTTTGTTTAAAGAACCAAATTTTTCTATTGCTATTAAATATTCAAAAACTTCTAATTTCATCTAATCACCTCATTAGTATTATAATAAAAAGAGTTATAATATAAATTTATAATATTATATTTGAATTATATTTCTCAATAAATTTAAATCACTTTATACTTTGGGTGAGGTGATAGAGATGGAAACACAATTAATTAAAGGAAAACCGGTTAAAGTTATTATAGCTTTTGCCTTGCCTCTGTTGGAGTAATAAGTCCTGTTGTTGATTTATTATTAGGTCTTGCAATTGGATTAGCTAATGGGTTATCTATTGTAATAGCTCAAAAAATAGGTTCTAAACAAAGAACAGAAGTAAAAAAGGCAATGATTAATGGTTTATATATTATGATCGTATTAGGATTATCTATTACATGTATTGGACTTATGATTCAGTCTACTTTATTTCAATGGATGAATGTTTCTAAAGAGTTATTACCAGGAGCTCTTAGTTATGATAGTATTATTTTTATAGGAGCTTTGTTTAGTGCACTTTATAATTATGAATCTGCCCTTTTAAGAGCTTATGGAGATAGTGTAACACCTCTATTATTTTTAATTCTTTCAGCAATATTAAATATTGTTTTTGATTTAGTTTTTGTTTTGATTTTTCATTTAGGCATATCAGGAGTTGCACTTGCTACGGTTATTGCATAATTGATTTGTTGTTTATTATGTTATTTCTATATGAAAAAAAGATTAGATTTATTTTCTTTTAATAAAGAAGATTTTAAAATAGATTTTATTTGTATAAAAGAAAATCTAAAAGTAGGTTTACCGATGGCTTTTTTTAATCTTTGCTTGCTATTAGTTTTTTAATTGAACAATCAGCTTTAAATTCATTAGGAAGTCAAGAAGTAGCTGCTTATACAGCAGCTTATAAGATGGATTCATTAATGATGCAGATGTTAGCGGGTTTTGGTACAGCCATGTCTACTTATACTGCTCAAAATTATGGACAACATGCTTTTGAAAGAATTAAAGAAGGAAGTAAGTCTATGTTGGTTATTACTATTACTTTGAGTATTGTTGTTACTATTATGGCGCATCTTTTTAATAAGCAATTTATGATGTTATTTGTTAGTAAAAAAGAAATAGAGGTTATTCATTTGGGAATGAACTATATTTCTTTTACTTCTTGGTTTTATTTTGTTCTTTATTGTTCGTTTTGTTTTAACAGGTTTAGGGGAAACTTTTATTCCTTTAATAGTAGGTATTTTAGAAGTTATGGTGAGATGTTTAGGTACTTATTTTTTAGTTTATCCTTTAGGCTTTACAGGCATGACATATATTAATCCTTTATGCTGGATTACTTCTACTTTTTTAATTTGTTGTCTATATCCTTACTTATTACACAAAGCATTTAATGGAAAATGATTTATTTCATTTTCCATTGATGTTTTTTTAAATCAACATGATGATCATCTTTAAAAGTAATCCCTTCTTTTTCTAATAATTCTTTTTGTTCAAACCAACCAGGAACAAGCCTTCCTTGAAAATTAACGACACGATGACAAGGATAATGTCCATAATAGGAGGCATTTGCTAGTATTTTACCTACTAAACGACTATTTTTTTCTCTACCAATTAAACAAGCAATTTGTTTATATGTTGCTACACATCCTTTAGGTATTTCTCCTACTGTTTCTAATACTTGATAAATTAATTCTTCATTCATAATGATCATTCCTTTTACTTTAAATTATTATAAAAAATGAATGAAAGATAATCAATTTATGTTAGTATTATTTAAGGAAAAGGAAGAGGTAAATATGAAAATTGTTTTATTAAACGGAAGTCCACGTAGAGGTGGAAATACAGAAATTATGATTAATACATTTATGGAAAATGTTAAAGATCATGATGTTGTTAAATTAAATATTGCATCAATGAATATTAAAGGATGCTTAGGATGTAAGTATTGTTGGTCACATCAAGGGGAATGTGTTCAAAAAGATGATATGGAACAAGTGTGGAAACATTTAAAAGAAGCAGATGTTCTGATCTTTGGATCACCAATTTATTGGTTTGACATGACAGCCCAATTAAAAACTGTTATAGATCGTATGTATGCAGGTGGAAGCACAGGGTTTCATTTCCACAAAACAGCTTTATTATTAGATGCTGGAGCTGATCATGTTTTTGATGCAGCAATAAGTCAATATAAAGCTATGACATCTTATTTAAAATGGGAAGATCTTGGTATTATTTGTGTTCCTAATATGGAAGATAAAGGAAGTATGAAAGAATCTTCAAAATTAGCAGAAGTTATTCAATTAGCGAAAAGTCTTTAAACAAGAGGGTTTAAAGTAATGAAAAAAGTTGCATTTATATGCGTTCACAATTCTTGTAGAAGTCAAATTGCTGAAGCTTTAGGAAAACATCTTGCAAGTGATGTTTTTGAAAGCTATTCAGCAGGAAGTGAAATTAAAAATCAAATAAATCCAGATGCTGTTCGTTTAATGAAAAAATTGTATGGAATAGATATGGAAAAGACACAACATCCAAAGTTGATTAATGAAATCCCTCAAGTAGATTTGCTTATATCTATGGGATGTAATGTTGGTTGTCCATATGTTGGTAGAGAATTTGATGATAATTGGCAACTTGATGATTCAACTGGAAAAGATGATCAAGAATTTATAAAAGTGATTTATGAAATCGAAGAGAAAATATTAAAACTTAAAGAAGAACTTATGGAATAAATATTTCGTAAGTTTTTTTACTTTTTTAACAAAAAAAGAAGAAAAAAGTAAAAAAATAAACGATATATATAGTAGGAGGAACTACTTATGCAACAATTAAATCTTATAACAAGCTCTAATAAAACAATCATGTACGATCAGTATTGTAAAATGCTGATAGGACATCCTTATATACTTGCAAGAATCATTTCTTGTTTTGTTGAAGAAGCAAAACATCTTTCATTAGATGAAATAAAAAAACTGATTAAAGGAGTCCGTATTGGTGATAAAATCGTTAATCCGCATTTTCATTTAATGGATAAAGAAGCTTTTATCAAAGATGAAGGCTTGATGTGCTATGATATTTATTTCTATATAGACTTACCACAAGTAGATCAATCAACCAAAAGAGTCTACATCAATATTGAAATCCAAAACAAGGCAAGTCCAAGGTATCACCTTGTCACAAGAAGCATCGCTTATAGCTCAAGAATGATTTCCAGTCAATGGGGAA